>Ga0164242_10001637_pt1 | contig 26532 bp, 20 predicted proteins | sample OricomgcompostMG_FD_108783 | JGI IMG/M metagenome (GOLD analysis project Ga0164242, IMG submission 108783) | Miracle-Growth compost microbial communities from Emeryville, California, USA - Original compost - Miracle growth compost (MG) ...
ACTATGGCGTCTCACCCGGTCCCGGCGACTCTACTGCATCACCGCCGCCGTTATCTTATCATCATCGCATCGTCACTCAATGGAGACTTTGCGATGCGCAAACCCCGCGACTTTGATTCGGAATTGAAAGCCCTTGCCGACAAGACGAAGGCGCTCAAGGAAAGGCGTATGCGCCAGCTCGGCGAACTGGTCGCTGCGACCGGGGCCGATGCGCTCGACGCCGATCTGCTGGCCGGCGCGCTGCTCGGTGCCATCGCCAGCAAGGATGCCGCGACAAGGGAGGGCTGGCGCAAGGCGGGCGCGGCCTTCTTTCGGGCTGAACGCAAGCCTGCGCTGCGATCTGAGCGCCAGCCGGAAGGCGCTCCACCGCTCGACGGCGGCGCGGCATCGGCTTGAGGCACGGAAGGCACGAACCGATATGAGGGAATGGGTCGTCAAGCGGCGTGAACGCACACGGCACCTGATCGAACTCGGCGGCCTCCTCGTGAAGGCCGGGCTGGTCGATCTGACGGACGATGATCGCGCCACGCTCTACGGCGCGTTCCTTGCCGTGGCGGACAGGCTGCGCGGTGAGGAACGCGACAACGCGCTTGCCCTTTGGCAACGCAAGGGCAAGCGCGCATTTGACGCGGATAACACCAACAAGAAAGGCGTGCTGTCGGACTAGCCGCTACGGCCGCATTCCTAGCCCGAACAGCCATTCTTCAAACGTATCTGCCTTTCCCGTTGCGCGACGGAAGATGCGAAGCGTGAGTTGTCGCACGTTGCATCGGGAAGCCCGGTATCGCCGGCGCAACGCCGCCTCGGCGATGGCGATGCCCTCTCTTTTCCGGCGTCCCGGCGTCTCCCCATCCAACATCGTGTCCAGCATAAACAGCGCTTCGGATAGGCAATCCTGCACCGCGACATAATGGATCGAGAGGCGGCGGCCGATTTCCGCCAGCGTGATGTCGTGCGCGGCACTCAGGATGAACACCACGCGCGTCAGCACCGGCAGGCGATCGACCGCCTCCCGATATTCCCGCAACAGCGCGGGTTGGTCGAGGCTGGCGGTCGTCATGCGTCCCCCTCGGCCGGAAGGCCCTGATAGCCGGTAACGGCGCCGACAGCATCAATCAGGCCGCGGATCGTCGCTGCGATCTCGGTAGGCTGCATGACAGCCAGTACCTTCCTCACCAATGCCGGCGTGCGCCCATCCGTATGATAGCGCGACAGGGGAGCCAGAAGCCGAGAAACCTCGGGTGGCTGGGGTGGCAGGCCGCAGCCGATCGCGTGCGCCATCGCGCGGTTCAGGTTTAGGCCGATGTGCCGGCGATTCCAATCGTCGGCATAGCCTGCTCGGAGAAGAAGGGATTTCAGGGCGAACTCGGTCGCGTAAGCGGAACTGTGGACGACGATCGAAGGCGGCGTTCCATCGCATTCCATCGGCGGCGCGAAATCGAGTGCCCGCCGATAGAACGCGACGGCAAGGAGACGGTCGCAATCCTGTGGACGGTGGTAAAGATCGAGATTGTGGCGCGGATGAGGATCGAGACGCGGCCGGAGCGAGCGCGGCAACGCGTCTTTGCCGAGTGTTGCCAGCAATGCGCCGAATGCTGCGGAAAGGTGCATCTCCGCCTCGGCCTCGCTTATCTCCAGACGGACGGCGATATGATAAAAATCGAGGCCGTATCGGCGATACAATCGAAAAGACTCGCGCGCCGGTTCGGGCAGAGCCACCGCCGTCGTCTTGATCCTTTCATATACGGCCTGCGCTTCGGCATCTCTTGGGCAGTCCATCGCCCGGTCGTAGAGAATGATTCCGTGATCGTAGTGGTCGGTGAGAAAGCTATTGCCGGCGGCACGGAAGCGTTCCGGTTCGGCGATCGTGAATACGGACAGAATGAGCGGTTCGGGGCCATGTAGCTCCCTTGCAACCGCACGCCGAGCAATGCCCCAATAGCGGTTCATTCCTTTATAGGCTTCGTGGTCCACGAACGCCCATATCTCCAATGTGGTATAGTCGCCGTCATCGGGGTGGGCGCGCTCGATATCGGCATATTGGCCGACCAGCATCAGCCAATGGAGCGTGCCGCGCATCGGCGAGTTAGCCCTGCGGTTGACGAAATGGAGGCGCAGCAAGCGCGCCGCGCGCTCGACCTCGACACGTCGGTATCGACCGAGATGAACCACGCGCGCCTTCACGCGCTCGCGCATCTCGATTTGCTCCGTGATCGTTGGTTGCGGCTCGTTCAGGCCCGCGAGTGAACGGCGTAGTTTGTTGGAACGCCCATGAACCATATGCACCTCCGTTCCGCATCCATGCGGCTGGGCGGAAGTGACGGAGCGGATGCGGCGTGGTCCCGAACTCCCGCGCGATTCGTGATGCCGAGGTTGCTGCTGGGTTAGGCACAATGGCGTTGCAACTATATACGACACCGTTTATGATTAAACGATGCCGTATATTCAAATAAACGGTGGCGTCAATGACTTTGGCTTGGAGATTGGAGCCGCGCTCGATAGCGACGGAGCGATGGGACGCCCGCCGCTTGGAATGAAGCCGACGACGATCAGGCTGTCAGCCGACACGATCCGCCGTATCGAGGCGCTGGTCGGGAACCGGCGATTGGCGTTGTTCATCCGGGAAGCGGTCGAGAACGAATTGCAGCGCCGCGAGAGTCCGGCGGCGTTTGAGGAATAGACTTTGGGAGGCTGGTGAGTTGCGGTCTGCCCGCTTTCAGGTAGGCAATTCATCAAACGGGCATAGATCAGGGAGCCTAGCCACGGCCGGCGTGATCAATCTCTACGGATATTCAAAGACAACCCGGAGTACCGAGCAATTTCGCGTGACGCTTGGCAGCTACGCGCCGTCTACGACTCTCGATCGCCACGATCACGAGCAGGCAAGCATCTGCCTCGCGCTTTCGGGCGGCTATGATGAAAGTTTGGGCCGTCGTGAACGCCGGGTCGACACCGGCATGTTGGTCGTCCACCCAGAGGGTGAGGCGCACGCCGATAGGCATGATCCCCGCACAACCACACTCTTGACCATCGAATTCAGCTCCGTCTCGCTTGATCTTGCGCGTCATATCTCTCCGGTCTTTGACGAGAGCTGGGATCGGACAGCACCTTTCCTTCTGCCATCGGCTTATCGACTGCTTCACGATATCGACGACGCTTGCGCGCTATCCGACCTTTTGATCGAGGACTTGATCTGGTCGATGATCGCGGACGCAATCGGATATGATCAGCCCGACGCCTGCCGGCCTGCGTGGTTGTTATGCATTCGTGATTGTCTGGAAGCACGCGCCGGATCGGCACCCCCTCTTGCGGAACTGTCGGAAATGGCCGGCGTTCATCCCATCCATCTGGCACGCGCTTTCCGTCAGGCATTCGGTTGTAGTATTGGCGTCTTCGTTCGGCGCAGGCAGGTTGCTTCGGCCCTTAGCCTGCTCGCGGACAGTCCGCTCGACCTGGCTGAGGTCAGCCTGATTTCGGGTTTTGCCGATCAGAGTCACATGACGCGCCGCGTGCGTGAAATGACTGGTCGTCCCCCCGGGGCCTGGCGCAAATGGCTGACCGCTGAAACGCCTTAAAAATCGAACTCTGGATGTTTCTTCCGTTCAAGACGGGCGTCCCAACCATCTTATAATGGGCGAATGACTGGGAACCATCGCCGCGTCGCCGCCCTGTTGCTCGGGGGCACCCTTATCGCCGGACATATCCAACCTGCCGTCGCGTCCTCGTCCTCGCTTATTCAGTCGCGTTCGATCGACCTAACCCGTTATTATCCCTCGCGCGACGTCGCGCACGCTGCTCTGGATGCGCTGGCGAAGGACGCTGACTCACTGCCCGTTACCGTCACTGCAGGCGATCTCTATCCCTATATCCATCGTGCCGACGAACAGATCGCACAAGCGCAGCGTGCGTCCGCCTATTTCGGGATGCTGGTCGCTGAAAACTATGACGACCGGGCGGCTGATACGACCGGCGACCGGGCGGACGCGATTCGGGATCAGATTATGCTCAAGGTCCGGTCGGCGCTGCGTGCGCTTCCACCTCGCACGCTGGACGCAATGGCGACGCGCGATCCTCGGCTTCGCCGCTACGCTTATCTCGGCGCACAGATCGCCGAGGCAGCGCGCCATGATCTCTCGCCGGATGCGGCGCGGATTTTTGATGCCATTGACGACCCCGCCACAAGCACGCTGTGGACCGTTTATCAGCGGTTGAACCGCATCACCGTAGCGGGGACCACCAAAACTGATCCGCAAGCGGCGGCGAGCCCCAACCGCAGCATCCGTGAAGCCGCTTGGCGCAATAAATGGAAGTCCAGAACGATCAAAGCGGACGCCAACGCCGCGCTGCTGCTCGGCACGGTCAAACTGGGCGAAAAGGAGGCCCGGTTACGACATTATACCGATGCGGTTTCCGCCGGATACGCCCATCGTGAATTGACCCGCGACGGTGTGAGCCGAACGCTGGCCTCGGTTCAGGCCAATCTCGATCTCTACCGTGCCTATCAAAAGCTGCGCGCCCGCGAAATTACTGCTCAGACGGGGATCACCGATCCTCGCCCTTGGGATATGGCGCTGCTGAACGGCAACGCGAAGGCGCATTTCTCTTTCGCCGACGCACAACGGATCGTGCCGGCCGCGCTGGCACCGCTCGGCAAGGACTATGTTTCACACTTTTCCGCAATGCTGGCCCCGTCATCCGGCCGCGTCGATTATGCCCAAACCATCGGAAAACGGGAAAGCGGCGGTTTCTCGATACAAGCCCCGGGTGTGCCGACCGGACTCTACATGGCCGTGTTCAACGGATCGCTCGACGATATGCGCGTGGTGATTCACGAGGGTGGTCACGCCATTGCGGGGCAATTCGCAAACGAAGGCGACACGCCCGCATTCTTCGTTCAAGGCCCCAACTGGCTGATGGAGAGCTATGCGCTGCTCAACGAATTCCTGCTTTATGACTACCTTGCTCGAACCAGCCGATCCGCGGCCGATCGGCGCGCTTATACAGAAGCGTTGGTAAACGATATGATGTTTCAGGTGTTCGGTTCGGCCGAAGAAGCCACGTTGGAGCAAAACATCTATGACGCGGCCGAAACGGGCAAGCTGCAATCCGCCTCAGATTTGGACGCAGTATGCTTTAGGGTGATGAGGAGTTTTGAACCTTGGCCGGATGATGTCCTGCGTTCGTCTTCGACACGATGGTCGGCCGAACGCTTGCTGTTTCAAGACCCATTCTATTACATCAACTATCTCTATGCGGGCATCATAGCGATCGATCTCTATGCAGAAGCGAAGGCTCATCCCGAAACCTTTCCGGAGCGATACGAAACTCTGCTCCGCCGTGGATATGACGCACCGCCTATGACGCTATTAGCGCCGCTATTGGGGAAAAATCAAAATTCCGACGCGCTCGAAAAATCGGCATTTGGCGTGATCCGGGAGAAAATGATCGCGTTGAACGCGCTTTCGCAGACCGGATAGGAGGCGATTTCTTGCGTGGAGAGTATTGGGACGCAATGCGCCACAGGCCGATTATGCGACCGCCTGCAATCCTTTACGCTGGATGATGGAGAGCAGGCGCAATGCAGGTCCACCCGGCCGCTTCACGCCGCGCTCCCAATCCGACACGAGATTACGTGAGACATTGAGATAGGCGGCGAACACCGGCTGCGAAACATGCTCGCGTTCACGGATGGCGCGGATTTCGTCACCCGCCAGCGTCGGGGCAGGCGTAAGACATGCCTCGTCAAAATTGCGCAGCGTAGCGCGCGATATCACGCCAGCGTCATGTGCATCGCTCATCATCTCATGGACCGCGCCCGCGATCTCGCTGCGGTAGCTCTTATCCTTTGTCGTCGTTGCCATCTTCGATCTCCACCAGTGTTCCCGACGCTACCAGCCGGTCCAATTCTTCGCCGCTCCATTCCAGCGCCTCGGCCGCCGCATCGCGCAACAATACCAAGTCCGCCTTCGATATGTTCACCTGCGCATTCTTGGCGAAGCCGAAGGCGAATATCGCTCGGTCGCCGTGTCGGAACAGGATCAGCGTGCGATATCCGCCCGACTTGCCCTTGCCCGGTCGCGCCACCCGCTGCTTGATGACACCGCCGCCAAGGTCGGCATCGACCAACCCGCTTTCGGCGCGGCGCACTGCGTCACAGAGCGCCGAATCATCTATTCGTTCTTTCCGCGCGAAGCGCTCGAACCAGCCATTCTTGAAAATGCGGATGACGGCTCTCCTGCTTCATCGCCCATATATAACACATAGCGTTATAGTTCAATAAAACTGCGCTGATGCGCTCACCGAACACGCAAGACTCCGCAATTCTGCTTCCCCCTTGCGCGAGGAAGCGAGCTGATACATCGTGAAAATGTGGCGAGCAGACCGACCGAGGAAAATGCCTCGCCATGTTGTGCGACTCGAAACGGAAAAAAGCGATTCTCGTGCCGGGCGAACGCCCGTCGCGCGCTTTGATCGGCCGTCATTTCTGCCGGAACGGGAAAAGTGATCCCGCCAGAGCCCGCTACGTCCTTCCAATACCCGCCGAACGCCCCCAAAGTCCCGCTAATACTCTCTATTGGTTGTTTTTACCTCCGTAGCTACGCTTATGTCCCTGCACGTCCCGACCGCCCTTGCAAGGCGGGTTCGGGCTGCCAATGCTGATCGTCAGGGGAGCAATGAAACCGCCAAACTACGGAAAAAGTCTATGCCCAACTCCGAAAGGATCATCCGTCTAAAGACGGTGCTGCAACGCACCGGCCTTTCCCGCTCCACTCTCTACCGCAAGATCGCCGACGGGACATTTCCCCGGCAAGTGCCGATCAGCATCCACGGTGCCGGATGGCATGAATCCGCTGTCCAGCGATGGATCGCCGATCCGGCGAATTATCGCGCCGATGAAGCCGAACGGGCCGCGCTATGACCGCGCCCTCGTCGCCCGATCCGATCTGCGTTCGCGTCAATGACGCGGCCCGAATGATCGGCGTCGGCCGGACCAAGCTCTACGAGTTGATCGCGGCCGGCGAAGTCGAGACGGTGAAGCTCGGCAAGTCCACCCGCATCACCACCGCGAGCCTGCACGATCTCGTCAGGCGGCAGCGCGGAGCGGGATAGGCTCGGACGCCGTGGCGGCGGCGTCCTTCCCCTTGTCGTTCTGCGCCCCCTTGCGGTCGAGATATTCGGCCCACCGCGCCATGAGATTGCGGCGCTTGTCGAAAAAGTCGGTGCGGCGATAAGCGGCTTCGACCTTGTTCGGCAGCTTGTGCGCCAGCGCCTTGTCCGCAACCTCCTTGGGGAAGCGGGTCCGTTCCGACGACCAATCGGTGAAGGCGGAGCGGAAGCCGTGGACGGTCACGCCCTTGATGCCGTCATCACGCAGCAGCTTGGTCATGGTCATGTCGCTGATGGGCTTCTTCCCGTCATTGGAGAACACAAAGCCGGTGTCGCTGTCGCGCTCGTTCCACCGCCTGCGGAGCAATGCGACAGCGGGCGCGGATAGCGGCACGACATGGGTTTCGCCGGCCTTCATGCGGTCGCCCGGAATGGTCCAGATAGCTTTCTCAAGGTCGAACTCGGTCCAGACGGCAAAGCGCGTCTCGTTCGACCGGACGGCGTTGTAAATGGTGAAGCGCAAGGCGTCGCGGCCGGTGGTCGGTAGTGCCGCCGCCAGCTTTTGCATAAGCGCCGGAACGTCCGCATAGGGCATGGCTTCCAGATGCCCGCCCTTGTCCACCTGACGCGGCAAGCCCTTACGGACGGAGCGCAACGATACCTCGGCGGGAATCCATCCCTTGATGTGGGAGAAGTCCAGCACGGCGCCGATGCGTTGCAGGATGCGACGCGCCGTGTCGGGGATATCAAGCCAGATGGGCGAAAGCACCTCGACCACGGCGGCGCTGTCCACCTGATCGACCGGCCTTGCCCCGATCAACGGAAAGACATGGTTCTCAAGGCTGGATATCCAGTTGGCATGACGGCGGTTCTTCCAGCCCTCTTTCAACGCCTCGTAGCAGTCGCGCGCTGCCCTCTCGAAGCTCGGCACCACCTTACGCGCCTTGCGCCGCTCGGCGACCGGATCGGCTCCCTCGCGCACCTGACGGCGCAATACCGCCGCCGCGTCGCGGGCGTCGGCAAGCGATACGTCCAACGCCGATCCCAGCCCATAGTCGCGCCGTCTGCCATGCCGCTGCATCCGCAGCACCCATGTCCGTGCGCCGCTCGGTTTCACCAGCAGGCAAAGCCCCCGGCCATCGACGTGCCGGCCGGGCTTCGCGTTCTTCACTTTCAATGCCGTGAGTGCCATCGGTTCGGTTCCCTGTTTGGGCATTGCGGGCCGTTCCCACACTTTCGGCAGGCAAATGGTCCCACAATCGTTCCCACATTTTGAGCCAAATTCAGGCAAATCAGGACGACCGACCGCGAACACCTTACAAGACAAATCATTGATTTTACAGTGTAGTTAGAGACGCCCTGACATTGCGTGAGAATAAAGTTCTACACTCGTAGGGGTCACCAATAAAATCAAGCGCTTATCCGATTTCGTAGGGCTTGATTCGCCAATTTCGTCCATAGAAAACGGCGGATTTGCGTGGACGGCGGTGAACGAAATTTTCGATAAGATATGAGCCCGCCTTGTTCTTGAAAGCCTCGGCGCCAGCATGGTTTCACGCACCAACTGCGTCGGAGCAATGTTCAGGAACTCGGCGTTTTCATGCACGAAGCGGCCATTGTTGCACCGCGCCTGTCATTCCGCCACGCCGGTATCGCAAGGTCGGGCAGTTATGATCACATCGCCTAAGGGCAGCACTGTGGATCGAAGCTTCTTCGCCAAAGACCATATTATGTCTGAGGCCGTCAGGCATTCTCCATACCCTGTTCGCAGCATCTTGTGATAATTGATCAGGCAAGTTAGCCTGACCAAAATCATCGAGAAAATAGAAGCGGTATGGGTAAGTCCTCGAAATGTCGCTGCCTGATCATGGCGACCGAATTAGTAGGTATGATGGCCATGGGCGCGACGGCGGCGGTCGCCCAGACGAGCGTCAGGATCGATTCAAGCGTCGTCATCATTGAACGGCCCAATGAGGTAGGGCCCGTTCGCAAGGCAGTTGCCGATCTTGCCGGCGATATCCAGAAGGTCTTCGGTAGGCGCCCGGCAATCGAGGCGAGCGCGCCGGCTGCCGGCGGCGATGTGATCGAGATCGCCGCTCCAAGCGGTGGTGCCCCCGAAAGCTTCGCTATCGCAGTGAAGGGCGGCCATGTCGTGCTGTCGGGCGCCGACATGCGCGGCACCATCTATGCGATCTACCAGTTCAGCCAGCAATATCTGGGCGTCGACCCGATGTATTACTGGACAGACAAGCAGCCCGCGCACCGCACGTCGATCAGCCTGCCCGCGACGCTGTCGCTGACCTATCCGGCACCGTTGTTCAAATATCGCGGATTCTTCATCAACGACGAGGATCAGCTCACCGGCTGGGCGCCCGGCGAGAAGACCGATCACAGCGGCATCTCGCTCGCCGTGTGGGACAAGATCTTCGAGACGGTGCTGCGGTTGAAGGGTAACATGATCGTGCCCGGCACCTGGAACTTTCCCACCGATCCGCAGATGAAGGCGGTGGGCGAGCGTGGCCTCATCCTTACCCAGCATCACGCCATCCCGGTTGGTCTCAACGTCGCGCGATGGCCGGCGGGCGTGCCGTACAATTTCTCCACCCACCCGGAGATTCTCGAGCGCGCCTGGACCAATGCGGTCAATTCCTACGATCCGCACCAGGAGATCCTGTGGTCGGTCGGCTTGCGCGGGCTTTCAGACACGCCCTATTCGGCGATCGACACCAGCGTGGTGGGCAACGACAAGCGCCAGGGCGAGCTCATCAGCAAGGCGATCGCCGATCAGATCAGGATCGTGCGCGCGCGCTTTCCCGATGCGAAGTTCGATACCGATCTGTGGCAGGAGGGCGCGCGGCTCGCCAAGGAGGGCTATCTCAACATCCCGCCGGAGGTGACGACGGTGTGGGCCGATACCGGTTACGGATTGGTCAAGGACGGCGGCGAGGTCTCGAAGGGGCAGGGCATGTACTATCATGTCGCCATGCTCAACGGCCGCGCCAATCAGTTGTCGGAGATGGTGCCGGTCAGCCGAATCTATTCCGAATTCGGCCGCTACATAAAAGCCGGCGCGACCGGTTACATGCTGGTCAACACCAGCGACATCCGCGCCGTCGCGATGACCGCCGAGGCGGTGATGGATACCGCCTGGGGCGGCTTGCCGAAGGCGGGTGGCGCGCCGGGCTATTACCAGGCGTGGGCGGCCAGCGAATTCGGGGCGAAGGCGGCGTCCGCGGTGGCGAAGGTCTACGAAGCCTATTTCCACGCCTTCTCCCATCTGCCCTCGGGCGACGATTACGGCGACCAACTCTACCAGAGTGAAGCCAAACAGCTGATGATGAGCACCATGATCAGCCCGCCCTATTATTATATTCCCGGGCAGGACCCGAAATGGACGCCGGCGCATCTGGTCGGCCCCGGTTTCGACAAGGATTTCTACAAGAAGGTCAGCGCAGATTATGTCGAGACGACCACCGACCGCGAATTGAGAAATTGCGCCGATGCGGCACCCCGCTGGGATGCGGTGTGGGCGGCAGCGAAGGCGGCCGAGCCGCTGGTCGCACCCGATCGTCGCGCCTATTACGATTATGCGGTGGTGTTGATGACGGCGATCAACCGCGACAGCAATCACATGTTGCTAATGATCTCTCGGGCTGTGCGCGATGCCAGAGCGGGGAACACCGCCAGGGCGAAGCAGGAGGCGCTCGCGACCGAAGCCGATTTCGCCGAGATCAAGGCGCTCGAAACCAGGGCGGCCTACGGCAAATGGCAGCATTGGTGGCGCGGGGAATGGCTCGACGGCATCGATGAGACGCACGACATGGTGAAGGCGTTCGTCCGCTGGCTCGACGACCCGGAGACCACGTTACCGCCGCCCACGCTCAACGACAGCTGGCAGGGTTATTACCATATCCTCCATTATGAGGGCGACAAGACCGTCGACGTAAAATGAGGGCGCGGCGGCCTATGTGCGGCGCATGACGACGAAATAGGGCTGGTTGGCCAGCTTATCATCGAATGCCGGGTAAAAGACCGGCGGCTCCTCAGCCGTATGGACGATGAAATAATATTGCAGGTCGAAGGGAGAGCCGGTGTAGCCTGCATCGATTTCGGCGCGAAAGTGCCCGTCCGCCTGGGTCATATCGCGATATTGCCACCGCTCCGCCTGGTTCACGTGGCGATAGCAAAGCTCGATCCTGGCGACCGGCGAAATGGTGCTCACGGCGACCGCTAGCGGCGCGCCGGGCCGAAAACCCGGCTCGGCCTGATGGTGGCAGGAAGGCGGTCGGCGTGGCTTGGGCGAGCGGATCGCGGCAATGACATCGCCGCCGACGGGCCGGCGCATCTGGCCGGCGGCCGCCACGGCGGCGCGCATCGCCTGCAGGTCGCGATCGATGCCGGGCAGCCGCGCCGCCCAATGCCAGCGTTCGATATCGGGCATGCCATAGCTGACGTCCGGGCTGTACACCGTCTTCGCGCGATCGGCCATTGCCGCCCAAGCGGCGCGGGCGCGCTGGTAGCAGGCGATCGCCTCGCTTCCGGCCTGTTTGCCTCCGGTTCGGCTGAACAGCTCGTACAACACGGTGGCGCGGAACTTGTCGGCGAAGAAACGGCCGAGGCCGATCTGGATCAGGATGTCCTCTTCCCAGCGTCGGAACGCCGGATCGTTGGCATCGGCGATGAGACCACGCGCCCGGTCCAGCGCCCTTGCGGCGGCGGTGGCGCATGCCTCCATCCACATCGCCACCTCCGACGGTGCATAGCGCGGTGTCGGCCGGTCGTTCAGCAGGGCGTCCGCCTGATCGACCGCGGAACAGAACAACTGGGGATCGAGCGGGCTGACCGTCGCCGCGCAATAAGGCTCAGGCGTGTCCTTATAGGGCGGCGGCTCGCTGCCGATCACGATCGGCATGTTGGTATAGGTTTCGTACCACGATTGTCGGTTGGAAGCGGTCGGCAGATGCGAGGTGGTGAAGATCATCAGGACTCGGCTCGCCTCGGCCATCGCCTGCTCGAGAGGGATGGCTGCCGCGCCGAAGGTGGTGCGAAGCGGGCGCCGCCACGCTTCGGGATCGGCGTCTGGATCGTAGAGCGTGCGGCCCCAGAGGCGATAGGAATAATCGAACTTGGCCCAATCGGGCCCGTCGGGCCGCAACGCCGGATTGATATAGGCCAGTCGGCCGCCAGCATGGCCCGATCCGTCGCGTCCCTTGAAGGTCAGCGGCTCGCAGATCTCCAGCCCCGCGGCATCGCAGAAATGGGCGGTGCGGCCGTAGGCGGCGGCCTGCGCCGGATCGCCGTTCAGCGTATGCCGCTGCGTTCCCGGCCACCGGCGAAAGAGGATGTCGTAACGGCGGCCGGCCCGGAATAGATCGGCATAACTGTATCGGGTGAAGCGGCGCGCGCCGTTGCTGACGCTGAAGGTCCCGCTTTCCGCCTCGCCGGGCCGGGGAATTTCCAGCGCGCGGATGTCGGCCTGATGATAGCCCAATCCCTGGTGCTCGGCCGAATATTTCGGGCTGACCTTGACCGCCTTGCCCGTCGCCACCGCCATGTCGATCATGATCTGGTTGATGCCCTTGGCGTGCATGTCGATCTCGAACGGCCGGCCGCATCCGGCGATCGCCTCGAACACCGTGCGCCAGAAATCGTAATGGCCTTCGGGAATGCCGCTTTCGCCGTGCACGCGCATCGTGACGCCGGTGATGTCCGGGCACAGCTCGAGCAGCATCGCCAGCGCGTCGCGGCAATAAGCGGCGTGCGTCTCCGGCGTGAGGCCGACGATGCGATGGTGCGCGTCGGGGCTGTCGACCCATTGGTAGGCGTGAGTCCAGATGCCGAGCTGGAAATCGATGCCGCGCAGCCCCGCCTGCCGGGTAATGAATTGCAGCATCGCCAGATTGCGCGCCCGCTCGCCCGGCGCGAGCGGCTCGACGCGGACATCATAGCCGGGCACGTCGACCAGATAAGGGTAGGCGAAGTGGAAATAGTCCTCCGTCACGCCCGTCGGGAAATCGTACCCGAAGCCGAGCGCGAATTGCAGCCGGTTGAAACGGCTGGCGGCGAGCAGGTCGAGATAGCCGGTCCAACCGGCTTCGTCGTAGAACCACGGCTTGTCCTCGACATCCGAGCAGAAGGCGCGGAGCACCGAGCGGACCCGGTTGGCGGGCGTTTCGGCGATCGGCGCGGCCGGGCGGAGCGCGGCTATCGCGTCGTCGGCGGCACCGACTCGCTCGGCCAGTTCGACCAGCGCGTAGGCCAGCCCACGCGCGCCGCCCGAGCAGACCAGTGTTTCCCCCGTTCCCGCGCCCGGCGAGATGGTGACGTCCTCGACGCCGGCCGCGGCGTGTGATGCGATCGTCACAAGATGATCGGCGGCACCCGGCGCCATCACGGCCGTCACGCCTTTGGCTGCCAGCGCCGTACGAAGGCGGCCGAGCCCCCAGGCGGCGGGGCGGCTGGAGACGATCGGATCGCGCAGGTCGGCGGCGATCGCGACGGTGCCACGCGCGCCGGCGGCGACCGCCCGATCGGGCAGACCGGCAGTCGCGGCGAGCCCGGCCAGTTTGACGAACGTCCGCCGATCGAGGCCCTGGGTCATCTCTTTCCTCCCGTCGTTTCCGATCCTCACACTTCGAGCGCGGCGACTTCATAGTCCGCCACGCTGGGCACGACGAACTCGACTCTCCGCCCATCCTGCCGCACGTCGAGCGGCGTCCCGGCGCGCAGCAGCGTCGCGCGACGGATCGGCGCGGCAGAGGGCAGTGTCATGTGCACGCGCTGCGCGCCGACCGGATAGGTGCGTCGGAACAGCCCATGCTTCGCCGAGGGATTGGTATAGTTGACGAGATGCAGGGCATAACCGGGTTCGGTCTGCCAGCCGAATATCTCGACCAGCCCGTCGCCGTCGACTGTCAGGCCTGGATCGTCGTGCACCAGCCACTTCACCGTGTTGGCGACGAGATCGCCAAGGTCGCTCGCGTCGGAGCGCCAAAAAGTGCCCTCCACATCGCCGGCGAAATGGGCGAGCCGCGCCGCCCCGATCTCGCGCAGCACGATCGCCGGCTTGTCGGTATGCGGCGTGCGGCTATAGGCTTGTTCGGTCGGATAGGTCGGATAGGGATCGATCAGCGTCATGATCGGCTGCCCTTCGGCCTCGATCGGGATCGTCCAGTTGGGCCCCAGAATCCGCGTGGTATCCCGGAACCCTGCAGTGATCGGATGCGGCCGTTCGAGATATTGCAGATGGGTGGCGTCGGGCGGATAGGGGCTCGTCATCCCCGGCAGCGAGCGATGCGAATCGTCGCGTCCGCCGGCCTTGTGCATCGCGAACAGCGATGCCAGCGCGAAATCGGCGCGCGGCTTGCCGGTTTCGTCGTACAGCCCGGTCTCGAAACTGGTGAGCAGCGATCCGCCCGCCTTCACATAGGCGGTCAGCGCGGCCGCCTGGCGATCGCTGAGCAAGGCGACGTTGGGCAGGAGAACGGCCTTGTAGCGCCTGAGGCGTTCCGGCGTCAGATCGTGCTCGAGCACCACGTCAAAGGGAATCCGCGCTTCCAGCAACGCCGCGTACAGACCCTGCACGGGATCGAGGACGTCGGTCTTCTCCGGCGGCCGGTAGATGAAATTGGAATGTGTCGCGGCGACGATAGCGACCTGGGCCAGCGATGCGGTGTTGTGGAAATGGGCGTCGTGCTTCGCCTGCCATTGCAGCATCGCCTTGCCAATTTCCTTGAGCCGCCGATCCTCGACGAACGAATCGTGCCAGCTCAGCCAGTGCCAATAGAAAGTGCCGCCGGCAGCGAAGCATTGCGCCAGCCGGCTGTTGACCTCGGTCGGGTTGCCGGCGCCGTCGCGCCACACCTCGTTGCCGGAACGCTGGTAGGTCGCGGTGCATAGCTGGACCAGCCGCCCATCCATCACCGCGTTGGCGACGCGGACCTGCTGCGCCGCGTCCCACACCGGCGAACCTGCCGGCCGGCCCTGGTGATCGGCGAGGTACCAGTCGGCGTTACGAGTCAGCGCCAGCTGGTCGATCTCCGAACCGCGCAATCCGCCGCCGAGATTGCCGGTGAAGATGCGATCGCTGCGCCCCTTTTTGGCAATACCGGTGTAGAGATTCCATACTTCGACGCCGCGCTTCTGATACGCTTCGAGATAGGCGGACGAGTCGGGATCGCCGATCTTGCGACACGTCTGGCACCAGCATTTGCGGACGTCATCGTTGGGCCAGCCGTTGGTGTAGAGCCCGTCGACATCCGGCAGGCGCTGCATCAACTCGGCCATGATCGCCGGCATCTGCGTGTCGTAATATGAGGTGAACTGGCAGGTCTGCGCATAACTTGGCGGCAAACCATCGGTGAACATCGATCCATCCGACTTGCGTCGAAACCATTCTGGATGGTCGGCCGCGGCGCGAGTTTGAATGATGTCCGGACTGAAGCGCAGGATGAAACGGATGCCGCGCCGCTTGGCGGCGGCATAGCATTCGCCTGTCAGATCGCGCCCATGGAGGAACTGGCTCGGGTAATAATAAGGAACCCGGGAAGGATAGAAGGACAGCGATCCTGCGACGTTGACGAACACTGCCTGAATTTGCGCCTCGGCGAGCAGGTCGGCCCAAGCCTCGACGTTCATGTCGACGAGGTCGCGTTCGCTGAGATTGACCTGGGCGACACGCTTGACGCGCTGGTGCCAGGGTTGCGTGGCGCCACCGACCGCCGCTGCGCGGTCTGGCGCGCCCGCGGCAAGCATGATCGCCGTCGCGCCGGCCGCCGTCGAAAACTCGCGCCGATTGAGTGTCATGTCGTCCTCTCCTCCTGCGCCTATCGATGTCCTGCGGCGGCGCTAGCTTCATTGATAGCGATACCATAACTGCTCCCCATTAGGAAAAAGCGGGGCGGTCGCGCGAATGACCGCCCCGAGGGGGAGCCCGTCAGCATTGTCGCAGGATTTGTGAAGTGAGAGATCGGTGCATCATCGGGTCACGGCATCGTCGGTGCGACACAAGCCTCCTCGCGGTAGCGAAAGAAGGCGAAGTCGGCAGGCTGGCTGGCCCCGGACATGTCCTGGCAGGCGAGGCCGATAAAATTGCCCGTGAAATTGGGAAGTCCGGGCACCGTCGCCTCGTCGGAAAGGATACTTGCGTCGAATTCCTCGCCGAGCCACTGCCAATCGCCGGCGCCATCGACCTTGAAGGCGAAGCGCAGCGTATCGAAGCTGATGGCGGCACGAAGCTCGATCGGCCCCGCCGGGATCGGCACCGGAGCCGTAAAGGCATCCTTGCGGGACTCGTCGGGCACAGCCGACATTACCCGCAGGTGGCGGCCGGCCTCGTCGTCGGTGGTGACGTGGAGATAATGGAATTTGTGGCTGTTGTAATAGCAGATCAGCCCGGCGGCCTGCTGGAAGTTGTCGGGCTCGAATTCCAGGCGCGTAGTTGCCTCAATGCGAAACGCCTGCTGGCGTCGGGCGACCAGCGATTGCTCGAATTGGCTGCCTACCGAATCGCGGCCGAACAGTCGCAGATAGCCTGGTCTGGCAGCGAGGCTGAACAGACGCTCGGGATACGGCGTCCGCAGCCACTGGAAGCAGGCGGCCAATCGGTCGCCGCCGAACATATCGTCGGACGCCTCTGTCACCTGCTCGGTTGCGGGCAGAGCAGGGGCGGGCACCTCATCCAGCGGGCTGGCGTCTTCCGCCTCGGTGCGGAGCCAGCCGTCATCGGTCCATCGCACGCGCTGAATGGCCGTCTCCCTCCCCAGGATGCAGCGCCCGCGCGCGGGGAGGGGGCGGCCGCAGAGATAGGCCATCCACGTCTCCCCGTCGGGCGTCTCGACCAGATCGGCATGGCCGGCGCGTTGCAGTCGCGCGTGCTTGCGGTCGTGCGACGTCAGCACAACCCCCTGCGGATCGACTTCGTAAGGGCCGAACAGCGATCGCGATCGGGCGACCGTCACCGCATGGTTCCAGCCGGTGCCGCCTTCCGCGACGAGAAGATAGTACCAGCCGCCGTGGCGATAGAGATGCGGGCCTTCCGTCAACCCCAGCCGGGTGCCCTTGAAGATCAACCGCCGCTCACCGATCAGCCGCAGGGCGGAGCGGTCATATTCCTGGATGACGATGCCGGCGAAACGGTTGCGGCCGGGGCGATGGTCCCACAGCATGTTGAGCATCCAGCTGCGCCCGTCGTCGTCATGGAACAGCGAGGGATCGAAACCGCTGCCGTTGAGATGGACTGCGGCCGACCAGGGACCCTCGACCGTCTCCGCGGTGACGACATAGTTGCGAAAATCGCGCAGCGATGCCGAGCAGGTTTCTCCTGTCGTCGTCATGCCGTAGCGCTTGACGTCGGTGAACAGTAAGTGGAAGCGGCCGTCGACATGGCTGATATCGGGCGCCCAGACGCCGCACGAATCGGGATCGCCGCGCATGTCGAGCTGATCGGGCCGCTGTAGCGGCCGGGCGGCGAGTCGCCAGGTTGCGAGATCGCGCGAGTGGTGGATCTGCACGCCTGGAAACCACTCGAAGGTCGAGGTGGCGATATAATAGTCCTGGCCGACCCGGCAGATCGACGGATCTGGATTGAAGCCGCGGAGGATGGGATTGCGAATCGTGTTCATTGAGGTTTCTTGACAAGGGTCCAGACGATGATCGCGCCGAACAGATCGAGGCAGCCGAGCACGACGAAGAACGGCGCGTAGCCGACGGAGCCGACCAAGCTGCCGAGCAGCAACGAGAAGATCAGCACGCCGAGGTTGCCGGCGGTGCCGGCGAGGCCCGCTGCGGTAGCCACCTCGTCGCGCGGGAAGAGGTCGGCGGCCATGGTGATGACTGTCACCGACAGCGTCTGGTGGGCGAAGCCGCCGAGACACAGCAGCGCGACCGCGGCATAGGGGCTGCGCACTGCGCCCACCAGCATCATGCCGGTCATCAGCACCGCGCCGAGCGTGAAGGCGCCGCGCCGGGCATCGATCAGGCCGACGCCGCGGCGTTGCAGCAGCGCGACGACAGTTGGCCCGAACAGGCAGCCGAGATCGGCCGCGAGAAACGGTAGCCAGGCAAACAGGGCTATCTGCCCGAGGTCGAAATGACGGACCCGAACCAGGTAGAGCGGCATCCAGAAAGACAGTGTGCCCCAAGTCGGATCGGCCAGGAAGCGTGGCAGGGCGATGCCCCACTGATTGCGGCTGCGAAGCAGTCTAGCGAGCGAGGGCCGGCGTCCGGCCCCTGCCAGGCGCGTCTCCTGTCCGTCGACGATATAGGCGCGCTCGACGGCGCTGAGACGGGGATGACTGCCGACCGGCGCATACCAGAGCAACCATGTCAGAACCCAGATCAGACCGAGTACGCCGGTGATGACGAAGGCGAGCTGCCAGCCGTGCCGGTAGATCGACCAGGCGACCAGCGGCGGCGCGAAGACGGCGCCGAACGAAGCGCCGATATTGTAAAGGCCGCTGGCCAAGCCCCGTTCGCGCGCCGGAAACCATGTAGCGACCACCTTCATGCTCGCCGGTTGCCCGGCGCCCTCGGCAAAGCCGAGCAATCCTCGCAAACCGGCGAACTGTAACCAGCCATTGGCCCAGCCGTGCGCGATGGTGAGCAGCGACCACAGCCCGGCGAACAGCGCGAAACCGAGCTTCAGGCCGACGCCGTCGAGCACATAGCCTGATAGCGGCTGCAGCATTACGCCGAACTGGAAGATGCCGGTGATCCACGAATATTGCTGATTGGAAATGCCCTGTTGGCTCATGATCGTGGGCGCCGCCACGCCGAGCACTCCGCGCGACAGATAGTTGAGGATCATGACGAACATGACGAGCGCGATGATCGACCATCGCACGCCGTGAACGCGGCCTTTCCTCACGATCCCATCCTGTCATGATAACGTTATCTTTGTGTCTTTACCGGAGGCAGGCGCGTTATGCAAGCTCGTCGATGAGGCCTTAAATTCAATCGATATTTCCTCAGAAAATCATATTATCGATATCATTGGCCTGACCAGTTTTGTGTTTATTGACAGGCAAATTTGATGCTGATAATTAAGGTAACGTTATCATAACATCATGCGTCTCCGCCAAGCCAAAAATGGGCTGCCGGGCGGCGCCAATCAGGGAGAGGGTTGATGCGATATCGTGATGCTAATCGTTTGTCCGGCATTCGGGGGGCGTTGCTCGGTGCGACGATCCTGTCGTGCGCGCTGCCGCTTGCTGCCCAGGCCGCACCGCTCGGCCAGGATTCGGTCGCTGCTGCATCGGGCGCGCAACAGGCTTCGTCGTCTCCGACCCTCGAGGGCGCAGAGGATGCGCAGGCGTCCGCTCAGCAGGACATCGTCGTCACTGGTTACCGGCGCAGTCTTGCCAACGCCGCGGCCAACAAGCGCAGCCAGACCAATTTCACCGATTCGATCTTCGCCGAGGACATCGGCAAGTTTCCCGATCTCAACATCGCCGAATCGTTGCAGCGCGTGCCCGGCGTCCAACTGACTCGCGACGTGACCGGCGAGGGCACGCAGATCTCGGTGCGCGGCCTCGGGCCATCGTTCACCAAGGTGCTGCTCAACGGGTCGCAGATCGCCGTCGCCTCGGCCGGCCCGCTCGATTCGGGCAGTTCGGACCGCGAGGTCGACCTCGATCTGTTCCCGACCGAATTGTTCACCAAGCTGACCGTCAGCAAGACGCCGACCGCCGACCTGCTCGAAGGCGGCATCGCCGGCACGGTCAACATGGTCAATGTGCGGCCGTTCGACAAACCCGGCACGCACCTGTCGGCTAGCTTTGAGGAGGGTTATTCCGATCCTTCGGGCAAATGGAGCCCGCGCGGCTCGCTGATCTATTCGACCACGTCGGACAAGTTCGGCATCCTGCTCGGCGTCGCCGGCGCCTCGCTGCACTACCGCACCGACGGGTATGAGACGATCGGCTTCACCACGCCGAATCTGACCAAGCCCGCGGTCGGCGACTGCACCGTCGATACCTGCGACCGCGTTGGGCTGAACGGCGGCCCCGGCGGCGGCGGCTTCAAGTTCCCGACAACGGTGCCGGCCAATACCGGCTTCGGCCTGACGCCGGGCGCGCCGCTCGACGTGTCGCAGACCAGCGGCCTGACCGATCAGCAGCTCAGCAATACGCTGGTCCCCCGGCTGGCGCGCGAGGCGTTCATCGACGGCACGCGCGACCGCGTCTCGGCGCTGGTCTCGATGGAATACCGGCCGAGCGACACGCTGCATTTCGCGCTCGACGCGCTCTACGGCCACGCCCATCGCCAGTACAACCGGCTCGACATGGACCTCTACGTTCGCAACTCGAACAGCCTGGTACCGATCGACTGGCAGGTCGACGACAACGGCGTGCTCACCAAGGGCACCTTCGCCAACGCGCAATTCTTCCTGGAGGCACGGCCGGTCACCGAGAAGATCAACTTCATCAGCGTCAATCCCAGCGCGTCATGGCGGCCGACCGATACGCTGAAGATCGACGCCCAGGTCAATTACAACCGCAGCACCTATCACCAGTCGGCCAATTCGTTCCTGTTCTACACGCCGGCCAATTCGGGTCTGTCGGTCACCTTCGACAATACCGGGAACAAGGATTTCCCGGTGATGACGTCGAGCGCCGACCTCAACGATCCGAACCTCGGCTGGTATGACGACAATTCGACCTTCCGCATCCAGCAGGCCAGCCGCACCACCACCGACAAGGGCGCCCATCTCGATCTCAAATGGGGCGACGACCGCAACAACATCCAGGCCGGCTACGCCTATGACGATACCGCGCGATCGATCCTGGCGTTCGACAACAGCGACGAAGCGTCGACCGAAGGGCTGGCGGCCATCACCAACGTCGGCCAGTATCTGGAGCCGGGGCCGACGAACCTGCTGTCCGGATCGGGCCAGACGGTCGGCATTTCCTCGTTCGTGCAGCCGAACTATGGCGCGTTGGAGGCCGCTGCCAACACCAAGGAACTGAGCAGGACTGCGCCGTTGAGCGCGACCGGCACCCAGAACACGCCGTCGGGATCGATCGACGAGGCGACGCACGGTCTCTATCTCGCCTTCAACGGCGAGACGAGGCTGCTCGGCCACGAGCTGCGCGTCAACGCCGGCCTGCGCTATTTTCATACCGACCAGACGGTGAGGGGCTATGTCACCACGGCGGCCGGCGTGTCGCAGACGTCGCAGCATTCGTCCTATGACGGCTTCCTGCCGTCGTTCAACGCCGCGTTCAACATCACCCATAACCTGCTGCTGCGCATCGCCGGATCGCGCACCGTTACGCGGCCCAATCCCGACCTGCTGCTGCCGGGCACGACCTTCAGCGACGTCTCGGCGCAGACCGCCAGCCAGGGCAATCCCGATCTGAAAGCCTATTATTCGAACAACGCCGATATCGGCCTGGAATATTATACCGGCGGCACCGGCTATTTCAGCGTCAACTTCTTCAACAAGGACATCCAGGGCTTCACCCAGGTCCAGCAGGTGACCGAGCCGTTCAGCGCGCTCGGCATTCCGCTCGATTCCCTTAGCCCGGTGCAACTCGCCACGGGAATCGGCCCGGACACGCTGATCAACGTCAACACCTCGGAGAATGTTGGTCAGAACCTCAACATCCAGGGCGAAGAGATCATCCTGCAGCAGCCGCTCGATTTCCTGACGCACCTGATTTCCAGCCGGATCACCGGCTTCGGTATTTCCGCCAATTATTCGCACATCAAGCAGCGCTCCAACGGCAGCGCTGCGGTAGCCACCGGGATCGCGCCCAACCTCTATACGCTGGGCGGCTATTATGAGGATTCGCGCCTGTCGGTACACGTCAACTACACCTATACCGACAAGGCGATCGTCGCGATCGCACCGCAGAACAACGTCGACGTCGCCAACATTATGGACAGCCACGGCCAGCTCGACCTGTCGGCGAGCTACACGCTGCCGCTGCTCGACAACGCAATCCAGCTGAGCTTCAACGCGATCAACCTCACCAACGCGCCACTCAGGACCTATGCCGGCTACGAGAATGCGCCGTTCAGCGTCTACTATCCCGGTTCGCAATATCTGTTCGGTCTCCGGGTCCATTTCTGACCCGGGACGGGCGGGCCGATTGCCTCCGGTCCGCCCGTCTTCCCTGTCGGAAGAGAGTTTTCCCGCCGCCAGCCAAGGAAGGACATGGGTCATGCGTATCCTGATCGTCATCGCCGCCACGCTGGCGAGCCTCGCGCTGCCGGCCGGCACCGCGATCGCCGCCGACCGTTATGTGCTGTACGACGGCGGCGCGGCGCCGGCGATCGTCCATGACGACGCCGGGGCGCCGCCGCTCTCCAAGGCCGCGGACATGCTGGCGCGCGACCTGGCGGCGCTGACCGGCAAGACGCCGACCGTCGCGCGAACGCTGCCCGCCGCGCCGGCGCCGGTGGTGGTGATCGGACTGGCGACCTCGCCGACCGTTGCGCGGCTGCTCAAGGCCAACGGCATCGATCCGTCGCCGATCGCCGGCAAGTGGGAGAGCTACGGCCGCGCTGTCGTCAATCTGCCCGGCGGCACCGGCCGCACCGCGCTGGTGATCTTCGGCTCGGATGTGCGTGGCACGATCTGGGGCGTGGTCGATCTGTCGCGCGCACTTGGCGTGTCGCCCTGGCAATGGTGGGCAGACGTCACCATCACGCCGCGCGACCGGCTGACCACCGATGGCGCGTTGTTCTTCTCAAAACCACCCTCGGTCAAATATCGCGCGCTGTTCATCAACGACGAGGAGTTCGGCCTGTGGCCGTGGGCGGCCAATACCAACGACCCCAAACTGCACGACATCGGCCCGAAGACCTATGCCCGCGTATTCGAGCTGATGTGGCGATTGAAGGCCAACACGATCTGGCCAGCGATGCGCGGCATCGAGAAATCTTTCAACCAGATCAACGGCAACGCCGCGCTCGCCGCGTCCTATGCGATCGTCCGCGCCAGCTCGCACGTCGAGATGATGACGCGGACCAACATCCGTGAATGGGATGCGAAGACGATGGGCCCCTACGATTTCGTCACCAACAAGCAGCGTGTGCTCGATTACTGGCGCCAGGGCGTGCGCATGTCGGCGCCCTATGAGACGATGTACACGATCGGCATGCGCGGCATCGAGGACCGGCCGATGCAAGGCGCCAACACGCCTTCGTCCCAGGCGCGCCTGCTCGAACAGATCTTCGGTTATCAGCGCCAGATGCTGAAGGACGAGCTCAAGAAGCCGCTCGACGAGATTCCGCAGGTGTTTACGCCGTACAAGGAAGTGCTGCCGGCCTATGATTCCGGCCTCAAGGTGCCTGACGACGTGACGATCACCTGGCCAGACGACAATTTCGGCTATCTCCGCCGGCTGAGCAACGCGAAGGAGCGGGCCCGCAGCGGCGGCTCGGGCATCTATTACCATATCTCCTATTGGGGATATCCGATGTCCTACCTGCTGCTCGCCAACACCCATCCGGCGCTGATGTGGGAGGAGACCGACAAGGCTTATCGGTTCGGCGCGCATCGGCTGTGGGTGCTCAATGTCGGCGACATCAAGCCGGGCGAGTATCTGACGCAATTGTTCTTCGACATGGCGTTCGATCACGAGGCGTTCCCCGATATCGCCAGCGTGCGCGCGCACCTGCGCGACTGGACGGCGACCAATTTCGCCGCGGCGAACGGCGACCGAATCGCGCCGATCCTGTGGAAGCAATACAATCTCGCCTTCGATCGCCGCCCGTCGTTCATGGGCTGGACCAAGACCAAGCCGGCGACGCCGGTTTCGCAAACCAAGTTCAGCATCGACAATTTCGGCGACCAGAACGCGCGGCGACGCGATGCCTATGTCGATCTGGAGAAGCGGATCGACGCGATCGAAGCCGACATCCCGGCGGCACGGCGCGATGCCTATTACGAACTGGTCAAGTTTCCGGTCGAGATCGCCGCCGATATCAACAAGCGCCAGCTCGATCTCGATAAGTCGATCGCTTATGGCTACCAGCACCGCGCCAGTGCCAATAGCTACGCCGCGGCGGCCAAGGCGGCGCAGGACGACATGGCGGCGGCCGGCAAGCGCTACAACGACGATATCGCCGGCGGCAAATGGCACGACGTGATCGGCATGGATCCCCATGGCCTGCAGGTCTACAAGCCGCTTCTGATCCCGCATTGGCAGGCTGACGACGACGCCGGCGGCTGCGCCATCCAGGCCGAGGGCGGCGGCATCTACGATGCTTCGGGTGAGACGCCCGGCGGGCCGCCGCTCGACCCGCACCTGATGAACGTCGGTGCGCCCGAACTACCTTCTCTGCATCCCGAACTGGGCGGCGACCGCTATGTCGACATCTTCCTGAAAAGCGCGGCGACAATCGGCTGGTCGGCTACGGTGAATCAACCGTGGATCACGGTCTCGCGGACGTCGGGAACGCTCGACGACGGTCATCTGGAACAGCGTGTCCATATCGCGGTCGACTGGGCGAAGGCGCCCGCCGGCGGCGGCAGCGGACTCGTCACCTTCGCCTGCCGCGGATCGGACAAGGTGTTGCCGGTGACGGTGGTGGTCGCACCACCGGTCGCGGTGCCCGGCGTCTCGTTCATCGAGGCCGACCGCATCGTCTCGATGGATGCCCGTCACGCCGACGCCATGACGAAGGGTTGGACGCTGCTCGACGGCCTGGGCCATACCGGCGCGGTGCTGCGCAGCGACCTCGATACGCCGTCGATCGATCCGGCCGACCGCGCCAGGCTCGCCGCCGCGCCGCGCGCGACCTGGCGGTTCGCGACGACTACCGACGATGATCCGGCGACGCTCAAGGTGATCGCGCTGCCGTTCCTGCCGGTCACCTCCGAGAACGAGATGCGCGCGGCGGTGTCGATCGACGGCGGGCCGATCCATGTGCTCGATTTCGCCGCGCCCGAGTTCAGCCGGCGCTGGCAGCGCCATGTGCTCGACAACCAGGCGGTCGAGACGATCCCCGGCCTGAACCTCAAGCCGGGCGCGCACCAGGTGACGGTCTACGCGCTCGATCCCGGCTTCGCGCTCGATCGGCTCGAAGTCGATTTCACTGGGGCACCGCAGGGCTACGGGCCGGTGCCCGAGACGCGGATCAGGCAGGGCATGACCGCAGCGGATGGTGGCGCCCGGCGCGATAAGGCTGCATGAGACGGTCAAGATGACCCGGAGAGTCCGAACGTGAGCGAATTGTTGGGCCGCCCCGGCAAGGGCGCTACCATCATCGATGTCGCGCGGCTGGCCGGCGTTTCGCCGATGACCGTGTCGCGCGTCATCAACGCCAAGTCCGGCGTTCGCGAAGAAACGCGCGCCGCGGTGCAGGATGCGATCCGCGAGCTTGCCTACACACCCAATCTCGCCGCCCGCAAGCTGGTGACCGCCCGGGAAGCGCGGATTGGCGTGATCTATTCCAATCCCAGCGCCGCCTTCATGAGCAACTTCCTGACCGGCGTATTCGAGGAGGCATCGCAGCAGGGCGCGCAACTTTCGCTGCTTAAGGCCGAGAACGGACACCTACCCGAGCGGGCGTCGATCCTGCGGCTGATCGATAGCGGCGTGACGGGCGTGGTGCTCGCACCGCCGCTTGGCGAAGCGGTGCCGTTGCGGACGATGCTCCAGGCCCTCGACATCCCGGTGGTGATCGTCGGCGCAGCGGTGACGACCGGCGAGCTGTGTGTCCGTATCGATGACCGCGCCGCCGCTTATGACATGACTCGCCGGCTGCTCGATCTCGGCCATCGCCGGCTCGGTTTCATCGCCGGCAATCCAGATCAGACCGCGAGCGCCAAGCGGCTCGCCGGTTTTCGGGAAGCCGCTGGCGAGATTGCCGGAGTCGAAATCCAGGTTGCGCAAGGCAATTTCAGCTATGCGTCCGGGTTAACTGCCGGCGAGCGCTTGCTCGACACCGAACGACCGCCGACGGCGATCTTCGCCAGCAATGACGACATGGCGGCTGCTGTCGTTTCGGTAGCGCACCGGCGCCGGCTTGATGTGCCACGGGATCTGACGGTCGTCGGGTTCGACGACACCACTGCTGCCGTCACGTTGTGGCCGCCGCTGACGACGGTACGTCAGCCGTTGCGAGACATGGCCGCGACGGCGATCGACCTTCTGCTCCATGGCACGACTGGTGGCAGGGATCATGTCCTGCCGCACATGCTGATCGAACGCGAATCGACCGAGGCGCCGCCGGCGTTGCGCGCGGGTGAGTGAAGGAGAGCAGATCACGCCGCTTGCGGCACGGGCGGGTGAATCGATGATCGAACTCGGTCGCCGCACGGTCGGGACGGTGATGCGGCGATTGGTACCGTTGCTTGGGCTCATCTACATGGTGGCGTACATCGACCGCCAGAACATTGCTTATGCCAAGTTGCAGATGGTCGGTGCGCTGGGGCTGAGCGAAGCGGCCTATGGCTTCGGCGCCGGGCTG
>Ga0164242_10001638_pt1 | contig 26526 bp, 23 predicted proteins | sample OricomgcompostMG_FD_108783 | JGI IMG/M metagenome (GOLD analysis project Ga0164242, IMG submission 108783) | Miracle-Growth compost microbial communities from Emeryville, California, USA - Original compost - Miracle growth compost (MG) ...
CCTGAAAAATGCCCCGGGGGAGGTAAATTCTCAAACAATCCCACCTGGAACCCGGTGGGTAAAGCTTGAAAGGAGCTGCAAGTGGCATCGGTTAACAGCAAAACCTCTGCTGAGATTGACGACCTGCTTCGAAGCATGGTTGTCTCCGCTGAGATCACTGCCGAAGGCCAGCTGCTCCTCACCACTAAGGGCGGCACTGTTGTCAACGTCGGTCCCGTCGGTGCTTCTAGCTCTCAGATCGAGCAGATCGTCGATGACAAGACCGCCAACCTCTCCGAGCAGATCGATGATGCACAAGCTCTCGCTGCTTCGAAGGCTGAGACGACCATTGCGAACACGCCCCCCACTTCTCCGGCTGCCGGCGACCTGTGGTACGACACTTCCACGACCCCTCCCTCTGCGAAGATGTGGGATGGAGACTCGTGGGAAGCCGCAGATGCTGCTGCTCAGTCTCTCGCCAACACTGCCAAGCAGTTGGCAAGTAACAAGGCCGTTGTCACGGTCGGTCCGAACATTCCTGCCAGTGCTGCGCTTGGTGACATCTGGTATGACACGGCGCTGAGCCCGACCAAGACCTTCGTATGCAAGCTCGCTTACAGCTCCGGTGGTTCGCTCGGCGTCAACTTCTCTCCGGTCGAGGACCCGGTGGCTCAGGCTACCGCTAACTCCAAGGCGACTGGTACGGTGGGTGCTACGGCTCCGACCAACCCGCAAAAGGGTGACAGCTGGACTGACACTGCGCTCACTCCGAACGCCACGTTCACCTGGAGTGGGTCCCAGTGGATCGCTGATGATGCAACGGCTCAGGCGATCGCTCAGACCAAGGCCAGCTCGAAGTCTGGATCGGTTGCTCCGACCAACCCGCTGATCGGCGACCTCTGGTACGACACAAGCGGAACCACGCCCCAGGCCAAGATCTGGAACGGAACAACGTGGGCTATCGTCGATGCTGGTGCTGCCGCCTCGGCTCAGCTTGCTTATACTCTAGCGAGCACTCGAGTCAAGGCAACCGTTGCTTCCGTTGCTCCCAGCGGAGCTGCCAAGGGGGATCTATGGTTTGATACCTCGACCACTCCCACCGCGGCAAAGGTGTTTGATGGTAGTGCATGGGTTCCGGCTGATGCTGCGGCTCAGGCTATTGCCAACCAGACTCAGACGTTGCTGGAGCAGAAGGCTACGGTCACTGTTGATTCGGTCGCGCCTACGTCTCCTGACACGGGCGACCTGTGGTACGACACTTCTACGACTCCGGCTGCAGCGAAGATCTGGAATGGTTCTGCTTGGGCTCAGGCGGACTCATCTGCTCAGGCAGCTGCTGCTTCGGCTTCGGGTCTTGCCAGTCAGGCGAACACCCTCGCTGGCGGTAAGGCGAAGATCACGGTTAGCAACACGGCGCCGTCGACCAAGGCCACCGGCGACATCTGGTATGACACCGCCACTACCCCGGCTTCAGCTCAGGTGTGGAATGGTACAGCTTGGGTTGCTGCTGACTCAGCAGCAAAGGACATCGCTACTCAGGCCGGGACCCTCGCCGGATCCAAGGCGAAAGCTACGGTCAGCAACACGGCTCCGACTGGACCGTCTGTGGGGGACCTCTGGTACGACACCACGTCTACCCCGGCTGCGGCTAAGATCTGGAATGGGTCTAGCTGGGCTGCTGCTGATGCGGCTGCTCAAAATGCTGCAGGTCTTGCTTCCACCTTGGCAGGCACCAAGGCTAAGGTGACTGTTGCGAGTACTGCTCCGACCTCTCCGGCTGCTGGTGATATGTGGGTCGACACCTCGACGACCCCTGCTCCAGTTAAGACCTGGAGTGGTTCGGCGTGGATCGCTGTGGATGCTGTTTCGCAGTCCATCGCTCAGGGCAAGTCCACAGTCAGTACGTCGAGCACCATGCCGACTAAGGCATCGCTCAATGATGTTTGGAACGACACCTCGGTGACCCCTCAGGTTACTCGTATCTGTACCGCGGCTTACACGTCGAATGGTACCGTCGCTTCCAACTGGGCTAAGGTTGTATCGGACGCTGTCGCACAGACTATCGCCAATGGTAAGAACAAGACGACGGTTGGCAATGCAGCCCCGTCGAGTCCTGCTACTGGTGATATGTGGGTTGACATCACCCTGTCTCCGGCTGGGGTTAAGACCTGGAATGGTACCGCATGGGTGCTTGGTGGAGACGCTACGGCACAGGCTACAGCAACTGCCGCTCAGACCGCAGCCAATGCTAAAGCCACGGTCGTAGTCTCTTCGACTCAGCCCACGACGCATGCTACAGGCGATTTGTGGTACGACACGTCGACCACCCCGGCTGCGGCCAAGGTGTGGAATGGTTCTGCTTATGTTGCTGCCGACGCTTCGGCTCAGAGTGCTGCTGCAGCTGCTTCGACTCTGGCCGGACAGGCGAACACTCTCGCTGGTACCAAGGCGGATGTGACGATCGGTAGTACTGCTCCAGCGACGAAGCAGACCGGGGATGTCTGGTATGACACCAGCACGACCCCGAATGCGGCTAAGACCTGGAACGGTATGACTTGGGTCGCTTTGGATTCTGCTGCAGCTAAGGCTGCTTCCGATGCTGCAGCTACTGCATCTACGGCAATCACAAATGCAAGTAGTGCCCTTACGGCCGCCAACGCCAAGGCTACGATCGTGGTTTCTGGTACGCAACCCGGTACTCATGCTACCGGAGATCTGTGGTATGACACTTCCACAACCCCAGCTGCGGCTAAGGTTTGGAATGGTACGACTTATGTTGCTGCGGACTCTTCTGCTCAGGCCGCTGCTGCTTCGGCCTCGACTGCTGCTTCGGCTGCTTCGACTCTGGCTGGAACCAAGGCTGATGTCACTATCTCATCCTCGGTACCGGCGACGGCATCGGTGGGTGATGTCTGGTATGACACTGCGGTCACCCCGACCATCACTTACATTTGTAAGACCGCTTATTCTTCGGGTGGCACCACATCGAACTACTACCAGGTTGCTGATCCAGTAGCTCAGTCGAATGCATCTACGGCAATCACCAATGCGTCGAATGCTTTGACCGCAGCCAATGCTAAGGCCACTGTCGTGGTTTCGAGCACCCAGCCCAGCACACATGCATCTGGTGATATCTGGTATGACACTAGTACTACTCCGGCTGCCGCCAAGGTTTGGAATGGTACGGCTTATGTTGCAGCTGACTCGGCTGCGCAGAATGCTGCGAGTCAGGCTTCTACAGCTGCCTCAAATGCCAGCACCCTTGCGGGCTCTAAGGCTGATATTACGATCAGCAGTACGGCTCCCACCACCAAGGCCACTGGCGATGTCTGGTACGACACGAGTGTCACACCCAACGCTGCCAAGACCTGGAATGGAACCACCTGGATTGCGCTAGATGCAGCCGCTATCAAGGCTGCCGGTGATGCGAATACCGCTGCGGGGAATGCTTCGACCTTGGCTGGAACTAAGGCCAAGGTTACCGTTAACAATACTGCCCCTTCCGCTCCGGCTACTGGCGATATCTGGTACAACACTTCTACTACTCCCGCGACTGTGGAGTCTTGGAATGGATCTTCGTGGATTGTTTCTGGTGATACAACAGCTCGGGCTTCGGCAAATTCCAAGGCCACTATCACTATAGGTCCATCTGCTCCTTCCACGAAGCAGACGGGCGACCTGTGGTATGATACATCCATAACTCCGAATGCTATCAAGACCTGGAATGGTTCTGCTTGGGTCTCTGCAGATTCTGCGGCTTTGGCTTCCGCTGGAATCAAAGGTCGTATCTATTCTCAGCCCACAGCACCTTCGCCAGTAGACATGAATGGTCTCTGGATCGATACTGATGCGGGAAATAAGGTCTATCACGGATCTCGTCGCGCTATCTATTATGGGTTCACTCGAACCGGATCGAATATTCCCGGAAGACTCACCAACCTTGGTTGGGAAGTAACCCAGGTTGACACCATGCCTACCGTCGATCAAGCCAAGGGTTATGACCTATTGGTTCTCGATGCTCAAGTTTGGTCTGCCAGTGGTGATTACCAAGCCTTCTTTAATGCTGGTCTGAATATCTTCACCTCAGGTAATGACACGACACATATCAATGGTATGTTCACCACTACCATAACGAGTGACTATACGACAACACCTACGCATCCTTATCCGGGAAGTTCTCACCCCGTTGCTCAGGGCTGGAACCCGTATACCGATAACGATAACGTTCGGTATCTTGGTGGTCTGGATGCTTCTGCATCGATTGTCGGTTCCAATCTTATCGGGACTACCGAACAACCCATGATCGTTGTCAAAGAAGGTTCTCTTGGTCAGCGTTGGATCCATTGCCAGACGGCATCTTCGTATACTCCGATTGATGTTATGACGGCTATGTTTACATGGCTTACTACGTGGGTCCCTTCTCAAGACGCGGGTATTTCGGCAGCCCAAACAACAGCTTCCGCAGCTCAAGGCGTCGCTAACAACACCCAGACTAGGTTGAACCAGCTTGTTACCGGTGACCTCACGGTCGAGGGCGTTCTGAATGTCAACCTCCAGGTTGCTAAGTCACTCATCCTGAACAAGGGTAGTGGCGCTAAGAACTCCATCATCATCGATCCCGATCTGGGTATTCAGATCAACGATCCTACGGGTAGTACGTTTATCGAACTTCCGACAGATCCAAGTAAGTCGGCGAGTTTCAACGGAGACGTTACAGCAACCAGTATCACAGCTGAGAAGACGACTTTCCATGGCACTGAGAACGAAGTTGTTCCTGCAGCTTCTCTCACACTGAGTAACGCGGTCTCACCACCGAAGAACTCTCCTATTGCTGCCTCGACGCCCTACACGAACATTACGGTTCCCGGATTTACGTATCCGACTGCTCCTAGTGGTTCGAGTCTCCTTTCTTATGGGGGTTACCAGCCAAGAGACACCGCTCCACTATACGGTGCACTGATTATTGGTATCGATAACAACCTGAACACCACTTATCGAGCCACAGTCTATTCGCCGAATGTCCTGACCACAGCAGCAACGGTATCGACCACGCTGCCAGCCAACGTTCTTTCGGTTCTGAATACCAGCGGGTTTTCCTGGATTCATTCTCAGGATATTGGATTCGTGATGATCGGTACGACCTGTTTCCTCAAGGTTAGCACTACGATCTACAAGTGGACGCACGGTTCATCTACGGCAGCCACGGTCTTTAATCTTGGTGCGTACAACTGGACGCTAGGTACGGACGGAACCAACCTTTATGTGGTCGGTGGCACGAATTACGCAGCCATGCCGAACTTCTATAGCGTCAACCAGTCTACTGGTGCGTTGACGCTCATCGGTGCTCTCCCCAGTGCGGCAGGATCCGCCTGGTGGGATCCCATGACCCAAGGCGATAACAGCATTGGACAAGGTCCAGAAGAGAATGCTATCTATATCGGAACGTTCGATCGAGGTGTCAAACAGCTTATTCTTGTGGCTGATGACGGAACCTCGTATTATATGAATGCTTCGACTCTCGCTGACACTTCTTCATCGAATCCGTCAGATATTCCTGGAACCTTGTGGGATCCCAGTGGAGCTCGGTTCTACAACTATGTTCCTACTGCTGGGGCCTCGGCTAAGTTGGCAACCAAGTTCTCCAAGAACAAGGATGTTACTCCCGTCTGGGTCGCCTACACCTGGCGAAACCCAAACAACGGCGATCACGAAACCACCCTCGGTCCTCCGGTTCAGGTATCGGTGAGTCCTTATTGGGGTATTTCGGTTACTCGACCTACGCCTCCGACTGCGGGTACAGCTGGTGATGTTCCTCAGACAGCTCGAATCTATGCTGCTCGTGGGACTACTCAGCCGGCCTCATCTGCCTTCCGGATGTTCTTGGAAGACAATGATACTGCAACGAACATGATCTCGTTCGACCTTACTTTCGGCACAACGGCACCTCCTACTACGGGCGAATTCCCGACAGGAACGCCAGGACTGCTCGAGAGTGAGGCTGGCGGGTTCGTCGTTCGAGGCGACGGGACTGGCGCTTGGCCTGGTTTGGTTCCCATCGGCTCGATGCAGATGTTCTTGGGTACCACTGACCCCGCTGGATGGATGATTTGTGACGGACGTTATTTGTCCCGAACGCAGTATGCGGATCTTTATGCCGTTCTAAAGCCGGCTATCGACGCTGGCTACATCGGTCAGGGTGATGGATCTACCACCTTTAACTTGCCTGACATGTCGGGTCGAGTGGGTGTCGGTCTCGATCCCGATGGTGAAGCTGCTAGTGTGACTCATATCGGTGAACGTGGTGGTGAGGAAACTCACCTCTTGACTGCTAACGAGTCCGGCCTTCGTTCTCACAACCACTCCGCAAGCTCTAGCGCAAGCACGAGTGTGAGTGGTACGAACAACTTCGTTCGCTATGTTGGTACTGGCGGTGGAGGTAATGCTAACCTGACCTTCGGTGGGTCGAACAACCTCATCGGTCAGGTCTTGTCGGTCGGCGTTAGTGTCTCGACTTCGGTCGGTGCTGTAGCTGCCGCAAACGCTGCTACTGCTCACAACAACATGCAGCCATACATGGGTGTCAACTACATCATCAAGTACTAGGAGTTTGAATGTCGGACTACAGTGCCGTCGCCAAAATGACGGGCAGTATGTCGCTGGTTGAGCGCATTGCCGCTTGCTACGCTACCCAGCCGAATGCTACCGAGGATCCTCGTCAGTGGGCTCTTAAGCGTATCTGGCAGTTTGCTGCTCAGCCGGGCTGGTCGGATGCTTGGGATTATGCCGAGTCTACGGCAAACATCAATGTCAATCCTGACACTGGCGCTCGCAACGACGTCATCGGCGATGACAAGATCCTGGCAGCGGTCCAGCTCATCCTCAACCCGCCGGCCCCGGCCGAGGACCCGTCCACGGATACCGCTGCGGACACCTCGACCGAGACTCCGGCTAGCTGAAAGGCGATTTCATGACCGAGAATACTCCGGAGGCGCAGGCAACCCCTACCGCTCCGAGCGATCCCAACCAGGTCACGCTGAAGGTCACCGATCCGTTCTGGGTCCAGGCCTTCCACTTCATCCGCGAGGGTGAGGAGACCATCGATATCACGCCGGCCGGTTCCCCGGTTCCTGCTGATCTGACAGACGCGATCATCGCCGATGCCAAGACGCACGACGTGACTATCGTCAAGGTCGACGACCAGCCGCAGGCTCCGGTCGAGGGCGACCCCGCCCAGGCGTGATCCACGATCTAGGACTGCGCTCTATCTTGCCTCACGCAGGTAACGCTATCCGCAGTCCTAGTCCCTAACTTAGAAAAGGAGGAGACTATGGCTCGCCGTAACCCAGAGCAGCATAACTCATCGCCTCTTCCTCCACCGGCAACTACTCTCGAGGGACGCGAAGCACAGCTTGTGGCTGCCGCTTTCGACCTCGTTGAGAAGCGAATCCATGACGGTAGTGCTTCGGCACAGGAAACCGTTCACTTTCTCCGTCTAGGCACAACACGTGAGCGCCTAGAGCAGGAGAAGCTTCACAATGAGCTCGGAGTTCTTCAAGCACGCGTGAAGGAAATGGAGAATCGACGCTCCGGCGAGGACATGTACAACAAGGCTCTTGCCGCCTTCCGCGGATACTCCGGACAAGGCCCGATCGAGGATGATGACGAAGATGATCCGGACCTATTCTGACCTGAGACGACTGGAGACGCTCGAGGAGCGCTTTGACTATCTGTCGCTCGGCGGAACAATCGGTGAAACCACTTTCGGCTTCGATCGATGGATTAATCAAGCTTTCTACCACTCCACCGAGTGGAGACAAATTCGAAACCACGTTATTGCTCGGGACAATGGTTTCGATCTCGGTGCTGACGATACGCCCATTCGAGGTGCACATCTCATCCACCACATGAATCCACTAGTTCTCTCCGACATCGAGGATGCGACAGAGAACCTACTGGATCCTGAGTTTCTGATCACGACTGCACTACGCACTCACAATGCGATTCATTATGGTGACAAAAGACAACTTCCCCGGCCTTTTGTCGAACGCAGTCCAGGCGATACACGTTTGTGGTAACCCAACGAAAGGAAAACATCATGTCTGGTAGCAAGGTTTCTGTCGGCACCGTCGTTCTCACTTCGGTTGACCCCCGCACCAACAACGGCTCCGATGAGGCTCCGGCCATCGTGACCCGTGTCCTGGACACCGAGGACAAGGAGACGCGAGTTAACCTTCGCGTACTTCTCGATGGTGACGAGACCCTGAATCTCCGCAACGTTCCCTTCGACTCCAAGAAGCCGAAGGACGAGGACTCCGACGACGAGGACGCTCCGGCCACCCAGCCGGCCGTCAAGCGCGCCGCCTGGTCCGTCTGAGGTAGGCCCATGGCGAAGCACCCTGTGCCGAACGTACCCTTTGTAGAAGCAAAGCGCAAGGGAAACAAGCATAAGCCGACGGCGATTGTTCTTCGTGCCTCATTCACGCCTTCGACGCAGGGTGCTGCGCTAGAGATTGCCCGATACTGGCATCGAGATGCTCAAACCGACGCATGTCACTATGTGGTTGACTCCGGATCGACATACCGGTGTATCCCCGATGGGGTCTCAAGTTTGATGGGCGCTGCTCTTCAAAATGGTACCATTTGGGTTAATCTCTGCTGTGAACCGAACGAGGATAAAGAGCTTTTCTTCAAATCTACCGGTCCGAACCTCCTTGATCGTGCTGCCGATCTAGTTGCCGAGCTCTGTCTCTCGCACAAGATCCGCCCAGTTAAACTGAGCAGGAACGAGCAAGGCAAGTGGTACATGTGGAAACGTCGGTCCCGAGGTGGAGTGATCATCAACATCGAGGGAGCATTCCCTTCCAAGGAGTTCATGGATACCGTGCGTTGGAAGATACGACAGAGGGAGGTGAATCGTCATGAGTAATCTGCAGTGGTACGATTATCTTCGGATGCTGACTATGCTGATGACTTTGATCTCGCTTTATGTATCGGGTCATCACGCCATCAGACAGTGGGACAAATACACCAATCGTCTCAAGTCCCTATGGTGGGCATTCAACGCCTTCCTTCTTCTGATGTTCGAAGGAAGCCTTGAGCAGATCCTACAAAATGCAACCTGGGGTCCTCGAACTCTACTGAGTTTCATTGTTTCGGGAGTGGCTCTACGAGCAATTCTCCAGGGAGACGGATTCCTCAAGGATGAAAGGAGCGGTCTGTGAAGATCGCAACGGTTAGCCTGAACTACTACACGCAGAACAGCGAAGGCGCTTGCCACACGGCAGCTTCTCGGACCCATGCCAAGAATGTCGATTTCGTCGGGTTCACCGAGGTTCGTTCGGCTGCCATGACGGAGGGTCTCACCAAGGGTCTGGGTGATAAGTATGATCTGATTGCCCATCAAGAGAGCCCGCAGGCGTTCAAGTCCAAGAAGTGGCGACTGACCGGTCACCGCGTCGTTGAGGGAACCCCTGGCGAAGCTGGGATCACTCCGAACCTCTTTCTGGTCATTGGGACGTACGAGAACATCAAGAAGCCTCGTAAGGTTCTCGAGATCATCAGTACCCACACGGTTCCTCTCACCGAGAAGGGCCACAAGCGGTCGGACTACGTTCACCGCCTCCAGATGTGGAACAAGCACTGGAAGCTCCTCAAGGATGCCATCCAGGCAGCTAAGGCGAAGAACCACACGGTTTTCGTCATCGGCGACTTCAACAACATCCTGGTTGGGAAGAATAAGATCCATGAGCTGGATCCTAAGGCCAAGTGGATTATCCGCAATGGGCTTGACTGGGTCTTCGTCATCGAGGGCAGCATCAAGGTCAAGGTCGCTGGTCTCACGCACAAGTTCGACTCTGGATCAGACCACAAGGCCTGCTGGAGAAACGTCGTTCTGATCTGAAGAGGTGAATCGTGGCTGAGAATCACACCTGCCCTCGCCGTATCGAAACCGGTATGGATTCTGAGGAAAGCCCGTTTGTCGGCGCTGGGACCAACCTGGATTCGTATTCTTCGGGTCATGGTCTGAGTGGTCAGGCCTCTGGCTGTTCCTACTGCGGATCCATGCCTCCTGATGACTTCATGCAGGCCGTTCGAGATGGCAAGGAAGTCGGTCCCACCGATAAGAGCTACAAGTTCTATGTCGATGACCATCGAGGGAAGTTCTACACCCAGCATCTCAGCGAGGAGCAGGGTTGGGAATTTCATCAGCTCTGGCAGGACGGAAAGATTAACTGGGGATACCCCGGTAAGCCCTACGTTCGACTTTTCATTCCTGGTCCGAGTACGGCAACACAAGCCGAGAAGGAGCAAATGATGACTGAGAACACCCCAGACGAGACCCAGGCTGCGGAGCCCATGGAGAGTGCTCCCGATGCCTCTCAGGCGGCCCAGCCGACCGAGAACGTCCCCGAAGAGCCCGACGACTCTTTGGACTGATCGAAAGGAAACAACATGGTTTACAACCGTGACGAGGTCGTCAAGCGTGCGAACGCCTCGACCAGTAACCAGGTTGACACCTGCCAGCTCTGGACTCGAACCATCATCGGAGTTCCTTCGGCTGGTGACTATGACCACGACGGCGATGCCGATGCCGTAGACGGCTGGAAGAGCGAGCCTACCAAGTTCAAGCACGCTGGCGATCGTCATCCTCCGGCTGGTGTTCCCGTGTCGTATTCGGGCGGTTCGGCTGGCCATGGTCACCGAGCCATCTCGCTCGGCAATGGCAAGATCCGTTCGACGGACGCCAACGGCAACGGTCATGTCGCTACGGTCGACCTCGACTGGCCCGAGAAGCACTGGGGTCTGAAGTACCTCGGTTGGTCCGACACCATGGACGGTATCCTCGTTCCGGAGGCCCCTAAGCCGGATGCCAAGCCGAAGTCCGAGGCCGAGAACCTGGTCGAGCAGGCCCGCGATCTCCTTCGTCATGCCAAGAGCAATGCGAAGAAGAACCACAAGCCGAAGCGTCTCCTGAAGCTGAAGGATGCGCTTCACACTCTTCCTGAGAAGTAATCAAAATGGTACCTAGGAAGGAGGACTACGCATGACTGAGACCCAAGTGGCTCCTGAGCCGGAGAAGGGAATCCTCTCTCTGACAAAGAAGTCCCTCAGCATGGCGGAGGAGTACGACGTCTTCGACGACCAGATCATCATGCACATCAACTCGGTGTTTGCTGATCTCACCCAGCTCGGTGTTGGTCCCGTCGATGGCTTCGAGATCGAAGATGATACCGCCAAGTGGTCTGACTTCCTAGGTACCGACAAGCGCCTTAACGGCGCCAAGTCTTACATGTACCTTCGAGTTCGTCGTCTCTTTGATCCCCCGCAGGTCGGGTTTGTCTTGACCGCCATGGATGCCGAGATCGAGAAGTGGGAATGGCGACTCAATGTTGCAGTTGACACTCAGCCTTTGACCACCACGACGGATCCGACTGTTACAGATGTTGTGATCACCTAGTTCCTATCAATACGACCTCGGAAGGAGGTGACCAATGGCTGGGGTAGCAATTGTAGCCATCCCGTCGCAAGACGACTATGTGTGGAAGATCTCTAGCGAGAAGGTCCCGCACATGACAATGCTCTTCCTGGGAGAGCTTACCGATCCGGAAGTTCTTACTCGAATCGAGCAGTACGTCGAGCACGTTGCCTCCACTTCGATGCATCCATTCGGGATGTCGGTCGACTACCGCGGAGAGCTTGGTCCCGACAACGCTGATGTGCTGTTCTTCGAGAATGACTACGGCAAGATGGTCAAGAATGCTCGAAGCTACATGCTCGACAATGCAGACATCCTGCAGGCATACAACTCGACTGAGCAGTATCCGGAGTGGACTCCACACCTGACGCTTGGGTATCCGACGGCACCCGCCAAGCCCGATGATCGAGACTACCCGGGGATCCACTGGGTTAACTTCGATCGCATCGCTCTCTGGGTCGATAACTACGATGGTCCGGAGTTCCGACTCAAGCACGACGACCACGCAATGGAAGTGAGCATGAGCGAAGCGGACTCCAACTCTCTGATGCATGCAGATCAGACCGTTCAGGACGTTGTCAACTCGATGTCCACCGATCAGCGAGACCTGCTCAACCTGATCGTTGGTGCTGCCGTTGAGGGTGAGACTCTTCCGCCAGATGCGAACGTGATTCACAGCTATGACGCGATGTCGAATCAGCAGAAGGATGTCATCGACTTCATCGTCTCTGGCGTTCTGACTCCGGATGACAGCATGCAGCAGTCCGACGCCGTGGGTGAGTTCCTCGCCCACCACGGTGTCAAGGGTATGAAGTGGGGCGTTCGCAAGGACCGTCTCACGATTTCCTCCGGTCGGGGAGAGAACAAGGTAACGACTGACTACGGAAAGTCCTCTTCCGCGACTCGAGCGCAGGTCAAGGCCGGAAATGGCACTCTTCTGGATGCTCATATGGCTGCCCTCAAATCTCGGGGTCGTCGTGCCACCAACGCATTCCTCGGCGACAAGACCTACTGGAAGCGGGCTGGCATTATCACTGCCGCTACGGCTGCTGGGGTGGGTGCTGCTCTTCTCGCTCCTGCGGTTCTTCCTACCGGTATTCTTGCAGCGGTGGGCGCTCACGTCGTGACCACCACAAGCATTGCGGGACATGTGGTTGCTGCCACTACTCCTCATACTACCACAGCTGCTATTGCCGCGGGTAAGATGGCAGTGTCCCATTTCGGTTTGGCTGGAAGTCTGACGGGCGGTAAACTCGCCGGTCTTCATAACACAGTGACTAATACCGGTCGAGCCCTTCGTGGTAATGCTCGAATCAACCGGAGCATGGAGAAGCTTGGGACCGACCTGATGAAGAATCAACGCGAGGGTTCCAAGCAGGTCCAGAAGGTTCTCAACCGTAATGGGTCGATCGCAATGAAGAACCTGAAGCATGATGACGATCTGGTCGGAAACTTCCTGGCTCACCATGGTGTCAAGGGTATGCACTGGGGTGTTCGCAAGGATCACTTCGGTGTGGGTGGCATTGATCTTGCAACTGGAACCCAGCAGGTTGCAGCGGTATCCCGATCAAAGAAGTCTCCTGTCGGTGTTCATTCCGAAGACACGTACAAGGTCCTTGACACCGTAGCCAAGCATCTTATGAAGCCCGCCACCGTTGGCGATTACAACAAGCGCATGCAGGCTGTCAAGTCTGATATCATCGCTAGGGCTCAGGCTCACAAAGAAAAGACTGGGAAACCTATGGATTTCCCAAGGGACGAGTACCGAGCAGCAGCGGCTAAAACTCTGTCCGATCTCGTTGCTGAGCATCTCAAGCAGGTCGGCGTGAGCGGAGTGACGGTCAAGACATTCCCGGTAGGACAGGATCGGTTCCAGTATATTCTTGGCGACAAGAAGACGGTGGACGCTGCCCTGAAGGATGTTCGGGCCACCAAGATCGCTCATGATGATGTATCTCAGCCGACGAAGTTCAATGTCAAGTTCAACTTTAAGGCCGACAATACTCCCGACGGATATTCGATCACCGAAGCATCCTCGGCGATTTCACACGATGATCTGGATAACTTCCTGGCTCATCACGGAATCAAGGGTATGCACTGGGGTGTTCGTCGATCGGATGCTCAGCTTCACGTAGGTCCTTCTGAGCGTCAGCTCAAGAAAAAGGCTAAGCTCGATGCCAAGGTGGAGAAGCTCAACAAGAAGCTGGGTAAGAGCCTTCCCTCGAAGTCGGAGGAGAAGGATGGATCTGCCGATGGCGATGCCGCTACTCCGGGGCATATGTCGGTAGATGCCGAGCGACACCTTCGGACTCGTAACAAGGAAAGTTACGAGATGTCGGATGCCGAGCTGAAGGCTGCTCTGAATCGGGCTAAGAACATCAATGATTACAACAAGCTGTTCGCGCCTGACTCCAACACCGAGCTGAAGACCAAGGTAGAGAATCTTCAGCTGCAGAAGCAGTATGCCCAGCTCAAGGCCGAGATGACGCCGTCAGCAACCAAGAAGGTCGCTAGCCTTATCTCCTCTGCGAGCAATGGCTACCTGGCCTACAAGAAGCTGGACAAGGCTTCTGATGGTGCGCTTTCGGCTACTCTGACCAGCCTTCTCGGTTCGAAGAAGGTCGGAAAGCACCGACTGTAATCATCCCTACAATCGAAAGGCGGGCCATGGCACTGTCTAACACGGCTACGCCGATCTATTATGGTGAATTCAGGCAGAAAGTCCTCCGGGGCGAAATTCCTGTCAACCACGAGATCAGTCTCGAAATGAACCGGATTGACGGCCTGATTGCGGATAGAGAGATCTATTACGACGATCAGGCCGTCAACGGTTTCATCGCCTACTGCGAGAAAGAGCTCACTCTCACCGATGGTAGTCCGCTACATCTCCTTGATTCATTCAAGGTCTGGGCGGAGCAGATCTTTGGTTGGTATTACTTCATTGAGCGTATGGTTCCCGTACCAGCTACTCCCTTGCAGAAAGCTGGCTACGTCAACAAAGTAATCAAGAAGCGTCTCATTACAAAGCAGTACCTTATCGTCGCTCGTGGTGCTGCGAAGTCGATGTATGCCTCATGTATCCAGAACTACTTCCTCAACATCGACACTGAGACCACCCATCAGATCACTACGGCTCCCACGATGAAGCAGGCCGAAGAGGTCATGGCTCCGATTCGTACAGCCATTACTCGAGCTCGTGGTCCATTCTTCCAGTTCCTCACTGAGGGTTCGCTGCAGAATACCACGGGATCCAAGGCTGATCGAGTTAAGCTCGCATCGACCAAGAAGGGTATCGAGAACTTCCTGACGAATTCCCTGCTTGAGATTCGACCTATGTCGATCAACAAGCTTCAGGGTCTCCGCCCTAAGGTTTCTACCATCGATGAGTGGCTTTCTGGCGATCTTCGCGAAGATGTCGTCGGTGCTATCGAGCAGGGTGCATCCAAGCTTGATGACTATCTGATTGTCGCTATCAGTTCTGAAGGTACCGTTCGAAACGGTTCTGGCGATACCATCAAAATGGAACTCGCTGACATCCTCAAGGGAGAGTATCTCGCACCTCATGTGTCTATCTGGCATTACAAGCTAGACACTGTTGAGGAAGTTGCGAATCCGGAGATGTGGCCAAAGGCCAATCCAAACATTGGGTATACGGTCACTTATGAGACATACCAGCTAGACGTTGAGCGAGCCGAAAAAGCTCCAGCCGCTCGGAATGACATCCTAGCCAAGCGCTTTGGAATCCCCATGGAGGGCTACACCTACTTCTTCACGTACGAAGAAACTGAGCCTCAGCGGGTTCGTCTGGACTTCCACGGTCTTCCCTGCTCTCTTGGTGCGGACCTCTCACAGGGCGACGACTTCTGTGCCTTCACCTTCATGTTTCCGCTTCAGGGTGGGGCATTTGGCGTTAAGACACGGAGCTACATCACCGAGATGACATTCCGTTCGCTTCCCAGTGCTATGCGATTCAAGTACGAAGAGTTCATTGCTGAGGGTTCGCTCCATGTAATGGATTCAACCGTCTTGGACATGATGGATGTATTCGACGACCTTGACCGTCACATCATTGAGAACGACTATGATGTTCGTAGCTTTGGCTATGACCCTTACAACGCACGAGAGTTTGTCGAGCGTTGGACAGTAGAGAATAGCCCGCATGCTGTCGAGAAGGTAATCCAGGGTGTTCGAACTGAATCGGTACCTCTTGGTGAACTTAAGAAGCTTTCCGAAGCAGGACTTCTGCTCTTTGATGAGCAACTCATGGGGTTCGGCATGGGGAATGCGATCACGCTCGAGGATACGAACGGAAACCGCAAGCTACTCAAGCGTCGTCATGAAGAGAAGATCGATAATGTCGCCGCACTTATGGATGCGTGGATCGCAATGAAACTCAACAAGGACGCGTTCGAGTGAAATAGGAGGTAAACAATTGGCTACGTCTTTTGGAGCTCGCCTCCGACATGCACTTTGGAATGCGTTCGCTCCGTCTGAGGAGACCAAGACCGAGCTCGTCAACGCGATTCCTCGTGGAGTAGTCACCACTGTTCGACCCGATCGAAACCGTAGCTTCAGGGTCAATGCTGAGCGAACGATCATCGCGTCGATCTACACTCGTCTCGCCATTGATGTGGCAGCAGTCAAGATCGAGCATGTCCGTACCGATGACACCGGACAGTACACTGAGACCATTTTCTCTGGCCTCAATAACTGCCTCAACATCGAGGCTAACATCGACCAGGCCGGTCGTCATTTTCGTCAGGACATTGGTCTGACGCTTTTTGGAGCGGGCGTTATCGCCATCGTTCCTGTCGATACCACTCTGGATCCTACTGCCAGTGGCTCCTGGGACATCAAGACCATGCGAGTGGGGACCGTCCTGGACTGGTATCCGCAGCACGTCAAGGTTCGACTCTACAATGAGCAGACCGGTATGTATGAGGACATCGTCCTCCCCAAGTCCACGGTTGCTATCGTAGAAAACCCATTCTATGGTGTCATGAATGAGCCGAACTCCACCCTTCAGCGTCTGATTCACAAGCTCAGTCTTCTGGACAATGTGGACGAGATCGCCAGCCAGGGTAAGCTCGATATCATCATTCAGCTCCCGTATGTGGTGAAATCCGACACGCGAAAGGCTCAGGCCGAGCAGCGTGCCAAGGATATTCAGTCGCAGCTGAAGGACAGTACCTATGGTATTGCCTACACCGATGGCACGGAGAAGATCACTCAGCTTAATCGTTCGGTTGAGAACAACCTCCTGGATCAGGTCAAGTATCTGAAGGAGGAACTCTACAATGAGCTTGGTCTGACCACCAATATCATGAATGGTACCGCCGACGATACCGAGATGCTGAATTACACCAACCGGTTCATTGAGCCGGTTATGGATGCGATCACGGAAGAGATGGCTCGGAAGTTCCTGACCAAGACTGCTCGCACTCAGGGTCAGACCATCATGTACTTCCAGACTCCATTCAAACTGCTTCCGATCAGTGAGCTGGCCAACATCGCCGACGTTCTGAGCCGGAACCAGATTGTTACCCCGAATGAATTCCGTCCGGTCCTTGGTCTCAAGCCCTCGAATCAGCCTCAGGCCAACCAGCTTGTCAACAGCAACATGCCACTGGATCAGCAGATCACGGGTAATCCTGATGACTCTTCTTCGGATGGGTCTACCGATGACACGTCGACTGATCCGGCTGATGCAGCTGAGGCAAACCTGGATAAGGGTATGGCAGAGCTGGGGATCTCATGACGGCCGGCGCGCTTCAGCATAAGTACGACCCTGAGAAGGCGCATGAGTACTACGAGCAGTATCGGAAGTTCAATCGCCAAAAGGGTCGGAAGAAGGGTCAAACCCCGGATCCTCAGCATAAGCAGCCGGGGAGCAAGAATTCGTCGAAGAATACATCGGGAAAGAAAAACCCAAAGAAACCATCGACGTCAGAAGCAACGAAGCGGGCACAAGCCCGAGTCGGGAGGCTGAAGGCCAAAACCGCTAAGCTCGAAGGAGCACTCACTAAGGCTGAAGAAGCTCTGGTGAAGAAGCGAGCGTCTGAGGCGAAGACCAAGAGACAAAACTCCGATGGTAAGACAACCGCCAAGGAGAAGCAGTCTGAGAAGAAGTATCGGGATAAGAACAAAGCGAAGATCAAGGCTAAGGATAAGTCCGCTGCCAAGAAGTCTTCCGGAGGTTCTTCTTCTCGATCTTCCTCGTCTTCGTCCTCCTCTAATAGTCTTGAGAACATGAGTTCCTCTGATCTGATGGTTCGAATCAGTAAGATCAAAGGCCTCCTTCAAGACGCAAGAGCCCAACTATCTGCTGCACAGAAGAATCTCGGCTCACTCGCCCATTCAGACATCCTGGCATCGGAGCTCAAGTCAGGCGGATTTGTGCTCCATTCCACAATCAGCAGAAAGGAATCCGTCAAAATGACAGCGGATTTTGGTGGTTACGCCACCCGAAACCAGGTGCAGTGCAGCGATGGGCGGACCATTCTGCCTGACGCTTTCAAGGACAACGACGGCACCATGGTTCCTCTGGTTTGGCAGCATGGCCACAACGACGTTGATAACGTCCTGGGCCACTGCAAGCTGGAGAACCGTGAGGACGGCGTTTACGCACACGCCTACTTCAATGACACCGTCAAGGGCCAGAACGCCAAGAAGATGGTCCAGCATGGTGATCTCAAGTTCCTCTCGATCTTCGCCAATCAGCTGGTCGAGAAGGCTGTGGGGGGTCTCAAGCACGTTGCGAAGGGTAACATTCGGGAGGTCAGCCTGGTGCTGGCTGGTGCAAACCCGGGTGCTTTCATCGACAACGTGAACCTCGTTCACAGCGATGGCGGCTTCGACATCGATGTGTCCGAGGCAGTCATCAGTTATGTCGGCGACGGTTTCGACCTGGAGCTCGCGCATGCTGCTCCGGCTGCGACCGTCACTGACGAGGCCAAGAGCACGAGCGACTCTGGGGACGACAAGAGCCTCCAGGACGTGCTCGACACCCTCAACGAGGAGCAGACCATGGCGGTCGAGTATCTCCTCAGCCAGGCTCTCACGGTGGAGAGCGACGTCAAGCACAGCGACACCGACGAGAACTCCGTCACCACGTCTGAGGACGAGGATGAGGAGGGCTCTGACGAGGAGGCTTCGGCCGACTCTGAGAGCCAGGACGCTGGTACCGACACCGACACGGATGAGGGCTCTGAGGAGTCCAACTCCGACACCGACACGGACAAGGACTCCGAGGGGTCTGACGCCGAAAACGAGGCTGGCGACGATGTCCAGCACGACAACATCAACTCCCAGGAGGACAACAGCATGTCGCACAACGTGTTCGACCAGGCGAAGAAGACCATGACCGCCACCGCCACTCCGCACGAGCAGACCAAGCTCGCCCACGCTGACGTCACCGGCATCATGCAGGACGTCGTCAGCAACAAGGGTTCGCTGAAGCGGGCGCTCCAGGACTACGCCCTGGCTCACGGCATCGAGAACATCGAGTACCTGTTCCCCGACGCCAAGACCCTCGACAACACCCCGAACTTCATCTCCCGCCGGATGGAGTGGGTGGACACCGTTCTCAACGCGGTCCGCAAGACCCCGTTCTCCCGCATCAAGACCATCCACGCGGACATCACCGCTGACGAGGCCCGGGCGAAGGGTTACATCAAGGGCAACATGAAGAACGAGGAGTTCTTCACCCTGATCAAGCGTGAGACCACGCCGCAGACCGTCTACAAGAAGCAGAAGCTGGACCGGGACGACGTCCTGGACATCACCGACCTCGATGTCGTGGCCTTCATGAAGGCCGAGATGAAGATCATGCTCGACGAGGAGATCGCTTCGGCCATCCTCATCGGTGACGGTCGCTCGAACGCTGACGAGGAGAAGGTCCGCGAGGACAAGATCCGCCCGATTGCTTCTGACTCGGAGCTCTACGTCACCACCGCCACCATCCCGCTGAACGCGGATGGCCGGCCGGACGCCGAGGCCATCGTGGACTCGGTCATCGAGAACCGCCGCTACTACAAGGGCACCGGTACCCCGACCTTCTTCACCTCCGAGGACGTCATCGGCGCGTTCCTCACGGTGAAGGACGGCTTCGGTCGCCGGATCTACTCCGACCTCAACGCGATCGCCACCGTGCTTCGCGTGAGCTCGGTCGTCTCCGTCGAGGTCTTCAGCCGGGTGCCGGATGTCCTGGGCATCATGGTCAACCTGACTGACTACTCGATCGGTACGGACCGCGGTGGCGAGGCCACCATGTTCGACGACTTCGACCTGGACTACAACAAGCTGCGCTACCTGCTCGAGACCCGTCTCTGCGGTGCGCTGACCCTGCCCAAGTCGGCGATCGTCTTCCGCTCGACCGCCAACACCAGCACCTCTGTCACCGCTGTCGCCCCGACGTTCGACGGTACCACCGTGACGGTTCCGACCGTTGACGGCGTGACCTACATGAACGCTGACACCAACGACACCCTCACCACGGGCTCCCCGGTCACCCTGGCCGCCGGCGAGACCCTGAACGTTCTCGCTGTCCCGGCGTCTGGCAAGTACTTCGCCAACAACGCCAACGACGAGTGGTCGTTCACCAACACCGCCCAGGCCTGATAGATCAAAATGGCACGCTTCTACGGCAAAGTGGGCTACGGCTCACAGGGCGAACTTGTCGGTGGTGTGTGGTCGGATAGCATCACAGAGCGGGCCTATTTCGGTGACATCCTCAATGAGACGCGGACGTATGGCTCGTCCGACAAGGTCAACGATGACTTCCGGCTTTCGGAGCGGATCAGCATCGTTGCGGACGCGTTCGCATTGGGGAATTTCACCGACATCAAGTATGTAGAGCGGGCGGGGGTTCTCTGGGCGGTTACATCCGTCGAGGTTCAGAATCCCCGCCTGATTCTATCGTTGGGAGGTGTATACCATGGGCCGACGGCTACAGCTGCAAACAATCCTTGAGGAAACTCTGGGTAGCGGCAACGTATACTTCCAACCATCCGATGATTCTCGCATGATCTATCCGTGCATCGTTTATGAGCGCGATAATGCCTCGACGAAGCATGCTGACGACAAGCCTTACGCTTTTGCTCAGCGCTATCAGGTCACCCTCATCGACCACAATCCCGACAGTGACGTCATCGATAAGCTCAATGCGCTTCCGCTTTGCGCCTTTAACCGTCACTTCGCGACGTCCGGTCTCAACCATGACGTCTTCGTGATCTACCACTAGGAGGAATCAGAATGACCAAGCTCGCTTGGGACCAGACTGGGCAGCGGCTCTACGAGACCGGTGTCAGCAAGGGTGTCCTGTATGAGCCCGACAACGCCGGTCGATACGCTTCGGGTGTGGCTTGGAACGGTCTGACGACCGTCACCGAGTCTCCCTCCGGTGCCGAGGCGACGGCGCTGTACGCCGACAACATCAAGTACCTCAACCTCATCTCCGCCGAGGAGTTCGGTGCGACCATCGAGGCTTACACGTTCCCGGACGAGTTCGCCAAGTACGATGGCCTCGCTACCCCGGCGCCTGGTGTCTACGTGGGTCAGCAGAGCCGCAAGGCCTTTGGTCTGTCCTACCAGACCCGTCTCGGCAACGATGTCGACGGCTCGGACTTCGGCTACAAGATCCACCTGATCTACAACGCCACCGCTGCTCCGTCGGAGAAGGCGTACGCTTCGGTCAACGACTCGCCTGAGGCCATCAGCTTCAGCTGGGAGCTGACCACCACGCCGATCGACGCCGGCGACACCATGAAGCCGACCGCTCTCATCACGATCGACTCGACCAAGGTCGGCGCTGCTGGTCTGGCCGCCCTCGAGGACGCTCTGTACGGTACCGCTGGTTCCGACCCGCGTCTGCCCACTCCGGCCGAGGTGATCGCGTTCTTCTCTGGCGATGTCACCACGGTGACCCCGACCGCCCCGACTTACGATGCGGCGACTCACACCATCACCATCCCGACCGTGAACGGCGTGGAGTACCGGATCGACGGCGAGGTTGTCACGGGCAACGTCGTCATCGACGAGGACACGATCGTCGCGGCCAACCCGACTGCCGGCAACCAGTTCCCGGAGAACGTCGACTCCGATTGGGGCTTCGACTACACGGCCTGAACCGGCATCTAGAAAGGAAGACAGGGAATGCTTACCATTACGCTTCCCGCTGTGGGAGAAATGCCGGTATCGGACGATGTTGCAGAGTCCAACGTCGGCGCGATGCCTTACTCACCTGCCGTGAAGCTCGACTTTGAGCATTCCCTGTCTTCTCTTTCAAAATGGGAGGAGATTCATGAGCGCCCGTTCTTCGGACGAGAGCCTATGTCTCATGAACAGACCCTCTCCTACATCAAGCAGATGCTTTTGACCAAAAATCCCCCGGAGGATTTTCTCAAAAGACTAACGCCAGATGACTTTGAGACCATCACTGCCTACATTAACAGCAGGCATACTGCCACTACTTTTCGTGAGGAGCCTGGACAGAAAGGGTCTAGTGAGGTCATCACCAATGAGGTGATCTACCACTGGATGATTCAGTTCCAGATTCCCTGGGATGCTCAATACTGGCATCTCAATCGCTTGATGACCCTGATCAAGATCTGTGGAATCAAGCAGACCAAGCCTAAGAAGATGAGTCGACAGGCTCAAGCCGAAGAGTACCGACGCCTCAATGCAGAGCGTCGACGTCAGCTCGGCTCGTCCGGGTAGAAAGGGGTAATTGTGACGCGATTGTCTTGGAACGCTACAGGTGAGCGATTCTTTGAGACCGGCCTAGACCGTGGCGTTCTCTACCCCAAAACCGGGACTCCGGTAGTGTGGAATGGCCTCACTGGTGTAGATGAGGATGGTGCTGATGGTGCCGTGGCTTACTACATCGACGGTAGGCCGTTTCTCTACCTTCCCTCGCCGAAGGAATACTCTGCTACCCTCAAGGCCTACACCTTCCCCGATGAGTTCCTTGAGTTGATCGGGTTTGCTGAGGCCACCAGCGGCATGTATCTGGACTCTCAGATGGGCGACATGTTCGATCTGAGCTATCGAACTTCGGTCGGTAACGATCTCGATGGTATCTCTCACGCATACAAGATCCATCTGATCTATAATGCCACCGCAACCCCAGCGGCCAAGTCTTATGAGTCTCTCAGTGACAGCATCAATCCCATCGAGCTTTCATTCGCACTCCAGGCCGTTCCGGTGAAGGTGACGGGCTTCCGACCCACAGCACATGTCATCATCGATAGTCGAAGTGTTGCCCCAGCTAAGCTCTCCTCCCTCGAGGATGAACTCTATGGCACAGCGACGACGAATCCCAGTATTCCGACCGCACAGGCAGTCTTCGATCTGCTGTCTGCTTAGGAGGGATAATGCGTCTAGCATGGGGTTCTCCTACCGATCGATATTTTGAGTATGGACTAGATCGGGCTGTGCTGTATCTGTCGGATGGATCCGCGGTTCCTTGGTATGGACTCACAAGTCTCGAATCCGAGGGCGCTGAATCTGCTGTCGCTTACACGTTGGATGCACGACCAATCCTATATTTGCCTCAACCCGGTGAGTTTTCTGCAACTCTGAAAGCCTATACATACCCAGACGAATTCACGGCCACCATGGGTGTTACCGAAGCAACGTCTGGGATGTATCTCGATAGTCAGATTGGGGATATTTTTCATCTTTGCTATCGTACGAGAATTGGCAACGGTGTTGATGAGGAAATCGGATACAAGATCCACATCATCTACAACGCCACGATCTCACCTCAGACTCTGAGTTATGAGGTTTATGGGAGCAGTATCAACCCATCTGAATTCTCTTGGCAGATCCAGGCAGTTCCGGTTCGAGTGCCGAACTATCGACCGACGGCTCACATCGTCATTGATACTCGTCATATTCTTCCGGAGAAACTCACAGAGCTAGAGAACATGCTCTATGGTACAGAGACTGATGATGCAACGCTTCCGTCAGCTTCGGACATATTTGATCTGATCAACTATGGTGACTCGATTATCATTCGTGACAATGGCGATGGTACTTGGACCGCAGAGGGCTCGAGTAAGAATGTCTACATGATTGGCGACGGCGTCTTCGAGATCGATAACGTGAATGCGACCATCCATGACGATGGGACGTTCGACATTAGCAGTACTAACGTCCCGAATTCTTAAGGAGTAGTGATGGTAGTCCGACTCACGCTGGGCGGGTCGACGGCCAAGACACAAGCTTGGCTTAAGCGAATGCAGAGTGCGAATCTATATTCGGACCTGGAACGACTCGCTGAGCGCGGGGTCGCCGCCCTTGAAGCAGCAACACCCAAAGATACCGGTCTTACAGCATCTTCTTGGAGCTATGAGATCGAGAACTCGGGTGGGAAGACCACCATCTACTGGCTCAACAGCAACAAAACTGACACCGGCATTCCCATCGCCATCTTGCTCCAGTATGGACACGGTACTGGGACAGGAGGTTACGTTCAGGGCCGAGACTACATCAACCCCGCAATCCAATCCGTCATGGATGAGATTGCCAACGACGTCTGGAAGAAGGTGACCATAGGATGAGCAGTGTTGATGATCGCATTGTCAACATGCAATTCAACAACAAGCAGTTCACCCAGGGTATTGCCGAGTCCCAGAAGTCGCTTGCGGGTCTTGAGAAGTCGCTTGGTTCGGCGGCTGGAGCGAAAGGTCTGACTCAGCTCGGTTCTGCTGCAGACAATGTCAAGAAGCATTTCTCAGCTATGTCCATCGCCAGTATTGCGGCGATCGGCACCATCGCCTCCAAGGCGACTTCAGCCGGAATCAACATGGTTAAGAGCTTCACGCTCGACCCATTGAAGTCCGGTTTCCAGAGCTATGAGACGCAGATCAATGCGACTCAGACGATCATCGCAAACACGGGCTCGAAGATGAAGCCGGTGACAAAGTCTCTGGCTGACCTTCAGACTTATGCGAATCAGACTGTCTATAGCTTCGCTGACATGGCTCAGAACATCGGTACCTTCACGGCAGCCGGTGTCAAGCTAAAGCCGGCCGTGGCCGATATCAAGGGTATCGCGAACGTGGCAGCCCTGTCCGGTTCATCCTCTCAGCAGGCTTCGACAGCCATGTATCAGCTGTCTCAGGCTGTCGCTGCTGGATCGGTCAAGCTTCAGGACTGGAACTCAGTCGTTAACGCCGGTATGGGTGGTAAGCGCCTGCAGGATGCTCTGAAGATGACCTCGGAGTCGGTTGGTGGTAGCGCCGACGCCATGATTAAGAAGTTCGGCTCGTTCCGACAGTCACTGCAGGGTGGCTGGGTCACCGGTGACGTCCTGAACAAGACCATGAAGGTCATGGCGGGTCGATTTGATGCCACCACTGGCAAGACCAATGCATACTCTGTCGCGGCCCTTAAAGCCATGGGTTATACCGAAGCCCAAGCCAAGAGCATGCATAAGGTTTCACAGGCTGCTATCGACTCGGCAACCCACATCAAGACCTGGACGCAGCTTACTGACGCTCTGAAGGAAGAAGTCGCGACCGCCTATGGTTCGATCTTCAAGACCCTCTTTGGTGGACTGAAGGGATCGACAAAGCTCTTCACTGGCATGCACAATGTCATGGAGTCTGCCCTCACTGGACCGCTCTATGCGATCAATAAGGTCCTGATCGGCTGGAAGAAGGACGGAGGACGGGTCGCCCTCTTCGATGGTCTCAAGAACACGTTCGGTGCTCTGGGTAAGATCATCGCTCAAGTCAAAATAGCATTCAAGGACATCTTCCCTCCGACCGCCAGTAGTACTCTAGCAAACCTGACCAAGGGGTTTGATGCTTTCAGCAAGCATTTGATTCCCGGAACTAAGACGCTGGAGAACCTCAGGACCATCTTTGAGGGTGTATTCGCCGTTCTTCATATCGCCACCACCATCATCGGCGGAGTGGTGCGAGGTTTCGCAGCATTCTTCGGTGAGATCCTTTCGGGTAGTACTGGGGCTTCGGGTGGAATTCTCTCTATCGTCGCTTCCGTAGCTAAGGTTCTGATCGCTTTCGACAAGTGGTTGACTGCAGGCGGTAAGCTCTCCGACACCCTGGCTAACGCTGGCAAGGTCGCTGGTGAGTTTGTCAAGCCCTTCATTCAGGGCATCGGGCTGGCCATCCAGGGAATCGCTAAGTTTGTCTCTAGTCTCGGGTCCATCTCGCTTTCAGACATGAAGGACGCTGCCGTCGCTGTTGTGAATGCGATCGTCGACCTTGTTCAGAAGCTGAATCTAATTCCTAAGGCTGCTCAGGCCTTCGACGTTGTCAAGAAGAAGCTGTCTGGTTTCTCGCTTTCTGATATCAACTTCGGATCCATCAAGGGTGCGATCGGAGGTGCTGTTGGCGATGCTGCTGGTATGGGAGCATCCATCATCAAGAGCATTGTCCAGAGCATCAAGGGCGCAAGTCTCAGTAGCGTCGCAGGCTCGATGAAGGATATCGGGTCGAACATCCTTCAGGGCATTGTCGAGGGTCTCAAGGGCGCAAGCCTGGGCTTGATTAAGAGCTCGATGGAGAACATCGGAACCATGATCATCGACGCCATTAAGGGCGTCCTCGGTATTCACTCGCCTGCTCGAGAGATGATTCCGATCGGTCAGTACGTTATTCAGGGCATCATCAAGGGTCTCGAGATGGACGCTGTGATGATCCCGAAAACCATCAAGACTATTGGCGTGGCTATCGCTTCGGAGTTCCAGAAACTCTTCGGCAACATGAATGCGCAAGACTGGGTTGGTGTCTTCAACTCTCTGCTGACCGGATCCTTGCTTCTGTCTCTGAAGAAGTTCACTGACAGCCTCAAGGCTGCTTCTGGTGTCTTTGGATCTATCGGTGGAGCATTCGATCAGCTCAAGGAGTCTATCGAGGCCTACACGAATGGCTCGATCAAGGTCAAGATGCTTCAGGCTATTGCTCTTGCGATCGGTGTCCTGACTGCATCTCTCGTGGCGTTGTCATTTATCGACCCGAAGAAGCTTGCCGTTGGTCTCGGTGCTATCTCTGTCATCATTGCCCAGATCGTGATCACCATGAAGGCGCTGAGAAGAGTCA
>Ga0164242_10001639_pt1 | contig 26513 bp, 19 predicted proteins | sample OricomgcompostMG_FD_108783 | JGI IMG/M metagenome (GOLD analysis project Ga0164242, IMG submission 108783) | Miracle-Growth compost microbial communities from Emeryville, California, USA - Original compost - Miracle growth compost (MG) ...
GGCTGGGCCTGACCGATATTTCGGTCACACCGGGCATGCGCACAGCACCCGACCGGGACCGCGATGTGCCGGGCGGCCCCCTTGTCGGAGGTGAGCGGTGTTTTTGATGCTGATCGTCACACCACTCTCGCCGACCGCCACGGTGGTGTGCCCCTACCGGGCCCGGTACCGACGTTCCCGAAAATTCCTCGTGAAGCCCATCGTGGCCGGCGCTCAGCTTCACGGCAGTTTGACGCAGTACCTCACGACGACGTTGCTCTGGCCGACGAGGCAAGCGGCTCGCGCCGTTGCGGTTCGACGGGGGATCCGGAGACGCGGGTCGTTCGGGGCCGTGCCTGCCCCACCTGAGCCGCGAGGCTCGGCCGGGTCCGTTGTCCCGGAGGACGGGCCTGGTCCCAAAGTGGTCCCAGAAGAGCGGCCCCGGCGGCACCTCCGGGTGGTCCGCTGAGAACACCGCAGACGCCAAGAAGCCCGCTGAGCTGGAGCAATGTGCTCCCTCAACGGGCTTCGTGCACCGTCGGGACGACAGGATTTGAACCTGCGACCCCTTGACCCCCAGTTAGCCCACTCCGCCACCTATGCCCTCTTTTACGCAAGCGTTTTGCGGTCGATTCGCGCGGCGAAGCGCACAGCGTGCAGACGCAGGCACTGGCCTGGCCTGGCCTGGCCCCCCGGTGGTCCCCGCACGAGATGCCCTTCATCAGCCTTCCGCCAGGGACGGTCTGTCAGATACACACAGCACAAGATGGCCAAATCCGGCCGCTAGGAGCTGATCTCCGCGTCCGGCAGGGCCAGCGAGGCCGACGACTGACGGCGTCAGCCGTGCCCGGTCGGGACGTTACCGGTCCGACGGCATCTGATGCGACCTCGCCTCCGTAGTGATGACGATGTCGGTCAGGTCGGCCGAGGCGACGACGAGCGTCCCGTCCGCCCGCGCCAGACTCGCGACCTTATTGCCCTTCCGCAGCACCGACACCACACGGCCCGTCTCGGCGTCCCATTCGCGGACTTGGCCGTCCCCACCGGCGGTGAACACGCTCACCCGCCCATCGAAGACCGCCACGTCGACGGACGAGATGTTCTCCTCCCCCAGATCCGCCGCCGGATAGACCTGCTGCCACGTCTCGGTGTCCCACCACCGCATCACGCCGAGCCGGTCCGCGGACACCAGGAGGGTCGTGCCGTCGGGGAGTGGGACGGGCTTCAGGATGTAGATGATGTCCTCGTGCGCGTCCACCGGGTCCCCGACGGGCAGCCCGGACTCGGCGTCCCAGCAGCGGATCACCCCCATCTGGTCACCGGACACGATCACTGCGGCCCCGTCCCGGATCGGCAGGACCGCCACCGCCCGCACCACGTCGTCGTGCCCCTCCAGCGGCGGCAACACCTCCCCCGTGGCCGCGTCCCACCGCAGCACGTCGCACACATCGCCGGCCCCGACCATGAGGGTCCCGCCCGAGGGCAGCGGCCCCGACGCGACGCTGTAGACGCTGCCCCCGTACTCGTACGTCGACAGGAGGGTTCCCGTGCGCGCGTCCCAGCGCATGAAGTCGATGAACTCTCCCCCCGCCAGGAGGACCCGCCCATCGGGCAGCGGCACCGTCGCCAGCGAGTTCAGCGGAAAGAACGACTCGCGCACCCTCCACACCATGTCCCCGGTCTCCACGTCCCACCGGGTCAACGACGTGCAGCCCTCCCCCATCGAGACCAGATAGACCTCGCCGTCCAACCCCTGCTCGAGAAGCAGCTCATAGACGCCCTCCCCCACCTCCGCGTCGAAGATCCGCAACCCACCCGCAGCCCGCTCCACCCGCATCTTCACCAGCACTCCTAGAACTGCGACCCCAGGTTGGCGGAGGCTCGATCCAGTCGCAACGACGATGCCCTCCACACGGATCCCGTCCACGGACGCGCAGCTTTCCCACGATCAGTCGGTGTCGGCATCGAAGGAGTCACCTCAAAGCCGTCCTCACCCTGGAGAGGCAACGCTGAAAACACTCAAAGACCCTGGATTCAATCCCGCCGACTAATGGCAATAAATGCCACCCCTGTGAGCGCAGCACCAATCCCTATGCACGCGACTATGTAACCAGCAGTCGGCGATCCTGACTCTACAGGAACGGAAATCATGCATGTTGCGAATGCGGGAAGTAGCCAGTTTCTTGCAACTTTATCGCCGGCGCCCCGCCAACGACGCAATAGATAGGCCAAACACACGAACCCGAGGGCAAATACGAAATAAAAAATCCAGTATGCCCACTTACTCGCATGGGAAACAAGAGCCGCCACCAGCCCAGCGGAAACCACCAGATACAACAGAACCGGAAGCGCGGCCAACTTGAGCCGACGAGTGGTCATCATCTATCCCAACCTACAAGTACCATTGCGAACATTCCTACCTATGGTTTACGGTCAGTAACCGGCTTGGCAGGGGCGAGTGGAACGCCAGCATACCGCCCACGACTGGCACGCCCATCTTAACGCAACCAACCGCTTGGCCTTGAGGAGATACCAGACACTCCTGGCGGCACGAAACGCTCTTGCAGGTCTTTCTGTAACGACTCGAACGGTGCGATAAAATCGTTTACCCGTAGGATCCTTGATAGATTTTAACGTCTCCTGCAACGTGCCACCGAATAGAAAAGGGCAACCATGCCGCTTCTGACCCTCCAGCAAGGTGCGACACTTTGTCGACGAAATTCAGTTTCTTTCCTGGCCACCGCGTCTCGACACGTCGTCACGAACGTTCATGATCGCGGTGGCGGGGCCCACACCAACACCCGCCCCGGCAGCTACCGTATCCAAGTCAGGGCCCCGTTATGAGAACTGGGACCGGAATAACTGGAGGCGCCCAGGACGGCAGAGTCCAGGTCGTCGTATGCGACGCAGACGCAGTAAACCCTTCACCCGCTCCTACCGTGGCACCGAAATTTCCGCCACTCCCCGGAGCCCCCATCATGCAGCCGCCGAATCCGTCATAGGCACATGCGGTCTCCGAATAGACGTTCTGCTGGCTTGGAATTTTGGAGTTTAGTCCAACCGAAGCTCCAAATCCGGCAACCGAAGTAGTGAGTTTCTTGAGGTCCTCGAGAGTCGATCCCGGCGAGTCCGATCCCTTAGTGAATGGCACTGCAACTTGCAGACCGTAAGTGGCTTCTACCTTGCGGTCTTGAACTGTTACCGAACCACAGACGAACAACACACACCCTCCAGCCGTGGTAACAGTGTGTCCACCGAGCCATCTAGCCGCCTTGAGGCCGATTCCCGGATCCTTAGGTCCGACATTCAGATCTATATTCTTGACCAAGTGGATCAGGTCGCGATGCGCATCGGTTGCCGCACGGTCCGCCTGTCGGTAATTGCTTCTCGGATCAGGCTTGGGCGTACCGAAAGGGGTAGTCAAATACGCCGTATACCAATAGTGGTACTCTTGCATGTATCGGAATTTAGGGGTCGGCTTCCCCTTTTTATCCGCATACCCTTCATCCTTGTACCAATTACTCATGACTTTTGCATTGCCGTATCCGTATCCGAAGACATCATCCTTTAGCATTTTTCCGCTGGGGTCTGCGCTGTCGACTGGTGTGTTGTCGGCGTAGGCGTAGCCGTTCCACTGCTGGGGGTCGGTGGTGGCCCGGAGGGGGTCGGGGTTGAGGAAGCGGCCGAGGTTGGGGTTGTATTCGCGGGCGCCGAGGTTGGTGAGGCTGGTGGTGGGGTCGGTGGTGCCGCCGATGTAGCCCTTGTCGCCGGGCCAGGTGCCGGGTTGGGGGGTGCGGGTTTCGCCGAAGGGGGTGTAGGCGCGGCGGGTGACGGTGAGGGTGTCGGCGGTGATGTCGGTGGTGGAGGTGCCTTGTGGGTCGGGGAGTTGGTAGTCGACTTTGGTTCCGCTGGTGCCGGCGGTGGCGGTGCGGATGGTGGTGGGGGCGCCGGCTACGCCGTAGGAGCGGTTGGCGGCGGTGATGGTGCCGGTGGAGTTGAGGGTGAGTTCGTCCGTGCCGAGGTAGATGGTGGTGGTGCCGTCGTCGGTGCGGGCGGTGAGGTTGCCGTCGGCGTCGTAGTGGTAGCTGGTGCTGTGTGTTGGGTTGCCGGTGGGTCCGGCGGTGAGGGTGGCCAGGTTGCCTTGGGTGTTCCAGGTGAGGGTCTGGTCCTGGCTGGTCTGGTCTTGGCCTGCCTGGGTGGTGGCGATGGCGGTGGGGTTGCCGTCCTCGTCGTAGGTGTAGGTCTGGGTGGTGGCGCCGGTGGTGGCGGTGTGGACGGCGTGGGTGTGGTCGGTGGTGTCGTAGGTCTCGGTGGTGGTGGCGTCCTGGCTGGTGTCACCGGCGGTGTCGTGGATGGTCTTGCTGGTGCGGTTGCCGGTCAGGTCGTAGGTGTAGGACTGCCAGTAGGGGGCCGGGCCGCCGAGGTTGGTGGCGTGGGGTGTGGTGTTGTTGCAGCCGCCGATGCCGTTGACGGTGGGTGAGGCGGCGGTGTGGGTGCCGCCGGTGTCGGTCCAGGCGGCGGTGAGGCGGGCGAGGTAGTCGTAGGTGTAGCACTGGGTGTCGGTTTGGGCTGTGCTGCCGCCGTCTTGGACGTCGCTGGTGGAGGTGATCTGGCCGGCGGCGTTGTAGGTGTAGGAGACGGAGTCGACGGCGGCGTCTGCGTCTTCCTTGTTGTTGGAGTAGCTCAGCAGGTGGCCGGTGGCCTGGTCCCAGTTGTCAGTGGTGACGACCTGCTGCGGCTTGATGCCCTGGGTGGTGCGCTCGACCTGGCCGAGGGGGCTGTAGTCGATCCAGCTGGTGTAGGCGTCGGTGCCGCCCACGCCTCGTGGCAGGCCGATGCCGTTGTAGGCGTAGTACAGGGTCTCGTCGGGGATGAGCGATCCGGTGCCGGTGGTGCTGATCTTGGCCGTGTCGGGCAGGTCTTGGACTTCGGTGTAGGTGTCCGCGGTGGTGTAGGTGATCGCGGAGGTGTTGCCGTAGGCGCCGGCCGGGATGGTGATGGTGCTGCCGGTTGGCTGGTACGCGGTGGTGTAGCCGGAGACGGTGGTCTTGTAGGAGGTCTTGCCGTTCTCGTAGGTGGTGACGCCGGTGGGCTGGCCCTTGAGGAGGTCGTCGTAGGTGCGGGTGGTCAGTGGGGTCTGCTGGCCGCTGGTGTTCCAGCCGCTGGTGCTGGTGACGCGTCCGAGGTTGTCGTAGGCGGTGTCGATCTCGCCGGCCTTGTTGGGGCGGGCGTCGCTGGCCTGGGTGACTTCCTGGTCGTCGTCGTAGGTGCTGGTGCTGGTGCCGGTGTCGGGGTCGGTCTGCTGGACTACGTCGCCGAGGAGGTCGTAGGACTTGGTCCAGGTGACGGCCTTCGCGGCGGTGCTGGTGGGGCTTGTGGCGGAGTCGAGCGGCCCGATGTCGGTCAGTGCCTGGCCGGCGGCGTCGAAGGTGTAGTCGGTCTTGTCGTAGGCGCCGCTCGGGGTGGTGCTGTGGAATTGGCGCAGCTCGGTTGTCTGTCCGCGCACGTCTGTTAGTGCTGCGGTCGCAGTGCCGCCTGCCGGCGGGGTGACGGTCGCCTGGTCCGCGCCGGGGTAGCCGGTCGTGGTGTGCCACTGCAGAGTGCCGAGGGAGTAGAGGGCGCTGTCGGTGGTGCGTCCTTGTCCGTCGAAGGTGGTGCGGGTGTTGGAGGGGACCTGTGCGGGCAGCGGGGTGACGAGGGTGCTGGTGGGGTTGGAGTCGCTGTTGTAGAAGGCGGCGTCGGTGCTGGTGGTCCAGCCGTGGGAGTCGTAGGCGGTGTCGGTGATGAGGCGTCCGGTGCCGCCGTCCTTGGGGCTGGACTGCTCCTGGCGGGTTTGGAGCATGGAGTCGTAGATCTTGTAGTCGACGCTGTAGTTGCCGCCGTCGAGAAGGCCCTGGGTCTCGACCACGTTCGGGGCGGTGGCGGAGACGGTGTAGCTGTACTTGCTGTTGGGCGTGGTGGGGTTGTCGGCCTTGGTGTGGTCGGGCAGCCAGACCTGGGTGAGGCGGCCGAGTTCGTCGTAGGTCTGTGTGGTCAGGCGCCCGTTGTAGTCGGTGGTGGTCAGCGGCAGTTGTCGGCCCGGGTCCATGGTGGTGGTGGTCTTCCATCCCTTGGCGTTGGTGGCGACCACGGTGACGGGCAGGTACTTCTGTGTCGTGGTCGTGGTGCCGTAGCTGGTGCCCGTGGTGCGGCCGAGGGGGTCGACGGTGCCGGTGGGTCGGCCGTAGGTGTCGTAGGTGGTGGTGGCCGGCTGGGTCCAGGTGATGGTGGAGCCGCTGGCGGTCTTGGCCTGCTGGGTGGCGGTGGGGTTGCCGGCGCCGCTGATCGCGCCGAGGGTGCCGCCAGGGGTGGCCGTGTCGTACCAGGTGCGGGTGGCCGAGAGGGTGTGGGCGTCGGGGGTGGTGACGCAGGGGCCGGCTTCGGTGATGACCTGGTCGGCGAAGGCGGTCATGTTCCGGGCGGTGTCGGAGGCGTACTGGGTGCTGACGCACTTCTCCGGGGTGGTGGTGCCGGTGACCGGGTTGCCGCTGGAGTCGACTTCGCCCTTGTCGTCGACCTGGGTGGGCAGGCCGGTGGTGGAGTCGTAGGTGGTGGTGGTCTCGGCGGTGCGCCAGGTGCCGTCGGCCTTCAGCTGCCGGGTGTCGGTCTTGTCGGTGCCGGACAGGTGGGCGGTGAGGTCGGGCAGGGTGCCGCCGCGGGTGTGGGTGGCGGTGGCGGCCGAGAGCCAGGGGTGGTTGACGGCTTCGGCCTGAGGGGTTCCGCCGTCCTTGTCATAGGTGGTGGTCTGGTAGGCGAAGCCGCCCAGGGCGTTGTCGTCGGTGACGGTGTCGCCGGCGAGGTCGGTGACGGTTCCGCCCATGCCCTGCAGGTAGTCGGTGACCGATTTGGTGATCGGGTCGGGGGACTTGCCGGTGCGGGTGGTGACGTGGGCGAAGCCGCGGAAGTCGCCGTAGGTGCGGTACTTGCCGGTCGTGAGTTCGCTGTCGTCGCGGTGCCAGGCCGGGCTGCTGTAGGTGTAGGTGGTCACCTGCGGTGTGGAGGCGGTGGTCTTGTTGTCGCCCTGGTCGACCTCGGCGACCGGGTAGATGTAGAACCAGTCCAGGATCGGGGCCGCGTAGCCGGGCGGGGTCCAGCGCACCGGGTAGCACAGCGAGGTGTCGGCGGATTCGCTGGGTGGGCTGGTGCGCGAGCAGGTGTCCTGCCGGTACGTGACGGTGATGGTCTCGCCGGTCTCGGTGGTCAGCGAGCTCAGCCGGTACCGGTAGAGCGGGGAGATGTCCTGCGGTTCCTCCAGGCCGTCGACGCGGTTGGGCAGCGTGGCCTGGCCGGTGAGGGTGAGGGCGGGCGTCGTGTGCGGTGAGGTGGTGTCGCCGCCGCGGGTGTCGGCCCCGGTGCGGGTGACGGAGGCGAGCCACATCGCGGGCTTGGCGCCGTCGCCGGCCACGGCGGGGTAGGTCTGCTTCAGCTGGTAGGTGTCGACGTTGGACCAGGTGGGGGTCGTCAGGGACTCGTCCCAGACCTTGGTGGTGATGGTGTCCAGCCGCATGGTCGACCAGAACGTCGGCGCGTAGTTGGTGCACGTGCCGGTCGACGCGCAGTTCTGGTCGAACGGGGTGTCGGGCCAGTGGGATGAGGTGGAGGTGGTCGGTGCGGAGCAGTCGCCGCCCGCGGGGGCGTTGTCGCAGCGCTGCTTGACGCCGAAGACGACCTCGGCGGCCGGGTTGGCCTTGGCCTTGTAGTCGGTGACGTTCTGGCCGTAGGCGATGGTGGCCAGGTAGCCGCCGCGGGTGTAGGAGGTCAGGGTGTGGCTGGCGCCGCGGCCGTAGTAGTTGGTCTCGGCCTTGTAGGAGTAGGTGGTGATGTTCTGATCGGGGTCGACGACGAAGTCGAGGTTCCAGCGCCAGCCCTGTGTGCAGGAGGAGTTGGCGAAGGTCGAGGCGTTGCAGGGTTCGCCGCTGTCGTTGCCGTAGACCGGCACGCCCCAGGCGGAGTTGGTGCTGGTGTCGGTGTTGGTCCAGCCGCTTCCGGCGACGGAGGTGGGCAGGTGGTCGGCGCCGAAGAAGTACTGGGTGCCGTCGTTGGTGGTCACGTCCCAGTACGTGCCGCCGTTGAGGCCGTTGGACGCGCCCGACAGCTCCTTGACGGTGGTGCCGTCGTCGTCCGACAGCCGCCACACGTTGTTGGTGCCGGTGGGCACCAGGTCGCCGGAGTGGCCGCCCAGGGAGAGGGTGGCGTTGTCGCCGGCCCAGCAGTCGTCGAAGTCGTTCTTGAGCGGGCCGTTCGTGTCGGTTTCGTCGTCGGCGCAAGGGCGGTAGGAGCGTTCGATGAAGCCGGGGTTGTAGTCCCAACCGTCACCGATCCACGACGCCTGGTTGTTCGTCGCAGAGGTACGGCCGTCGACGGAGGCCGAGTTGTAGTCCAGCGATACCGACGGGGCATCCCCGCCGACCGACGGCGGCACGGTGATCGGGTAGTCGTAGGTGAACGCACCTGTGTTGCCGGACTCGCCCCACTTCCCCGATGGGGCCAGGGACGTCGCCGAGTAGCTGCCGGCACCGCCCGACGGGGCAGGTGTAGCCGCGAACACCACCGTGCCGTCGCTGGTGTCGGAGACCGCGGGCAGCGCGACATCGGCCACGAGCTTATGGTCGGCCACATCGTTGGTCGAGGCCGCCACGGGGGTTTCGGTCTGGCAGGACGGCACCTGTGGCGTGGTAAGCGAACAGGGGGGGAGCTGGACGAGTTGCAGGCGTGAGGCGTAGTCACCGCCGTAGGCGTCCGCGATCGCGCTGTAGTCCACGGCGACCGAGGCCCGGGAGGCCGCGACCGGTGCGCGGGTCGCCCGCTGGGCCGACAGCGCGACGGCGATCCCCTTCACCCCGGCCTTGACCGCCGTGGCGTGGCCGACGACCCGCACCGAAACCGCTTCCGGAGCAGAAGTGGAGGTGTCACGCGACAACGCGGTGCGGGCCGCCTTCGTGGGCGGCAGCAGGTTCTTCGTCAAGACCCCGCCCGCGGCGAGCGTGACGGGCGTCTTCGCCACCCGCACCCCGGCCTTGGCACCAGAGGCGGTCGAAGCTTTGGCCGTCGATGTCGCGGTGCCCTTGGCGGGCGTGCTGTTCAGGGCCACGGTGGTGGACGTGGCGGCCGGCCACTTCGGCGCGGCGGGGGTGAAGTTCTTCATCGCCGTCTTCGAAACGGCGATGCGGGAGGCAGTCGTTGATGAGCCGCCGGCGGCGTCCGAGACGCTCACCGATGGAGTCGACGGCAGGGGGAACGGCGACCACAAGTCCGGTTTCGTGCCCGGACTCCACCCCGATGTGGCCGAGGCGATCTGGGTCAGACCGGCGCTGACCATCAGCGCCATGGACAGTCCGGCGACCACGCCCGACTGCGCCAGCCGCCGGTACCCCGTCACGGCACGCCTCATCACAAGCCCCCCACACAACGCGCGCAGATCACCAACAACCTGAGCACTGTAGGGACATGAACGGTCCCTGCGGGTCACACACCGATCTCGTTCAGTCCATGATCCCGGCAAGCTGAGGCAATCATTCCACTTCCTCAGGATCATCAGACGTGGTTCTTTGGAGCTTGATGTCGTGAAATGTTCGTGCGTGCTTGGCAAATTGCGCGTCAAGGAGCATCCTGTGGCCTGGGATTGCCCTCGTGCTTCGAACTAATGTCCCGCGTCGCTCGTGCCTGCATCCGGAAGGCACCTGGCCGAAGACGAGGACGCATGCACCACACACCACCCAGGACACGGCTGCGAGCCCGCGCGGCAGCCGTCGCGACGTGCGCCGCGGTCGCCGCAGCCCTACTCGTGCCCGTGACGTCGGCCTACGCCGACGACACCGCCGGCACCCAGCAGTCGACGCTGCAGCAAGCGGAAGACGCCGCGGCCGCCCAGGCCGTCTCCAGCGGCGAGCCGGTGACCGTCGACGCGGCCACCCAGGCCGCCAGCACCCTCACCGCAGAACCTGACGGAACGTTCGTCCAGTCCATCGCCTCCGAGCCCGAGCGCGTCCAGCGCGACGGAACGTGGGTTCCGCTGGACGCCACGCTCCAGCCCAACAGCGACGGAACCGTCTCGCCCGCCGCGTCCACCACCGGCCTCGCCCTGTCCGACGGCGGAAGCGGCCCCCTGGCCACCATGGCAAATGCCGGCCGCAGCCTCGCCCTGTCCTGGCCCACCACCCTGCCCACCCCCACCATCAGCGGCGACCAGGCGCTCTACCCGGAGGTGCTGCCGGGGGTCGACCTGAAGGTCACCGCCAACGAGCAGGGCGGCTTCAGCGAGGTCCTGGTCGTCAAGACCGCCCAGGCGGCCTCCGACCCCGGTCTCGCCGACCTGACGCTTGCAGCCTCCGGGCAGGGCCTGACCGTTGCCTCCGACGCAGGCGGCAACCTCACTGCCACCGACACCACGACCGGCACCGTCGACTTCCAGGCCGCGGCACCCCTGATGTGGGACTCCAGCACCACGCAACCGGCTGCAAACGGAACCCGTTCACTCGCCCGGACCGCCACGGTGAAGGCCCAGGACACGACCGCCCCGGACACCGACGCCTCGGCGGGGCCCGCGCTCGGCGCCCAGGTGGCCCAAGTGGGCGTGGACGTCACCGGCGGCGACATCCACCTGACACCCGACCACGACCTGCTCGCTGGTTCCTCGACCCAGTACCCGGTCTACATCGACCCCACCTGGGTCGCGGTCACCAAGGACTCCACCGGCTCCACCTACGCGCAGTCCGCATACGCGGGCACCAGCCACTGGAGCGACACCGGCAACGACCTCGGCGTCGGCTACCAGGGCTACTCCAGCCCCACCGGCACCGAGATCTCCTACTACCAGTTCAGCATCGGCACCACCATGGGCGCCAACACCATCGACAAGGCCGACCTCAACGTCGTCCAGTCCTACTCCTCCGACTGGAGCTGCACCTCCTACCCCGTCACCGAGACCAACGTCGGCCACATCAGCAGCTCCACCACCTGGGACAGCCGCCCCACCGCCTACACCCAGACCAGCACCCACAGCTTCACCGGCTCCAACAACGACGGATGCGCCGGCACCACCAAGGGCGCCTTCGACGTCACCGGCTCGGTCAGCTCCGACGGCGACGGCGTCGTGACCTACCGCCTCACCGGCGGGAGCAGCGAAGACGCCTTCAAGCGGTTCGACAAGAAGGCCACCCTCACCATCACCTACAACACCCCGCCCAACACCCCCACATCGCCGAGCTCCAGCCCGAAGCCGGTCGACCCGTCCAGCTACGGCTGCGACAGCGGCCCCTACGGCTGGATCGGCAAGAACAACGGCGTCAAGCTGTCCGCCCACGTCTCCGACCCCGACGGCAGCAAGCAGAACATCCGCGGTCAGTTCGCCTTCTGGGACAAGGGCGGCTCCGGCACCGACACCGCCAGCAACCTCATCTCCACCGGCGACAGCGACGGCAACTCCACCACCGTGACCGGTTCCGGCGGCACCGTGCAGGTCACCGTCTCCCCCAGCGCCCACCCGCTCAAGGACGGCCACCTCTACGGCTGGCACGTCCGCGCCGACGACGGCATCGACCAGTCCGCCGAAACCGACAACTGCTACTTCTGGTACGACGCGACCGCGCCCACCAAGCTCACCGTCACCTCGACCGACTTCCGCTCCGACGGCACCGGCACCAAGCACGCCGGGGACTCCGGGACGTTCACCCTCACCGCGACAGACCCCGCCCCCTCCGGCGCCCACGCCAGCGGCCTGGACCACTTCGACTACTCCACCAGCTCCTCCGCCGACCTCGACAGCGACGGCGGAACCCACGTCACGGCCGCCTCCGGCAACACCTCCCTGAAGCTCGCACCCACCGTGTGGGGCACCAACACCTTGTGGGTCGCCGCCGTCGACAAGGCAGGCAACCAGTCCCAGCCCGTCGCCTACACCTACTACGTCCCCGACAACCCCGCCGGCAAGGTCAACCCCGGCGACATCGACAACGACGGCCGCCCCGACCTCCTCGCCGCCGACTCCGCCACCGGCAACCTCGACCTCATCCCCACCACCACCGACATCCCCGCCGCCGGACCCACCGTCGCCTCCGACCCCGCCGACGCACCCCCCACCGCCGACGGCACCACCACCTGGGCCAACACCCTCATCGCCCATCGCTCCAGCAACCTCCACAGCACCTCCGGCAACTGGGTCGACGACCTGTGGGCCTGGAAGAACAACCACCTCTGGCTCTACACCAACAACCTCAACAACGACGGCGGCCTGCCCGGGCACGGAAACCACTACTTCACCAGCGACAGCCGCGACCCCGTAAGCCGTCCCGCCTGTGCAAGCAGCGACTGCACCGGATACGCCACCAACTGGGACAACGTCACCCAACTCCTCGCCCCCGGCGACGTCGACCAGGACGGCAACCCCGACCTCATCACCGTCGAGAACGGCAACGCCTGGCTCTTCCTCGGCGCCACACTGGGCGGCCGCTTCTCCGACGCCTACCGCCTGGGAACCGTCGACTTCACCGGCGACACCCTCATGACCCCCGGCGACGCCACCGGCGACGGCATCCCCGACCTGTGGGCGCGCGACGACACCCAAGGAACCATCAACCTCTACTCCGTCACCGGCAACACCACCGACGGATTCACCCTCACCACCCCCATCCAGATCGCCCTTCCCGGCGCCGCCCTCGCCACCGACCGACCCACCGTGGTCAGCCCCGGCGACGTCGACGGCGACCACCACCCCGACCTCTACACCATCACCAGCGCCCACCACCTGTGGGACAACCCCGGCCAAGACCCCGACGCCAACGGCAAGCGGTTCGACGACCACGTCCTCATCAGCACCAACCCCATCTGGAACACCATCACCAACCTCGCGTAAGCAGCGGCACACACCCAGAGGTGCCCAGTCACGGCCTCCGGAGCCGTGTGCGCAGGTTCGAATCCTGCCGGGGGCACTGACGTTTTCACCGCGTGAGTGCCTAGTGAACCCCGCAACCAGCAGAAACGCTGGACGCGGGGTTTTCTGCGTCCTGGTCCGGTGTGCAGCGACGCGCGGGCAAATGCAGCCCGATGTCAGTGATCACGTTGTAATAGCGTGTTGATCTTGAGGGGCGTCGTTGCACGTCAGCCGCCCTCTTTCAGGGGAACCGCGGGTCCGCCAGCAAGACCACGCGGTCGGCCTGGACGTCGAAGCCGAGAACTGGATGCCCGTAGTCGCCCTCGGGATCCATCAGAACCGGCTTGCCCAGTCGGCGACCGATCGCGGACAGGAAGCCGCAGAAGACATCCAGTCGCTCCTGGCCCTGCAGCTCCCGCAGGTCGACATCGAAGTCGATCTCCTCGGCGGCATAGAAACGGAAGATCGCTGTCACATCGGGCACCGGGCGCACCCGCAGATACGCCAGTTCCGCGCCGACCGGCCGGGACAACACCGCTGCGGCCCGGGGCAGCGGAAGCACGTCCTCGCCCACGGAGTGATCGAAGTCCCACCCGGCCGACACCACAAGATCCAGAACCGCCTGCCAGTCCTCCACCGACGCGTCAGGCACCCGCACGTCCGGCAACGACCCCATCAAGTCAGGGTCGAAGAAGTTCCTGACGTCTTCCCACAGCAGATCAGACACGCCGCCATGCTGCCCGCCGGCCTCAACGCAGCGCACTCCGTTTCCCTGGCAGGCCCAAAGAGGCACCCTCCCGGAAAACGCGAAGGCCCCGGATCGCTCCGGGGCCAATGGGTCCGCGAGTCAACTCACGGAGATACCTACTCGCGGTCCTCCCCCAACCCGCGCATGATCCTCTCGTTCATCTCCGTTTCCTGGCCGTCGATGCACTTGGCATAGATCTTGAGCAGCACGTCCACGGAGTGGCCGGCGCGGGCAGCAACCTCGGGGGCGGGCACGGCCGAGTTGAGCCACTGGGAGACACCCGCGTGCCGCAGGTCGTAGGGCCGAGCCGCCATCACCGAGGCGACCTGGCCGGGCAGGAGAGCCAGCTCTCGGGCTTGCTTCCAGACGCGGGAGTACGACGAGGCGGCCACGACGTTGCCGTACTCACTCTGGAACAGCCGTCCGTCGTCGGCGAGACCGAACTCCTCGACGTGCTCCAGGAGCAGGCGCACAAGCGGCGGCGGGATCGGCACGACGCGCACCTCACCCTGCTCGCGTTGCTTCAGGCCGCGCCGGTCGTGAGCCTCGCCGGAGTCGGTCCACGCCTTGCCAGCCGTGGGTCGAGTCTCCGACAGTTCGATACGGCCCCAGCCCTTCTGCGGCAACGTGCAGTCCGATCGGCGCAGGCCCAAGGCTTCTCCGGGCCGCATGGCCGCGTAGTACAGGCAGCCGAAGAACGCCCGCAGCCGCCGACCGGTGGCCCGGTCGTACGCGCCCACGTACGTCACGGCGGTCAGCAACTCCCGCGCCTGCTGCGGATTGACGACAACCCTGCGGTCAACCTCCTGCACGGCCCGCTTACCGCGCTTGCGACGGACCCGGCTCAGCGGATTGGACGGCAGCAGCTCCAGTTCTACGGCGTACTCCAGTGTGTTGAACACGACTGCCCGCCGACGCCGGTACGTCTGCCTCGCAGCGGGCGTGCCGTCCAGTTTCCGCCCGAGCACATCGATCAGCTCATGCACGCGGGTGATCTCCTGGAGTTCAGCAACAGGCAGGGAGGCTTTCTCGATCCACTTCACCGCCATGGCGATCTCCTCCGATCGCTCCCGTTCGCGGCGCGGCGGAGGCAGCAGGTACGAGCGCAGCGCCCGCCGCAGCACCTCCGGCGACGGCCGCCCCCGGCCCGGCTTCACCAACACCGGCACGACGCCCGCAAGAGCGTCCGTCATGCTGTCGCGATGCTTGGCGGATGCCTCGTCCCAGCGGTGATCCAGGTACTTCACCGCCAGGTCGAGGAACGACATCGCGGCCTTGCCACCTCGCAGCGAGTCGGGCAGACCCGACACCGTGTCGAACGGCTCCCCCTTCTCGACGGCCCGCAGCAGCTTCGCCCGGAACCGATCGGCCAGCGCACTGGTCTTGTGCGACTCGCTGAACGGCTGCCCGTCCACCACCCACCGCACCATGTAGGTGGGCTTCTTGGTCGTCTTGTTGACGCTGATCTTCCAGACGGAGACCTTGTACGACTTCATGCCGCGCCCTCCGCCCGCTCCTCCAGCCAGGCGTTCAGCACCGCTCGCCGGACGCGCAGCTCCCCGTTCGGGAGCCGGATGCAGGCAGGAGCGATGCCCAGTTCACGCCAGCGGTAGAAGGTCCGCCGGGAGACCCCGCCCAGCTCCCCGAGGACTTCCCGTACGGTCAGCAGCTCGCCCGCACGCTCACGCGCCATGGCGCTCATCCCCATCCCGCAGCGAGGCCGCGATGAGCGCGGCGTCCGGCGAGTAGCCGCGTCCGGCGTAGCGCCAGTGGCCGACCGTGGCCGTGGGCCGGTCGTTGAGGCCGAGTGCCGTCCGCTGTTCCTCGGCGCGATGCGCTGTCCGTGCCTCCCGTAGCGCCGTGAGGGTGGTCGAGTAGTGGCGGGACTTGGTGGAGAAGTGGCCGCCGTAGCCGAGCATGTGGGCCCACTCGCGCAGCCTCAGCGGCTCGAAGGGGGCGAGCCCGCCCAGCCACCAGCACGTACTCATCATCCGCAGGACGTGAGGCCGCACCGGCAGGAGGACCAGGTCCCGGGCGCCGCGGATGCGTCCGTCCACGGCCCCGGCCGCTTCGGCGCCCTTGGTGGCGTACTTGGCGATGTAGCCGGCCACCGCGGCGGAGGTCAGCTCGCCGGTACCGAACTCCGTGATCGGGCGTACGTCGACCTGCGGTCCGAACCGCAGGACGCGACGGCCGATGACCGCCGACCCGGGAGCGGTCAGCCGTACTCGACCGGCCGACTCCCGTACGGCATCGGCGAGCAGTCCGGTCGAGGCCCAGCCGGGCGGAGCCGACTCGGGGCCGTCCGGGCCGTCGAGTCGGATCACCGCGTGGAAGTGGACCAGGCCGCGCCGCTGGTACTCGGCGACCTTGGCGTACGAGACCCGGGCCCACTCGCCGAGCGCCGTACGGGACAGGCCCGCTCGCCGGGCGATCTCGCGGCGCAGTTCCAGGGCGAAGCGGTGCCACAGGCGGCCGGAGGACGCCTGCCAGAGCACGGCGCCCGCGTAGTCGTAGCAGCGCGGGCACAGCGGTTCACCCAGTCGCGGGTCGTCCGCGGAGTGTCGTTCGGGGCAGGCGAGAGCTACGCCGTGCGGGCAGTGCCCAGCGGTCCGACGCGGTCGGCAGACCCGTACCCGACCGTCACGCTCCCGCCGACCGTGGACGGCCCCGAACCCGGGAGCGGTCAGCGTGGCGAACACGCGCGGGTGACCGCCGACCGTCGCCGGAGTCGACTTGCCGCCGACGAGTCCGGCCCGGATGAGGTGGTAGGTGTCGGCACGGTACGTGCGGGCGCAGGTCGGGCAGACGCTCGCCCGGCGGTTGCCGCACGCGACCAGCAGCCGGCCGCCGTACGCCGTCGAGTCGTACGACCACAGCACCTCACCGCTTGCCGCGTCGACGAGATCCGAGCCGCCGACGAGGTGAATCGGGTTGGTGCAGCCGCCGAGGCGGACGATGTTGCGGCGCCAGGCGGAGAAGTCCGCCTCGGTTGCCCTGGCGAGAAGCGTGGTGACGTCCTTCGGGAGTGTGGTCATCGGCGACCGCCCCCGAACGCCTGCCACATCACGGCGGTGATGGCCTCGGGCCTGGTCTTGGCGCTGAACCTCAGCGTGGGGTCGGTCAGCCAGAGCGCGGCGGCGTGCGCCGGGCACAGCCAGCGCTCGAAGCCGTCCAGGCCGACGAGGAGGACCTGTTCGCGACCGTCGCAGGTGGGGCGGTCCGGTTCGCGTTCCTCGCACTCGGGCGGGTGCGATTTGCGCGGACGGTTGGCGGTGGACACAGTGTGATTGCTCCTTTCACTGCTCACGTGGCGGATGGAGCGGGTTCCTGGCGGGGTCGGGTTTGGCGACTTCGCGCCCCGCCGGGAGCCCTTCGCGCGTAAGAGCGCGGGGGTGGTTCTGGGCATGGCTGTCCCCTGGGTTGTGGTGCGGGGTTGGTCAGTGCAGTTGGCCGAGGAAGGTGCTCAGGCCGCCCAGGGCGGTCCGGATGACCGGGGCGGCTCCGGTGGCCGCGAGGAGGAATCCGAAGACTCCGCTGATCAGGACGTCCGGCAGGCGCAGGTAGCGGATGCGCAGCAGGAACCAGATCAGGAGGCCGAGCAGGACGACGGCCGACATGGACACCATCACGGGCTTGCTCCCTTTCAGGTGGTGTCGTCGCGGTCGAGGCGTTCGAGGAGGACGGTCCCAAGGCCGGCGCCCTTGGGCGACACGGGAGCCGACACGGCGTCGCGGAGTTCTGGGAGGTCGGGGGTCAGGTGGGCGTACTGGGCCGCGGTCGCTTCGGCGTCCGTTTCGGAGACCAGGTGGGAGCGGGCGCGTTCCCAGCCGTCGCCGGAGGCGAGTACGGCGGTGCCGGCTTGGTCGGGCCGGATGGCTTGAGCGGCTTTGAGGGCATCGGGGTTCAGGTCCCCGAGCGCCATCTCCGCGGTACCGGGATCGGCGACGCGATGGCAGACCCGGCCGCCGAGTTGCGCCCGCAGCGCGGTGACGCCGGGCCCGAGGTCGGAGCCAACCCGCTGCCCCGCCACGACCAGGAACACGCCCAGTGCCGCGCCGAGTTGAGCCAGCCGGATCAACGCGGTTCCGGCCGCTTGCGCTTCGTCCTTCTCGCTGCGGGCGGCGACAAGGAAAAGCTCCGCCAGTTCGTCCACGATCACGACGACCGGCACGGGACGTACGTCGTCGGGCAGTCCCCATACGTTGCGTACGCGGGCGGTCCGACACAGGGCCATGCGGTCGGTCGTCTCGTCCACGAGCGCCGCAAGGAGGCGGACGGCTTGCGTACGGTTGGTGGCCAGCGCCGACAGTCGCGGGCCGTAGAGCGACAGCTCCATTCCGCCCTTGCAGTCGATGCCGACCAGGGCGACCGGTTGCGGGGCCAGCCCGGCGACCAGGGCATTGATCAGCGTCGATTTGCCGGAACGGGTGGCTCCGACGATCAGCCAGTGCGGTATCTCCCGCAGGTCCAGGACCCACTGGGCGCCCGTTTCCAGCGCGCCCACGGCCACGCGAAGCAGTCGGCCACTCCCCCGCTGCTGCGGCAGGCGGGGCGCGGCGAGCGGATCGGCGGCCGAGGCGACGACGCGGACGTAACCGGGTTTCCACGGCGTGATCCGCACGACGTGCACCTGCCAGTTCTCCGCCATCGCGGGCGCGGCCTTGGCGAAGTCCTGCGGCACCTGGCCGGGCAGGAGCCGTACGACGAACCAGAAGCCGCCGGCTGTCGGTCGTACTGCACCACGCCTCGGTACTCGCGGTTGGGGCGGAGCGGCGCCGTTGCCCACCAGCCCGGAGACGACGGTCAGCGCCGCCTTGCGGCTCACCGCCAGCCCGCATCCGGCCATCAACGGCCGCCACGTCCGGGCCACCCGTACACACGCCACGGGGAACCCGAACAGCAGCCACCAGGCGACCGGGAACCGGCGACGCAGCGCGGGACCGGCGCCCACCAGACCGGCCGCGATCACGAGGACCGCGATGAGCAGGCCGCTCGCTAAGGAATGCCCGGCATCGGTTGCGGCGAGAAGGATCACTGCCCGGCCCCCTTACCCGCCGCCGGGGCGGACGTGCTCGGGGCGGATAGCGGACGGATCTCGGAAGCGCGGAAGGCGATGTCGTGCCGCCCCTCGTTCTCCCACGGCGTGGCCACGAGGTCACGCACCTGCACGGGCATCCCGAGCTGCACGCCGCTCGGCTCACCGGGAACGCTCACGTTCACCACGTCGGCGGACGAGCCGGCCATCAGGCACAGGCCGACCTGGTACATGGTCCGGCCGGTCTCACGGTCCACCCGGAGCTGACCGGTCTCACGGTTGGCGACACGCGGAGCCGGGGGAACCGCGCAGATGATCGCCGTGTACTTGGCGGTGTCGATCGGAAGGCTTGCCACTTCTCTGAACTCCTCTGTGATCGCTAGGAGTCGGCGTACGCCGACTTTGATTGACAACCCGTAGTACGGGTGCGGAGTCCAGAGTGCGACCCGTAGTACGGGTTGTCAAGTGAGAGGGGATGGGGGATGCTTCCTCCCGTGGGAGGAACGTCTCCCGCGGGAGGAACAACGACGAGCGCCAAGTGAGCGCGGAGGCCCGATGCCAGCGGAGAACACGCAGCCCAAGTACCGGCAGATCGCCGACTACCTGCGCCGAGGCATCCTGGATGGCACGTTCCCCGCCGGCCAGCCACTCCCCTCAGAGGAAGCGCTCGCGAAGCAGTTCGGAGTTACGCGCCCCACAGTCCGTCAGGGACTCACCGAGCTACGGGCATCCGGCTTGGTCGAAGCGATCATGGGCCGCGGAACCTTCGTCCGCTCCCCCCACAGCCGCCCGAGCATGACGCGCCCCCGCGGCGTCCGCCGCACGACTAACGGCAGCTACGCCGAGGCGGACGGCATCAAGTGGACCGAGGCTGAAGACCCCATCGCCACCCGCACGGACGCCCCGCTCGCCCTGGCCGACCTACTCCGCATCCCGCCAGGCGAACCGCTCTACACCTACGACGCCCTGCAGACCGCCGAGCCGGGCCTCCGCCAACTCCATCGCACCTACGTGCCCTTCTCCGTGCTAATCGGTACCAAGTACGAGGAAGAAGCACCCCCGCCGGCGCCCCAGCTCTACACGGCCCTGGCCGACCTCGGCCACGAACTCCACTTCACCGAGTACCTGCGCCCCCGGATGCCGCTGCCGGACCAGGCCCAGACCCTGCGCCTCCCCGAAGGCGTCCCCATCCTGGTCATCCTCCGCGTCACCCTCAACAAACACGACAAGCCCCTGGCCCTGGAGGAGTTCCAACTCCCCGGCGACGACCTGGAACTGTCCTACGCCCTCTGACGCGGGGCGCAGCGCGGCGGCTCAAACCTTCTCCACATAATCAAGGCACCCGGCGTCGCTACCGCTCCGCCGGGCGCGCGTTCGGCGCCCGGCCGCGCCGTCGCTCATGTCTCCGCCCCGCTCGGCCCGGCCGACGCCGCGCGCGCCCACGGGTGGGGAAGCCGATGGCATGAGGCGAGACCGCACAGTCCAGGTCAGAGAGGTGCCTCCGGCGGGGGCGCTCAGGCTCCGAGATGGACCAGGCCCGGCCGGCGCCCGCGGGTTCGTATTGGTGATGGGTGCGGGAGCTCCCATCCCGCCTGCCATCGACCCGGGGCAAGCCGAGCAGACGGGGTCCCTGGCGTCCAGGTCGTTCGTACAGTGGCGCGCTCCACCTGGACGCCAGGGACCCCGCCCGCTCCACCGACGTGCGGGCCGACGGCAGACGGGATGGGAGCCAGGGCGGGTTGGGTACCGTTCGGTACTGGGAGACAACCGTCTCCTTGATGTTTGAGCAAAGGAACGGCGAGACTGAACGCTCCCCAGTCGACTGGCACCGAAGGGAGCCCGGAGCTAGCCCTCGGTTGCGCATCCCTAGCTCAGCATGCTAGGCGCACCGCTTGGGCTACCATCTTGATCACCTGCGCTCGAGTCTAGTCAGAAGAGAGAAGAAGATCGTTACTCAAGCACGGCAGCGCGTGTCGCAACCGGAGTTGCCGGTCGCGTCGCCCTTGGACCGTAGCCGAGGGCGATCTACTCTGTCTCCCAAGCGACCTTCGGAAGACAAGGCTGGCCTTGCCGATGTCTTTCCGTACTATGCCGGGTTCGCCTACGACTGGGCACGCGCGCTACTTGCATCGCAGGATGTCAGTGACACGGCCGTTGTACTGGACCCGTGGAACGGCAGTGGTACAACCACACTCGCAGCTCAACACGAGGGCTTCCGGGCAGTCGGAATCGACAGGAACCCAGTAGCAAATATCGTCGCACGCTCGCGCGTAGACGCATATCAAACTGATCCCAGCTTGGTCCCAGGGTCGTCTGTCCGCGTGACGAAACCAGTAGCTCCAGACGATCCACTGTGTGCGTGGTTCGCCCCCGAATCTGCCCGACGGATTCGAGAATGGGCAGAGCATCTGTCACGCCTGCCATCCAATGAGTCAGGTTTCTCGTACGTGGCACTTTTTCGGGCCGTAAGGTCACTCACATCATCCTTCGAGGGCAGCAACCCGACCTGGGTGAAGAGGGCTAGATCCGAGGATGACCTGATCACTGTCTCGGCCGGAGACATTGATGCCAAAGTGATGCATGAACAAGAATTTGTCGCTTCGCGGGTCGTTGCGTCGAACGAGACGCCCGGCACACCCGTGCAGATTGCAACCGCATTGAGTAGCGCCCTTCCGATTACTAGCAACTCAGTAGATGTCGTGTTGACCTCTCCGCCGTACTTGACTCGCATCGACTATGCAGTTGCCTACACGAGAGAACTAGCGGTACTCGGGCATGATATTACAAAGGACCGGAGGCTACGCGCGGCCCTGATGGGTACCACCCTGATCCGGAAAGATGCTGATTCTCGTTTCCAGATCGGACAGACTGCACACACCCTGGTCGAGGATATTACAAGTCATTCCAGCAAGGCTTCACCAGGATATTATCGGAAACAAGTTCTGCAGTACCTGCGCGACCTGACCGCTGGCCTAGACGAAGTTACACGGGTTAGCAAAAATGGTGCGGTCTTCCATCTGGTGGTACAGGATTCCTATTACAAAGACATTCCTGTGAAGCTTGCCGACATCTGCGTTGAAGAGTGCCTACTGCGTGGATGGAATCTACTTGACCGCGACCCCTACGTCGTGAAACGCACGTTGACCTCGGTCAATACGGCCGCGCGGAATTACAAAAAGTCTGACGTGTCCGAGACAGTGATCTCGCTTCGCAAAAAATAGGGTTACGGCAGGGGGAGGAGAAGACATGTCGGATGACTTGTCCGAGGAGTTCATGCAACAGCTCTTGACTGAGCGACTGAAGGTCGACGTGGCCAGTCATGACTTCTCAGTGCGAGAGCTGGTGCGCATGATGGAGGAGGACGAGTTGAATGTCGCTCCGGCCTACCAACGCATGTTCCGTTGGGATGCGAAAGCTTCGTCACTTTTTGTCGAGTCAGTCTTTCTCGGTTTGCCCGTACCACCCATCTTCGTGGCAACAAATGTTGGTTTCCAGTGGGAGGTAGTCGACGGACTTCAGCGACTCTCTTCGCTGGCCTACTTCCTTGCATCGAGTGCAGAGGAGGCGGCTGCAGTAAACCGGTCGGCGCCACTCGTGCTTACTGGGCTTGAGAAGCTGGATCGCTTGAACGGACGGACCTACGAGTCTCTGCCGAAGAATTTGAAGGTGCATTTCGGACGCCAGCCACTCCAGGTGGTCTCACTGACGGACAAAAGCAATCTCGAAGTCCGTTTCGATGTATTCGAGCGCCTGAATAGGGGCGGATTGCGACTCACTGCTCAGGAGGTACGTGCCGTAGTCTATAGAGGAGATTTCAACCTCTTTATTGAAGATTTGGCCCTCAATGAACACTTCAACTCGCTGTTGAAGCTGAAAGAGGGTAGTCAAGATGACGGCACCCAGGTAGAGCAAGTCCTAAAATTCTTCGCCTACAAGAATTATAGTGACATTTTTGACGGCAAGGTCGAGAACTTCCTGAATCATGTTATGGGAGCAGCGCAGAGCGGTTTCGATTATATTCGCGAGCGGGCGCTCTTCGAGAAGTCCTGCGCCTTTTTGTCGGATGTGTGCGATGGCCCCTATCTTAGGAGCGGCACGAAGACAACTCCCTTGGTGCAGTTCGAAGCTTGTCTGGTAGCAATTGCTCAGATTTATCAGGAGGGGGGGGAGCCCGTGGTACCTCCTGCCGGTTGGATTGAGGACACGGAACTTCGTGCCTCCAGTGGCGGGGGCAGTAATAGCCGTAGGATGCTCGATCGCAGGCTGACGCGGGCGAAGGACATCTTCAGTGGGCAGGCATGACACTCTGAGGCAAGAGAACGTCGACCACCTCGCGCGGCTGCTGAAGCGAACAGGTGAACTGAAGGTTTTCCTAGCGTTTACGCAGACCACTAAAACGGATACTGCTGGCTGGACCTCCGCCAGTAGAGACGCCCGTGCTCTGGCTATCATTTGTACCATGGCGGAGCTTGAATCCCTGGTGAAGACGTGCCTGCAACGCACCCACGAGGAACTCAATTCTGCGGGCATCCGTACCATGACTCTAATTCCCAGCGTCAGGCAAGTCGTTGCTCATGCGGCTTTTGAGAGTCTGCGCACGCTTCAGGATCATTCCAAAATGTGGGAGCGGCGCTCATTCACGACTACTCTTGACGCCAATATCGAGGTTGCCAATTTCCCAATCGAAAAAAGCCACCCCCAGCCGCCGCTCGATGGGAAGACCCTCAAGCCAGAGCACTTTTTCCGCCTGTGGCAGATATACCAATTGCCTGGCTCTCCCTTTTCTAATCCGCGATGGCCCGGTGCACTTCAAAAGCTGGCACTGGCGCGGAATGACTTGGCACACGGCAATCTCCCGTATCACGAGATTTTTCAGCAAGCGGGTAGGTCAGTGACAAATATTGAATCCTACGTGACCGACGTCAGTGACTTTGCGGCCCATTTCGTCACTACTTGGAATACATACCTAGACAGCGAGGCTTACCTAGTGAAATCGAAATCATAGCTGCATAAAGCGGGTATTTGGGATGAGCTTATCGCTAGCTTGGACCAGACGCTTCGATACGCCCTACAGGGCGGTGCCAGGTCGTTGTGAGTCCGCGAAGGGTCTTCCGAACTGGTGCTCCGGCGTGAGGGGGGAGTCCGTGCCACTGCCGTGCCAGATCCAGCGGGGAGTCATGGGGAACGGCGGCCAACCGCGGGGGAGTGACCCGGCCTCAGCCCAGCCTGCCGGGGCGCAGGTCAGGGGCCCCACCGCCAAGCCTCTCTTGTAAAGCGGTGGCCCGCGTCCTACGCCACTTCTAGTCTCCGAGAATGTGCCGGTATGCGACCTCGTACAAGCCGCACTTCGTGTGTCTGGCGTGTCGGTCCTCGTTCAAGCAGGACCCGCTGCCACCGCGAGCACACCCCTGCCCCCGGTGCCGCACACTGATGATCAACGCCGGCTTCGATCTCGCCGTTCCCCGTCGTACGGACAAGGGAGCGTGGAAAGCTCTCGAAGCCGTCTTGCGGGCTGGCCTCACGTTCCATTCTTGTGGCTGTGGCGGCCCCGGGTACCGACCGCGGGCATCGGCGGAAGTCCGGGCGCGGCGCCTGGCGGCGAAGCGTCTCGGTCTGCCCGAGCAGGCAACGCTCAAGCGCTATGCCCCTTGGGAAGCCGTGCAGTAAGGCACGCTGTACAGCAGCGAAGTACAGCAACCCCAGCAACCGGTACTGCCCGGCAGCGCCCCTGGACGCACAGGTCGTGACCTGTATGACCGCCCACGTCCCTTCCGGCTAGAGCTACGGATCAGAAGGTAGGGACCACGGTCCCGGCCTGAGCGCGTACCGTTTCACTGGGGAGGGCACCATGCGGGAGCTTGTCAGTCCGGAGCGGTTGTGGTCGGCAGGTGAGGTGCTTGCGCGGCCGAGTCCGGTGCCGGCTGTCGCTGGGGTGTACGGGTGGCACTTCGACGAGGCACCGCATCCGGAGTTGGAGGCCGAGCGGCTGCTATACGTCGGGATCGCGCCCAGGTACATGGCGAACCGGGTCAGCACCCAGAACCTGCGCAAGCGCGTCCGGTATCACCTCCGCGGGAACGCGGCCGGCTCCACTCTCCGTCTCACGCTCGGATGCCTGCTCGGGTTGGAGTTGCGCCGTGTCGGCAGCGGCAAGCGCATGACGTTCGGCAAGACAGGCGAGGCGGCGCTCTCCGCGTGGATGGCCGAGCACGCGCGCGTGTGCTGGGTGACGTGCGCCGAGCCCTGGGCCCTGGAGTCTGACCTCATCGCACGACTGGATCTGCCGCTCAATCTCGACCAGAACAGTCACAACGGCTTCCATGCGCGGCTGCGCACGATACGGGCGGACGCCCGCCTGCGCGCTCGTGAGCTACTCGTCAGCGCGTAACCGGCAGCCTGGAACGGCCGTCGACGGATGCCGGGGAGAGGCAGCATCCCCGGTCGCGTGCTCGATCCCAGTTCCCACAGCTCTCTGGGCTTGTCGGCCGGCGGTCCGGGCTGCGGCGCTGGGGCGCCGGTCCCGGCCCGATGGCCGACGCCGACGCTCTATCGCCGAGAACGCGGGATACGCCATGCCCGGATGCTGTCGCAGGTTCATCGGACCCCAGCAACGCTCTCGCCAGCCATCTCTGCCGCCAGCCCCACCGTAAGAAGCCGCGCCAGGATCTCCGCCGCCTCCGGTCGGATCGCGCCGACGCACACCAGCCCGTCACCGGCGACGTTCACGTCCGGCTTGAGCCCGGGGAAGTTCGAGTCCAGGCCGAAGGCCAGCAGTTCGGCGGCCAGGGCTTCTGCCGCCTGCTTGGCTCTGGCCCATCCCCGTACGTACGGGACTCCCGGTGCAAGTCCTTCGGCCCGCCGCGCGCAAACTCCCCATGCATCCGTCATGCCACTACCCCTCGCTCTCTCAGTTCTTCAGCCCGTGAAGTCGTCCGCGGCGCCACCCGCCGCAACGGCCAGCCGCAGCAGGTGGGCAAGCCGTTGTGCGGTCTCCGGGGAAATACGGCCCAGTTCGATGAAGCCGTGCCCGAAGGCGTTGACGTCGGCCCGCAGGTAGGGGAAGTCCTTCTCCATGCCCGCGGCGATGATGACGTCCCGCAGGGCCGATGCCGCGTCGCGGGCCGCGTACCACTCGGCCGTGTCGATCGGGGACCAGTTCGCCTCGCCCCGGTCGGGCCGTCGGTCAGCGCCGGGCATGGCTCGTCTCCTGCCCGTAGCGGTCGGCGAGCGAGATGAGCAGCCCCGCGGCCGCGAACATCACCGCCAGCGACACCACTTGCAACGGCGAGCCGTGCTGCGGTCGTACGGGAGCGTTCAGCCACTCGAAACGGTCACCCGTGAGCGCCATCGGCCCCGGGGCGACTACGTACGACCCGTGCCCCAGGAAGCGGTACGCGGACGGCGAATCGGTCTCGCGCGCCAACGACTTCTCGAAGCGCTCCTGCGACCCCGCCGGAAGGAAGAAGCCGATGCGCCCCGCCGCGCGGTCCGCCATCACCGGCCCCACCGGCATCCCGTGGAGCCGCAGTTGGTCGACGGTCTCCATGCCGGTGCGGTGGTCGGTGGCGACGACGTCGAAGAGGCGGCCGGCCGCGAGGAGGTACGGCGAGCGCGGGTCGTCCATCCACGTCATGTGGCACAAGGCCGGGTCGTCCGCCGCTCGGCTCAGCCACTCAATGCTGCGCCTGGTCATCGTCTGCACGCAGTACCGTCCCTGCCCCTTAGAGGAGCTAACACAATGCTCGGACGCGTCGGTAGGTGATGACGCAGCAGGCGAGCTTGAGGAAGGCCTCGTGGATGTCGTCGCGGACTTCCCAGCGGATGCGCAGGCGTCGGAAGCC
>Ga0164242_10001640_pt1 | contig 26513 bp, 26 predicted proteins | sample OricomgcompostMG_FD_108783 | JGI IMG/M metagenome (GOLD analysis project Ga0164242, IMG submission 108783) | Miracle-Growth compost microbial communities from Emeryville, California, USA - Original compost - Miracle growth compost (MG) ...
CAGCAGTGCTTCGGACATGGAAACTTCTTGAGAGGAACGGGGTGTGTTGATGGGTCCGACCCGACCGGGCCCACCGGTGGAGGAGCGTTTCCGCGAATTGTCCAGACAGAAAGTCCTGGCTCTGAACAGGGTGGGGGTACTTTGGATGTCATCCCCCGAGTTGTGCGGATTGCTCCTGCCGAAACAAAAGATTAGGAGCACTTTTCCCGGATAGTGCAAGATTCTAGAAACTGCTCCGGTATTGGTGACTTTGGTCCCAAAGCCGGCTTGGAACTGTCGCGGCAGCACGGTGGCGGTCGGCTCGCTCCGCCGGCCTGAGGTCAACCCCTCGCCCCGTATGGTTGATGCATGATCGTCGGGCTCGAACTGAAGGCACGAAATCTTGCACGCTGGACAGCGGCGCTGTTGCTTGCTCTCGGTGCGGCGCTACTGCTGACCGTCGGCTCCGCCGCGCCGGCGCACGCCGACAGCGAGTACATCCGCAGTCTCAAGATCAATTACCAGGTCGACCGGGACGGCGTGCTGCACGTCACCGAGACGTTCCAGTGGCATTTCGACTCCCTCGAACACCACGGAATGCAGCGTGAGTTGATCACCAGGGAACCCGACCCGGACACCGGTAAGGACATCGTCTACGACATCAGCAACTTCGAGGCGACGAGCCCCAGCGAATCGGCCGAGGTCAGCAAGATCCAGAACGGTGGGGCGTTCGACCGGGAACGGTCGACCACTTTCCGGATCGGTGACTCGGACAGTTACATCTCCTCCCAGGACGTGACCTACAAGCTGTCCTACGAGGTGCGCGGCGCGATGCGGTCGTCCAAGGGCTACGACGAGCTCTACTGGGACGCGACCGGCAGCGGGAACCCGGAGATCCGGTCACTGCAGATCACCGCCCAGGTGCCCGGCGGCGCCCAGGACAAAACCTGTTACGCCGGCCCGATCGGGACGAATGCGCCGTGTACGTCCAGCACGATCACCGACGACAAGGCGGTGTTCACCCAGAACAACCTTCCGGCCGCCGAGAACGTCACCATCGGCGTCAAGATCAAGCCCGGATTGATCAGCGACAACACGCCGCATCTGGTCCGCAAGGCCGGTCTGCTCAGCGCCATCCTGACCCCGGCGGTCGCCATTCCGGGATTGATCGGCTTGTTGATCACCGTGGGCATCCCGGTCGTCGGACGCAAGGTCGCCAAGGAACGGACGACCGATCTTCGCTATCTGAACCTCGCCCCGGGGACGGTGCCGCTGCCTGGTGCACCTGCGGAGATCGGCAAGACCGACCCCCGCATGGAGATCCCGGTCCAGTTCACCCCGCCGCCGATCACGGTGGCCGAGGCCGGCATCCTGGTCGACGGGCAGGTCGACATCCGGGACACCGCGGCAACCCTGGTCTCGCTGGCGGTGAACGGGGCGATCAAGATCGAGGACGTCGACGGATCCGGCTACCAGGTACGCCTGCTCGATCCGGCGAAGGCGTCCGGGCCGCACGAGACGGCCCTGCTCACATCCCTCTTCGGCGGCCGGCCGCCGGGAGCCATCACGGACCTGTCCAGCCGAGGCAGCATGACCGATGCCCACAAGACGCTGGTCACTCAGACCCGCAGCCTGGTGCAGCAGAAGCAGTGGTTCACCAAGGTCCCGAAGGCGGCCGGCCGGGCCCTGGGCGGCGGCTGGATCGGCGCCGTGGTCATCTTCGGCTGGATCATCCTGCACTCCAACGGTGCGGGCTCGATCTCACCCTGGTTGTTCCTGCTGATCTTCCCGCTGGCGTCGCTGTTGATCACCACCATCCTGGTCTCCAAGGTGCTGCGTCGCGGCCAGCGGACAGCCGAAGGCCGCGCCGTGTGTGATCATGTGGAGGGCTTCAAGCAGTATCTGGCCACGGCCGAGGCCGACCAGCTGCGATTCGAAGAGGGGCAGGACATCTTCTCCCGCTACCTGCCCTGGGCGATCGCCTTCGACCTCGCCGATCGGTGGCAGCGGATCTGCCAGCAGTTGGTCGACATGGGACGGCTGCCTGATCAGGCGCCGTACTGGTACGCCGGCCCGTACAGCAACTTCAACGCATTCAACATCGGCTACCTGACCGGCTCGCTGACCAGTGCGGCAACCCCGGCCCCGTCCAGCAGCGGTGGCGGGTTCAGCGGATCCGGTTTCGGCAGCAGCGGAAGTTCGTTCGGTGGGGGTGGCGGATTCTCCGGCGGAGGTGGCGGAGGCGGCGGCTCGTCGAGTTGGTGACGCACCGCCGCCCCCGGCAGCAGGTGTGAGGTCAATCAGGTCCGGTCAGCGGACGCCGACCAGATCGACGACGAAGATCAACGTCTCCCCCGGACCGATCACGCCGCCGGCGCCCCGGTCGCCGTAGGCCAGATGCGGCGGGATGACCAGCTGCCGCCGGCCGCCCACCTTCATGCCGGAGACGCCCTGGTCCCAGCCCTGGATCACGTATCCCGCGCCGAGCGGGAACTCCAGCGGTGCGCCGCGGTTGTAGCTGGCGTCGAACTCGTCGCCGGTGCTGTACGCGACGCCGACGTAGTGCACCTGGACGGTGCTGCCCGCCGTGGCTTCAGCGCCGTCCCCGACGGTGATATCGGTGACCTGCAGGTCGGTGGGCGGTTCGCCGCCCGGGAACTCAACTTCCGGTTTCTCGGTCATGGGGCCCAACGGTATCCCGGTATCCGGGAGCGACCGGGGTCGCGCCGGATACGCACAGCCCGCGGCGGCGCGCATGCTGGAACCATGCCTGCCAGCTATGAACATCCCAGCCTCAGCACCCACGTGACGACCGAGCAGCGTGACCGTGCTGCCGACTACCTGAAAGCCGCTTACGCCGAGGGTCGGATCACCGAAGCCGAGTTCGATCGCCGGATCGGCCTGGTCCTGGGTGCGGTCACCCGCAAGGACCTGAACGAAGCATTCTTCGGCCTGGTCGACGTTCCGCCGGTCGGGGCTCCGGGCGGCCCGAACCCGTACGCCGCCGGCTTCTCCGCAAGCCAGTCCGGACCGTACGGCTACCTGTCGCCGACCTCCTCCGGGCTTCCGGTCCGCACCGAGGGCAGCCCCGGTGGTGCGCTGGCGCATTTCAGCGGGCTGTTCACCTCCATTCTCGGCCCGGGCATCGGGTACGCGGTCTCCAGCCCCGGCAGCCTGGCGCGCCGGGAGTCGGCCAAGGCGTTCAACTTCCAGCTGGTGTCACTGATCGCGCTGGTGATCGGCGGCACGCTGCAGGGCATCACCCACTCCGGCCTCATCGGATTCCTGGTCGGGCTGAGCTGGGTCGCCTGGGTCGTGCTGAGCATCGTCGGCGGTGTGAAGGCCGCCCAGGGCGAGAACTGGTCCAACCCGGTGACGAAGGCCGTGAAGCTGCACGTGCTGCCCGAGAAGTAGCTCCTACGCCGCCCGCTCCGCGCAGGCCCGGAGCGGGCGGAATCAAACCGGCTGCGGGCGGGTTGTCACTACCGCTAGACTGGACAGCCGCACAACAAGCACAACTCAAGACACAACTGAACAGTGCAACGAATCACGGGGGTGATCGGTTTCGACTCGGGACGGTAGTTCCAGGAGAAGCGGGCCGAGGATCCAAGGTCATCTCGTAAACGACCCTTGGAAACCAATAAGTGCCAACTCTAAGCGCACGAACTTCGCTCTCGCTGCCTGAGCAGTGATCGAAGGGTCAGACCGGGGAAGTCTCCGACCCGGAATCTGGCCTCGTTAAGGAGACTTACCCGCTCGAGCTGTGTCTCGGGGCTGAGCGGGGACACCAACCGGGACTGGGCCTGGCCACGACGTGCTGGTGCAAGCGTGGGGGCCGAGTAGACCGATAACACCAGCTGCGCCCGGAGAAGACCTGGTTCGCTGCTCGAGGACGCGGGTTCGATTCCCGCCACCTCCACCAAGTCTCTGGCCCGGTCGGAGCACCATTGGGTGCTCCGACCGGGCCAGCGTTGTGTTCGTGGGCAGAAGCCTCGTGGCCACCGACGAAGCACGTCGACAGCTGCTGGACCGCGCGCCGAGTCACGAAAACGCTGAAAGTGCTGCGGCAACGGCGAAGCCGAGAACAGTTGCCAGGCCAGCCCTGTCCCGGGCCTTGCGATGCGCTTCGGGCACCATCGAGTCGACCAGCATCACCAGCAGTGCGCCGGCGGCGAAGCCGTCGATCCCGGCCCGCCAGGCCGGGCCGAGGACGTCGGCGAGCAGGTAGCCGCCGACCGTGGACAGCGCGGCGAACACCGCAACACCGATCCACATCCTCATCACCGCCGACCGCGGCCTGCCGGCGGCCCGCATCTCCGAAGCCGACCCGATGCCCTCCGGAAGGTTGGACACGAAGATCGCGACCAGCAGCGCCAGGCTGATTCCTTCTCCCGCGGCCAGGCCGATGCCCAACACCGCCTGCTCGGGAATGCCGTCCAGCAGGGCGCCCAGGGCCAGCGGCAGACCGGCCGATCCGCCGCCCTGCCGGCCCCCGAGGCGCTGAACTCCGCGGTCCGCGACGAAGAACGCCAGCGCGCCGACCGCGATCCCCGCGGCGACCCACCACGGCCCACCTACCCGGAACCCCTCTGCGGCGAGCTCGAACGACACGCCGGAGACCAGAGCCCCTGCGCCGAAAGCGAGGACGCCGCCGACCAGACCGTCTCGCCAATCACGAGCCACCCCGAACAGGGCACCAAGGATCAACGACGAGGCAGCAAGCGCCCCCCAGCCAGCAGCAGCGAGCACGACCGGGTCCTTCCTTCAGGTATGAATCCTCGCTCAGAGGTCGGCCAGCAATTCCTCCAGGTAGCTGACAGTGTCCTCCCACCCGGTGACGGCATGGGTGGCCACCCCGGTCCGGACCACCGGATAGTCGTTGCCGTCGGGATCCAGCCGGTCCCCGACGAACAGCATGTCGCGGATCGGGATGCCGCTGACGTCGGCGAGCCGACCCAACGCGTACCCCTTGTCGATGCCCTGACGGGTGATGTCGACCGAGGTCGATCCCCCGGACCGGACGGAGAGTCCCGGCACCAGTTCCTGCACCGCAGCGGCCAGCTTGTTCTTCTTGGCACCGGTCGGATCCCAGGCCTTCTTCGCGGCCACCGGAGCAGCCTGCCCGAGCGCGGAGAAGGTGATTTGCGATCCCCGGTCCTCCAGGATCGGTCCCCAGGTCTCGGTCTCCCAGAAGCCGAACTCCCGTGCCTTGTCCTCCAGCGCCGTCAACGCCTGCTTCTTCTCGTCGTCGCTGAGGTTGTCGGCGTACTCCTGCCGCCATTCGCCGTCGACATGGCGGTAGTACTGGGTGCCGGTCACCGGCATCAGGTACAACCGTGACAACGCTTCGTCGCCGGCACCGGTGAGATGGGCCACCACCTGGGTGCGGAACTGCTCGATCTGACCGCCCGAGATGATCGCGACCGGAACCCGCTCCAGGACCCGGATGAGCACGTCGGACATCGCCTGCGGCAGGGGAGACTTCGACGGCGCGAGCGTGTCGTCGAGATCGAAGGCGATCAGCCTGGCGGGCAACGGCATGGGCTGGGACCTCGCTCTTCGGTGTTGGGCGTCGACGGATTCAGGCGGCCGCCCGATGGTAACCGAGGAGTGGCCGTCCATGATCACGAGCCTAGAGGTGCACCGGGAAACAGGTTGCCGGAATCGACAGGATCGGGAAATCTTCGGACATGTACGACCTGCGGTTCACCACGTCGGCCAAGTGTTTCCTCCAACAGGCACACGGATATCTCGCCGGCCATCCGGTCGTGGAGAACGTCGTCGCCACGACCGCCGAACGCGCGGTGCGCGAGGACGCCGAGGATGTGGTCCGACCCCCGGACCGGCCGTGGTGGTTCTGCGTCGTCCGTGACAGCGAACGGCAGATAGCCGGCGTTGCGATGCGTACGGCACCGGCACCTGAGTACGCGGTCTGGGTCGGCGGCCTGCCTGCCGATGCAGCCGATGCCCTGGCCGACCGGCTGATCGACCGGGGTGAGGCCGTCAGCGTGATCACCGGGGCGCAGCCACCGGCCCGCGTCCTCGCCGATCGGATGGCCGACGCCGGCGCCGGCCGCGTTGCGATCCGCCAGCGCACCCGGCTCTTCGAACTCCGTCGGTTGCTGCCGCCGACGGGTGTCAGCGGCACCCTGCGCCCGGCGACCCCGGACGATCGTGATCTTGTCCATCGGTGGCGCGAGGTGTTCCTCGCCGAGGCCGAGGAGCAGGCCGGGCGACCGATCAGTCCCTTTGCAGCCAAGGATCCTGAGGACACCGTCCGCCGGATTCACGATCACCAGTTCTGGTTGTGGGAGGACGGCGGCCAGGTCGTCCACCTGACCGGGGCGAGCCCGCCGGGCGCCGGTGTGGCCCGGATCGCTCCCGTGTACACGCCCAAACCGTTCCGCGGCAACGGGTACGCGATGGCTGCGGTCGCCGCCGTCTCGCAGATCCTGCTGGATCAGGGGCTGCGGGTATGCCTGTTCACCGATCAGGCCAACCCGGTCTCCAATCGGATCTACCAGCGGATCGGGTACCGGCCGGTTCTCGACATGGAGCAGTTGATCATCGAATGATCAATTCCGCCTCCCGCCTCGCGACCCGGCGACCGGCCGGTCGCGTGGCCCCGGAGACCACGGTCAACGCCGTGAAAACGGCCAGCAGCACGACCTCACCGCGGGCATAGCCGCTGGCCAGGTGCGAAACCATCGCGCCGCTGTAGGTGAAGAACGATCCTGCGTACGCCCACTCCTTCAGCAGCGGTCGGCCGGGGACCAGCAGGGTGATCGCCCCGGCGATCTTCCAACTGCCCAGCAGCACAAGGAAATAGGGTGGGTAGCCCAGATGGGTCACGACATCGCGGACGTACGCCGTACGAGCGACGTCCCAGATGCCGCCGACCGCGAGTTCGGCGGTGATCGCCACGGTGCTGATCCAGTACGCCAGTCTGCGCATCTGTCCTCCTCATCGGGATGTGTCACATCGAGCCGTTCCGTCGGCTCATCAGATGTGAACCAAGAACGCGGAAGGATGTGACAGGTGCACCAGATGGAGCGGTGGGCGGAGTTCTTCGAGGCCGAACGCCCCAGGCTGACGGCGATCGCGTACCGGATGCTCGGATCACGGGCGGATGCCGATGACGCGGTGCAGAACGCGTGGCTCCGGCTGCAGCGGGCCGAGCCGTCGGGCATCGACAATCCCGGCGGCTGGCTGACCGCAGTGGTCAGTCGGGAGTGTTTGCACCTGTTGCGTGCCCGACGGAACCGTCGGGAGACGCCGCTGGCCGTCGGCGAAGCCGGCACCGCGGCACCGTGCACCAGCGCCACTCCCGACCCCGAGGCAGAGGCCCTGGTCGCCGACGCCGTCGGTCCGGCGTTGATGGTGATCCTGGACGGCCTGGCGCCGGATTCCCGGCTGGCTTTCGTCCTGCACGACATCTTCGCGGTGCCCTACCAGGAGATCGCCGGGATCCTCGGTCGGACACCCGTCGCCTGCCGTCAGTTGGCCAGTCGGGCACGGCGCACGGTGCGCGACGTCGGCCGATCCGAGCCGGCCGACCCGGTCCGGCAACGCCGGATCGTCGACGCCTTCCTGGCGGCGGTCCGGGACGGGAATCTCGTCGGGCTCGTGGCAGTCCTGGACCCCGAGGTGGTGCTGACCAGCGACGCCGATGTGTTGCCCGGTTCGGTTCCCGGCCGACTGGTCGGTGCCGGTCCGGTGGCGGAGTACGCCGCGCGGTTCGCCGCGGGCGCGCGGTGCGTGGAACCTGCAGTGGTTGGCCGGGGACAGGGCCTGGCCATCGTCCCGAAGGGCAGGATCATCGGGGCGCTGGCCTTCACCGTCGTCGACGATCTGATCACCGGCATCGAGTTGATCTCCGATCCGGAGCGGCTCGAGCAGGTCACGATCAATCCGGCAGGCGACCTCCTCCGAGAGGCATGACCGGCACGCCGGACCCAACCCGGTCCCGCCGCAGCCTGTTCACTGCGGCGTGTGGCTGGATTCCCGGACCACGAGGACACTGGGCTTGGGCGGAATCACCTGGACCGGCGGATCGCCCGGCCGGCGGACCCGCTGCAACAGCTGGGTCGCCGTCGAGCGGCCGGCGTGGTAGGGATCGCGCTGCAGTGCGCTGATCCCGGGCCAGGCCGTCCGACACAGCAACGAATCGTCCCAGGAGAGGACTGCGATGTCGGTCCGCTCCGCTTCGCGCAGCGCAGTCAGCCCGCCGACGGCCATCAGGTCGTTGGAGTAGATGATCGCCGTCGGCAGGTCCTCCTCACCCAGCAGCGCGGCGGTGAGGTCGTGGCCGCCCTCCAGCGAGTAATCGCCGGCGAAGCTCGTCGCCAGGATGCCGTGCTGCTCCGCGCCCGCGACGACCGCCTCCCGGCGTTCGGTCTCATGCACCAGATCCGCCGGACCGCTGACGTGGGCGATTCGGGTGTGACCCAATGCAGCCAGATGGTCCACCAGGATCGCTGCCTCCTGGTCGTTGTCGAAATGCCAGCCGCGTTCGGTCAGGTGGCCGCTGTGCACCAGATAGGGCAGCGACAGATCGTCCAACAGCGCCGGTCGCTGGTCGTCCAGCCGGAGATCGGTGAGGATGACCCCGTCCACCCGGCGTTCCGCGGTCCAACGGCGATAGACCGCCGCCTCGCTCTCCCGGTCGGGCACGAACCGGACCATCAGGCTGGTCCCGGCATCCGACAGCGCCGCCTCGATGCCCGACAGTAGCCCCATGTAGAACGGCTCGGAGCCGAGCTCCTCCGGGCGGCGGTTGAGCACGATGCCGAACGCGTCGGCCCGCGACCGGGACAACGATCGGGCACTGACGCTGGGCTGCCAGCCCAACTCCCGGGCGAGCTCCAGGACACGGATCCTGGTCTCCTCGGCCACGCCCGGCCGACCGTTGAGAGCGTACGAAACCGAGGCCCGGGACAGCCCGAGCCGTGCGGCGAGATCGTCGATCGTCACCCGCTCCATTGCGGCGATCCTCCCGTCGTCAGTGCTGGAAATGCAGTCACCTTAGCTGCCCGACGACCGGAAGTGAGCAACTTTCCTGAAGCGGTTAGGTAACGGCTCCCGAAGAGCGCGCCGGTCGAACCTCCCCGGCGTTGGCCGGGAGGTTGTGGGAGGATCGCGGCGTGAGCGCTGTTCCGTCTGTTTCGAATTCGATCACGGTCCGGTTGGAGGTCCCGGCCGGCGGAGCATCCGTCAGCGGACTGACAACCGCCGTCGAGCAGGCCGGGGGAAGCATCACGGCGCTGGACGTCACCGCGTCCGGGCACGAGCGGCTGCGGATCGACGTCACCTGCGCAGCGCGGGACACCAACCACGCCGAGGAACTGGTCGAGGTTATGCGCCGGGTTCCGGGTGTGGTGATCGGCAAGGTCTCCGACCGGGTGTTCCTGGCCCACATCGGCGGCAAGATCGCAATGAACAGCAAGCGGCCGATCCGCAATCGGGACGACCTGTCGCTGGTCTACACGCCGGGCGTGGCGCGGGTGTCGATGGCGCTTGCCGCCAATCCGGACGATGCCCGCCGGCTGACGATCAAACGCAACTCGGTTGCGGTGATCACCGACGGCTCTGCCGTGTTGGGCCTGGGCAATGTCGGCCCGTACGCGGCACTGCCGGTGATGGAGGGCAAGGCCGCGTTGTTCAAGAGGTTCGGCGAAATCGACGCGTGGCCGTTGTGTCTGGACACCCAGGACACCGACGAGATCGTGGCCGTGGTCAAAGCAGTTGCCCCCGGCTTCGCGGGGATCAACCTCGAGGACATCTCCGCGCCGCGCTGTTTCGAGATCGAGGCGAGGCTCCGCAAGGAACTTAACATCCCGGTCTTCCACGATGATCAACACGGTACGGCGATCGTTGTGCTGGCCGCCCTGTTCAACGCCCTGCGGGTGGTGGACAAGCCGTTGTCGGGCGTACGGATCGTGATGTCGGGTGCCGGTGCGGCCGGTACGGCGATCATCAAACTGCTGCTGGCGGCCGGCGCCCGAGATCTTGTGGTGGCCGACATCGACGGCGTGGTGCACACCGGCCGGCCCGGCATCGCCGGCGAACTGGCCTGGATCGCCGCACATACCAACGAGGTCGGCTTCCACGGCACCCTCAAGGAGGCGATCGTCGGTGCCGACGTGTTCATCGGGGTGTCGGCTCCGGATGTGCTGACCGGTGAGGACGTCGCCAAGATGGCCGACCGCGCGATCGTCTTCGCGCTGGCCAATCCCGATCCCGAGGTCGATCCGGCAGATGCGGCCCAACATGCCGCGGTGGTGGCCACCGGGCGGTCGGACTTCCCGAACCAGATCAACAACGTGCTCGCGTTTCCCGGCGTGTTCCGCGGACTGCTCGACGCGCAGTCCAAGAACGTCACCACCTCGATGATGGTTGCCGCGGCCAAGGCACTGGCCGGCGTGGTCAAGGACGAGGAACTCAACGCCGCCTACATCACCCCCAGCGTCTTCCACTCCGACCTGCACACCACCGTCGCGGCCGCCGTCCGCACCGCAGCCGGCGGTCCGGCCGAGCTGCCCAAGGACACCGAAGTGGAATGATCGACCCGACGGGCGCAGATCGGATATGACCGCTCCGAAGGCCGGATCGCTGCTGATCGCGAGCGTGGCGTTGACCGACGGCATCTTCAACCAGTCGGTCGTGTTGATCTTGGATTCCGATGCCGACGGTGCACTGGGCGTGATCTTGAACGAGATCTCCCAGACCCCGCTCGACGCGGTCCTGGCGGAATGGGTGCCGGTGGTCTCCGGGCCGGCGTATCTGTTCCACGGCGGACCGGTGTCGCCGAACGGAGCGATCTGTTTGGCCAGCGTCGCCGATCCGGCGGAGGAGCCGCCTGGCTGGCGGCGGATGTTCTCCACGATCGGACTGCTGCACCTGGACACTCCCATTGAGATCGTTCGGGGCGCGTACCGGGATCTGCGGATCTTCGCCGGCTATGCGGGCTGGTCGGCCGGGCAGCTGGAGGACGAGATCGCCGAAGGAATGTGGCATGTCGTTCCGGCGGTGTACCGCGACGTCTTCTCCGACCGGCCGCTGGAGCTGTGGCGTACCGTCCTCCGACGACAGCGCAGCGAACTCGCCTACTTCTCGACGTGGACCGAGGACCCCGAGTCGAACTGACCCGGACGCACCCAGGGGCGTGCCGGTCGTTGCTCCGAGCGCACCCCTGCGGCTAATCGGTTGGGCGATCGGGGTGCGTCGAATCCGAACCTGGTGCTGAGCGACATCGGACCAATTCGTGCCTTTTTGACCGGATGATCGCTGAATCCAGCGTTGGTAAACGATGTAGATCCCCACGCCGTGTCAGCCACCGACGTACCCTTTTTACTAGGGGAAACGTCGGAGAACATCCGATGCGTCGGGGGCGAAAAAGGAGCCTTGTATGGGTGAAACATCGGGTGATTCGACCCAGGGGCCGGGGTTGGGAACTGCGGTGGACGCACCGCAGCGCAGCGAGCAGGTGAGCCCGCGGTTGTCGGTGCTGATCAGGGTGCGTCGGGCGATGCCGAATCTGCGGCCGGCCGAACAACGCGTCGCGCAGGCCGTCCTGCAGGATCCGGCCGGAATCTCGGAGAGTTCGATCACCAGCGTGGCGAAGCTCTGTGACACCTCGGAGACCACGGTGTTGCGGTTCTGTCGGGCCATCGGGTTGGCGGGCTATCCGGAACTGCGGATCGCGCTGGCCCGGGCCGCCCAGTGGGAGGAGACCGATCAGAGCAACGGTGCCCAGCAGACCGGGCCGATCAACGCGGCGGACTCGTTGTCGGACGTGGTCAGCAAGATCGCCTACGCCGATGCCCGGGCAATCTCCGACACCGCCCGCGCCCTGGATCTCGCGGTTCTGGAGAAGGTGGTCGACGCGATCATCAACGCCCGCCGGTTGGACATCTACGGGGTCGGCGCCAGCGGTCTGGTGGCCGAGGACCTGCAACTGAAGCTGCACCGCATCGGCCTGTTGTGCCACCACTGGGCCGATGTGCATCTGGCCCTCACCTCGGCCGCGGTGCTCGATGCGGGTGATGTGGCGCTGGGCATCTCGCACACCGGCAACACCGTGGACACCGTGGATGTACTCCGGGTGGCCCGGAACCGGGGTGCAACTACGATCTCCGTGACCAATTACGACCGGTCGCCGATCGCCGAGGTCTCCGACCTGGTGCTGGTGACGGCGGCGCACGAGTCGAGCTTCCGTTCCGGAGCGATGTCCAGCCGGATGGCCCAGCTGGCGGTCGTCGACTGCATCTTCGCCGGCGTTGCACAGCGGTCGTACGACCAGGCGCTGGCCGCCTTGGAGAGCACGCGCAGCGCGGTGGAGAGCCGGCACGACGCCCGCCGGATCCACTGACTTCATGCCGAATGGCTGGATCTCGGTGCAGTTGCGTGTTTAATGGGCTGGTGAGAAATTTCACTCGCCGCCTCATGTTGGTAAATCGTCTGCGCCTGGTGATCCCGTGGTGACCGAACTGATCGGCACGGAACGACAGAACCCGACCTCGGGAGCCCTTGACGAGATGTCGGTCGAGGGCATCGTCGCGACGATGAACAACGCCGATTTCACGGTCCCGGAGGCGATCCGCCGGTCGCTGCCGCAGATCGCCGCGGCGATCTCCGCCGCCGAACCGCTGTTCAACGCCGGCGGCCGGCTGATCTACGTCGGCGCCGGCACGTCCGGGAGGTTGGGTGTCCTCGACGCCTCGGAGTGCCCACCGACCTTCCACACCGACCCCGGTCGGGTGGTCGGGCTGATCGCCGGTGGCACCCGGGCTCTGGTCACCGCGGTGGAGGGCGCCGAGGACGACAGCCGCCAGGGTGCGGAGGACCTCGACGGATTGGCCGTCGGAGCGGGGGACATCGTTGTGGGTCTGGCTGCCAGCGGACGTACGCCGTACGTCATCGGCGCGCTGGATCGTGCTCGGGAGGTGGGTGCGGTCACCGTCGCCCTGTCCTGCAACACCGGTGCCGAGGCATCGGATCATGCGGCGTATCCGATCGAGGTCGAGACCGGGCCGGAGGTGCTCACCGGGTCCACCCGACTGAAGGCGGGGAGTGCCCAGAAGCAGGTGCTGAACATGATCTCGACCGCCCTGATGGTGCGGTCGGGCAGGACCTACGGCAACCTGATGGTCGACGTCCAGGCCACCAACGACAAACTGCGCAAGCGGGCCACCCGGTTGGTCAGCCTGATCGGCGAGGTCGACGAGCAGACCGCGGTCACCGCACTGCAGGCCTGCTCCTATGACGTGAAGACGGCGGTGGTGATGGTCCGCACCGGCGCAACGGTCGAGCAGGCCCGGCAACGGGTTGCCGACGCCGGCGGACGGCTCGCCGTCGCCATCGGGGTGCCCAGCTCACAGCATCCCGCGCTGGCCGTCTGAGACCCCGGCCGGCTCCGACGCCCGGGCTCAGGCGGCGGCCGGTCACTTGCCGGCGGCGGTGCTCTTCCGGCGGTTGGACTGGACGATGCCGTTGATCACGATGGCGGCGAGCAGCGCGATCGAGATGTAACCCGAATACTTGGCGATCAGGTCGACGATGTTGACGGCGTTCTGGCCGAGCCGGAAGCCGAGCCATACGTAGAACGAGCAGACGATGGCCGAGCCGATCAGATCCACGACGATGAAGGTACGCAGCCGCATGCCCGCCATGCCCACCGTGGCGTACACCACTGCCGCCGGCAGGGGCAGGACGTAGCAGAGCAGGACTGCCGGGACGCCGTAGCGGCGGCCCAGCCACTCGGCCTTCTCCGCCGTGCGCGCCGCCCAGCGGGACCGTCCGGCGACGACGTCGATCATGCCGCGGCCCCAGAGCCTGCCCGCCCACCAGAAGAGCGGGTCCCATTTCATGCTGCTGATGATGCCGATCACCAGCGCGAGCGGCCACCAGTCCGCACGGCCGACCGCGCCAAGGGCTCCACTGGTGACCAATCCCGACCGGGATCCGGTGATGGCGACCAGCGCCAGCGGGCTGTGTCCGAGGAGCACCGGTCGCAGCGGGATCATGATCAGCCCGATCAGCCCGGTGATCGAGAATCCGACCCAGCAAAGGATGTCGGCGCGCCCCGGCTTGCCCTTCCAGGGCATCCGCGGGTCCTCCCACCACTCGGTCGCGGCGGGTCGCTCGCCCGGGGCTCCGGCGTCGGTGATCGGCTCGGATTCCGGGTCGATCGGCTGCTCGGCGGTTGACACCCAGCCACGGTACCTGCCCGTCGGTGCGCTGGGCGGATCGCCGCCGAAAAGCCGCGTATCCCGCCCGGATGGCCGCGGTGGTAGGTTCGGATGCTGCACAACCGGATACACAACAACTCCAAGGAACGACAGGGGAGCGCGCAGCGCTGAGAGTGCGGGAGACCGCAGACCCTCACACCTGATCTGGGTAATGCCAGCGAAGGGAGTCGACCGGCGTCGCAGGACCGGGCGCCGGAAGCGCAACGCTACCTGTCCTCGCGAGAGGCAGGCCATGACCGAACACGATCAACAGACAGCGCAGGGCACGGGCCACAACCAGCCGGGCCGCAACCAGCCGGGCCGCAACCTGCCGGCTGACAACCAGCCGCTATCGGCAGGCCGCACCAGGCGGACGAGCGGCCCGTTCGGCCGCTGGCGGACCAGTGACATCCTGATCACCGCCGCGATCGGGGTGGTCTTCGGCGTCGTCTTCATCGTCGCCGACGGTCTGTGGGACCTGACCAAACCGTTGTTCACCTGGTTCCCGCCCGCCCAGGCACTGATCTACGGGCTGTGGCTGGTCCCCGGTGTGCTCGCACCGTATCTGACCCGTAAGGCCGGCGCCGGTGTGCTGGCGGAACTGATCGGATCGCTGGTCGAGTTGCCGGCCGGCCTCGGCGGAGGCGGCGTCCTGCTGCTCTACGGGCTGACCCAGGGTGTGGCCGCCGAGGCCGGTTACGCCGTCTTCGGCTACCGGATGTGGCGCAGGATCAACCCGTTCATCGCCGGCGCCACGGCCGGCATCGCCCCGGCGATCCTGGACAACCTGCTCTACTACCGCACCTGGTCCTTCGGCTGGCAGGTCAGCTACGGCATCGCCGCGATCATCTCCACGGCGGTCGTCGGCGGACTGGTCAGCCTGGCGCTGCACGCCGCACTGCGCTCCTCCGGTGCCCTCCCGGCGCGACGGAGCTGATGCAGCGTCATGGCCGCTGATCACGGTCCGTCCCGCGTCGAACTGACCGGGTACGGCTACCGCCACCTGATCCGGGACCGCTGGGCGATCCGGGGCGTCGACCTGGTCGTCGAGCCCGGGGAGCGGGTGTTGCTGCTCGGAGCGTCCGGCGCCGGGAAATCCACCCTGTTGCAGGCGATCGCCGGGCTGCTGGACGAGGAGACCGGCGACATCGAGGGCCGCCTGCTGGTCGACGGACGTCCGCCCGTCCCGGCATCGGGCGGGCAGGGCGGGTCGCACACCGGAATCGTCTTCCAGGATCCCGACAGCCAACTGGTGATGGGTCGGGCCGGTGACGACGTCGCGTTCGGACTGGAGAATGCCGGCGTACCACCCGATCGGATCTGGGAACGGGTCAGGGCGGCGCTGCACGCGGTCGGATTCGGCTACGACCTGGACCGACCGACCCAGCAACTCTCCGGCGGCGAGCGGCAACGGTTGGTGCTGGCCGGCGTGCTCGCCCTTCGCCCGCAGCTGCTGCTGCTGGACGAGCCGACTGCCAATCTCGATCCGGAGGGCGCGGCGCAGGTGCTGGCAGTGCTCGCCGAGCAGATGGCCGACCGCTCCGCGACGATGATCATTATCGAACACCGGATCGGGCCGGTGCTGCCGCTGGTCGACCGGGTGGTCGTCATCGACCCGACAGCCGGCGTGATCGCCGACGGCCCGCCGCACCGGGTATTGGCCGAGCACCATGATCGACTCGCTGCCGGTGGTGTCTGGGTCGATGACCAACTTCCCTGGGCACCCGAGCGCAACTTCGCCGAAGGGCGGACCTTGATCACCCTCGATCGTCCACGACGGCGCTACGGCGACGGTCCGCTGCTGCCGCACCCGATCGAGGCAACGATCACCGAGGGTTCGATCACCGCCGTGATCGGACCGAACGGCGCCGGCAAGTCGACGCTTGCCGGCATGCTGTCCGGACTCGCCGCACCAGAGGTCGGCGCCGTTCAACCAGGCACCGAGTTGCTCGACGGGTTGCCCTCCCGGATCGCCGGTCGCCCCCTGCACCGATGGCCGTCGGAGCAGCTGGCCGGTCGGATCGGCACCGTGTTCCAGAACCCCGAACATCAGTTCCTGACCACTCGGGTGGCCGACGAGGTCGCGCTCGGTCCGCGGCACACCCGGGAGGCGTACGCCCGCCGAGCCGGTGACCTGCTGGAACGGCTCGGCCTGGCGCACCTCGCGCAGGCGAACCCGTTCACCCTCTCCGGAGGGGAGAAGAGGCGCTTGTCGGTCGCCACCGCGCTGGCCGGCCGGCCGCGTGTTCTCGTCCTCGACGAGCCGACGTTCGGTCAGGACCGGCGGACCTGGATCGAACTGGTCAAACTGCTCGCCGAGATCGCCGATACCGGAACCGCACTGGTGGTGGTGTCCCATGACCGGCTGCTCAGCGCCGCGCTCGCCGACCGGACGATCACCGTACGCAGATCCGCGCCGGGCCTCGGCGCCCCCGCTGGAGTGGTCTGATGTTCCCGCCCGTCTCCGACACCCGCAGCCCACTGACCACGCTCAACCCGCTGGTCGGGCTGGTGGTGATCGCGATCATCACCGTGATCACCGTCGTGACCTTCAACCCGGTCGCCGCCATCATCCTGCTGGCCGCCGAGCTTCCCCTCCTGGTGCTGGCCCGGATCGGTCTGCGGAGCTGGCTGCTCCGCGCCTGGCCGCTGGCGGTCGGGCTGGTCGGAATCATGATCGCCAACCTGCTGTTCACCGACCTGCACAGCGGTGCCGAATTACTGGCCGTTGGCCCGTGGGTGATCACCACCGGCGCCCTCGCGGGAGCGGCGCTGGTGGCACTGCGGGTCCTCGCGCTGGCCATTCCCGGCATCGTGTTCTTCGCCCGGATGGATCCCACCGCGCTGGCGGATGCCTTGATCAGTCACTGGCACGCCAATCCGCGGATCGCCATCGGATCCCTTGCTGCCCTCCGGATGGCACCGTTGGTGGTCGGCGACCTGCGGCAGTCGTACGCCGCCCGCAGGACCCGCGGACTGATCAGCCGCACCCCGGTGGCCGCGGTGCCGATGATCATCAACACCCTCGGCGGCGTGCTGGTGACCACCGTTCGCCGGGCCACCCGGCTGTCCGCGGCGATGGACTCCCGCGGCTTCGACTCCGGGGTGCCGCGGACGATGGCCCGGGTGTCGATCTGGCGGCTGCGCGACTGGCTGGTGATCATCGGCTACGGGATCGTCGGTGCCGCCGCGGTCGTGGCGACCGTGGTCGGCGGCCGGCCGTGACTGCCTCGACGATCATCGGGTTGATGATCACAGTGGGTGATCACCGATTGGTCAGCAGGTCGTCACGGGCCGGCCGTCGGGTCGGCGAATCGGGGCGGTCTCGGCGGCGGGTTCGGTGTCGGCGGGTTCGGTGTCGGCCGGTTCGGTGTCGTGTCGACGGGTCGGCACGAGCAACATCACCACGCCGATCGCTGCCCAGGTTGCTGCCACCAACCAATTACCGGCCGTCGGGGCGTCGGGGAAGTAGTTCAGCGTGCGCAGCAGCGTGCTGCCGGCTCCTTGCGGGAACAACTGGCCGAGGTCGCTCCACACGGTCGGCAGCAGTTCCCTCGGAACGGTCGCCCCCGAAATGGGCGTCGCACCGAGGATGAACAGCAGGGCGCCCACGCCGTAGCCTGCCGGACCGATCAGCCGACGCAGCCCGACGACCACCGCAGCGACCGACGTCACGATCGCGCCGATCCCGGCCGCGCTGGCCAGATAGGCACCGGGCAGGGCGCCGTACCAGGGTCCGAGGATCGCCGCCAGTCCGAGCCCGGCGACGATGCCGTAGCCCAGCAGGCCGAGCAGTTGGCGCCGTACGCCGGTCAACGCGGTGGACAGCAGCACACCACCCAGTACCCCGCCGAGTGCCAACGGAAGACCCGCGATGGCCAACCGACTGCCTGTCGGGTCATCGGGGGAGAGCGGGACGACATCGGTCACCGTGAGGTGGGGCGGGGTACGGCCGCTCGTTCGGCTGCCGTCGGCGAGGAACTGCTGCAGTGCTGTGGAGAGTTGGGTCATCGCCTGCTGGTCGGCGCTGCCGGCGGCCGAGGCGGTGAGGACTTCGGGACGGGTCGGGTCGAGCACGATGGCGCCGACTGCGTCGCGTTGCCGAATGGCGGCGACGGCCGCCGCGCGGTCGGTCACCGGAACCAACTCCACGGCACCTGCCGCCCTGCCGGAGACCGCCGCGTCGGCCTGCTGGACGAGCTGCGGTTGTCCGGTGATCGCCACCGGCACGCTGCGTGGTCGGGCGACCAGTGTCGGCCAACTGAGCGCCAACAGTACGAGACAGACCGCCGCGGCCGCGATGATCGGTGCGCCGATCAGCGCCGCGCGTCCCGATGCGGCTCGATGGGACATGACCACTCCTAGACAAAAAGCGAATGTTCGTTCTTGTTCGTTCCATTGAGACACTGGACCACAGAAGTTGTCAAGAACGGTCATTCGTTTTTATCCTCGGGTGTGCCGAAAGTCACCGAGCAGTACCGGACCGACCGCCGGGCCGAGATCACCGCAGCAGCCGCCCGCTGCTTCGCCACCAAGGGCGTACACCGGACATCGATGGCCGACATCATCACCGAATCGGGCCTGTCCGCGGGTGCGATCTACAACCACTTCCGCAGCAAGCAGGAGATCACCGTCTCGGTCGCCGCCTCGGTGATCAAGGGCCGGCTGCTGGGTGCGGTTGCCGACCTGGAGAAGGAGGGGGGAACCGTCGGCCCCGGCCGATTGATCGGCCGTGCCCTTGAGGAGTTGAACCGCACCTCGGACACCGACGGGCTGCCGTTGCACGGGCTGGTCATCCAGCTCTGGGCCGAGGCGGTGGTCGACGAGAAACTGCTGACCCTGATGCAGGAGCAGATCCGGTCCATCCGCACCAGCTTCATCCGACCGATCAAGAAGTGGGCGCGGGAGGAACACGGCCTGAGCGCCGCACGTGCCGCCCGGTGGTCGGAGGAGATCAGCCAGATCCTGATCGCCATGGCCTCCGGCTACGTGATCCAGCGTGCCCTGTTCCCCGACTTCGACCCGAAGAAGTACGTCGCCGACGCCGAGAAGATCATCAGCGGCATCGCTCCCTGATCATCACCATCGATGGCTGACCACCCAAGTCGCCGATTCACAGCCAGGTCACAGCGGAAACCGGGCTCCTCCTTGGGCAGCTCACCTTTCCTGGGTGGCAGAGCAGCGTCGAACCAGGAGGCGAAATGGCCGGACATCGATCAACCCAGCGGGACCGACAGGGCAGCGGCCGACTTCGCCGGCTCGGCGCCGGCATCGGCGCCGGAGCACTCGCGCTCGGCCTGATCCTCGGACCGGCGCAGCCGGCCCGAGCAGTTGATCTTGCCGACTGGTCCGGATACGACTACGGCGGTCAGTGGTACGGCAACGGCAGCAGTCCGGCCGGTGATCCGGCGACCGCTGCCGAGTCGCGCGGCGTCGTGCTGATCAACACCGAGCTGTACACCGGCTCGGGTGCGGCCGGCACGGGAATCGTGCTCAGCTCGTCCGGAAAGGTCGTCACCAATTACCACGTCGTCGAAGGATCGACCGCCATCGAGGTCACCTCGGCGACCACCGGCAGGACCTACAGGGCGACGGTCCTGGGAGCCGACAAGACCGCTGACATCGCCCTGCTGCAACTGCACGGCGCGTCCGGCCTGGCGACCGCGACGATCGACGACGACCCGTTGCGGATCGGCGACGACGTCACGGCGGTCGGCAACGCCGGCGGCACCGGTATGCTGACCCGTGCCGACGGCGAGGTCACGGCACTGGACCAGAAGATCACCACCAGGTCCGAGGACACCGTCTCCGGCGAGACGTTGACCGGCCTGATCCAGACCGATGCCGATGTGCAGCCCGGCGACTCCGGCGGCCCGCTGTTCGATGGGGAGAACGAGGTCACCGGGATCGATGCGGCCGCCTCGAGCGGCGGTCCGACGCAGAGCTATGCGATCCCGATCAGCACCGCTCTGGGCATCGTCCGGCACATCGAGTCCGGACAGGAAACCGCCGAGGTCCGCATCGGTGCTGCCGCCTACCTCGGTGTCCAGGTCACCGACGCCGTCTCCGGCGGGAAAGCAGCCGACGGGTACGGCGGACCGGGATCGTTCGACGACCCGTTCCAGGACTCCGTCGGCAGCCCGGCCGGGGCCGCAGTCGCCGGTGTCCGGAGCGGAACGGCCGCCGAGCGGGCCGGACTGCAGCAGGGCGACGTGATCACCCGGGTCGGCTCGACCACGATCGCCTCCGCCGACGACCTCACCAAGGCGCTGGCCGCCCACCAGCCTGGCGACCGGGTCAGCATCGGCTGGCTGGATGCGTACGGCCGGCAGCAGACCGCAACGGTGACCCTGGGATCCAGCCCGGTGAACTGACCCGGCACCGGTCGGGCAGGATGGCGGCATGGTGCTGTTCCCGACCACTTCCGACCGGACCGGCGACCGCGCGCGCCCCGCCATCACCATCGACGGGGTCGCGATCGGCCGCGACCAGCTCCACGGCGCAGCCGCCGCGCTCGCTGCCCGGCTGGCAGACCGCGTCGACCTCGGCAGCCCGGTGGCGGTGTACGCGACCCCGACCGTGCACACCGCGATCGCCTTCCTCGGTTGTCTGCAGGCCGGGTTGCCGGCAGTGCCGGTGCCGCCCGACGCCGGGCCGCGGGAACGGCAGCACATCCTCGCCGACTCCGGTGCCCGGCTCTGGCTCGGAGACCGGTTGGCTGATCTTCCCGAGGAACTGCCGTCGCTGACCGTCGACCCGACGGCCGCCGGTACTCCGCCGACCGAGCCGGACCCGGACAGTACGGCGTTGATCATGTACACCTCCGGAACCACCGGAGCGCCCAAGGGTGCGCTCGTTCCCCGCCGTGCGCTGGCCGCGCAGGTCGACGGATTGGCGCAGGCCTGGCAGTGGACCACCGATGACGTGCTGGTCCAGGGACTGCCGCTCTTCCACGTCCACGGGCTGGTGCTCGGCCTGATCGCACCGTTGCGGATCGGCGGTTCGCTGATCCACACCGGCCGCCCCCGGCCCGAGCTGTACGCCGCCGCTGCCGAAGCCGGCGGAACGATGTTCTTCGGCGTCCCGACGGTGTGGAGCCGGATCGCCGCGGCACCGGATGCCTGCCGCGCCCTGGCCGCGGCCCGCCTGCTGGTCTCCGGCAGCGCCGGACTGCCGCCGACCGTCTTCCGCGACGTGCAGCAGCTGGCCGGTCAGGGGCCGGTCGAGCGGTACGGGATGACCGAGACCCTGATCACCCTCGCCGCTCGGGTCGACCGCGAACGCCGCGCCGGATGGGTGGGCGAACCGATCGCCGGCGTGGAAGCCCGTATCCTCGACGAACAGGGCAATCCGGTTCCCGCCGACGGCGAGACGATCGGCGACCTGCAGATCCGCGGCACAACCGTTTTCGACGGCTACCTGAACCGTCCGGAGGCAACAGCCGAATCGTTCACCGCCGACGGCTGGTTCCGTACCGGAGACGTCGCTGCCAAAGATCAGCACGACCAGCACCGGATCGTCGGCCGGGCCAGCATGGATCTGATCAAATCCGGCGGCTACCGGATCGGCGCCGGGGAGATCGAGGCCGTGCTGTTGGACTACCCGGGCATCTCGGAGGCCGCGGTGGTCGGCGTACCGGATCCTGACCTCGGCCAGCGCATCGTTGCCTATGTCGTCGGTGATATGGTCGACGAGACAGCAGTGATCAACTGGGTCGCCTCGCAATTGTCGGTCCACAAGCGCCCGCGGGAGATCCGCCGCACTGATCAACTGCCGCGCAATGCGATGGGCAAGGTCCAGAAGACGTTGCTGAATTGAGCTGACCGGTGACCGAGTCGATCGTCCCGCAGACCTTCCGCGACATGCCGCGGTGGTGGTCGGAGGGAACCACCTGGTTGGATTCGCTGCCCGAACGGATCCGTCAGCAGTGTGATGTCTGGGACCTGACACCCGACGGTACGGCCTGGCACGGGAGCAACGCACTGGTGTTACCGGTACGTCGCGGGAACCAGCCGTGCGTGCTCAGACTCGCGCCACCCGACGAACGCACCCGCGGCGAACTGGCCGCCCTCGAGTTCTGGAGGGGTCGGGGGACTGTGCTGCAGTACGAGGCGGACGCGGATGCCGGCGCGGCACTGTTGGAACGACTGGACGGTGACCGCACTCTCGGCCGACTGGCTCTCGAACCGGCAGCCGAGATCCTGGGAACGATCATGCGAAGGCTCGCGGTACCCCTTGATGATCATGACGTGCCGAGCACCGCCGGGATCATCAGCAATCGATTGGACGAACTGGAACGGGATTGGAACGACGCCGGCGAACCGTTCGACCGGTCCCTGCTCGCCGATGCCGTGGCCGTCGGGCGCTCGCTGACCGGCATCACCGACGCCGTCGCGGTGAACGGAGATCTGCACCATGATCAAGTACTCGCCGGTGTTCGGGAGCCGTGGCTGGTCGTCGACCCGATCCGGCTCCGCGGCGACATCGGTTACGACCTGGCGCGTGCGCTGTGGTGGCGGCTGGACGAGATGCCGGATGATCGCACGATCCGCTCCCAGCTCACGGTGATCGGTGACGCGGCCGGGCTTGATCGTGATCATGCGCGGGCGGCGACCATCTTCCGCACTGTCGACTACTGGCTATGGGGATTGCGGAACGGCCTCACCGAGGATCCCGTGCGTTGCGCCCGGCTGCTGGCCGCCGTCCGCGAAGAACCATCACTACACCGCGGCCGCCGGGCTGCCGGACTTGCGGCAGGCGATCGCCGACAACCGGCGACGAGATCGGCGCGTTAGGTGAGTGGCTGTTCGCCAACGGCCTGTGGGTGATCACCGACGAGATCTACCAGACGCTCACCTACGGCGGGGTGGTCGCTCGCTCGATCGTCGACGTGGTTCCTGATCTTGCCGGGCAGACCGTCCTGGTCAGCGGTGTTGCCAAGACCTATGCGATGACCGGCTGGCGGGTGGGCTGGATGGTTGCACCGCCGGAGATCGCCCGAGCCGCGGCGACTCTGCAGTCGTATCTGTGCTCCAAGGTCAACAACATCGCCCAGCTCGCCGCGCTGGCCGCACTGACCGGTCCGCAGGGGCCGGTCGAGGCGATGCGGCAGGCGTTCGCGCGGCGCCGGACCCTGATCCTGGACAGACTGCGAGCGGTACCCGGAGTCGAGGCGCCTACGCCCGACGGCGCCTTCTACGTGTACGCCGACGTCCGCGGCCTGCTGGGCAGGAGTTGGCGCGGCGCGACGGCCGGGACGTCGCTGGAGTTCGCCGATCTGCTGCTGGATCGGGCAGGGGTGGCGGCCGTACCCGGTGAGGCGTTCGGCCCGTCGGGCTACCTCCGCTTCTCCTATGCGCTCGGCGACCAGGAGATCGTGGAAGGCATCGACCGGCTGGCGGCATTCGTCGACGCCACCGGCTGACGGTTGTCCACAGGGAGACGACCGGCGACCCCAACCGGCGGCGGACATCGGACATGATCACCGGTCATGACGCACTCCGCTCGGCACCCGGCCCACCGCAGATCCGACGATCCCATCCCGCCCCTGCAACCACCTGACCAGGCGCCGCCCGTCCGCACCGACGAGGATGTCCGCCGCCGCTGGCGTTCCTTGATGGGCGACGGCGGGTTCGAACGGACGTCGCTGTGGATCGTCTGGTATGACGCGGACGGTCGACAGTTGCCGGTTGTGGTGCCGATCGACGATCTTCCCCGGACGTTCGACGCCGAGGCGCTGGAGAACCTGATCGGCATGCTGAGCCATCTCGAGTCGATGGGGGCGGCCAGTGTTGCGCTGGCGTTGAGCCGGCCCGGACCCGGTCTGATCACCGCGGCCGACCGGGACCGGGCCAACGCCATCCTTGCGGCCGTCGATCGGGCGCGCCGCTCGAAGGCGTTCGACCTGAAGCTGTGGCCGATCCATCTGGCGACGACCGATTCGGTACGCCCGCTGACCGTCGATGATCTTGTCTGATCACCGACGACGCGTACTGCCTTGTCAGGTCAGCCGATCACCACGCGGCTGAGCACCGGCAGGTGGTCGGAGGCGGCCGGTTCGTTGCGCCAGACCCGGGTCTGGGACGGCTTGACGCTCCGGGTGCCGAAGATCATGTCGATGCGCTTGGTGGGGGCCTCGGACGGGAAGGTGCTGTCGGCACCCTGACCGGCCGCGGTCCAGGCATCGGTGAAGGCGGTGGACAGGGTCGTGATCTCGGGCGCATCAGGGGTGGCGTTCATGTCACCGACCAGGATCGCGGGATCGTGGTCGCCGATCAGGTTGACGATCTCGGTCGTCTGGTGCAGCCGATCGGTCTGCGAACTCGCTGCCAGGTGGGTGCAGTAGAAGTCCACCGGTACGCCGCGTACGTCGAGTCGGGCGTGCAGCAGTCCCCGCTGCTCCTGGCCGGGAGTGTTGTAGAGGTAGGTATTCTCCCAGGACGTGATCGGATAGCGGGAGAGGATCGCGGTGCCGTACTGGATGCGGTCGGTGCTGCCGGCGGGCGGGTCTTGGTCGATGTTCGCACCGAAGACGACGTGCCAGCCCAGCAGCGCGGCGAGCTCCGCCGGTTGGTCGGCCCATTCGCTGCGATCGGAGAAGTGCCGATCGACCTCCTCGAGACCGACGATGTCCGCGCCGCTGTCCTTGATCACTCCGGCGATCCGGGCGACGTCAAGGACTTCGTCGGTGCCCGCGGCGTGGTGGATGTTGAAGGTCATCACGTCGACGACGCGCGCAGAGGCGGCCTCGGCCTTCGCGGCGCCGGTGATGCTTGTCGTGGTCATCACCATCAGCATCGCAGTCGTGAGGGTGACGGCGGACAGGAGTCTTCGAAACATCGGTGTTCCTTCCGGGGGGTGGGGGATTCTCTTCTGATGTGATCGGTCCGGTTCTCACTCGATCGGCAGTTCATAGGACGGTTGCCGGCCGCGTCCGGAGATCACGATCCGGTCCTGGTGGAGGTCGGCGATCGCGTACGCGTTGGTCGTCGATTGCACGACGCCGTTGAGGGTCAGGTAGTGGATGCCGTGCCGGATTGCGTACCCGCCGGCATGCTGGTGGCCGCAGATCCAGATCTTCAGCGCGGGGAATCCGGCCAACCAGTCCGCCAGTTCATGATCATCCAGCAGGTTGTCGTGATGATCGGGGTGGACGGGATGATGGGCGAGGATCGCCGCGCGGACGCCGTCGGCCGCAGCTTGCTCCAGGTGCTCGGCCAGCCAACCGCGCTGCGCACCGCCGATCGTGCCGTTCCACGGATTGGCGTTGACCCGCCCCTGGCTTTTCACCCGCGCCAGCAGTTCCTCACCGGGCGACGCCTCCATGGTCCCGGGTAGATGTTCGATGACGCCCACTTCGTTGGTGTCCAGTACCAGGAACCGCCAGTCCTGGTGATCAACGGCGTAGTAGGCCGCGGGCATGTCGTACGCCTTGATCACCGTGGCCCGGTCGCTGCGCCCGGTCGGTGACCCGTACGAGGCGAAATCGTGGTTGCCGAGCACGTGGTGCACCGGTGCCGACGATCCCGCCAAGATGTCCAGCACCGGCCCGGCGTTCTCCAGATCGTGATCGACGAGATCACCGAGATGCACGACGAAGGCAAGGTCGTTGCGGTTGAACTCCGCGACAGCCTCCCGAAGTTTGGCCAGGGACGCGCGGTAGTGGCGATCGAGTCTCTCGTCGGCGTCGTCGTCGGCGTACTGGACGTCGGCCAGCAGGCCGACGCGAAAGAGCGGATCGGTCACCGTCCGAGTCTCGCGGCGTTCGACCCTCCACGGCAAGGGTTGACACGATGTCGTCGCAGAATGTGGATGATCACCGATCTGCCCGCGACCGGCCTGCGTCACCGCAGCCGCTCTCGCATCACGTGCTGTGCTCGTACCGCCGAGGTCGCCCCGTACCGCCGAGGTCGTTCCCGCACCGCCTGCTCGTACACGCACCGCCTGCTCGTACACGCACCAGTTGGTCGGCGCCGCACCGGTAGGTCGCCGCCGCACCGGTTGCAGTGGGTGCGGGGCCGTGGAACTGGTGCGGCGGGCGGCGGTTGGCCCCGGACGAGCCTCGTTCCCGCACCAGTTGGTCGTTGCCGCGACCTTTGCTGGTCGGCGCACCGGTTGCAGTGGGTGCGGGGCCGTGGAACTGGTGCGGGGCCGTGGAACTGGTGCGGCCTCGAGGAACTGGTGCGGCGGGCAGCGGTTGGCCCCGGACGAGCCTCGTTCCCGCACCAGTTGGTCGTTGCCGCGACCTTTGCTGGTCGGCGCACCGGTTGCAGTGGGTGCGCGGCCGACCAACTGGTGCGCGGCCGA
>Ga0164242_10001641_pt1 | contig 26506 bp, 22 predicted proteins | sample OricomgcompostMG_FD_108783 | JGI IMG/M metagenome (GOLD analysis project Ga0164242, IMG submission 108783) | Miracle-Growth compost microbial communities from Emeryville, California, USA - Original compost - Miracle growth compost (MG) ...
GCGCGCGACGACGGCGGCGTGACTGGTCTTGCCGCCGCGACTGGTGAGGATTCCCTCGGCCGCGATCATGCCGGGCAGGTCGTCCGGGTTCGTCTCGCGGCGGACGAGGATGACCTTCTCGCCGCGAGCGGCCCACTCCCCCGCCGTTGCGCTGTCGAAGACGACCTTGCCGACCGCCGCGCCGGGTGAGGCGTTGACGCCCTTCGCGATCTGCTTCTTCTCGGCGGCGTCGTCGAAGCGCGGGAACATCAGCTGAGCGAGCTGCGCGCCGTTGACGCGCTGCAGCGCCTCGTCCATGTCGATGAGGCCCTCGTCGACGAGCTGGACCGCGATCTTGAACGCCGCGGCAGCGGTGCGCTTGCCGACCCGCGTCTGCAGCATCCACAGCTTGTTGCGCTCGACGGTGAACTCGATGTCGCACAGGTCGCGGTAATGGTTCTCGAGCTTGGCCATGATCGCCATCAGCTCGTCGTACGCCGGCTTGTCGATGTCCTCGAGGTCGGCAAGCGCAACGGTGTTGCGGATGCCGGCGACGACGTCCTCGCCCTGCGCGTTCTGCAGGTAGTCGCCGTAGACGCCCTGGTCGCCGCTGCCCGGGTCCCGGGTGAACGCGACGCCGGTGCCGGAGTCCATGCCGATGTTGCCGAAGACCATCGCCACGACGTTGACGGCCGTGCCGAGGTCGGCAGGGATGCGCTCCTGGCGGCGGTAGAGCTTCGCCCGGTCGCCGTTCCACGAGTCGAAGACCGCCCGGACGGCGAGGTCGAGCTGCTCGCGCGGGTCGGTCGGGAACGGACGGCCGGCGTACTTGGCGACGATCTCCTTGTACTTCTCGACGATGCCCCGCAGGTCGTTGTCGTCGAGGTCGAGGTCGTTGGTGATGCCCTTGGCTTCCTTCGCCGCGTCGAAGACCTCGTCGAAGTGCTCGCCGTCGACGCCGAGCACAGTCTTGCCGAACATCTGGATCAGCCGGCGGTAGGAGTCCCAGGCGAAGCGCGAGTTGTCGGCCTGCTTCGCCAGGCCGTCGACGGAGGAGTCGTTGAGACCGATGTTGAGGACCGTGTCCATCATCCCGGGCATCGAGAACTTCGCCCCGGATCGGACGCTGACCAGCAGCGGGTCGTCGGCCTGGCCGAGCTTCTTGCCCATCGCCTGCTCGAGCGTCTCGAGGTGCTCGCTGACCTCGCGGGCCAGGTCGTCGGGCTCGCTGCCGGACTCGAGGTAGACGTTGCACGCCTCGGTGGTGATGACGAAGCCCGGGGGAACCGGCAGCCCCAGGTTGGTCATCTCCGAGAGGTTGGCGCCTTTGCCGCCCAACAGGTCCTTGAGGTCCTTGTTGCCCTCATGGAAGTCGTAGACGTACTTAGGCATTTCGCGCTCCTCGAGCCATCCTCGGCGACCCCAAAGACCCTACCCAGGCTGGTCGGGTAATCCGCCTTGAGTTGTGGCTTTGACGTGCCGAAACGGGCTGATCAGACACGTCAAACCCACAACTCAACGCAAGCAGCCAGCGGCCTCAACAAGCTGGGAGGCTGTCGAGCAGGTACCGCTCGACGTTGTCCAGGCCGATCCGCTCCTGGGCCATCGTGTCGCGGCTTCGGATGGTCACGGCGTTGTCGTCCAGCGTCTCGAAGTCGACCGTGATGCAGTACGGCGTTCCGATCTCGTCCTGGCGGCGGTAACGGCGACCGATCGCCCCCGCGTCGTCGAACTCGACGTTCCATCGCGTCCGCAGCGTCTCCGCGAGCCCCTTGGCCTTGGGAGAGAGATCGGCGTTGCGCGACAGCGGCAGCACCGCCGCTTTCACCGGGGCCAGGCGCGGATCAAGGCGCATCACCGTGCGCTTCTCCAGCTCGCCCTTCGCGTTGGGCGCCTCGTCCGTGGTCAGCGTGCCCAGCAGGAAGGCGAGCACGCAACGCGTCAGACCGGCTGCCGGCTCGATGACGTACGGCGTCCAGCGCTCGCCCTTGTCCTGGTCGAAGTAGGAGAGGTCCTGGCCCGAATGCTCGGAGTGCGTCTTCAGGTCGAAGTCGGTACGGTTCGCAATGCCCTCGAGCTCGGCCCACTCGGAGCCGCCGAAGCGGAACCGGTACTCGATGTCGACGGTGCGCTTCGAGTAGTGCGAGAGCTTTTCCTTCGGGTGCTCGTAGAACCGCAGGTCATCCGGGCTCAGACCGAGGTCGATGTACCAGTCCCAGCGGGTCTTCAGCCAGGTCTCGTGCCACTCCTCGTCAGTGCCGGGCGCGACGAAGAACTCCATCTCCATCTGCTCGAACTCGCGGGTGCGGAAGATGAAGTTCCCAGGCGTGATCTCGTTGCGGAACGACTTGCCCGTCTGTGCGATGCCGAACGGCGGCTTCTTCCGTGCCGCCGTCATGACATTGACGAAGTTGACGAAGATGCCCTGCGCGGTCTCCGGCCGCAGGTAGTGCAGCGAGCCCTCGTCCTCCGTCGCGCCGAGGTGAGTGCGAAGCAGCCCGTTGAACATCCGCGGCTCGGTGAACGTGTCCTTGTTGCCGCAGTTCGGGCACGGCACGACCTTGAGATCGACCGAGTCCGGGTCGTCGAGCTTCTTGCGCTCGGCGAACTCCTCCTGCAGGTGATCGGCGCGAAACCGCTTGTGGCACGACTGGCACTCGACCAGCGGATCGACGAAGGCGTCGAGGTGGCCGGATGCTTTCCAGACCTCCGACGCGAGGATCACGGCCGAGTCGATTCCGACCACGTCGTCGCGGGACTGCACCATCGCGCGCCACCACTGCCGGCGGATGTTCTCCTTCAGCTCCACCCCGAGCGGGCCGTAGTCCCAGGCGGACCGAGTGCCGCCGTAGATCTCGGAGGAGGGGAAGACGATGCCGCGCCGCTTGGACAGGCTGACGAGCTCATCAATGCGGGCGGCGTCACGAGACGCGGGATTGCTGGCCATGGCGGCGGGCTCCATCCGGCTGGCGGTCGGCGAGAAGCGCCAAGCGTAGTGGGCCGCATGCGGGCCTGATGACGTGGCCCGCACGATCCGCGCTAGCGGCTACCCCTCAGAGCTGCAAGCAAGGCGCCGCCGGCGACACATACGTATCCGGCTACGTCGAGGGCCTGGCCGGCTCGGACCCTCGAGATGCCTTCGTCGTACGTCGCCCATGTGACAAGTTCTGAGATGCCCAGCAAGAGGAAACCGAGCGCGACGACGATCAAGGGAATGAAGTACGGCGCAGACCGCCTCACCGGACCAGCGGACCACGCCGCCTGTGCGGCCGTCGGGGGCGAGGTGTAAACCGGCGCTGGGGATGCAGGCACCGGCGCAGGAACGCTGACTGACGCTCCACAGTTCGAGCAGAAGGCGCCACCCGCGACGGGCGCTCCGCACCGAGAACACGTCATGTCGAACTCCAGTCGATGACTCCCGCGCACCGTACCTCAACCACCGAGGTGTGAGGATTGGAAGCGTGCCTCGGCGACTCCTGATCTTGCTCGCAGCGCTCGCCGTCGGCGGGCTCTTCTTCGCTGGACTGTTCGTCCACGGCCGCGTCGGCGGCGTGCTGCTGCTCCTCACGGCCCTCGTTCTCGCCGCGCTCACCCGGTTGGTGTGGGAGCACGTCCGCCCCAAGGGAAGGTCGCTGCGCATCCTGATCATCGCCGCCATCGCCGTCGGTGGCGCGATCATGCTGGTCGTCGGCTAGCGCTCAGGCCAGCGTGCCGGCGCGCTCCAGGAGCTCGATCCGGTTGCCGACCGGATCGCGCGTCGAGCCGCGGCGACCACCGAACAGATCCGGCTGCTCGCGCCACTCGGCACCCGAGTCGGCGAGCCGGCCGAGTACGCCGTCGAAATCGTCGACGACGAGGGCGAAGTGCATGTCGTCGTGCATCACGGCGTCGGCACGCTCGGAGATGTGCATCTGGGTGTGATCGTCGATGTCGAACCACGCACCACCCGCGCTCGTGCCTTCGGTGGGCTTCGCCGTCAGCCGCAGGCCGAGGACCTCGGTGTAGAACGCGGCAACCTCGTCAGTCTGCCCGGGCCTCACGACGATGTTGACGTGATGCAGCCGCAGTCGGCTCACAGCGCACCCCCATATCTGCGGTCGCGGCGGGCGTACTCCTCGATCGCGGCCCACAGGTCGCGCCGGTCGTACTCCGGCCACAGCCGGTCCTGGAAGACCAGCTCGGCGTACGCCGACTGCCACAGCAGGAAGTTCGAGGTGCGCTGCTCGCCCGAGGAGCGCACGAACAGGTCGACGTCGGGCATGTCCGGCTCATCGAGGTAGCGGGCAAGCACCCGCTCGTTGACCTTTCCCGGATCCACCCGCCCGGCCGCGACGTCGCGCGCGAGCGCTGCGGCTGCATCGCCGATCTCGGCGCGGCCGCCGTAGTTGACGCACATCGTCAACGTGAGCACCCGGTTGTGGCGGGTCATGTCCTCGGCGGTCTCCAGCTCCTGGATGACCGACTTCCACAGCCGCGGCCGGCGACCCGCCCAGCGCACCCGCACCCCCATCGCGTGCATGTCGTCACGACGGCGGCGGATCACGTCACGGTTGAAGCCCATCAGGAAGCGGACCTCGTCGGGGGACCGGCGCCAGTTCTCGGTGGAGAACGCGTACGCCGACAGCCACTTGACCCCGACCTCGATCGCACCTTCCACCACGTCGAACAGCGAGCTTTCACCTTGCTCGTGCCCGGCGGTGCGTGGCAGGCCGCGCTGCTTTGCCCAGCGGCCATTGCCGTCCATGACCATCGCAACGTGCTTGGGCACGAGGTCGGCCGGCACCTTCGGCGGCTTCGCGCCGGACGGGTGAGGGGTGGGTGGCCGGACGGAACGCGCCATCAGAAGCGCTCGACCAGCCGCAACGAACGCAGCCCTCGCTCGAGATGCCACTGCAGGTACGCCGCGACGAGTCCGCTCGCCTCCCGCTGCGCCCTCGCCTCCGCCAGGTCCGCGACCTGCCAGTCGCCCGACAGCAGCGACGCCATCAGGCGCAGTGCCTCGACCGACGCGATGGGCGCTCCCGCCGGGCGGTGATCCGAGCAGACGACACCGCCGGCCGCAACGACGAAGGCGCGGTGTGCTCCCGGCACGTCACATCGCGAGCAGCTGTCGAGCACCGGCTCGTAGCCGGAGATCGCGAGCGCCCGGAGGATGAAGGCATCGAGGACGAGCGTCGGCGCGTGTGCGCTCTCGGCCAGCGCCCGGAGCGCTCCGACGGTCAGGAGGAACAGCCGCAGGGACGGCTCCCGCTCTTCCGCCGTCAGCCGCTCCGCGGTCTCGAGCACGGCGGTACCGGCCGTGTAGCGGGCGTAGTCCGCCGCCATCGACTCGCCGAACGGCGCGAGCGTCTCGGCCTGCGTAACGATGTCGAGCCCGCCGCCGCCTTCCAGGTTCGAGGTGTGGAGCTGGAGGTCGACATGCATGAACGGCTCGACCCGGGACCCGAACTTGGACCCGGTGCGCCGGACTCCCTTGGCGACAGCGCGGACCCGCCCATGACGGCGGGTCAGCAGGGTCACGATGCGGTCGGCTTCCCCCAGCTTCTGGGTACGAAGCACGACCGCGTCGTCGCGGTACAGCGGCACGTTCTCGATTCTCCCCGGTACGGTTGGATAACCCAGCATTTGCCGGTCGAGAGCGAGTCCATGCCCACAGTCCGACGCTTCTCTCGTGGCGCCGTCCTGGCCAGCGCCGTCCCGCTCCTGGCCGGCCTCCTCGCCGCCGCCCCCGCGACCGCAGCCGGGCCGCGCACCTCGGTCACGGTCCTGTTGAAGGCGCCGCACCCCGCTCGGTTGGCGCACCTCGCCCGCGCGACCGGCGACAACCATCGACAGCGCCTGCACGACCTGGCGACCGTGCTGCCGACCCCGGCTGCGCACGAGACGGTCCGCTCGGTCCTGCGCGCGGACGGGTTCACGATCGGCCACCAGACGGCCTGGACGATCGAAGCGTCCGCACCGGCCTCGATCGTCCAGGCGGTCTTCGGGTCGACGTCGACGCTGGGCGCTCAGCCGCGCAACCGCGCCGCCCTGCCCACCCCACCCGCGCTGCCCGCCCAGCTCGCCGGGGTCGCTGCCGCTGTGCTGACCGACACGGGCTCGGCGCCGTTGTTCGATACCCATGCGGTGCTCGACGGCGCGGACTTCCGCAATGCGTACGGCGCCCCTCGCAGATCGCCTTCAGAAGGCGTCGGGAAGAACGGCCCACTGACGATCGCGTCGCTGCAGTTCACCCCGTGGAACCAGGTCGACCTCTCCGACTACGCGGCACAGCCCGCCGTGAACATCAAGCCCGATCCGATCGCGAGCGGGCAGTACAAGCAGTTCGGAGTGGCCGGCTCGACTGCGACGCCGACCACTACGCCGCCGACGCCGACTCCCGAGCTCGGCGAGGAGGTGGACCTGGACCAGGAGGCGTTGCTGTCCGCGGCGCCACATGCCAAGCAGCGGGCGTACTTCGACACCAACAGCAGCAACGGGTACGTGCAGGCTCTCAGCCAGGTGCTCGCCGACGTCACACAAGGGCAAGGCAAGTCCGCCGACGGCGGCGATCCTCACATCGTCGCGCTCACCACGTCCTGGGGAGCCTGCGAGGACGACTTCAGCCTCAGCTTCCGCGGCGACACCCAGCAGGCCGTGGAGACCCTGCTCCAGTCGCTCAACGCAGCAGGAGTCACGATCTTCGCCGCCTCGGGTGACGACGGCGTCTACGACTGCGGTCACGGGACGTCGAACAAGATCGCCGTCGACTATCCGGCGAGCTCACCGTGGGCGGTGGCTGTCGGCGGCACCAAGCTGACCGCGCCGGGCGGCGCCGCGGCCAACGACGGGACGAACTGGTCCGACGTCGCGTGGAGCTGCGCGGACACCACGGCCTGCGAGTCCGCCAAAGGGACCGGCGGGTCGGGCGGCGGCGAGTCCGAGACGTACCCGATCCCGGCCTACCAGAAGCGCGGCATCGGGCACCAGCCGTTCAAGACCGGCACCGGCCACAAGGGAGACTTCGGTGCCGAGCCGCACCGGTTGGTGCCGGACATCGCCGTCAACGCCGATCCGGCCAGCGGGTTCAGGATCCTGACGACCTACACGAAGAAGCCGTGCAACATCCCGCTGTTCTGCCCGAACACGCTGCCCACCAGCACCGCCGTGGTTGGCGGGACCAGTCTCTCCTCACCATTGGCGGCGGCACTGTTCACGAACATGCTCGCCAGCCGCGGGGCGACGACCGGTGTCGGCGACATCCACGGGGCCTTGTACTCGGCGTACGCCGCGGACAAGGGGGTGTTCCGGGACGTCACCGCCGGGCGCAACGGCGCCCAGGCCGATGTCGACGACCACGCCGCCACCCAGAGCGCCGCGGAACTGCCGGTCAAGGCACAGACCGGCTTCGACACCGTCACCGGCCTGGGCGCGCCGCTTTGGCCGCTGCTCGCGCCGTTCATCTTCTCGCCGAAGGTTCCAAAGGCGCACGCCAAGATCGCACTCGCCGCACCGCACTCCCACCATCACAACGACGTCACGGTGAGCTGGCATCCCGGCCATGGCAAGAAGACCGGGTTGGCCGGCGAGGCGATCGTCAAGGTGACCCGGCAGGGTCAGTCCGCGCCGGTCTACCACCGGGCACACGCGCCGCCACTCGGCAAGCACACGTTCAAGGGCGTCGCCGGCGGCAACTACGTCATCACCGTCACCGAACGCGACCTGTCCGGGAACAAGTCCGCCGCCGACTCGAAGCTGCTCGTGGTCCCGTTCGACGACACGACGCTTCACCTCAACGGCAGCTGGTCGAGAGCGAAGGCGCACAGCGACTTCGGCGGGTCACACGTGCAGACGTCGCAAAAGGGGGCCAGCGCCCATTTCACGGCGAAGGGCCGGCGCTATCTCGTGATGGTCCGGACCGGGGACTCGTTCGGCAAGCTCGCGATCTTCCACGGGAAGAAGCGGGTTGCGACCGCGGACCTGTTCAGCGCGGCACCAGGTCACAAGCTGATCGACTTCTTCGGCGCGGTCGGCACCACCCGCAAGAAGCGCACCTTCACGTTCCGCTGCATCGGCAAGCACAGCCCGTTCGGCGACCGGACAACGGTCAACATCGACGGGATCGACGTCATCCGCTGACAGTCGGCCTCAGAAGCCGAGCTTGTGCAGTTGCTTCGGGTCGCGCTGCCAGTCCTTCGCGACCTTCACCCGCAGGTCGAGGTAGACCTTCGCGCCGAGCAGGGCCTCGATCTGTCGCCGCGCGACGGTGCCCACTGTCTTCAACCGCTCACCGCCGGTCCCGATGACGATTCCCTTTTGGCTGTCTCGCTCGACATACATGATCGCGTGGATGTCCACCCGCGATTCGCCATGCACCATCTCTTCGACCACCACCGCGATGGAGTGCGGGAGCTCGTCGCGTACGCCGGACAGCGCGGCTTCCCGCACGAGCTCTGCGACCATCACGCTCTCCGGTGAGTCGGTGAGCTCGTCGTCCGGATAGAGCGGACGTCCCTCCGGCAGCCGAGCGACGAGGAGATCGGCGAGGAGGTCGACCTGGAACCCGTCGGCGGCGCTGACCGGCACGATCTCCGCCCAGTCCCCCAGCTCCGCGACCTCGAGCAGCCGGGCGCCGACCGCGTCCTTCGTCGCGATGTCGCACTTCGTGACGACGGCGATCGCCGTAGTACGGCCCGCGATGTCGCGCAGCTGATCGGCGATGAAGCGATCGCCGGGACCCACCTTGTCCGTCGCCGGCACGCACATCACGACGATGTCGACCTCGGCCACCGTCGCCTTCACCAGGTCGTTGAGGCGCTCGCCGAGCAGGGTCCGCGGGCGGTGGAAGCCTGGCGTATCGACGAGAACGAGCTGCGCGTCCGGGCGGGACACGATGCCGCGGATGGCGTGCCGCGTGGTCTGCGGCCGGTCGCTCGTGATCGCGACCTTCGTGCCGACCAGCGCGTTCGTCAGCGTCGACTTGCCCGTGTTCGGCCGGCCGAGCAGGCACGCGAACCCGGAACGGAAGACCTCGCTCACTCTTCGCCGCGCAGCTTGGAGTAGACGACCATGTCGCGGTACTCCCCGGCGCGAAGGCAGGCGCGGCGCAGGACGCCTTCGCGGGTGAACCCGGCCTTCTCCAGCGCCTTCTGCTCACCCAGGTTGCCGGCCTCTGTGCCGGCCTCGACCCGTTCGCGCGTCGAGTTGGCGAAAAGCTGATCGGCGAGGAGTCGCTGGGCAGCGGCGCCGTGTCCCTGCCCGCGCGCCTCCGGCGCCAGCCAGATCCCGATCTGCCAGCAGTCGCCGTACGGCGGCGGTCCGTTGCTCGCCGTACGCCAGCTGACGTCACCCAGGATCTGATCGTCGTCATCGGTAACGGCGAAGATCCCGCCGTCCTCGCGGATCGTCAGGTCGGCCGCCACGCGCTCGGCGAGCGATCCGTTGGACGGCTCCCGATAGCCATACCAGTTGAACTCGCCGGCCGCCTCGGGGTCCTCGTGCTGGCGGTCGAGGAACTGGACGTCCGCGGCCGTGACCGGGCGGAGCTTCGTCACGCAGCCACCACATGGACGACGGGCTCGCCGAGGCCAGCCAGGACCCCGCGGTCGACGTCACCCGCCGCGGTCACGATGACAGCTGCCTCGAGCCTCGACGCGCCGCTGGAGGCCGCAGCCGCGACCGCGGCCCCGAGCGCACTCAACGACAGGCCCGGGAGCGCAACTGTGGCCGCGACGTACGTGCGTCCGATGTCGTCGCGCACTGCAGCGCCCTCTGCCGCAGCCAGCCGGGCACGGGCAGACCGGGCGAGGGTGACGAGCTTCTCGTCCTCAGCATCCACGACGTCAAGACTAGGGAGTGGACTTGGTGATGAGCACGGTGCCGACCTTGTTGCGCCGGCCCTTCGCGCCCTCTGCGAGAAAGTGCAGCCCCTGGCAGTCGACCGCGGCGCCCGCGATCGGCACCCGCCCGAGCTCAGCAGCCAGCAGTCCTCCGACGGTCTCGACGTCCTCGAGGTCGAACTTCACCCCGTAGCGCTCTTCGAGGTCGTCGATCGACATCCGGACGCTGACCCGGACCGACCCGTCCTCGAGCTCCTCGAGCCGCGGCGACTCACGGTCGTACTCGTCCGCGATCTCACCGACGATCTCCTCGAGGATGTCCTCGATGGTCACCAGACCGGCGGTGCCGCCGTACTCGTCGATGACAACCGCAACGTGCACCCGCTTCGCCTGCATGTCGCGCAACAACTCGTCCACCGGCTTCGAGTCGGGGATGAGGTACGCCGGGCGCATCGCGTCCTCGACCCGGTCGGCGGTGTGCCCGTCACCGTCGTAAGCGCGACGGGCGAGATCCTTCAGATAGGTCACGCCGACGATGTCGTCCTCGTTGTCACCGACGACAGGAATCCGCGAGAAGCCGCTTCTCAGCGCAAGCGAGAGCGCCTGACGCACCGACTTGTCGTGCTCGATCCAGACCATGTCGGTGCGCGGCACCATGACCTCGCGGGCAAGCGTCTCCCCCAGCTCGAAGACCGAGTGGATCATCTCGCGCTCACTGCTCTCGATGACCTGTCGTTCTTCGGCAAGATCGACCATGTCGCGCAGCTCCGCCTCCGAGGTGAAGCCCGAGTCGCGCGAGGCCTTGCCGGGGATCAGAGCACTGCCGATCCCGATCAGCAGCCGAGTGAAGGCGCCGGTGACGCCGCCGAGGGCGAGCACGATCCCGGAGGACAGCAGTGCGAGGCGGTCGGAACGCTGGCGGCCCAGGGACCTGGCGCACACTCCGACGACGACGTAGTGCAACAGCGCCATCCCGACACCGGCGATCAGCACCGCCTGCCAGACGCTGCCGAGCTGCCTCTGACAGACGACGGCCGCGAGGGTTGCCGCGAGCATCTCCGCCACGGTGCGAGCGAGCAGCAGCACGTTGAGGTTCGTCGCCGCGTCGCTGACCACCTTCTCCAGACGTGCCGCGCCGCGTCTGCCGTTGCGGACAAGGTCCTCGACCCGCAGCCGCGAGACATGCGCGAGGGCGGACTCGGCGATGCCGAGCGCGCCGGCGACAAGCAGGAGGACGCCGGCAAGCGCGAGACTCCAGGCGTCGGCAGTCGTCACCTCGACCGCTTGCCCTTGTCGCGCGACCAGGCGTCGAGGAGCTGCCCCTGAAGTCCGAACATCTCCCGCTCCTCAGCGGCGTCTCCGTGGTCATAGCCGAGCAGGTGCAGGATGCCGTGCGTGCACAGCATCGAGAGCTCCTCGGCGATCGAGTGCCCGGCCTGCGCCGCCTGTTTGGCAGCAACATCCGGGCAGAGGACGACGTCACCCAGCAGCGTGGGCGGGACGTCCACGCCCTCCATGTCGTCACGCTGGTCGTTGAGCTCGTCCATCGGGAACGCGAGGACGTCGGTAGGTCCCGGCTCGTTCATGAAGTGAACGTGCAGCGCCGTCATCGCCTCGACCTCGACCAGCCGGATCGACAGCTCGACCAGCGGGTTGACCTTCATCTCGTCGAGGACGAAGCGCGCCAGTTGCTCGATGGCGTGGACGTCGACGTCAACGCCAGACTCGTTGGCGATCTCGATGCTCATGGGGTCTTCACGTGAACGGGATCAGTGACCACGTGTGGGCTTGCGCTTGGCCACGGTCGTCTTCGCCGGCACCGTCACGTTCTCGGACAGCGCGTCGTAGCGGGCATAGGCGTCAACGATGTCGCTGATCAGCTTGTGCCGGACGACGTCCTGAGAGCTCAACTGGCTGAAGTGGACGTCGTTGATGCCATCGAGGATCTCTTGTACGACGCGAAGGCCGCTGCGCATGCCGGCCGGCAGATCGACCTGGGTGACGTCGCCCGTGACGACCATCTTCGACCCGAAGCCGAGTCGGGTCAGGAACATCTTCATCTGCTCAGGGCTCGTGTTCTGCGCCTCGTCAAGCACGATGAACGAGTCGTTGAGGGTGTTGTGGGTCACGATGAAGTCGCTCGTTACATAGAGCGAATCCTGAGCGCCGACGGCGATGCACACACACTCCGCTGTGCCGTCGGGCTCGATCGAGTCGATCATCCGCATCGGCCGACCCACGAGCCCTGTCGCGTACTTCTCCGCCTTGCTCCGGAGACGGAAGGGCGGGTACGGCTGTGGAAGTCGAATGTCGAGAACGTGCGCATCGTGGCGGTAGAGCACCGGGCGTCCGTTGGCGTTGCCACGCGGTCGGCCTGCTGCCTTCCGAGTGCGGGCATATGCGATGCCGCCGAGGGACTGCACCATGAAGATGACGTCATCCCGAAGACGATCCGAACAGGTCGTGTACTGGACGCGGCAACTCCGCGCGTCCTGAACAACGGGTCCGCCGTCGGTGTCCAACAAGCCTTGGAGCACTGCAAGACGAATATGCGCACTGTTGTACAGGTAGCTCGATGGCACGAACTTCGTCTCGGATCGCGTCCCAGCCAGCCCCAGCTCCTGAAGCGCGGCAGTGACCGGGTTCGCGACGATCACCCCACCCCGTCCGCCGCCGGTGCGGTTCAACGTGTAGTTGTATCCGCCGGCATTCCGGACAGTTGTCTGGGGTAGCGCAGCCTCCAGCGCCGCAACAAGCTCATGGTCCGTTGTCGAGAACGTCGGCATCGTCGACGACATGAGGCAGCCATCGCCAAGCAAGAGACCCAGCGCATAAGGATCAAGCGGTATCTCCTGCCGCGGAAACTCGACAGGTCCCACCAGCGGAATCTCGAGGTCGCGCTGGTGGACAGGCCCGAGCTTCCCGCGCATGTCAGCCGTCGTGACGACCCGACCTGCCCGGCCATGTCGCACGTCGCTGCGCGTTTGCACGAACCAGAGATGCTCGCCGCAGGCACGTGTCGACGCGCCGTCCTGCGTGGTGACGCGGAAGACTTCTTTGGTTCCTTGGGGATACACCCCGAGCACGGGGGTTGGAAGGCCATTCGAACCGACAACCAGGTCCCCGATCGCAAGGTCACCGATCGGCCTGAATCCGTCCGGTGTGAGCACGGGAGTGTCGACGGGCTGGGCACGGCCACGCATGTATGCGAGCGGCGCGACCTCGATGACCCCCGAAGCCAGCAAACGCGGAATCGACTCTGGGTCGACCATGTCGTGCAGCGCGTCGTAGAGCGGCCTGAGGTACGGGTCGATCTTCTCGCTCAGCGTGCCCGGCAGGAACCCGAGCCGCTCCCCTGCCTCGACCGCCGGTCGGGTCAGGATGATCCGGTTGACCTGCTTGGCCTGCAGCGCCTGGACGGCCTTCGCCATTGCGAGGTAGGTCTTGCCGGTGCCGGCCGGGCCGATCCCGAAGATGATCGTGTGCTGGTCGATCGCGTCGACGTAGCGCTTCTGGTTCAGCGTCTTCGGGCGGATTGTGCGGCCGCGGCTGGACAGGATGTTGAGACTCAGCACCTCAGCCGGGCGCTCGTCGGTCTCCTGGCGCAGCATCGCGAGCGAGCGCCGTACGGCGTCGGCGGTCAGGACGTCGCCGTGGTCGAGCAGCGCGACAAGCTCCTCGAAGAGCCGGGTGGCCAGCTCGACCTCTTCGGCCGAGCCGCTGAGGGTGATCTCGTTGCCGCGGACGTGGATGTCGCAGTGCAGCGACGCCTCGATGATGCGCAGCAGCTCATCGCTCGAGCCTAGGAGCGTCACCATGCTGTGCGCGCCCGGCACGACGATGCGCGTCGACGTCGTACTCGCCTGTGGCTTGGTTGCCATATCTGAGATCAAGACTAGGCCGGGAGGCCCGCAGAACGCATCCCGTTAGCACGATCTCATCGCGGCATCAGCCTGGTGGCCAGCCCATCGGACGTCCGCCGAGCACATGAATGTGGCAATGCGGCACGGTCTGGAAGGCGTGCGCGCCGGTGTTCGCCACGAGCCGGTATCCGGTCTCGGCTACCCCATCGACCGATGCGACCTCGACGGCGAGCCGGAAGAGATCCGCGACGTCGACGTCGCCCGCCGCCGCAACGGCAGCCACATCTGGGTAGTGGTCGCGCGGAATCACCTGCACGTGAGTCGGCGCCTGGGGCGAGATGTCACGGAATGCGATCGCGGTATCCGACTCCGCGACGATCTCCGCGGGCACGTCGCCGGCCACGATCTTGCAGAAGAGGCAGTCCGGGTCGCTCATGGCTCGGAGCCTATGACCACCTGGTCCGCGCACAGATCGCCGACAGCGCCGCGACTCCGGCGGTCGAGCTGCGCAGCACCGTGGATCCCAACCGCACGGGACATGCGCCGGCCTCGACGAGCTGGGCCAGCTCATCGTCGGCGATACCGCCCTCCGGTCCCACCACGACGAGAACCTCGCCGGCGGCGACCGGCTCGATGTCGGCAAGCGTTCCGGTCGCGGCCTCGTGCAACACGATGGCGACACCCGCGCCGACGACGCGCGTCGCGACCTCAGCCGTGGTCACCGGCCCGGTGACGACCGGCCACCACGACCGGCGAGCCTGCTTCGCGGCGGCCTCGGCCGTCGACTGCCACTTGGCCTGCGTGCGATCCGTCCACTTGGCGACGCTGCGAGACGCCGACCATCCGACGACCTCGTCAACACCGACCTCCGTCATCGACTCGACGGCGGCCTCGTCGCGGCCGCCTTTGGCGAACGCCTGGAACACGACGAGCCGCGGCGACTGAGGCTCGACGAGCAGCCACTCGGAGACATCGATCTCGAGCTGCCCACGCTTCACTTCCCGAACGGTCCCGACGCCGCGAGCGCCTGCACCGTCGGTAAGCCAAAGCCCCTCACCCGCGCGCAGTCTTCGCACGTCCGATGCGTGGTGGCCTTCGGGCCCATCCAACGTGACCCGATCAGCTCCGACCGCATCGGGACCAATACGAAACATCGGCGGCGTCATGGGTCGATCATGGCGAACGTTGCGCAACACGCCGTGGACAGCGCCGCTCTCGCCACGGTCAAGAGCTACTTGAAGGCGTCGCGCAGGCGGGAGAACAGACCACCGTTCGTGGCACTCGGATTGCTGACCGTGATCTCTGGGTGCTCTTCGTCGCGCAGCTTGGCGAGCTCGCGAAGCACGCGCTCCTGCTCGGCGTCGAGCTTCGTCGGGGTGACCACGTCGTAGTGAATGTGCAGATCTCCCCTGCCGACGCTTCGGTTGAGGTGCGGCACGCCGCGCCCCTTCAAGGTCGTGACGCTTCCGGCCTGCGTCCCCGGCTTGACGACCAGCCGCTCCTCGCCGTCGAGAGTGGTGAGCGAGACCTCGGTCCCGAGCGCAGCAGCCGTCATGGGCACCTCGACGCGGCAGTGCAGATCGTCACCGTCACGCACGAACGACGGGTGGGGACGCTCCCGCACCTCGACGTACAGGTGACCGGCCGGCCCGCCGCCGGGGCCGACCTCGCCCTCACCGGCAAGGCGCAGCCGCATGCCGTCCTCGACGCCGGCCGGCACCTTGACCGTGACGGTACGGCGGGCGCGCACCCGTCCGTCACCGGCGCAGTCGGGGCACGGGTTGCGAATCTTCGTGCCGAAGCCACCGCAGTCCGGGCATGGGCGCGAGGTGACGAGCTGCCCGAGCAACGACCGCTGAACCGACTGCACCTCGCCGCGGCCCTTGCAGGTCTGGCACGTCTCGGGGTGAGTACCCGCTGCGGTACCGGCACCGTTGCACTTCGTGCACCGGACCGCGGTGTCGAGGGTGATGTCTCGCGTCGTACCGAACGCGGTGTCGGCGAGGTCCAGCTCGATCCGGATCAGCGCGTCGGCACCGGGTTGCACGCGCGACCGCGGACCCCGTCCGCCCATGCCGCCAGCACCACCGAAGAAGGCATCCATGATGTCCGCGAACCCGCCGAAGGGGCCGGCTGCACCCGCCCCGCCACCGGATGAAAGCGGGTCGCCGCCGAGGTCGAACATCTGCCGCTTCTGTGGATCCGACAGCACCTCATAGGCGGCAGTGACGTCCTTGAAGCGCTCCTGCGCGTCAGCGCTGGGGTTGACGTCAGGGTGCAGCTCACGAGCGAGCTTGCGATACGCCTTCTTGATCTCGTCTTGCGTCGCGCTCTGCGAGACACCGAGGATCGCGTAGTAGTCGCGGTTCGCCATCAGCCGGACTCAGCGAGGATCTGGCCGACGTACCGCGCCACCGCACGCACCGCGCCCATGGTGCCGGGGTAGTCCATGCGGGTCGGCCCGACGATGCCGAGCGAGGCGAACGGTGTGCCTTCGGTGCCGTAGCCCGTCGACACGATGGAAGCGGTGTGCAGCCCCTCGTGCGGGTTCTCGCCACCGATACTGACGTGCACGTCACGGTCGCCGCTCTCGCCGAAAAGCCGCAGCAAGACGACGTGCTCTTCCAGTGCCTCGAGCACCGGGTGGATCGAGCCAGGGAAGTCGAGCGCGGTGCTGCGGGCCAGGTTGGCGGTACCTGCCATCACGACCCGCTCGTCTACGTGCTCGACGAGGGTTTCGAGCACCGTGGCGAGGATCGCCGTCACGTTCGGGCGGATCTCGGGCGCGACCGCATCGGGCAGAGCGGCGAGCAACATCGGCGCATCCGCCAGCGGATGACCCGAGATGCGGGCGTTGAAGCGTGCGCGCAGCTCCCCGAGATCCTCCTCGGCGACAACCCCGGGCAGCTCGACGATCCGCTGCTCGACCCGCCCGGAGTCGGTGATCAAGACCACCATGACGCGGGTCTCACTGAGCCCGACCAGCTCGAGATGGCGGACGGCGGAGCGCGACAACGACGGGTACTGGACGACCGCGACCTGGCGGGTGAGCTGAGCGAGCAGACGCACGGTCCGGTTCACGACGTCGTCGAGACCGACGGCGCCGCCGAGGAACCCCTCGATCGCGCGCCGCTCGGGGGCGCTCAGCGGCTTCACCGATGACAGCTTGTCGACGAACAGCCGATACCCCTTGTCGGTCGGCACCCGGCCGGCACTCGTGTGCGGCTGGGTGATGTAGCCCTCCTCCTCCAGCGCCGCCATGTCGTTGCGGATGGTCGCCGGCGACACCCCGAGGCGGTGTCGCTCCACGAGCGCTTTCGACCCGACCGGCTCATTGGTCGAGACGTAGTCCTCGACGATCGCGCGCAGCACATCGAGCTTGCGATCTTCGACCAACGCCGCGCACCTCCTCGCCCGACTGGCACTCCCCGCGTCCGAGTGCCAAGTCTAACAACCGGCAGGAGCCGCGGCGAGATACCGCGAACGCTGCGGGGTGGGGCTTCGAAGGCTGGCCGCCGCGGCGCTCGCCGTCTGCGCGCTCGCCACCGTGGGCGGCACGGCGACGGCGGCACGCGCCGCAGCCCCACGGGCCATGACAGACCACGAGTGTCAGTCGCTCCGGCCGTCGCACTACGCCCCCGCGACAGGTCACACCTCACCGCACGGCGACCTGCGCGTCGTCGGGATCCAATACGACCAACAGGTCGACAACGTCGTCAGCTACGCGTCCTTTCGGCGTGCGATGACTTGCTTGGTGAAGGAGTTCGTCGTGCCGCTCCGGCGGCCGGGTGAGCCGATGCTCGCCGTCTTCAACGAGGACATCGGGCTGATGACGGTCGCCACCGGCGCACGCGGGACGCTCGTCCGAGCGCAGGCGGCAAGCCCGCTTCGCGCGCCCGCCGGTGACAGCGAGCCGGTGGGTGCCGCAGTCGCACTGGGCGAGCTGAACGCGGCGTACGCGCCACAGGTTGCGGCGTACCAGGCGATGCTCGGCCCGATCGACCCTCGCAAGGAGGTGCTCGTCGCCGCCACGGACACCTTCGTCCGCGCCTTCGACCTGACCTTCTCCGGGCTGGCGAAGCGGTTCGGCATCTACGTGGTCGCCTCCAACAACGAGTCCCGCTACCGCGAGACGCACGATCCGCTGCTGGTGCGCACCTTCGGCGACCCGTCGATCCCGGGTCTCCACACGGCGTACGTCGCGACGAGCGCGAAGGTGTTCAACACGACGTTCCTCTGGGGCCCGCACGACATCCATCCGCAGGCGCCGAACGGCGCTCGCAACCTGCTGTTCCGCAACACGAAGGTCCCACTGACGGATCTGGAATCGACGATCCTCGGCCTCGACCAGGGGCCGTCGAGCGGGCCCGCCGCGCGCCGGAACGCCGCCGGCTACGTCGTCGCCGGACACCGACTGGGATTTGCGACCAGCCTGCCGGCCTTCGCGTACGGGTACCCGTTCGGCCGCCGGCCCGCGCACTTCCACCCGTGCCGAGATCTCGTTGTCACCTACATGGCGTGCATGGACGCGCTCGGCGTCGACACCGTGATCCAAGCCGAGGCCAACCCGGGACGCTGGGCCGCGAACGGTGGCGGCGGCTACTGGCAGCCGCTGGAGTGGATGGGCTCGGCTTGGCGGGCGGTCGCCGATCCGACGGTTCGATTTCGCTACGCCGTGAACCCGATGCTGGTCGGCAACCTGCTCGACCTCGACTTCGACGGGCAGTCCGCAATACTCGGGCGCGGTCACCACGGGCGACTGCGCCACTACGTCGGCAACGGGCACCTCGACGCTGCCGACGGCGATCCAGCAGCCGCCAAGGTGTATGCCGGTGGCAAGCCGCAGTACCTCGCACTTTCCCCGTGGATCGGCCGGGACGGCTCCCGCGCGGCGCTTCGCGCCGAGAGTGCGAGACTCGCCGCCGGGTCGGGCTCGCTGCAGGAGAACGGCTATCTCGAGACGGCGGTCTACGCCGACCTCACCAGGGCGAAAGGTCACCATCGATGACGAGCGTCAGCCGCCGCGACCTCCTCGCCGGAAGCGCACTCGGCGCCGCCGCCTCGCTGTTGCCGTGGTCGGCCGACGAGGCAGCCGCCTCGACACCCGCCCGCGGAACGTCGAAAGCCCAGGTCGTCGTGGTCGGTGCCGGCTTGGCCGGGATCAGCGCAGCGCGTCATCTGCGTGCGCACGGCATCGATGTCGTCGTGCTCGAAGCACGGGCGCGGGTGGGCGGGCGCACGCTCAACCACCCGATCGACTCGCACCACATCGTCGAGGTGGGTGGCCAATGGCTGGGCCCGGACAAGAACCTTCCCGGTCTGGGACTGTCGGACCCGGCCAACTTCCCCACGGATGACCCGGTCACTGGTCAGAGTCACATCTGGCGGCTCGCCAAGGCGGTCGGCGTCGCGCGCTACCCGACGTACAACACGGGCAAATACATCGACTACCGGAACGGCACCACCGCGACGTACTCCGGAAGGATCCCGCTAGACACACCCACCGGCGCAGTCGAAGCCGCCGAGGCCATCCTCGCGATCGACCGGCGGTGCGTCACCGTGCCGCTCGAGGCGCCATGGCATGCCCCGAACGCGGCCGAGTGGGACTCGATGACCGTGCAGTCCTGGATGGACCACGGCGACTCGTTCGCCGGTCAGCCGTTTGCCGGACTCGTGACGAAGGACGGACGGCAGCTGGTCGAGCTCGCGATCGAATCGGTCTTCTCGGCCGAGCCGCGTGACATCTCGATGCTTCACGCCTTGTTCTACACACATGCGGCGGGCAGCTTCGGGTCGCTCGTCAACACCGACCGGGGCGCGCAGATGTACCGGCTGCACGGCGGGTCACAGCTGATCGCGCTGCGCGCCGCGAAGCCGTTCGGCGACCGACTGCGGCTGTCATCACCGGTCCACCGGATCGAGCAGACTGCGCATGGGGTGAAGGTCAGCGGCGACCGGTTCGAAGTCAGCGCGCAGCGGGTGATCGTCGCGATCCCGCCGACCCTGGCCGGCCGGATCGACTACCGACCGGCAATGCCGGCGTTACGTGACCAGCTCACGCAACGCATGCCGATGGGCACGGTGATCAAGGTGCAGTGCGTGTACGACGAGCCGTTCTGGCGAGCCGACGGGCTGGCCGGCCAGGTGACCTCCGACACGGGTCCGGTGCGGCTCACGTTCGACAACTCACCGCCCGACGCGACATTGCGTCGCGGGCCCGGCGTTCTGATGGGCTTCATCGAAGGCTCCGAAGGTCGGCGCGCGCTCACCGCGACGCACGATGAGCGGCGGCGGGGCGTGATCCAAAGCTTCGCCCGCTACTACGGACCCAAAGCCCGCAACGTCGTGAAGTATGTCGAGAAGTCGTGGGCCGACGAGCAGTGGACGCGCGGCTGCTACGCGGGTTACTTCGGTCCGGGCGGATGGACCGACTTCGGTCGCGCGCTTCGTAAGCCGGTCGGCCGGATCCACTGGGCGGGCACCGAGACCGCAACAGTCTGGACCGGCTACATGGACGGCGCGGTCCGCTCCGGAGAGCGCGCCGCGAACGAGGTCCGCCGCGCGTTACGCAGGCGCAGCGGCCGTCACGGTAGGTAGCGGTCCGGTGCGGCCAGTGCGCCCGCAACGGCCTGCTCCTGCCACGCGATCTGGTTCGTCATGGCATCACCTTCAACGAATACCTTCCACCCGTTGGGTACAGCCAGACCTCGCGGTCCGCTCCCCGTCGTACGACGTCGTAGTGCGCACCGCTGACCGCGATGCGCCCGTGGAACACCGCAGGAACCTCGACCAGCGCCGCGCGCGACCGATCGCCGGAGGCGACCCGACGCGAGGTCGCGACAAGCTCCGCGGTACCTGCGAACGGGTTGCTGATCGCAGTGAGCAGGGTGCCGGCGGTCAGCACCGGATACACCCGCGAGGTGCGGTGGACTCGCTTCGGCTGGGCAACTCCCCGCACGTGCTTGCCCCAGAACGGTGGACCGTAGATCCCCCAGAAGGTGTCAGGCGCGGTGTCGTTCGCGTTCTCCTTCCACAGCCACATCGTGCCGCCGATCCGGAGCTTCTCCTGCTCGGCGTAATGCTGTGCGAGCACGGTCTTGTCGCCCTGCGGTGAGCCGCCGTACTCCCCCACCCACAGCGGCAGGCCGAGCGCCTTCGCATCGCCGACCGCCGCCGCGTAGTCGGACTCGAAGGTCGCGATCTCCGGCGTGCCCGCCACCGCTCCGAGGGTGAAGACGTCCGTGTAGACGTGCGGCGCATACACCGCGTTGGGGTAGGACGACACCGACGACCACGGGGTGAAGACCGCGCGTTGCGCGGTCGTGTTGCGCTCGACACCGGGTTCGAAGAACAACAGCTGACGGAAGCGCGGCACCTTCGCGAGAATCGTGCGCGCGACCTTTGCGTAGAACGGCATCATCTCCGCGGTGTTGTCGAGCTCAGGCAGGATGCCCGGCTCCGGCTCGTTCATCAGGTCGTAGCCCGCCACCGCCGGCTCGTGCGCGAAGCGCTTGGCGAGGACCGCGAGTACATGGGCGTAGTGCTCCTGCAGTCCGACGCCATCGGACGCCGGTAGGTCGGACCAGAACGACTGCGCGTTGCCGATCACCGCGAGGTCGAGCTCGCGGATGTTGTCGACCGTGCAGGCAGGCAACGGCGAGGTGGTCGCCCACTTCGGCGCGCCGTCGTACCCGACTGTCGGCCCGAACGGCGGTGGGCACTTCGCACCCGGTCGGGTGAAGACGTACTTGCTCCACGCGTCCTGGTGCATGTCGATCGTCGTCCAGATGCCCTGACGCTTCGCCCAGCGGACCACCTGCGCGATCCGCGCGATGTAGCGGTGGTCGATGTGGCCGGGACGGGGCTCCAGCAGCGACCACGAGACGTTGAGGCGGATGTTGTCGTAGCCGAGGCGCCGCATCTGCGGCAGGTCGAACCAGCAGATCGGCACGCCCTCGACGTGACGGTCGTCCGGGGGGCACGCATGGTGTCGGTACGCCGCAGGGTGGTTCGGGTACGGCGGGCGAAGCGATGGCTTCCAGTAGTCGACGAGCCCGTCGATGTTGACGCCGCGCAACAACACCGAGCGGCCGTGCGCATCGACGATCTGCCTCAGCCCGTCGCTGCCGACCGGACCGACGCGCAGGAACGTCACGGGACGCGCGCCCGTCGCGGCGTACGAGGGCGGGCGCGATGAGGCACTGCTCGCCTCGGCGACGCTGATCGTCATCGTGGAAAGCGCGAGCGCCGCAACGACGCCCAGCGCGGTGGCGATCTTCCTCACGAGCCGACCATCGCACGGACCACTGCGTCAGCCAGCAACCGCCCACGGAACGACAGCACCGCAGTTCCTTTCGCGAGTGCCGCCGGCTCGAGCAGGCCGTCCGCACTCGCCTGCACCGCCGCAGCCCGACCCACGTCATCGAGGTCCGACAGCGGCAGCCCGTCGCGGAGCCGGATCGCGAGCATCACCCGCTCGACTCGCTTGTCGTCGGGAGTGAGCACCTCTCGTGCTGCGGCGGGTGAGTGCGACACCGCGAGGCGGGCGGCGTAGTCGCGCGGATGCTTCACATTCCACCAGCGCACGCCGCCGACGTGGCTGTGCGCGCCAGGACCGATTCCCCACCAGTTGGCGCCGGTCCAGTACAGAAGGTTGTGCGCCGACTGCGCCGCCCTGCTGCGCGCCCAGTTCGAGACCTCGTACCACTCGAATCCCGCAGCACCGAGCACCTCTTCCGCGATCGCGTATCGGTCCGCCAGCACGTCGTCGTCAGGTGCCGACAGCTCGCCGTGCACAACCCGATTCGCGAGCCGGGTTCCGGGCTCGACGATCAACGAGTACGCCGAAACATGGTCGGCGCCGGTTGCGACGGCAGCATCGAGCGAGGCGCGCCAGTCCGAGTCGGTCTCGCCCGGCGTTCCGTAGATCAAGTCGACGTTGACGTGCTCGAAGCCCGCGGCTCGTGCTTCGGCAACTGCGGCCTCGGCTCGCCCCGGACTGTGCACCCGGTCAAGAACTGCCAGCACGTGCCGGCGAGCCGACTGCATGCCGAAGCTGATCCTGGTGAACCCGCCGGCGCGTAGCTGCGCGAGTGACTCGGGGGTCACGGACTCCGGGTTCGCCTCGGTGGTGACCTCCGCGCCGGGGTTCAGGCCAAGGGTGTCGCCGACGCGGCGCAACAGGCCGATGAGATCGGCAGCCGGAAGCAAGGTCGGCGTGCCGCCACCGAAGAACACGGTCTGCGCGCCGGGCCGCCCGCCGAGCACCTTTACGGCGAGCTCGAGCTCGGCAGCCGCCGTGGCGGCGTACTCATCCTGAGAGGCACCGCCGCCGAGCTCGGTCGCGGTGTAGGTGTTGAAGTCGCAGTAGCCGCAACGGCTGGCACAGAACGGGACGTGCACGTAGACGCCGAACGGCGTCCTTCCGGCCGAGACCAGCGCCGACTCCGGCAAGGTGCCATCCGGTGGCACCGGCTCACCGGCGGGCAGCTGAGACGGCACCCATCCAGTCTGCTCGACTCAGTTGCCGGATGCGGTCGGCGGAAGCGGGAATCCGAAAGCCGCGAGCTGGACGGCGCGGGATCCCTCGGGCCGCAACGACTTGTCGGCGGTGCGGGGCCGGAACCTGCTCATCTGCTCGAGCATCGCGTCGCGGACCTCGGCCAGCTCCTCGGGGGTGAGGTAGACCAGCCAGTCCGCCATGATCGCCGCGTCGTTCCACTCCTTCGGGTACGACGGCGCAGTGTTCACGTAGTTGCTGACCCGGTCGAACGTCCGACTGTGGGCGAGATGCGCGAACGCCTGCGCCGCGACACCTGCCTCGCCACCTTCGGTCAGCTCGAGCGACTGGCCGAGCGAGACCCGCCGCCACGGCCGCTGTCGGCCCGATCCGCCCTCTGCCTCCTCGACAAAGCCGTACTTCGCCAGCGTTCGCAGATGGAACGAGCAGTTCGCCGGCGACTCATCGACGATCTCTGCGGCCTGCGTGCAGGTCAGTGGACCCTCTCGGCTCAACGCCTCGAGAAGCGCGATGCGGACCGGATGAGCGATTGCCCGGATCTCGCGGGGATCAGTGAGCGGCCGGGCGTCCCGGTGCGGATCGGGCGCCGCCGGCGGCTTCTCGGGCTTCGACGTGCGCGCCGTCGCCGTCATCGGTGCCCGAGCGCCCGGCGACGCAACGTCGAACGCTGGCCGTTGGCGGTGGCCGAGGGGCGAGCCATCCGCCGAAGCTCGACGGTGCGCGCCCGGGCGGACTCGACAACAAGCGGACTGATCATGGCCAAGCTCCATTCGAAAGAACCATTTAGAAAGTACTCTTTCGAAACACTCATTGTCAAACGGCTTCCAACCTCGCGGCCGACGGGAACGTCCAAAGGCCATGACCCGGCGCTACCTGTGCAACGCCGTCGTTGCGCTGGCGGTCCTCACGCTGAGCGCCGCCTGCTCGAGCGGCCCGGCATCGGCTCCGGCAGCGCACCGGTACCTGGCCTCATCAACCCCGACGACTGCCACTCCGCGACCGCCGCGTCGGCACCAACTGAGCTTCGACGAGCAGATGCGTGCGATCCGATTCGCCGACCAGACGCACGGGTTGCTCCTGCACCGGCAGTGCTCGGCTCATGCATGCCGGACCGTCGTGCATGCAACTGCGGACGGTGGCGCCCACTGGCACCAGCAAGGCTCAATTCCGTTCGCCGCACCCCGCGTCAACTTGCTGATCGCGAACCGGCTCGATGCCGTGGCCGGCTTCAGCAGACTCTTCGGTGAGCCCTGGCGTCCCGATCGGGCGGCATACGCGACGACTGACGGCGGCCGACACTGGCGGTCGCTCGCACTGCCATCCCACAGTGCGATTGCGACGATCACGCCGCGTCGAATCCTGGCGGCGCGGAACAAGTGCAACCGGAACGGGACTCGCTGCGCGGTGGGAATCTTCGCCGCTGCTAGTCGAGCGCGCCACTTCTCGAGAATTTCGACACCACCGACCGGCGGGCTGCCGATCGCCGGCCTGGTCGGTTCGGGAACACCGACCGTGTACATCTCCGCGGGCAGCTGGTGGGCGGGCGAATCGAAGGTTCTCGTGTCCACTGACGCCGGCACGTCATGGCGGACTGCGCCAAACCCGTGCTCGAGCCCGGGCAGGTGGAGCATCAGCCTGAGCCCACTGCCCGGCAACACGCGCACGGTTTGGGCGCTCTGTTCCGGCCAACCTGCTGCCGGCACGCAGGAGAAGGAGCTCGCTATCTCGTCCGACGCGGGATCGAGGTGGATCAACCGCCCCGACCCGAGCGTCGGTGGTTACGGGACGGACATCTCTGTCACCGGCAAGGCAGATGCGTGGCAGTTCGAAGTAAACCGCGCGGACGTCATGTCGACCACCAACGCGGGACGGTCCTGGCGCGACACTCTGCAAGGACGGGTCGGAGAGTCAGCGGGGGGCGCGACGTACTGGTTCGATCCGCTCTCCACTGACGACGCCTGGGTCATCTCACTCGACGCTCATCAGAGATCCCTGTTCCTGCGCACCACCGATGCGGGAAGACACTGGCAGCAGCTTCGGCTGCCGTTCTGAGCTACTCCTTGGCGCCGGTGGCGGCGTTGGTCGACAGCGCGGCGATGAAGGCCTCTTGCGGCACCTCGACCCGCCCGACCATCTTCATGCGGCGCTTGCCTTCCTTCTGCTTCTCGAGCAGCTTGCGCTTACGGGTGATGTCACCGCCGTAGCACTTCGCGAGCACGTCCTTGCGCATCGCGCGGATGTTCTCGCGCGCAATGACGCGCGATCCGATCGCGGCTTGGATCGGCACCTCGAATTGCTGCCGTGGAATCAGCTCGCGCAGCTTCGTCGCCATCGAGGTGCCGTAGGCGTAAGCCTTCTCCTTGTGCACGATCGCGCTGAACGCATCGACCGGCTCGCCCTGCAGCAGGATGTCAACCTTCACGAGGTCGGACATCTGCTCACCGGCAGGCTCGTAGTCGAGCGAGGCGTAGCCGCGGGTGCGTGACTTCAGCTGGTCGAAGAAGTCGAAGATGATCTCGCCGAGCGGAAGCGTGTACTTCAGCTCGACGCGGTCCTCGGAGAGGTACTCCATCCCCTTCAACGTCCCGCGACGCGTCTGGCACAGGTCCATCACGGCACCGACGTAGTCATTGGGCAGCAGCAGCATCGCGTCGACGATGGGTTCGAAGACGTCGCCGACCTTGCCGTCCGGCCAGTCCGCCGGGTTGGTGACGACGACCTCGCCGCCATCTTCCATCTCGACGCGATAGACGACGTTGGGAGCGGTCGAGATCAGGGAGAGGTCGAACTCCCGCTCGAGTCGCTCACGGACGATCTCGAGGTGCAGCAGGCCGAGGAAGCCGCAGCGGAAGCCGAACCCGAGAGCCGTCGAGGTCTCCGGCTCGTAGACCAGAGCCGCGTCGTTGAGCTGCAGCTTGTCGAGTGCGTCGCGGAGCAGGGGGTAGTCGCTGCCATCGATCGGATAGAGCCCGGAGTAGACCATCGGCCTCGGGCTGCGATAGCCGCCGAGCGATTCTTTCGCCGGCCGCGCAGCGCTGGTGATCGTGTCACCGACCCGCGCCTGCCGGACGTCCTTCACTCCGGAGATCACGTAGCCGACCTCGCCGACCCCGAGGCTAGGGGTCGGGGTCGGGTCAGGCGTCGCCACGCCGACCTCGAGCGTCTCGTGGGCAGCGCCGGTCGACATCATCAGGCAGCGGTCACGGGTGGTGAGCCGACCGTCGACGACCCGGACATAGGAGATGACGCCGCGGTAGATGTCGTAGATCGAGTCGAAGATCAGCGCCCGTGCGGGTGCGTCGGGATCACCGACCGGCGCCGGAACC
>Ga0164242_10001642_pt1 | contig 26502 bp, 25 predicted proteins | sample OricomgcompostMG_FD_108783 | JGI IMG/M metagenome (GOLD analysis project Ga0164242, IMG submission 108783) | Miracle-Growth compost microbial communities from Emeryville, California, USA - Original compost - Miracle growth compost (MG) ...
GCGAGCGCGACGCGCCCGTAGGCGGTCAGCGAGTGGTGCGAGACGCCGCGGTGGCGGTCGCGGGCGTCCGCGCCGGAGACGCGCAGCGACGCGACCGCGCGCCCGCCCAGGGTGGCCGCCGCGTTGACCGCCTCGCCCGCGGCGACGCCCGAGAACCCCCACCGGGTGCCGGTCCCGAGGTTCCCCGGCCCCTGCGCGACGACGACGAGCTCGGCGTCCGCGACGTGGCGCGCCGCGAGGAGCCCGGTGTGCACCGTCACGGCCTCGAGGTCGCCGCCGAACGCCTGCCCGACCGTGACGCTCGCCTCGAGCCACCCGGCCTCCCGCAGGCCCGCGACGGTGCGGGAGAACGCGGCCGGCAGCGCGCCGCCGTCGGTCATGACGTAGACCGCGCGCGGCGGACGGCGCCCGGCGACCGCCGCGGCGTGGCGCGCGCCGGCGAGGATCGCGGGGAGCGCGGAGTGGAGGTCCGCGACCACGACGGGCAGGCCGCCCAGGTCGTCGGCCTCGCGGAGGGTGTCGTGGTGCGGGGACTCCTGCTCGTCGACGCCGAGCACGAGCGTCTGCAGCGGCGTGTACCGGGCCTTGACGAGATGGCCCGGTCCGGGCGGCGGGTCGGCGGGCAGGTCGTCGGCGGGGGCGACGACGAGCGCGTAGCCGCCGGTCCCGAGGCCGCGGCGCAGCGCTCCCACGTTGAGGAGGACCCGCGACCCGGGCGCCGGCTCACCCACCAGTCCGGTGTAGGCGAGGGCGCGGACCTCGGCGGCGGGCACGTCGTCGGCAGCCTCCCGAGGGTCCTCCCCGGTCAGCCGGACCGTCATCTCGAGCGCGCCGGGCCAGCTCCGCCCGTGCGACACCACCGTCCCCGAGCGCCACGTGATCACACAGCAACGCTACAGGCCAGTAGCGTGGTGCCGATGCCCTCCCAGATCCCGCCGGCCGAACGCCTGCTGAACCTCGTCATCGCGCTCGTCAACGCGCCGTCGTCGATGAGCAAGCAACAGGTGCGCACGTCCGTGGCCGGGTACGGGGACGCCCCCTCGCCCGACGCCTTCGAGCGGATGTTCGAGCGGGACAAGGACACGCTGCGCGAGCTCGGGATCCCCGTCCTGACCGTGGACGCGGGCGGCCACAGCGACGACGTCGGGTACCGCGTCGACCTCGACGCGTACACCCTCGCTCCCGTCGACCTGACGTCCGCCGAGCTCGGCGTGCTGTCGCTCGCCGCGCAGTTCTGGCAGGACAAGACGCTGCGGACGGACACCGCGCGCGCCCTGACCAAGCTCCGCGCCGCGGGCCGGGGCGACCCGGGCGTCGGGGACGCGGGGACCGACGTCGTCGCCGGCCTGACCCCCCGGGTCCGGGCCGCGGGGCGGGCGTTCGGGCCGCTCCTCGACGCGATCCAGGACCGCCGTCCCGTGCGCTTCACCTACCGGGCGGCGTCGACGGGGGAGGTGCGCGAGCGCGAGGTCGAGCCGTGGCGGCTCGCCGCGCGCCGCGGCGGTTGGTACGTCCTCGGGCGCGACCGCGACCGTGAGGCGCCGCGCGCGTTCCGGCTGAGCCGGATCGAGGGCAACGTGCGGGCGAGCGGCGCGCCGCGGTCGTTCGAGCCGCCCGCCGAGCTCGACGTCGACGCCTTCCTGTCCGGTCGCGGGGGGCGGGAGCGGGTCGCGCGGCTCGCGGTCGTGCCCGAGCGCGCCGGGGCGGTCCGTGCACGCGCCACGCGCCCGGAGCGCGCGTCCTCGGGCGACGTCGCCGAGGACCCCGTGACCGCCGACGGCCGGGACGTGCTCGAGGTGCCGTTCACGGGCCTCGCGGGCTTCGCGTCCGAGCTGGCGGGGTACGCCGACGCGATCGTCGTGCTGGACCCGCCCGACCTGCGGGACGCGGTCGTGGCCCGGCTGCGCACGGCGGCGAGCCTCGACGGCGCGGGCGACGGACCGCGGGAGGACGACGACGAGACGGGGGTGGACCGTGGCTGAACGCGCCGACGAGCGCCTCGTGCGCCTGCTGGGCATGGTCGCGTACCTCGACGCGGCCGGCGCGGTCACGGTCGACGACCTGGCGCGCCGCTTCGGCGTCTCGCCGCGGCAGGTCCTCGACGACGTCGACGCGCTCTGGGTCTCCGGCACGCCCGGCTACTGGCCCGACGACCTCCTGGACTTCGACGCCGGCGCCCTCGAGCGCGGCGTCGTGCGGCTCGTCGAGGCCCGGGGGATGACCCGGCCGCTGCGGCTCGGGACCCGCGAGGCCGTGGCGCTCGTCGCGGCGCTCCGCGCCCTGCGGTCCGCGATCGCGACGGCGGGGCCGGGCGCGCGGTCCGTCGTCGACTCGGCGCTCGAGAAGCTCACCGACGCCACGGGAGAGGCCGCCGCCGCGGTCGACGTCGAGCTCGCGCTCGAGGGCGACCCGGCCGTCGCCGCCACCGTGCGCGACGCCCTGGTGCGCGGCCGCCGGCTGCGGATCCGGTACGTGACGGCCGCGGACGTCTCGAGCGAGCGCGACGTCGACCCGCTGCGCCTCGTGACGGAGGACGAGCACTCCTACCTCCTGGCCTGGTGCTACCGCTCGAACGACCAGCGCACGTTCCGGCTCGACCGGATCCTCGAGGCCGAGGCGCTCGACGTGCCGGTGGAGGCGCACGGCGGCGACGTCGAGCGGGTGGCGTTCGTGCCCGACGAGTCCGCCGAGCTCGTGACGATCGTGTTCGACTCCCCGGCCCGCTGGGTCGCCGAGGAGGTACCGGTCGAGTCGGTCCGCAACCGGGAGGACGGCACGTTCGAGGTCACGCTCCGCGTGGCCGACCCGGTCTGGCTGCGCCACCTGCTGCTCCAGCAGGCCCGGCACGTGCGGTCGGTCGACCCGCCGTGGCCGGCGGTCGACGTCGCCGAGGCCGCGCGCGCCGCGCTCGGCGCCTACGCTCGGCTGGGTCAGGAGCAGGGTCGGGACGACGACGGCGGACGAGGGGGACGGGCATGACCGTGTGGACGCTCGTGTGGTGGCTGCTCGCGCTGGGCGCGGTGGCGACGTTCGTGCTCGTCGGGCTGCGCCTGTGGCGGGCCGGGAAGGGGCTGCTCCGCGAGCTGTCCGCCGCGGGGCGCGCGTTCGAGGACCTGTCGCGGGGCATCGACGCGGCCGTCGCGGCCCAGCAGGCGGCGCAGGAGGAGATCCGGCCGACGCTCTTCGACGACCCCGCCGAGCACCGGGCCCGGCTCCTCACCCTGCGCCTCGAGCGCGACGAGCGCCGCGCCCGGCGGCGCGCCTCCCACCAGGCGACCTACGAGCGGTGGAGCGAGTTCAACCGCTGAGGCGTCCGCCCGTCCGGCCGCGTCGGTCCGCCCGGGTGCCGGGGCCCGGCCGCACAGGCTCTACGATGGGGTGAGCGGTCCGGCGAGGAGGCCGCGGACGGCCGGCAGGCGCCGGGACCGTCGATCCATCAGGGAGTGGTGTCGCTGTGAAGCCCTGGCACGTCATCGTCTTGCTCGTCGTCGTGCTGCTCTTGTTCGGGGCGCGTCGCCTCCCGGACCTCGCGAAGAGCGTCGGCCAGTCGATGAAGATCTTCAAGAACGAGGTCAAGGACCTCACGGAGGACTCGGGTTCGCCGTCGCAGGCGCCCGCGCAGCCCGCGGCCCTGCCGCAGCAGGCGCAGCCGGGTCCCGCGGCGCCCGCGCAGCCGGGGGCCCCGTCCCAGCCGGCCCCCGCACCGGGGCTGCTGTACGACCGTGAGCCCCACATCACCCCGGGCACGAACCCTGTCGCGTCCCCGAAGGACGACGCGACCCCGTCGAGCTGACGGTGGCGCGCAGCTCACGCCGCGCCAACCCCGAGGGGCGGATGCCCCTGCTCGCGCACCTGCGTGAGCTGCGCAAGCGTGTCGTGCTCGCGGCGCTCGGCCTCGTGGTCGGCGCCGTCGTCGGGTGGTTCTGCTACACGCCCGTCTTCGAGGCCCTGCAGCAGCCGCTGCTCGACGCGGCCACGGAGGCGGGCAAGGACGTCCGGCTCAACTTCACGGGGCTCGCGAGCGCCCTCGACATGCAGATCAAGGTCTCGCTCTTCCTGGGCGTCCTGATCACGAGCCCGTGGTGGCTGTACCAGCTCTGGGCCTTCGTGACGCCGGGGCTGACGCGCAAGGAGCGGCGCTACGCCGTCGGCTTCCTGGGCGCGGCCGTGCCGCTGTTCGCGGGCGGCGCGTTCATGGCGTGGCTCATGCTGCCGCGCGCCGTGACGATCCTCACCGACTTCGTGCCCGACGGGGCGAGCAACCTCACCGACGCGCAGGGCTACCTGAGCTTCGTGATGCGGCTGATCCTCGCCTTCGGCATCGCGTGCGTCCTGCCCGTGATCCTGGTCGCGCTGAACTTCGTCGGCCTGGTGAGCGCCCGGACGCTGCTCGCGGGCTGGCGGTGGGCGGTGTTCCTGGTCTTCCTGTTCTCGGCGGTCATGACGCCCACCCCGGACGCGATCACGATGATCATCGTCGCGATCCCCATGTGCCTGCTCTACTTCGCCGCCGTCGGCGTGAGCGCGCTGCACGACCGTCGCGTGGCCCGCGACGACGCCGAGCGGCTCGCCGTATGAGCCCACGCGTCCTGGGGGTCGTCGTCAATCCGACGGCCGACCGGGGCCACGCCGACCGCGCCGGCGCCCGCACGCTCGCCCGGCTGCGCGAGCGCGGCTTCGAGGTGCGCGAGCTGTCCGGGTCGAGCTTCGACGACGCCCTCGCCCGGGCGCGCGCCGCCGTCGCGGACGGCCTCGACGCGCTCGTCGTCGTCGGCGGCGACGGCATGGTGCACCTGGGCGCCAACGCGTGCGCGGGCACGACCACGCCGCTCGGGGTGGTCGCGGCCGGCTCGGGCAACGACTACGCCCGCGCCCTGCGCCTTCCCGTCCGGGACGTCGACGGCGCCGTGGACGCGCTGACGCGGGCGCTCGACGCCGGCCCGCGCGTCGTCGACGCGGCCCGCGTCACGTCGGACGACCCGGACGAAGGGCCGCGCTGGTTCTGCGGCGTGCTGTCAGCGGGGCTCGACGCCGCGGTGAACGCCCGGGCGAACGCCATGCGGCGCCCGCGAGGGCGCGCCAGGTACGCCGTGGCCGCCCTCCGGGAGCTCGCCCGCTTCCGGCCCTTCGGCTACCGCCTGACGATCGAGTCGCGCGCCGACGGGGGCACCGTCACCTCGGTCTGGGACTCGCCGGGCACCCTGGTCGCGGTCGCGAACGGGCCCGCGATCGGCGGCGGCATCCGCATCGCGCCCGACGCCCTCGTGGACGACGGCGACCTCGACCTCGTGCTCGCCGGCCCCCTGTCCCGCCACGGCGCCCTGCGGGTGTTCCCGCTCACCTACGCGGGCAAGCACGTCGGGCACCCCGTCGTGGACGTGCGCCGCGTCGTGCGGGTCCGCCTCGAGCCGACCGACCAGGGCGTCGCCCCGCCGCCAGCGTTCGCGGACGGCGAGCTCGTCGGCCCGCTCCCGCGCGAGGTGCGCGTCGTCCCGGGCGCGCTGCGCGTGCTGGCCCCCGCCGCGCGCTGACGCCCCGGCCCGGCGTCGCCCGGTGCGCCGCCGCCGCACCGTAGGCTGGCGGTATGGCCGCTGCACCCGACCGCACGACCCCCACGCACGGCCGCCCGGGCCGCTCCGCGGGACCCGACCCCGAGACCCTGTCCCCGGCGGAGCGCTACGCGGCCTCCCGCGAGCGCGAGGCCCGGCGCCGCGCGCGGGGCGGGAGCGCGTGGACCCAGCTCGAGGAGTTCCGCGAGCTGCTGGGCTTCACGCTCGACGACTTCCAGGTGCGCGGCTGCGAGGCGCTCGAGGAGGGGCGCGGCGTCCTCGTCGCCGCACCGACGGGCGCGGGCAAGACGGTCGTGGGGGAGTTCGCCGTCCACCTCGCGGTGACGTCGGGGCGCAAGGCGTTCTACACGACGCCGATCAAGGCGCTGTCGAACCAGAAGTACAACGACCTCGTGCGGCGCTACGGCGCCGACCGGGTCGGTCTGCTCACCGGCGACACCACGATCAACGGCGAGGCGCCCGTCGTCGTGATGACGACCGAGGTGCTCCGCAACATGCTGTACGCGGGCTCGCGCACGCTCGACGGCCTCGCGTTCGTCGTGATGGACGAGGTGCACTACCTCGCCGACCGGTTCCGCGGCCCCGTGTGGGAAGAGGTGATCATCCACCTCGCCGACGACGTCCAGCTCGTCTCGCTGTCCGCGACCGTGTCCAACGCGGAGGAGTTCGGCGAGTGGCTCGAGATGGTCCGCGGCGACACCGCCGTCGTGGTCTCCGAGCACCGCCCGGTGCCGCTGTGGCAGCACGTGCTCGTCGGGCGCGGCTCGGGCGGCGGCCCGGTCGCGACGCCCCGGCTCCTCGACCTGTACGCCGGGACGGTCGACCCGACCGACCCGGGCGTGAACCCGCCGATCAACCCCGAGCTCCTCGCGGTGTTCCGCTCGGCGCGCGGCCTCGAGGGCGCCGACGTGCGACGCGGCCGCGGCCGGCGCGGGCCCGGGGACCGCGGGTACCGCGGTGGCGGCGGCGGTCCGCGGGGCGGGTTCGGCCGGCGCGGGGCGCCGCGCTTCGCGGTCGTCGACGCGCTCGACGAGGACGGCCTGCTGCCCGCGATCTACTTCATCTTCTCCCGCGCGGGCTGCGAGGACGCCGTCGGGCAGTGCCTGGCGGCGGGGCTCCGGCTCACCTCGCCGCAGGAGGAGGCGGAGATCCGGCTCGTGGTCGAGGAGCGCTCGGCGACGATCCCCGGCGAGGACCTCGAGGTGCTCGGGTACCACGCGTGGGTCGAGGCGCTCGCGCGCGGCATCGCGGCGCACCACGCGGGCATGCTGCCGCTGTTCAAGGAGACCGTCGAGGAGCTGTTCAGCCGGGGTCTCGTCAAGGCCGTGTTCGCGACGGAGACGCTCGCGCTCGGCATCAACATGCCGGCCCGGTCGGTGGTGCTCGAGAAGCTCGTCAAGTGGGACGGCTCGCAGCACGTCGACGTCACGCCGGGCGAGTACACCCAGCTCACGGGCCGTGCGGGGCGCCGCGGCATCGACGTCGAGGGGCACGCCGTCGTCGTCGACCACCACGGGCTCGACCCGGTCGCCCTCGCGGGGCTCGCGTCCAAGCGCCTGTACCCGCTGCGCTCGAGCTTCCACCCGACGTACAACATGGCGGTCAACCTCGTCGCGCAGGTGGGCCGCGACCGGGCGCGCGAGGTCCTGGAGACGTCGTTCGCGCAGTTCCAGGCGGACCGCGGCGTCGTCGGGCTGGCCAAGCAGGCCCAGGCGCACGCCGAGGCCCTCCAGGGCTACCAGAAGGCCATGACGTGCGACCGCGGGGACTTCGCGGAGTACCTCGGGATCCGGCGCCAGATCTCCGCCCGCGAGGCCGAGCTGTCGCGCGCGGCGTCCGCGAGCCGGCGCGCCGAGGTCGCCGCGGCCTTCGAGAAGCTGCGGACCGGGGACGTCGTCGAGGTCCCGTCGGGGCGCCGGGCCGGCTACGTCGTGGTGGTGGACCGGGGGCGCGGGGGCGGGTTCGACGGGCCGAGCCCCACGGTCCTGACGAGCGAGGGCCGGGCCAAGCGCCTGACCCTCGCCGACGCACCGGGCGGCATCGCGGTCGTCGCGACCGTCCGCGTGCCCAAGGGCTTCAACGCCCGCAACGCGCGCCACCGCAAGGACCTGGTGTCGTCGATGCGCAACGCGCTCTCCGACGGGCGGACCCAACCCGGCGCCCAGCGGCGCGGCCAGGCGCGGCGCGGTCGCGGCAGCACCGCGGCGGACGACGCCGAGCTCGCCCGCCTGCGGGCCGCGCTGCGCGCCCACCCGTGCCACGCGTGCCCGGACCGCGAGGACCACGCCCGCTGGGGCGAGCGGTACGAGCGGCTCGCGGGCGAGCACCGGGCGCTGGTGCGGCGGATCGAGTCGCGCACCGGGTCGATCGCGAAGGTCTTCGACCGGACCTGCGACGTGCTGCTCGAGCTGGGATACCTCGCGGCCGCGGAGGACCACGGGCCGGGCGAGCTCCGCGTGACGCGGGACGGCCGCTGGCTGCGCCGCCTGTACGCCGAGAACGACCTGCTGCTGGCCGAGTGCCTGCGCCGGCACGCCTGGGACGACCTCGACGCCGCGGGGCTCGCTGCGGCCGTGTGCGCCGTCGTGTACGACGGGCGCCGCGACGACGGCAGCGAGCCGTACGTGCCCGGCGGACCCGACGGCCGGCTCGCGCGCGCCCTCGACGCGACGACCCGGATCTGGTCGCGCCTGGGCGACCTCGAGGCCACGCACCGGATCGACGCGACGCGGCGCCTGGACCTCGGGCTCGTGGCGGCCGTGCACCGGTGGGCGAACGGCCGGCGCCTCGACGCCGTCCTGCAGGGCTCCGAGATCGCGGCCGGCGACTTCGTGCGCTGGTGCAAGCAGGTCGTCGACGTGCTCGACCAGATCGCGCAGGCGGCGCCCAGCTCGGCGCTGCGCTCGACCGCGCGGGACGCGCAGCACGCGCTGCTGCGCGGCGTCGTGGCGTACTCCTCGGTGTGACGTCCGTCGGTGACGACGCAGGTCCGGGCGCTCGCGGGCGCCGGTCCGGATAGGGTCGGGCGGTGACCTCGATCCTGTACCGGGGCGGTGTCGTCCACTCGCCCCAGGACCCCTTCGCGGAGGCCGTGCTCGTCGACGACGGCGTCGTCGCCTGGGTCGGCGCGAACGACACCGCGGACGGCTTCGCGGCCCGCGCCGACCGCGTCGTCGAGCTCGACGGCGCGCTGGTGACCCCGGCGTTCGTCGACGCCCACACCCACGTCCTGGAGACGGGGCTGGCCGCCGTGGGTGTCGACCTGGGGACGGCCGCGGGCGTGTCCTCGCCCGCCGACGCCCTGTCCCGGCTGCGGGAGGCCGCGGCCGACCTCGACGCCCGGTCGGGCGAGGTGCTGCTCGCCCACGGCTGGGACGACAGCGCCTGGGGCGACGCGGGGCCGTTCACGCGCGCCGAGCTCGACGCGGCGTGCGGCGGCGCCCCGGTGTACGCGGTGCGGGTCGATGCCCACTCGGCCGTGGTGAGCACGAGCCTCGCGGAGCGCGCGGGCGTGGTCGGCGCGCCGGGCTGGTCCGACGACGGCCTCGTGCGCGGGCCGGCGTACGACCGGGCCCGCGAGGTGGCGCGCGACCTGGCGCCCGTGCGCCGCACGGCCCTGTACCGGGCGGTCCTGGAGGAGGCGGCGCGGCGCGGCATCGTCGCGCTGCACGAGATGAGCACCCCCGCCGCCGACACCCGCGCGGGCCTGCGCGAGCTGATCGCGATGACCGCGGACGCGGAGTCGGCGCTGCCGCTCGTCGTCGGCTACCGGGGCGAGCTGTGCTCGACGGTGGACGACGCCCGCGCGCTGCTCGCCGACGTGCCGGGCCTCACGGGGATCGCGGGCGACCTCACCGTCGACGGGTCGTTCGGGTCCCGCACGGCGGCCGTCCGCTCCCCGTACCGCGACGACCCCGCCGGCGGGACCGGCTCGTTGTTCCTGGGCGCCCAGGAGATCTGCGACCACCTCGTCGCGGTCGCGGCCGCCGGGGTGCCCGGCGGGTTCCACGTGATCGGCGACCGGGGCATGGACGAGTTCCTCCTGGGCCTCGAGATCGCCGCGGAGGTGCACGGCCAGCAGGCGGTCGCGGCGGGGCGGCACCGGATCGAGCACGCGCTGCTCGTGGACGCGAGGGCGCTGGCGGCGATGCTGGTGTTCGGGCTGAGCCTGAGCGTCCAGCCCGCGTTCGTGACGGCGTGGGGCGGCCCGCACGGCATGTACGCGGAGCGGCTGGGCGCGACCCGGGCGGCCGACCTGAGCCCGCTCGCGGACCTCGCGGCGTCGGGCGTCCCGCTGGCCTTCGGCTCCGACACGCCGGTGACGGCGCTCGACCCGTGGGCGGGCGTGCGCGGGGCGGTGTTCCACCCGGAGCCCGAGCAGCGGCTCTCGGCGCGGGCGGCGTTCAACGCGCACACGCGCGGCGGCTGGCGGATCGCGGGCCTCGACGGCACGGGGGCGGGCCAGCTCCGCGTCGGGGCGCCGGCGCACCTCGCCGTGTGGGACGCCGAGCACCTGACCGTCCAGGCGGCGCCCGGGAGCATGTCGTCGTGGAGCGCCGAGGCCCGTGCGGGCACGCCCCTGCTGCCTGACCTGGACCCCGACCTGCCGACCCCGCGCTGCCTGCAGACCGTGCGGGCAGGGGTCGTGCTGCACGACGAGCTCGGCTGACCGAGCCGGTTCGCTCGCGCCTCTTGAACCAGGGGAGCGGGGCGCGTTAGGTTCGGACGGTGTGCAGGCCTGGGGGTCCCGGCGGGACGGCCACACGCCACGTCCCGCCCGGAACGGCTCACAGAGCTCAGGTCGGCTCGCGCGTTCAGTAGAAAACGTGCACGACGGGTGGCAGTCGTGCACGGCACGAAGGACGCGCGAGCCGGCCGGCATCTTCGGCGGAACCCGCCCCCACCTGCGTGGCGTAACCTTCACGGGTGCCACGCTCGTCCCCACCGGCTCCGGGCCGTCTGCTCTCGCTAGTCCTGGCGGCCGCCGGCGGCGGTGCCCTCTTCTTCGCCTTCCCCGACGCCGACGTGTGGGGCCTCGTGTTCGTGGCCGTCGCCCTGCTGTACGTGGCGCTGCAGCGGCGCGGGACGTGGTGGAACGGGCTCGTGGGGCTCGTGTTCGGGCTGGCGTTCTTCCCGGCGCACCTGTGGTGGTCGAACGTCGCGGCCGGCGTGGTGGCGTGGCTCGCGCTGAGCGTCTCCGAGGCGCTGTTCGTCGCGCTCCTCGGCATCGCCTGGAGCCTCGCGCGCGGGCTGCGCCCCGGTCACCGGGGCGGCTGGTGGGAAGCCGTCGCCTTCCCCGTCGTGTACGTGGGGGTCGAGGCGCTGCGGTCCGCGTGGCCGTGGGGCGGCTTCCCGTGGGGGCGGCTCGCGTTCACGCAGGTCGACTCGCCGGTCGGCCGGCTCGCGCCCCTCGGGGGCACGGTCCTCGTCTCGTTCGTCGTCGCGGTCGTGGGCACGGTCCTCGGGATCGTCGTCCTGCGCGCCGTCCGCCTGCGGGTCGTCGGGGTCGTCCTGGGGATGGCCGTCGCGTTCGTGCTCGTCGTGGCGCCCCTCAGCGTCGGCCTGGACGTGCTCCCGCAGGCCGGGCAGCTCAAGGTCGGGATGGTCCAGGGGAACGTCTCCAAGCCGGGCGCGAGCGCGTTCGACAACGCGGGCGAGGTGCTGCGCAACCACCTGTCCGGCACCTACGACCTGCTCGACCACGTGCAGCAGGGCGACCTGGACCTGGTGGTCTGGCCCGAGAACGGCTCGGACTACGACCCGCAGAAGTACGTGGACGTCGGCCAGGCGATCGGCGACGCCGCGAAGGCCGTCGGCGCCCCGATCCTCGTGGGCGCCCAGGAGTACCCCGCGACGGGCGGCCGGTACAACGTGTCGCTGCTGTGGGACCCGCAGCAGGGCGTCATCGACCGGTACGTGAAGCAGCACCCGGTCCCGTTCGGCGAGTACATCCCGCTCCGGGGCTTCGTCCGGCACTTCTCGGCGTCGGTCGAGGAGGTGCAGACCGACATGCTCCCCGGCCACGGGCCGGCGCTCATGACGCTGCCGTCCGAGCGGCTGGGCCGCGACGTGCCGTTCTCGACCGTGATCTGCTTCGAGGTCGCCTACGACTCGATCGTCGAGCAGTCCGTGAAGCTGGGCAGCGAGGTCATCGTCGTCCAGACGAACAACGCGTCCTTCGGGTACACGGCGGAGTCGACGCAGCAGCTGCAGATGACGCGGTTCCGGGCCATGGAGACGGGCCGTGCCGCGGTCCAGGCGTCCACGGTCGGCGTGAGCGCGGTCGTGTCGCCGAGCGGCGTCGTCCTGCAGCGGACCGGGCTGTTCGAGCCCGCCCAGCTCACCGCCGACCTCCCGCTGCGCACCAGCATCACGCCCGCCGTGCGGGCCGGTGAGTGGCCCGCACGCGGCGTGGCCGCGCTTGCGGCGCTCCTGGTGGTCGGTGGGATGATCGGCTCCCTGCGTCGCGCGCGGACGCGCCGGCGCCTCCCCGGCGAGAGGTAGGCACCCAGCGTGGCCCGTGACCTGCGTGTCCTGGTCGTGACCCCGACGTACGACGAGCGCGACTCCCTGCCCGTCACGTACGAGCGGCTCCGCGCGGCGGTGCCCGACGCGGACTTCCTCGTCGTCGACGACGGCAGCCCCGACGGGACCGGGGAGCTCGCGGACGGGTGGGCCGCCACCGACCCGGCGGTGCACGTGCTGCACCGCAGCGGCAAGCAGGGCCTCGGCACCGCGTACATCGCGGGCTTCCGGTGGGCCTTGGACCGCGGGTACGACGTCGTCGTGGAGATGGACGCCGACGGGTCGCACCGCCCCGAGGACCTGCCGCGGCTGCTCGCGGCGCTCGAGGACCCCGACGTCGACGGCGTCGTCGGGTCGCGGTGGGTGCCGGGCGGGCGGGTGGTGAACTGGCCGCTGCGCCGCGAGGTGCTCTCGCGCGGGGCCAACACCTACACGCGGCTCGCGATGGGCATGCCCGTGCACGACGCCACGGGCGGGTTCCGCGCGTACCGGGCCGCGACGCTCAAGGCGATCGACCTGGACACGGTGTCGTCGCAGGGCTACTGCTTCCAGGTCGACATGACCTGGCGGATCCTGCGCTCCGGCGGCCGGATCGCGGAGGTGCCGATCACGTTCGTGGAGCGTGAGGCCGGGACGTCGAAGATGAGCGGCAACATCGTCGGCGAGGCCCTGGTGAACGTGACCCGGTGGGGTGCAGCGCACCGCCTCGAGCAGCTGCGCGCCCTCGCGGGCCGCGAGCGCCGGGCCTGACCGGGCTCTCCCGCGCACGACGAAGGCTCCCGACGGTGCGGTCGGGAGCCTTCGTCGTGCGGTGCCGGCGGGCCGGCGTGCGGGTCAGGCGCTGCGGCGGAGCTTACCGGCGCGCAGGAGCTCGAGACGCTCGTCGAGGAGCTCCTCGAGCTCCTTGATCGTGCGACGCTCCAGGAGCATGTCCCAGTGGGTGCGCTGCGGCTTGGTGGCCTTCGCCTCGGGGCGCTCGGCGTCACGCAGGAGCGCCTCCTCGCCGCACCGGCACTCCCAGGTCGGGGGCACCTCGGCCTCGACCGAGAACGGGAGGATGATGGTGTGCCCGTTGGGGCAGTCGTAGTGCGCCTGGAACCGGGGCGCGAAGTCCACGCCCTCGTCGGACTCCATGCTCTTCGCACCGATGCTCATGCCGCGCAGCGAGCGGTCTGCCATGTCGTCCTCCACATGATGGTTGTCTTGCCGTCGTCGTCCGGGCCGGGTCGGGCCCGTCGGTGCGACCGCGGCCGGGATACGGCCGGGTGCACAAGTTTCCGAGGGTACCAACGCGTAACTTTGCCGGAGTGTTCCGTCCGATGCACGTCGGCTGGTGAAGGTCCCGTGAAGGGGCCGGTCGGGGGGCCCGGGTCACCGCGCCCGCGTGGGCGTCCTGGGCGCCGCGTCGTCCGCGCGCGCCGCGTCGACCACGAGGGAGACAACACCGCCGTACCCCCAGACCTTCCCGGGGCCGGACAGCCGACGAAAACCCCGGTCGTCCACGGTCGGGGCAGTCCGTGGCACGATCGGGGGATGGGCAGCTCACCGGCGGACGAGGACCGTCTGCGCACCCTGGCGCTGCTGCGCCGCGTCCGGGACCGGATCGACCGCGAGTACGCGCAGCCCCTCGACGTCGAGTCCCTCGCGCGCGGGGTGCACCTGTCCGCCGGGCACCTCAGCCGCCAGTTCCGGCTCGCGTTCGGCGTCTCCCCGTACAGCTACCTCATGACCCGGCGCATCGAACGGGCGATGGCGCTCCTGCGCCGCGGGGACCTCAGCGTGACCGAGGTGTGCTTCGCCGTCGGCTGCCAGTCCCTCGGCACCTTCAGCACCCGCTTCACCGAGCTCGTCGGGATGCCGCCCAGCGTCTACCGCGACCAGGAGGCGCACGCCACGGACGGCATGCCGTCGTGCGTCGCCAAGCAGGTCACCCGACCCGTCAGGAATCGAGAAGCGGCGCCGTCCGGCCGCCCGTAGCGTGACCGTCATGGACATCACGATTCACTCGGCGCTGCTGCCGCATGACGACCCCGACGCCGCGGTCGCGTTCTACCGTGACGCGCTCGGCTTCGAGGTCAGGAACGACGTCGGCTACAAGGGCATGCACTGGATCACCGTGGGCCCCGCCGGGCACCCGGAGACCTCGATCGTGCTGTACCCGCCCGACGCCGCCCCCGACGTGACCGACGACGAACGCCGCACCATCGCGGAGATGATGGCCAAGGGGACCTTCGCGTCGATCAACCTCGCCGCCTCCGACCTCGACGCGCTCTTCGAACGCGTGCAGGCCCACGACGTCGAGGTCGTCCAGGAACCCACCGACCAGCCCTACGGGGTGCGCGACTGCGCGTTCCGCGACCCGTCCGGCAACCTCGTCCGCGTCCAGCAGGCGGCCCGATGACCGAGCTCGCCGACCGCCACGACCGCATCCGCGTCCACGGCGCACGCGTCAACAACCTCAAGGACGTCTCCGTCGAGCTCCCCAAACGGCGGCTCACCGTCTTCACCGGGCTCTCCGGCTCCGGGAAGAGCTCCCTCGTGTTCGGCACCGTCGCCGCCGAGTCGCAGCGCCTCATCAACGAGACCTACAGCGCGTTCGTCCAAGGCTTCATGCCCACCCTCGCCCGCCCCGACGTCGACGTCCTCGACGGCCTGACCACCGCGATCGTCGTCGACCAGGAACGACTCGGCGCGAACCCCCGCTCCACCGTCGGCACCGTCACCGACGCCAACGCCATGCTCCGGATCCTGTTCAGCCGCCTCGGCCAGCCCCACCTCGGATCCCCCCAGGCGTTCTCCTTCAACGTCGCCTCCGCGAGCGGCGCCGGCGCCATCACCGTCGAACGCGGCGCCGCGACCGCCAAGCAGCGCGCCGAGTTCCGCATCGTCGGCGGCATGTGCCCCCGCTGCGAGGGCCGCGGCACCGTCCAGGACTTCGACCTCACCGCCCTCTACGACGACACGCGATCCCTCAACGACGGCGCCCTCACCATCCCCGGCTACACCATGGACGGCTGGTACGGGCGGATCTTCCGCGGCTGCGGGTTCTTCGACCCCGACACCCCCATCCGCGACTTCACCAAGCGCCAGCTCCACGACCTGCTCTACAAGGAACCCACCCGGATCAAGGTCGAGGGCATCAACGTCACCTACGAAGGCCTCATCCCCAAGATCACCAAGTCGATGCTCTCCAAGGACGTCGACGCCATGCAGCCCCACATCCGTGCCTTCGTCGAACGCGCCGTCACCTTCACCACCTGCCCCGAGTGCCACGGCACCCGCCTCAACGAGGGCGCCCGCTCCTCCAAGGTCCACGGCATCAGCATCGCCGACGCCTGCGCCATGCAGATCAGCGACCTCGCCACCTGGGTCCGCGGCCTCGACGAACCGTCCGCCGCACCCCTCCTCGAGGCGCTCGCGGACACCCTGGACTCGTTCGTCGGCATCGGGCTCGGGTACCTGAGCCTGGACCGCCCGTCGGGGACGCTGTCCGGGGGAGAGGCGCAGCGCACCAAGATGATCCGGCACCTCGGGTCCGCGCTCACGGACGTCACGTACGTGTTCGACGAGCCGTCCGTCGGGCTGCACCCGCACGACATCGTCCGCATGAACGACCTCCTGCGGCAGCTGCGGGACAAGGGCAACACGGTGCTCGTCGTCGAGCACAAGCCGGAGATGATCGCGATCGCCGACCACGTGGTCGACCTCGGGCCGGGTGCGGGCAGCGCGGGCGGCCGGATCGTCTACGAGGGCACCGTGGAGGGGCTGCGCACGAGCGGCACCCTGACGGGGAAGCACCTCGACGACCGGGCGACGCTCAAGACGTCGGTGCGGGCGCCGTCGGGCGTGCTCGAGGTCCGCGGGGCGAGCTCCCACAACCTCCGGGACGTCGACGTCGACGTCCCGCTCGGGGTGCTCGTCGTGGTGACCGGGGTCGCGGGCTCGGGCAAGAGCTCGTTGATCACCGGGTCGGTCGTCGGGCGGGACGGCGTGGTGCACGTCGACCAGACCGCGATCCGCGGGTCGCGGCGCAGCAACCCGGCGACCTACACGGGGCTGCTGGACCCGATCCGCAAGGCGTTCGCCAAGGCGAACGGCGTCAAGCCCGCGCTGTTCAGCGCGAACTCCGAGGGCGCGTGCCCCACGTGCAACGGGGCCGGCGTCGTGTACACGGACCTCGGGATGATGGCGGGCGTCGCGACGGTCTGCGAGGAGTGCGAGGGACGACGGTTCCAGGCGTCGGTGCTCGAGTACCGCCTCGGCGGCAAGGACATCAGCGAGGTCCTCGCGATGTCCGCGGCCGACGCCGAGGAGTTCTTCTCCGCGGGGGAGTCACGCGTCCCGGCGGCCCGGACCGTCCTCGGCCGTCTCACCGACGTCGGGCTGGGCTACCTCACCATCGGGCAGCCGCTCACCACGCTGTCGGGCGGCGAGCGCCAGCGGCTCAAGCTCGCGACGCACCTGGGGGACAAGGGCGGGGTGATCGTCCTCGACGAACCGACGACCGGGCTGCACCTGGCGGACGTCGCGCAGCTCCTCGGGCTCCTCGACCGGATCGTCGACGCCGGGAAGTCGGTGATCGTCATCGAGCACCACCAGGCCGTGATGGCGCACGCCGACTGGATCATCGACCTCGGCCCCGGCGCCGGGCACGACGGCGGGCGCGTCGTGTTCGAGGGCACCCCGGCGGACCTCGTCGCCGGGCGCTCCACGCTCACGGGCGAGCACCTCGCGGCGTACGTGGGGGAGTAGCGGCGCTACGACGGCTCGCTCTCCGCCGGGCGCACCGCGTCGCGCACCTCCGCGGCCCCGGGCTCCCGACCGGCCGGGTCCGGCGGTGCGACGGGCGACAGCGCCGCGAGGGCCCGGTGCACGTTGCCGTGCAGGTGGTCGGCGCCGACCTGCTCGACCACGCCGTCGCGCTCGAGCGTCCGGCGCACGGCGGGCCGGACGCCGGCGAGCCTCACCTCGACGCCCGCCTCCGAGGCGATCCGGACGACGTCCGCGACCGACGCCGAGCCCTGGGCGTCGATGAACGTCACCCCCGCGAGGTACAGGACGAGCGCCCGGACCCCCGGGCCCGCGATGGCCGTGCGGACGCCGTCCTCGAAGGTGTCGGCCGTGGCGAAGAAGACGCCGCCGTCCATCCGCAGGACGACCACGCCCGGCACGGTCTCGTCCTCGGGGTGCTCGTCGAGGCCGCGGAAGACCTGCGTCCCGCGCTCGCGGCCCAGCGGGGTCAGCCGGGGGTGCGTCGCCACGTAGACGAGCCAGAGCAGCGACAGCGCGATCCCGACGACGACGCCGGCGAGCACGCCCAGGACGAGGGTCGCGACGATGGCCGCGACCGCGACCCAGAAGTCGATGCGCGAGACGCGGCGCAGGCGCCGCATCTCCGGCAGGTCGATCATGCCCATGATCACCGCCTCGATGATGAGGGCCGCCAGGACCGGCTTGGGGAGGGCCGAGAACACCGGGGCGAGCACGAGCAGGGCGAGGAGCACGACGACGCCCGACGTCAGCGACGCCACGCCCGTCTTCGCGCCCGACCGGTCGTTGAGGGAGCTCGCCGACAGGCTCGTCGACACGGGCATCCCGTGGAGCAGCCCGGCGCCCACGTTGGCCGCCGACTGGGCCACGGACTCCTGGTCGACGTCGACCTCGTACCGGTGCTTGGCCGCGAACGCCCGCGCGTCACCGGCCGTCTGCGAGAACCCGATCATGACGAGCGCGAACGCGGCCAGCAGCACCGACGCCGCGTGGTCCGCCAGGAGCCCGACGTCCGGGACCTCGACCGACGGCAGCCCGCGCGGGATGTGCCCGACGAGCGCCACGCCGTGGTCCTCGAGCGAGAAGACCACCGACGCGAGGAGGCCGCCCACCACGAGCACGAGCGCCCCCGGGACGCGGGGCGCGACCCGCCGCAGACCGAAGACCACGACCAGCGCCGAGACGCCCACCAGCAGCGTCACCCCGTGCGCGTCCCCGAGGCCCGTGACCCACGACCACAGCTCCCGGAAGGACGTCTTGCCCTCCGCGTCGGTGCCCGTCAGCTTCGGCAGCTCGCCGATCACGACGTCGACCGCCGCGCCGAACAGGAACCCCGTCACGACCGCCCGGGACAGGAACTGCGACAGCCACCCCATGCGGAACACGGCCATCACCAGGAACAGCAGCCCCGACGTCAGGGTGATGCCCGCGACCAGCGTCGCCACGTCGCCGCCGCTCACGCCCGTCGCGAGGACCGCGCCGCCCGCCACGGCGGCCAGTCCCGAGCTCGGCCCCATCGAGATCTGCCGGCAGCTGCCGAGCACCGCGTAGATGATCGCGCCCGCCGCGGCCGCGTACAGCCCGTTCTCCAGGGGGACGCCGGCGACCCCCGCGTACCCGAGGTTCTTCGGGATGATGAGTGCCGCGACCACCACGCCCGCCACCAGGTCGCCCCGCAGCCACGCCCGCCGGTACGTCCGGAGCTGCTCGACGAGCGGCACCCGGACCCCCCGGCGGCGCACCCGCCCCGCCGACGCCGTCATCGTCCGGGGTGCCCGCGCGTCTCGTGGGCCGCCCGCTGACCCGTCGCATCCGACATCGGACCATCGTGGGACGCCACGAGGTGAGCCCGCACCACCCGGCGGAGGGTGGGGGAGCGGCCTGTCCCGCCGCGCCGTCGACGGCTACCGTCGACACCGTGGCCCGCACCGACTACGTCGACGACCCCGACGCCCCCACGGTCAACTCCGTCGTCCCGTCGGCCGTCGCCGTCGTGGAGCGCGACGGCGACGTCCTCCTCATCCACAAGACCGACAACGACCTCTGGGCGCTGCCCGGCGGCGGCCACGAGCCCGGCGAGACGATCAGCCAGACCGTCGTCCGCGAGGTCCGCGAGGAGACCGGCTACGAGGTCGAGGTGACGGGCCTCGTCGGCACGTACACCGACCCCGGCCACGTCATCGCCTACGACGACGGCGAGGTCCGCCAGCAGTTCTCGCTCTGCTTCACCGCGCGGCTCCTCGGCGGCACCGCGCGCACCAGCAGCGAGAGCAAGGCGGTCGCGTGGGTCGTACCCCGAGACACCGCCGATCTCCCCATGCACCCGTCCATGCGACTGCGCCTCCAGCACGCGCTCGAGCACCGCCCGACGCCGTACCTCGGCTGACGGGCCTGCGTCCACGCGCCGACCGATGGCCGACCCGGGCTCTTCGCCCCTGGTCACGCCCGTCGTGTCGCGGGCCGGGCGTGGCGCCGGGGGAGAGGGACCACCGCTCGGACCGAGCGAGGCTCGTCCCCGGGCGCTCGTCTCTCTCGACGTCGATCGAAGCGTCCTGGACGACGAGCTGTCGGTCGAAGACGCCGAGCCTGCACGCGTCGTCGGATCGGCGGCGCCCACCGCGTGCCTCAGGTTCCGCGCGCCTGCGGTGGGGGTGCAATGGGCGACCGAGGACAGCACGAGGGAACAAATCGGACACATGAGAAAACGGTCAGGGGAGCGGGCGCGGTCGAGCCGTGCTGGCCGGGGTCGTGGACGGTGTTCCGCGCAGGCCGCGAAGCGACGAGACGAGGACTACGAGCTTTCTCGCACGGCTCGACGCGATCAGAGCGCTCGACGCGTCGTCGGCCGCGTGAGCAGTTCACACGCGAACAGTCAGGGTGTGCGGTTCACACGCGCACAGTCAGGGCCGCACGACGAACCGCGCCAGCGTGACGCACGAGCTGCACACAAGCACGAGCATGCGTGGCCAGACGCGTCACAGAGCTCGGTCACTGCGGAGACGAGCACGTGCTCCGCGCGCCGCGGCACCCGAGGCCGCGTTTCTTCGCGACCGTCAGCAGCACGACGCTGCGACGTCAGATGAGCCCCGATCGGGCCGATACCCTGCTCTCGTCGTGATCCGATAATGTACGTTATGTCATTACGCGTGAACAGACGCACCCCTATCGGAGCGCATGGAGCCACTCCTGCGCCGCGACGACGCCGACGGCGGTGCGGCGATGATCCCCGTGCCGACCACCGTCCGTGTCCTCACCGCCGCCGGCACGACCGAGCGCGAGGTCGCGTGCGCCGCACGGATCTGGGCAGGCGCGACAGCGCGCCGTGACGATCTGGCCGCGCCGGAGCTCTGGCAAGGCAAGCTCGCCGGCATCCGGACCCGGCTGGCACTGCCCGGCGCCGTCCTGGTCGTCGCTCAGGACCGGCATGGACCGACGGGGTTCGCCGTGGCGGCTCCTCGCGGCTCCCGTGCCGAGCTGTTCTACCTCGCGGTCGAGCCGCGGGCCTGGGGCCACGGCACGGCGACAGCGCTGCTGTCCGCGGTCGAGCGCTGGGCCACGGCGATCGGTGCGGTCGAGCTGGTGCTCTGGGTGCTCGACGACAACGTCAGAGCCCATGACGTGTACGCGCGCCACGGCTGGACGCCCACGGGCGAACGCCAGCACGCCGAGCCGTCCGGGCGGCTGGAGCACCGCCTCAGGCTCACGCTGCCGGGCCGCCGGGCGACGTCCCGAAGCTGACGTCCGCCGTCGTGACGGTCCCTGCGCGGCGTCGCGGCGCCTGGTGGTTCGCCCAGTACAGGTTGGTGTGCGCGATCACGAGGTCGGGTGTCGGCGCCCCGAACTCCGTGAGGTCCTCGGTGGTGTGCGCGTCCGACACCAGCGTCGCGTCGTAGCCGCGAGCGATCGCGCCGTGGAGCGTCGACCGGATGCACTCGTCCGTCTGCGCCCCGGCGACGACCAGGCTGCCGACGGCGAGCGCGGCGAGCTGCTCCTCGAGATCGGTGTCCTCGAACGAGTCCGGGTACTCCTTCTGGACGACGGGCTCGCCGTCGTCGACGGTCAGCTCGGGAACGATCTCCCACCCTTCACCCCCGCGCGGCATGGCCTGCGGGTTCGAGTGCTGGACCCAGACGACCGGCACACCGCCGGATCGCGCCTTGTCGACGAGGGTCGCGACGTTCGCGACGACCTCGTCGCGGCGGAAGGCCTCGCCCACCACCCCGTTCTGGACGTCGACCACCAGGAGCGCCGTGTTCGGACGGTCGGTGAGCGTGCTCATGAGTGGACTCCCCTTCGAGCCGGGCGATGCAGGACGGACACCGACGACGCTACGCCGCACCCCCGACACCCCCCTCTGGCTGGCCGATGTCCGATTGATACCACTTTGTATGTCTCAACTGCACGGTTTAGGAACGATCACGCCCCCGCGGAGCGCCCGCTGCGTCCGCGATGTCGGACCCGTCCCCTACCGTCGTCCCGTCCCGAAGCTCCGAGGAGGTCCCGTGGCCGCACCACCCCGCGTCGTCAGGCTCACCGTCGCCGAGGCGGTCCGCCGCTACCGCACGGTCGTCGACGCGGAGACCCTCCGCGGCATCCTCTCCCCCACCACCCGCGACACGTACACGCGCGACCTGCGCGAGTTCTCCGTGCTGGCGGGCCCAGACCGCGTGCTCGACGACATCTCCGGCGAGGACCTCGACGACGTCCTCGTCCGGTACCAGCTCTCCCCCGACGCGCGCTACAGCGACCCGTCCGGGAAGCCCGGAGGGCCGGGCAAGTCGACCGCGAGCGTCAACCGGTTCCGCCAGTCCGTCTCGCGGTTCTTCACCCACGCCACCAAGCACGCCTGGGTCCAGGCCAATCCCTTCCTCTGGGCCGCTCCCCCGGCCCGTACCCGCGGCGGGCTGCGCGTCGAGCGCACGGCACTGCCGGCGTCGTCGGCCAAGGCTCTCCTGGACGCCACGGAGGGCGCGGTGCACGAACAGCCGGTGCGCCGCGACCAGGACCTCGCGCTCCGCGACCGCCTCGTCATCGCGCTGCTGCTCGTCCTCGGGCCGCGAGTGTCCGAGCTCGTGCGGGCCGACCTCGACGACATCGTCCGCGAGCCCGGCGCCGCCCGCTGGCGCATCCGGGGCAAGGGTGGAACCGTGCGGACGGTCAGCCTCTCGGCACCGCTCGAGGAGGCACTCGGCGACTACCTGGGCGGCCTCCGGCCGTCCCTCCTGGCGCGCGGCGACGCGTCGCCCGACGCGCAGCGGGCCCTGCTGCTGAGCTGGCGGGGCCGCCGCATGGACGCCCAGTCGGTGCGGGCACTCCTGACCCGCGCGATGCGGCGCGTCCCGGGCGACCTGCGCCGCGGCGCGACCCCCCACGCCCTGCGGCACACGACGGCGACGCTGCTCGTCGCGCACGGCTGGGACGTCAAGGTCGTCGCCGAGCTCCTCGGTCACGCGTCGATCGCCACCACCGGCGTGTACCTCGACCGGATCGAGGGCGAGCTCGCGGCCGCGATCGCCGCGCACCCGCTGACCCTCCGCGCCGAGGCGCCCGGTGGCGCGGACCCGGACCTCGGCCCCGACCTGCCGTTCAGCGAGCCCGGTACTGCTGCGGGCTCAGTCCGTGGACCCGCTTGAACGCCGCGCTCAGCGCGAACGGCGTCGCGTAGCCGACGCGGCGCGCGACCGTCTCGAGCGTCGCGTCGGACGACGTCAGCAGGTCGGCAGCGAGCGCCAGCCGGACGCCCGTGAGGTAGCCGAGCGGCGTCTCGCCGACCAGCTCGCGGAACCGTCGCGCGAACGCCGCACGGGACATGCCGGCCCTGCTCGCGAGCGACTCGACGGTCCAGCCGTGGGCGGGGTCGTCGTGGATCGCCGCGAGGGCGCGCCCGACGTCGGGGTCGTGTGCTGCGCGCAGCCAGCCGGGGCGGTCGGCGCCCGGCGCGGCGAACCAGTCGCGCAGCGCCGTCACGAGGAGCAGGTCGAGCACCCGGTCGAGCACGACCTCCTGCCCCGGCTCGTCCCGCGTGAGCTCGTCGTCCAGCACGTCGACGAGGCGTGGCGCCGCACCGGTCGGGCCGAGGACCGCGAGCGGCGGCAGGCCGGCGAGGATGCGTCGGCTCGTCGCGTCGGGCAGCGGGTAGGTGCCGACGAGCATCCGTGCCTCGCCGGGCAGCGCGTTCCCCCACGCGCGCAGCCCGAGCGTCATGCGCTCGGTCATGGGCTCTCCCGCGAGGGACAGGCACACCTGCCCCGGGTGCACGACGACGTCCGGCGGGGTCCCGGGGGCGTGCGCCATGGTGTACGGGGTGGGTCCGGGGACGACGACGATGTCGCCCGGACCGAGGACGACCCGGGGCCCGGCGTCGGACTCGAACGCCGCGCTCCCGTGGGTGACGGCGACCACCGTGGCCGGAGCCTCGTCGGCGATCCGCACCGACCAGGGCGGGTCGAAGGACGCGCGGAGCAGGAACGCCCCACGCGCCCGAGGGCCGTCGAGGAGCGCGGTGAGGGGGTCCACCCCGTCACCGTAGGCGCAGCGGCGTGCCGACAGGACACGACACGACGGCTGCCCCGTGGCACGGTGGTCGGACCGCACGCAACGAAGGAGATGCCCATGCGAGCCGACGAGATCGCCGAGATCCTCGACCGTCCGACCAGCCGCGAGCTGCTGGCCCGCGACCTGACGCGGCTCGCCTACGTCGCGCAGGACGGCACGCCCCGCTGCATCCCGATCGGGTTCTCGTGGAACGGCTCGACGATCGTCATGTGCTCGCCGCCGGGCGCCCCGAAGATCGCCGCGCTCCGCGCCCGTCCCGCGGTCGCTCTGACCATCGACACCGAGGTCCACCCGCCGAAGATCCTCCTCATCCGTGGGCAGGCCGAGCTCGACGCGGTGGACGGCATCCCCGACGAGTTCGTCGAGGCGAACACGACGTACCAGATGACCGCGGAGCAACGGGTCACCTGGGAGGCCGAGGTGCGGTCGCTCTACGTCGACGGCATGGTGCGGATCGTCGTGACGCCCACGTGGGCCAAGCTCATCGACTTCGAGACGACGCTCCCCACGGCCGTCGAGGAGCTGGCTCGCCGGCGGGCGGCCCGGCAGGAGTGACGCCCTGAGACGCTCGCGCATGCCGTCGAGCGTCCCGACCATGGTCGCGCGTCGCGCGACCCGGTTGACTCGGGGTCAGGTGGCCGTCCCGGCCGCCACATCCTCGAAGGAGTCGCCGTGCGTCCTCTCACCGCAGTCCTGACCGGCCTCACGGTCCTCTCCGCCGGCGCGATGGCCGGCACGTTCTTCGCCTTCGCGGTCGGCGTCATGCCGGGCCTGTCCGCGGCGGGGCCCGCGACAGCGGTGCCGGCGATGCGCCACATCAACGCCCGGATCGAGAACCCGCTGTTCCTCGCGGTGTTCATGCTCGTCCCGGTCTTCGCCGCGGTCGCCGGGATCCTCGCGCTGCGCTCCGGCCAGCGCGCGGCCGGGCTGCTCCTGCTCGTCGCGGCCGGGGTCTACGTCGTCGGGACGATCGTCACGACCGGCGCGGTGAACGTCCCGCTCAACCAGGCGCTCGCGGCCGCGCCGCCGCACGCCGACCCGGCGACCGTCTGGGCCGACTTCGTCGGTCGTTGGAACGTCGGGAACGTCGTCCGGACGCTCGCGTCGAGCGCGACCCTCGTGCTCGCCGCCGCCGCGTTCGCGGCGAAGGCGGCGACCCCGACGGCGTCCGCGTCCGCGGAGCTGGTCACGAACGCCGTCGCCGCCGTCGCGCGCTGAGCGTCGCCCGGCGGGCTCAGAAAGCCGCAGGGGTCTTTCCCGGCGACCGACGGGCCACCGACCACGGCAGCACGACCCACAGGCCGATCAGCCCGCACAGCGCGACTCCCCCGGCGACGGCCCCCGCCGGAGCCGAGACGACGACGTCGAAGAGGAAGAACACGCAGCCGACGATCGTCAGGCCGAGGGCCAGCAGCCCCAGGCGCGCGAGCCGGTGCCCGAGGACGACGGTCTCGCGCTTGAGCCGCCGCCGGAACAGGTAGCGGTGCAGGCTCACGGGCGCGACGAGCAGGCCCGTCGCCGTCGTCGAGAGCGCGACGAGGACGAGGTACGTGACGACCTCGAGGTCGTCGAGCCGCCCGAACCGCTGCTGGAACGGGACGGTCAGGAGGAAGCCGGTGAGCACCTGGGCGCCGGTCTGCGTGACGCGCAGCTCCTGGAGCAGCTCGTTCCAGTTCCGGTCCAGCCGTTCGGCGACCGTCTCGCGGCGCCCGGCGTCGTCGGGCGCCCAGGGGCCGTCGTCCGAGGTGTCGTCCTGGGCCGGGTCGCCGCCGGCCGTCGCGTCGTCGCGCACGATCCCACGCTAACCGTCGGACCGGCCCGAGGGCCTGACGAGACCCGTCTCGTACGCCAGGACGACGAGCTGGGCACGGTCGCGGGCGCCGAGCTTCGTCAGGAGCCGGCTCACGTGGGTCTTGACGGTCGTGAGCTCGACGACGAGCTCGGCGGCCAGCTCCGCGTTGGACCGGCCGCGTGCGACCAGCGCCAGGACCTCGCGCTCGCGGTCCGTGAGCCCGGCGAGCCGGTCGTCGTCGGCAGAGGAAGCCGGCACGAAGGGCGGCTGCCGGACGAAGGCGGCGACGAGCCGGGTGGTCACGCTGGGAGCGAGCAACGACTCGCCGGCGGCGACGACCCGGATGGCTTCCAGCAGCCGCTCCGGGGGCGTGTCCTTGAGGACGAACCCGCTCGCACCCGCGCGCAGGGCCTGGAAGACGTGCTCGTCGTGGTCGAACGTCGTGACGACGAGGACACGGGGCCCGTCGGGCTCGCCCACGAGGTAGCGGGTGGCCTCGAGCCCGTCCATGACGGGCATCCGCAGGTCCATGAGGACGACGTCCGGACGGAGGGCCCGGGCCTGGCGGACCGCGTCGGCGCCGTGCGAGGCCTCGCCCACGACCTCGAGGTCGGGGGCGGACCCGACGAGCGCCCGGAAGCCCGCACGGACCAGCGCCTCGTCGTCGACAACGAGCACGCGCGTGAGGGCGGGGGTCGGGGGTTCCCCGAGGTCAGGCATCAGGACGCCTCGGTTGTCCGGCACGTGCCCCAGTATGGGGCGCCGCGGCGTCGGCCGGGAGATCGGGCCCGAACACCGCCCGCACGCGCCAGCCGCCCGCCTCGGTCGGGCCCGCGTCGACGTGCCCACCGTGCAGCTCGACCCGAGCCCGGATGCCGTCCAGGCCCGACCCCGACCCGGTGAGCGGCACGCCCGCCGGACCGCTCCCGCGGGAGTTCTCGACGACCAGCACGAGCGGGTGCGCGCGCCGCAGCGTGACGCGGACCCGCGCCCCCGGTGCATGCTTGACGGCGTTCGTCAGGGCCTCCTGGACCACGCGGTAGGCCGAGGTCTCGAGCAGGCGGTCGTGGTCGGCGTCGCCGTCGACGTGAAGCTCGGCGTCGACACCCGCCTCCCGCACGGACGCGACGAGCGCCGGCACGTCGGCGAGCGTGGGCTCGGCCACCGCTGGTTCGGTCGCCCCGTCGTCCCGCAGGCCCGCGAGCACGCCCCGCAGCTCGGTCAGGGCGCGCCGGCTGACGTCCTCGATCGTCGCCAGCGCGGCCCGGGCCTGCTCCGGGTCGTCGTCGA
>Ga0164242_10001643_pt1 | contig 26497 bp, 19 predicted proteins | sample OricomgcompostMG_FD_108783 | JGI IMG/M metagenome (GOLD analysis project Ga0164242, IMG submission 108783) | Miracle-Growth compost microbial communities from Emeryville, California, USA - Original compost - Miracle growth compost (MG) ...
CCGATGAGCGGCGCGAACTTGGCGCCGTGCCCCGAGCACGGCGAGCAGACGACCAGCGCACCGACCCGGTCCAGGATGAAGTCTTCACTCGGCGTCGTCGTGTAGAGGCAGGTCGCCTCGCCGCGCGGCGTCGGGTCGAGGCCGGGCAGCCACCGCTTGACGTACTCGACGACGCGCCGGCGCGAGTCCGGGTCGACTCGGCCGCTGCGCCCGGCCGCCGTTGTCGCTGCGCCGTGGTGGTGGCCGCCGATCTTGCGGTCGTCGCCGGGACCGCCGTCGCGCCCGCCCGCCAGGTGGTAGACCGACTCGACGTCCTCGTGGATCACGCTCGGCCACGGCGGCGCGCCGGGATCCAGCCGCGGGAAGTGGAAGATCTGCTGCTGGGTCACCTCGATCGGCGGCAGCGTGACCAGGCCGGCCAGCAGCGGCTCGGCCCAGCCGCCGGCCGCGACCACCACCGAGCGGGCACCGATCCGCTCGCTGCCGGCGAGCTCGACCTCGGCACGATCGTCGCCCGGGTGCAGCGCGAGCACCTCCGTCTCGAACCGCACCTCGGCACCGTGCCGCGCGGCCTCGGCGACGAAGGCGTCCACAGCACCCGCGGCGTCCATCGTCCCGCCCTGGGGGTGGAACACGACGTCGCCGCTGAACCGTATGCCGGGCCACCGCCGCTCGGCCTCGTCCGCGGGCAGCACCTCGTGCGGCACGCCGGCGTCGGCGAGGTGCCCGGCCACCGCGGCCACGTCCCGGCGCGGGCCGTAGTCCAGCCCGCCGTACATCCGCAGGATCGTCGCGCCGGACTGCTGCTCCAGCTCCGACCACAGCTCGAACGCCTCGCCGGTCAGCCGGGTGTAGAGCGCGACGCTGTAGGCCCGCCGGACGATCCGGGCGCTGCCGTGCGAGCTGCCTCGATCGTGCCGCGGGGCGAACTGCTCCAGCAGCAGGACGGAGCGTCCGCGCCGCGCGAGCGACCACGCGGTGGCGGCACCCATCAGCCCGGCACCGACCACCACGACGTCACGATCGTCCACGGGCACAGCCTGGCACGGGAGGTGCACGATGTGCGGATGACGGGGCCGGAGATCGAGTTCGTCGGCGGGAGCGATCCCGAGCCGGCCGACGCGGCCGACGAACTCGCCCAGCCGCGCCGCTCCCGGCGCGTCGCCGTCGGCGCCGTGGTCGTCTTCGCCGCCCTGCTCGTCACCGGGCTGGTCACCCGGGCCCTCCACTCCGACCCGGCCAGGCCCACCGCGAAGCCCGCCCCGCTGCTGACGCCGTCGCACACCTCGCCGGCTCCGCGGCGCCAGCCCGTCCTCGAGGTCGGCAGGCCGCTCGTGGTCGGCCAGGACGGCGCGTCCTGCCTGCACCTGCGGGCCGACGGCGCCGTGCTCTACGGCATCCGGCTCACCAACGTCGACAGCAGGACGGTGGACGTCCACGGCGTGCACGCCGTCCCGCCCCGAGGCGACCGGATCGCGCGGGTGGGCGTCGGGTTCCCGTGCGGGCTGCCGCGCCAGCTGCTGGAGATCAACCACGGCGCGGACCTGACCGTCCGCCCGCACACCGACTTCTGGATCGGCGCTGTGATCCGGCCGCACGATCCGTGCGTGCTGCCCGACGCGATCGCATTCCGCGTCCTGGTGCGGGTCGGCCACAGCGACGTCGTCGATCCGGTCGTGGCCGAGGTCCTCGGCAGCGCGGCGACGGTGCCAAGTAGCTGCAGCCACTCGAGCGCGCCTCGCTAGGGTCGGGTGCGTGACGAGCCCACGCGACTACATCGACGCCCACCGCCAGGACCTGCTCGACGACCTCGACGCGTGGCTGCGGATCCCCGGCATCAGCGCCCAGCCCGAGCACCACGGCGACGTCGCGGCGAGCGCGCAGTGGTTCGCCGAGGCGTGCCGCCGGGTCGGCTTCCCGACCGTCGAGGTGTGGGACGAGGGACCGTGGCTGCCCGCGGTCTTCGCCGAGTGGCGCAGCGACGATCCGGACGCCCCCGTCGTGCTGATGTACGGCCACCACGACGTGCAGCCGGTCGACCCGCTGGAGCTGTGGAACACCGACCCGTTCGACCCGACGATCGACGGGGACGTCCTGCGCGCTCGCGGAGCCTCCGACGACAAGGGCCAGCTGCTGTTCCACCTGCTCGGGCTGCAGGCGCACCTCGCCGCGACCGGGCGCACCAGCCCGGCGGTCACGCTGAAGTTCCTGATCGAGGGCGAGGAGGAGTCCGGCTCGCCGCACTTCGAGACGCTGCTCGAGCGCCACCGCGACCGGCTCGACGCCGACGTCGTCGTCATCACCGACACCGGCATGGTCGCGCCGGACGTCCCCAGTTCGGTCACCGGCATGCGCGGACTCGTCGCCTGCACCGTCCGGTTCCACGGCCCCGACCTCGACCTGCACTCCGGCGTGTTCGGCGGCGCCGTCCCGAACCCGGCCACCGAGCTGACCCGCCTGATCGCGGCACTGCACGACGCGAACGGCCACGTCCAGGTGCCGCGGTTCTACGACGACGTGGTCGAGCTGACCGCCGAGGAGCGCGACCTGTTCGCCCAGGTGCCGTCGTCCGACGAGAAGTTCCTCGGCGACGCGAAGTCGCGCGCGCTGCACGGCGAGGCCGGCTTCTCGACACTCGAGCGCATCGGCGCCCGCCCCACCGCCGAGGTCAACGGCATCGGTGCCGGCTACCAGGGCGACGGCCACAAGACGATCATCCCGAGCGACGCGTTCGTGAAGCTCTCCTTCCGGCTGGTCGCCGCGCAGGACCCGGCCCGGATCAAGCAGGGCGTGGACGAGTTCGTCGCGGCACACACCCCGGACGGCATCCAGGCCAGCGTCGAGTGGGAGGGCGACGGCGTGCGCCCCTGCCTCGTCCCGATCGACACCCCCGCCTACCGTGCGCTGGCCGACGCGATCAGCGCGGCGTTCGACGGCCGGCAGGTGCTGCCCGTCCGCGAGGGCGGCAGCGGGCCGGAGGCTGCCATCCAGGCCACCGTCGGTGCGCCGCTGGTGTTCCTCGGCGTGGGCCTGCCCGACGACCAGATCCACGCGCCGAACGAGAAGGTGACGGTGTCGATGCTGTTCCGCGGCGCGGAGGCCGCGGCGCTGCTGTGGGCGAACTTCGCCGGGCTGGGCAGGGCCGGCCTCGCCGGCTGAGCGCCGGCGCGCGTCCGCAGGCATGGGCGCGCACTGTGAATGTCGGCATCCTCGCTCGGGCCCGGTGCACGAACCCGCCTGGATCCGGGGATAACGACTGCCGTGCTGAGAACGACGGACTACAGAACTTCCGCCGCGAGCCGATCTACTGCACATAATCATGTGGTGCGGTCGATGGACTCCTGGCAGAGGCGTGGGTGACGGGCGATGGTCTTCGTCGTCGGTGTCGCGGCCGCGCTGATCCTCGGCCTCGGCTACGTCCTCCAGCAGCGGGTGGCCGCCACGGCGCCGCTGTCGGAGATGCTGACCTGGCGGCTGCTGTTCGACCTGATGCACCGCAAGACCTGGTGGGCCGGCATCGGCTGCATGGTCCTCGGCGAACTGCTCGCCGGGCTGGCGCTGCAGCTGGCGACGGTCGCGGTCGTCGAGCCGCTGCTGTCGACGAACCTGCTGTTCGCTCTCGCGTTCTCAGCCAGCATGGCCCGGCACCGGATCCAGTGGCAGGAGCTGTGCGGCGCGCTGCTGCTGTCGGCCGCGCTCGGCGTCTTCATCGCCGTCGGTGACCCGCGCAGCTCGTCCAGCCCCGAGCCGAGCAACGCGATCCTCGCGATCGCGATCTGCTCGGTCGGCGCCGCCGTGCTCGTCCTGGTCGCGGTCGCGCGCCGGCGCGGGCTGGTGATCGAGTCCGTCCTGCTCGCCACCGGCGCCGGACTGCTCTACGGCCTGCAGGACGCCGGCACCCGCGCCGCCCTCGTCGTGGCCGACCACCACGGCATCGCGGCGATGTTCGTCAACCCGTGGATCTGGGTCGTCGTCGGCGCGGCGATCGTCGGGATCCTGCTCTCCCAGAGCGCGTTCAAGGCCGCCCGCCTGGACTACTCGCTGCCGCCGATCGCCGCCGCCGAGCCGGTGGCCGGCGTCCTGCTCGGCGTCACCCTGCTCGGCGACGAGCTCTCGGTCAGCATCGTCGGGCTGCTCGTCGAGTCGCTGTGCCTGGTGGCGATGGTGGCGGGCGTCGTCCTGATCGGACGATCGCCCAACCTCGCCATCTGTCAGCGCGAACCCAAGCCCGTCAGAGAGCTTGTTCCCGTAGTGCGCGCAGACTCTCCTTGAGCGAGCCCATCGTCGCGAGGACGGCCGTCGGCTCGTAGCCGCAGTGCGCCATGCAGTTGTTGCACCGCTCGTCCCGGCCCCGGCCGTACTTGTCCCAGTCCGTCGTCTCGACGAGTTCCTTGTACGTCTTCACGTACCCGTCGCCCATCAGGTAGCAGGGCTTCTGCCAGCCGAGCAGCGAGTAGGACGGGATGCCCCACGCCGTGCACTGGTAGTCGACCTTGCCCTCGAGGAAGTCGAGGAACAGCGGCGAGTGGTTGAGCCGCCACCGCTTGCGGTTGCCGCCGCCGAACGCCTTCTTGAACAGCTCGCGGGTCTCGGTGACGCCGAGGAAGTGGTCCTGGTCGGGCGCCTTCTCGTACGCGTACGCCGGCGAGATCATCATGCTGTCGACCTGGATGTCGTCGTTCAGGAAGTTCAGCACGTCGATGATCGTCTGCGGCGTGTCGGTGTTGAAGAACGTCGAGTTCGTGGTGACCCGGAAGCCCTTCTCCTTCAGGAACTTGATCGCCTCGATCGCCTCGTCGAAGACGCCTTCCTTGTCGACCGACTCGTCGTGACGCTCACGCAGGCCGTCGATGTGGATCGCGAAGGACAGGTACGGGGAGGGCTTGATGTCGAAGCGGTCCCAGCGCTTGCGGACGAGCTCGGCGTTGGTGCAGAGGACGACCTGCTTCTTGCGCTTGATCAGCTCGCTGATGATCTTGTCGATCTCGGGGTGCATCAGCGGCTCGCCGCCGGCGATCGAGACGACCGGCGCACCGGCCTCCATGACCGCGTTGACCGCGCGCTCGACCGGCATGCGCTGGCGCAGGATGTCGTGCGGGTGCTGGATCTTGCCGCAGCCGGCACAGGCGAGGTTGCAGGCGAACAGCGGTTCGAGCTCGACGACCAGCGGGAACTTCTCGCGCCGCTTGATGTACTTCTGCGAGAAGGTGTACCAGCCGATCTGGGCCGCTTGGCGGATCGGAATAGGCATTAGCCTGCAACTCCCTTGGGAAGGGTGAACGTGATCTCTTCCGTGGCGACGATTCGCTCGTCCACGTCTACTGTGCCGAGCGCCCGCAACATGCCGACGACCTCGTCGACCAGGTGCGGCGGAGCGGACGCCCCGGCGGTGATGCCGACGGTGGCCGCGCCGTGTAGCCACTCGGGCAGGATCTCGGTCGCGTCGTCGACCAGGTAGGCCGGTGTGCCCGCCCGCTGCGCGACCTCGACCAGGCGCAGTGAGTTGGACGAGTTGCGCGAACCGAGCACGATGACGACGTCGGCGTCGGCGGCGATCGCGTTGACCGCGCGCTGCCGGTTCGTCGTCGCGTAACAGATGTCGTCGCTGGCCGAGGACTCGATCAGCGGGAAGCGCCGGCGCAGTGCGGCGACGGTCTCGGCGGCCTCGTCGACCGCGAGCGTGGTCTGCAGCAGGAACGCGACCTTCTCGGGGTCCTCGACCTGCACCGTCTCGGCCTCGGCGGCGTTCTGCACCAGCGTGATCCGGCCGGGTACCTCGCCGAGCGTGCCCTCGGTCTCGTCGTGGTTCGCATGCCCCACGAGCAGGATCGAGTCGCCGCGCCCGGCGAACCGGCGCGCCTCGGTGTGCACCTTCGCGACGAGCGGGCAGGTGGCGTCGATGACGTTCAGGTCGCGCCGGGCGGCTTCGTCGCGGACGGCCGGTGCGACCCCGTGCGCCGAGAACACGACCGTGGTGCCGTCGGGCACCTCGTCCAGCTCGTCGACGAAGACCGCGCCGCGGTGCTCGAGGTCGGCGACGACGTGCGCGTTGTGGACGATCTGGCGGCGCACGTAGACCGGATGCGAGTACCGCTGCAGCGCTGCCTCGACGATGTCGATCGCGCGCTCGACGCCGGCGCAGAACGAGCGCGGCCCGGCGAGGACGACCCGGCGCGGACCGGCCAGCTGCGACCACCGCACGAGGGCCGGGCCGGTGCGGCGCAGGTTCGCCAGCGCCCGCGCGCCGGCCGGCACGGTGGCGAGCCGGTTGAGCGGGCTGTGCAGCGTGTCGACGATGACGCGCACGACGGCCACCGGCACCGGATTCGGCTGGTGGGTCAGGCTGCGCACGATCGCCGAGGACTCCATGTCGACGGCCAGCACGCCCTTGGCGGCGAGCCGCTCGCGCTCGGCCACGGAGTTGACGATGTGGTCTGTGGACACGATCGGCCCGGTGTGCACGCGTAGGCCCATCCGGCGCAGGTCGGCCACCAGCGGAGCGCCGCCGCGCAGCACCGCGCGGCCGTGCTGGTCGCGCACCTCGCTCGCCACGACGATGTCGCCCGGGCGCAGTGACGGGTCCAGGCCGCCGGCGACACCGGCGACGACGACCGTGGACGGCGCGATGCGGTCGAGCTCCGGCAGCCACGCGCGCACCCGCTGCGGGCCCATGCCGCAGCGGTACACCCTCGCCCCAGCGGCACCGTAGACCCCGCGCAGCGCAGCCTGTTCGGTGCGCAGCGCGGTGATGACGGCGAGGCCAGGCGTGCTCGCCTGCTGACGGATGCGGGTCATGGTGTGGCCGTCACCGCCGGAGCAGAACGCAGCGCCGCGACGTAGCGGCCGAGCGCGCTGAGCGGGAACACCAGCCGGTACATCTCGTAGCTGATGTAGAAGTCGCCGGGGAACCCGGTGCCGGTGAAGACCTCCTCGTCCCAGCCGCCGTCGGCGCGCTGGTCGTCGACCAGCCAGTCGATGCCGCGCGCGACCGCCGGCGTGTGCGGGTCGACGGCGAGCAGTGCGAGCAGCGCCCACGCGGTCTGCGACGGCGTGGACGGCCCGACACCGGCGTACGAACGGTCGGTGTAGGAGCGCAGGTCCTCACCCCAGCCGCCGTCGTCGTTCTGGTGCGCTTCGAGCCAGTCGACGGCACGCCGGATCACCGGGTCGTCGCGGTCGATGCCCGCGGCGATCAGGGCCGGGACGACCGCGCCGGTGCCGTAGACGTAGTTACTGCCCCAGCGGCCGAACCACGAGCCGTCGGGCTCCTGCGCCTCGAGCAGCCACTTGATGCCGCGTCGCGTCGTCTCGTCGTGCAGGTGACCGGTATGGGCGAGCATCTCGACCGCGTGCGCGGTGACGTCCGCCGACGGCGGGTCGATCACGGCGCCGAAGTCCGAGAACGGCACCATCGCCGCGAACGGCCGGGTGTTGTCGGCGTCGAACGCGCCCCAGCCGCCGTCCTTGGACTGCATGCCGATGACCCAGTCGATGCCGCGGCCCACCGAGGACTCGAGCCCACGTACAGCCTGGCTGCCCATCCGGTTCAGGGCGAGGACGACCTCGGCGGTGTCGTCGACGTCGGGGTAGCCGTCGTTGGCGAACTCGAACGCCCAGCCGCCGGGTGCCAGGTTAGGGCGCTTGACCGACCAGTCGCCCTTGACCCGGATCTCCTCGTTGACCAGCCAGTCCGCGGCACGCACGAGCGCGGGGTGGTCGGGGGACATACCCGAGTCCAGCAGCGCGGTGAGCGCGAGGCACGCGTCCCACACCGGCGACTGGCACGCCTCGAGCCGGCGCACCGGGCCGTCCGGGGTGTCCTCGTGCACCAGGAACCCCTCGAGGCCGTTGATCGCGGCGGCGAGCACGGGGTGGTCGAGTGCGTACCCGAGCAGGTGCAGCGCGAGGATCGAGTAGACCCACGGCGGCTGGATGCCGCCCCAGCCACCGTCGTCCTCCTGCCGGGCGATGATCCACTCGGCGGCACGGCGCAGTGCCATGTTCCGCCCCGGCTTGATCGGCGAGCGGCGGTACAGCTTGAGCCCGGTGTCGAGCGCGGCGAACGCGGTGCCCACCAGCGTGCGCGGCTGGCGGCGCTTGCTGCCGTGCAGCTCGTCCAGGGTGAACGGCAGCGGACGCACGGGCTTGATCGCACCGACGACCGTGATCGGCACGACGGTCTGGCGCGCCCAGCAGGCCCAGTCGTACACGTTCAGCGGCGCCCACTTCGGCAGCAGCACGAGTTCCGGCGGCATCTCGGGCAGCTCGTCCCAGGACCACTCGCCGAACAGTGCCAGCCAGATGCGGGTGAACACCCGGCTGGCCTCGATGCCGCCGTTGTCGAGGATGAACTCGCGGGCGCGCTTGAGATGCTCGTCGTCGACGTCGTCGCCCGCGAGGCGGAGCGCGGTGTAGGCCTCGATCGTGGTCGACAGTTCGCCCGGGCCACCGGCGAACGTCGCCCAGGTGCCGTCCTCGCGCTGCTGCGAGCGGATCCAGCGGGCCGACTGCTCGAGCTCGTCCTCGCGCAGGATCCCGAGGAACTGCCGCATCAGCAGGTCCTCGGCGTCCATCGTGACGTTCGTGCGCAGCTCGCCCTTCCACCAGCCGGCCGGTGCCTGCCGGCCGATCAGGTGCTGCTGGGCGCGGGCGACGGCCTCGGCGACACGATCGAGACCGCCGGCGAACTCCGACTGCTCGGCTCTTGTCAGCGTGGTCACTGGGTCGTCCTCCGAGTGGCGGCGTGAGTGGCGGCGTGAGTCGTGCGGATGGTTGCGGTCATCGCGTCACCGGTCCCGGTCCACGATGTAGTTGGCGATCTCGATCAGGTCGCGCACGGCCGCGGCGGCCAGCTCGGCGTCGCCGCCGTCGACGAGGGGCAGCCCGTCCAGCTGCTCGAGCGCGACGCGCATGCGGCGCTCGGCCTCGCCGAGAGCCCAGTCCAGGCCGCCCGAGTCCGAGATCAGCTTGGTGGCGAGGACGACGTCCTCCTCGGCCTCCGGCGGGCCGTCGGCGAACATCGCGCGCAGCCGCTCGGAGGCCTCGGAGTCCCCGGTCAGCGCCGCGACGATCGTCGCGCTGCGCTTGCCAGCGCGCACGTCGGACGACGACGACTTGCCGGTCTTCGCCGGGTCGCCCACGACGCCGAGCACGTCGTCGACCAGCTGGAACGCGATGCCGACCTCGTGGCCGAACGACGCGAGGCGGCGGACGGACTCGTCGGGCGCACCGGCGGCAAGTGCGCCGATCGCGGCGGAGCAGGACAACAGCACGGCTGTCTTTCCGGCTTCCATCTTCAGGACGTCCTCGACGGTGACGCCGTCGCGTCCTTCCAGGTCGAGGTCATCGGACTGGCCGGTTATCAGGCCCTGCACGGAGTCGAGCAGCAGCGGCAGGCTGCGCTTGCCGGCCTCGCCATCACGTGCGACGACGTCCACAGCCGCGGTGAGCATCGCGTTGCCGGCGAGGATCGCCTGCCCGACGCCGAAGACCACCCAGCCGGTCGGCCGGTGCCGCCGCTCGATGTCGTTGTCCATGACGTCGTCGTGCAGCAGCGAGAAGTTGTGGACGAGTTCGACCGCGACCGCGCCCGGGATCGCGCACTCGTCGCGCGCACCGACGGCGCGCGCACCGAGCACCGCGAGCGCGGGACGGATCGCCTTGCCGCCGGCGTCGCTCGGCTCGCCGGCGGCGTCGCACCAGCCCATCTGGTAGCTGGCGATGCGCTGCATGAGCGGGTCCAGCGTGTCGATCGCGGCGCGCATGGCCGGCTCGACGACAGGGCGCAGCCCACCCAGGATCTCCGGGGCTCGGTTGCGCATCTCGGCTGTCTCCGCGTCGGTCGTGCTGGCCGTGCTAGTGGCAGGCGTTCCGGTGGTCGTCATGCCGCGAAGCCCATCCGGTCCCGCGCAGGAATCCTCAGCGCGGCCTCTGCGGCGTTTATTCCGCTGCGCACAGCACTCTCCATCGTGTCGGGCCAGCCCGTGTCCGTCCACGCGCCGGCCAGCCAGATCCCGTCCAATCCCGTCTCGGCCGCCGGTCGCAGCGTGTTCGCCCCGGCCTCCTGCCGGAACGTCGCCTGGCGCTCGCGGGTGACGAACGCGTCGGTGACGCCGGCGCCGCGGGCCCGCGGGAGCAGCCGGGCCAGTTCGGCGACGAACCGGTCGGTGATCGTCTGGGCCGGTTCGTCGATGAGCCCGTCCGCCGCCGACACGGTGACCGCAAGATACTGCGCGGTGGGGTTCAGAGCGCGCAATCCCGACGATACGGTGCGATCGAAGAACCACTGGACGGGGGAGTCGACGCCGGCCGCGAACGACAGGTCGGTCACCTGGCGGTCGTACACGACGTGGACGTTCAGGATCGGCGCGTTGCGCAGCCTGGCTGCAGGTGCTGCCGGGGACGTGGTGAGCGCCGGCGCGGTCACGAACGCCTCGGCGTGCGGCACGGCGACGACCACGGCGTCGGTGTCGATCACCCGGTCGCCGGTCGGCCCCTCGAGGTGGACGACCGCGCCGGGCTCGACCTTCGTCACCCGGTGCCCGAGCAGCACCTCGACGCCGGCCGACTCGAGCGCTCGCCGCGCCGCCGTGCCGTGGATGTCGCCGAGCGGCACCAGCGCGTGGCCGACGTCGGAGGCATCTGCCCGGTCGAGCAGCCCGGTGCGGAACACCTTGGCGGCCAGGGCGAGGTTCGCGTCGTCCGGCAGCAGGTTCAGCGTCGCGGTGGCGACGATGCCCCACAGCGCGTCGATCGTCGCGTCGTTCTGGCCGTGCCTGCGCAGGTAGGCGCCGAGCGTCTGCCGGTCGAGCGCGCGGTCGGCCGGGTCGAGCCGCTTCAGCGCGAGCGCGCCGCGGATCGCGCGGGCCCGGTCGGCCGGGCTCAGCACGGAGTACCGGGCCAGGGACGCGCCGAGGTGCGCCGGTGCGGGCACGCCGGGGATGCGCGACAGCGTCGCCGACCGCCCGTCCGGGCGCAGTACCGGGATCGAGAGGTGGTCCTGCAGGAAGACCTGGTCGCGCGCGGCCACCCGCTGCACGAACCACTGGTAGGCCTCGCAGCAGCGCAGGAACACGTGCTGGCCGTTGTCGATCGTCAACTCGCCGCGCTTGAACGAGAACGCGGCACCACCCAGGCGCGGGCGGCGCTCGACCAGCGTGACCGCACGCCCGCCGTCGGCCAGGCGCAGCGCCGCGGTGACGCCGGCCAGGCCGCCGCCGACGACGACCGCGCGAGCCTCAGCCACGTCCGCCTCCGCGCACCAGGGAGCGCACCGCGACGCGCAGCTTGTCCTTCGCCGGCAGCGACGTGCGCTGGTAGGTGATCTGCAGCGGGTCGGCGGCGATGCGGTCGAGCAGTTCGCGGTAGATGCCGGCCATCGCCGCGCAGCACGCGGCACTGCGCCGGTCGAGGACGTCCAGCAGCTGCAGCCCGCGGTCGTACCAGCCCATCGCGCGGGCCGCCTCGAAGCGGACGACCTCGGCGAGCGCGCCGTCCTGGGGGTCCAGCGTCCCGTCGGGACGGATCGCCAGCTCGCACCCGAACAGGTCGAGGTCGCGCTTGGGCAGGTAGACGCGCCCGTTGGTGAGGTCCTCGCGGACGTCGCGCAGGATGTTGGTCAGCTGCAGCGCGACGCCGAGCGCGTCGGCCAGCTCGGACGCCCGCTGCCGGTCGTCGGCGGAGAGCACCGGGTCGAACACGCCCAGCGACAGCCGGCCGATCGAGCCGGCGACGCACCGGCAGTAGACGACCAGGTCGTCGAGGGTGTCGTAGGTGGCGCCGGTGACGTCCATCTCGCAGCCGTCGACCAGCTCGCCGAAGGCGGCGAGCGGGATCGGCAGCCGGCGCGCGGCGTCGTCGAGCGCGACCGCGACCAGGTCGTCGGGATGGCCGCCCGGCGCGGTGGAGACCTCGCGCGCCTGCTTGAGCAGCTGCACCTTGTCCTCGGTCGGCAGGTCGCCGTCGCCGATGTCGTCGACGCGGCGGGCCATGGCGTACACCGCAGAAAGCGCGGTGCGCTTGGGCTCGGGAAGCAGCCGGATGCCCCACGCGAAGTTGCGGGCCTCTTCGCGGGTGATGCGCTCGCACTCGGCGTAGGCGGCCGCGATGTCTGTCACCGGCATCTCACCGGCCCATCATCGTGGTCAGCGCCGACAGAAGCGTCCGGGTTTTCCCTGGTTTTACGAGCGAGGTGAGGACGTCGTGGTCGGCGGCGCGCAGTGCGGCAGCCGTGGCGAGCCCGCCGGCGACGTAGCCCGACACCGCGACCCGCGACCAGCCGGACAGGCGGCGGACGAGTGGACGGCCCGCGCCGAGCAGTTCGAGCGAGCGGTCGACCTGGCGGGCGACCACGCGACGCAGCGCCGGCGAGGCCGAGCCCGCGAGCAGGTCCGCGCGCTCGACGCCGGCGGCGGCCAGATCGTCCGCGGGCAGGTAGACGCGCCCCGCCCGGGCGTCCTCGCCGACGTCCTGGCAGTGCTCGAGCACCTGCAGCGCGGCGCAGACGGCGTCGGAGTCCATGACGTTGCGGTCGCTCGCCGCGTGCGCGACGTGCAGCACCATCCGGCCGATCGGCGCGGCCGAGAGCCGGCAGTAGCCGAGCAGGGCGTCGAAGTCGGCGTAGGAGCCGACGGTCTGGTCGACCCGATTGGCCTGGACCAGATCGGTGAACGGCTCGATCGGCATCGCGTGCTGCTCGATGAGCGGCGCGAGACCGGCCACCGCGGACAGGCGCGCGGCGCCGCCCGTCCACAGCGTGTGCAGGTCGGCGTCGACGGCGTCCAGCAGCAGCAGCCGGTCGCCGTCGGACTCGTCGCCGACGTCGTCGACGAACCGGGCGAACGCGTAGATCCGGGCCAGATCGGCCCGCGGACGCGCGGGAACGATCTTCAGTGCGACCGGGAAGTTCTCGGCCGACATCTGTGCGGCCGACCGCGCGGCGAGCGTCTCGAGAGCAGCCGCGACGGTGGTCTGACCCGGAGAACCCAGATCGACGTCGCTGCTCAATCCGGTCTCGCCTTCCGTGTCGCGCCACCGCCTACCGCGGAAACCCAGTACTGGCCAATAAGTTTGATTGGCTAACGATCGTATCGCCTTCGCCTGCAGATCCTGGCACGCTGGGGCCCCGCACGCCCGCGTGTTGGGGCGCGGGATGATGATGGCCACCTCTCGTGGATGGAGTCGGCTGTGGAGATGGAGCGCAGTGAGGACGCCGCCGCGCCCGCCGGTGGCACGGTGAGCCCGATGCGTCCCGTCGCGGCGGTGCCCGACGCGCCGTCCGGCTTCGACCTGGCCGGCCTGCTGCGCGAGCGCGGCGCCGAGCGGTACACCCTCCACAGCCGGGTCATGAACCCGCAGGTGCAGCGCACGCTGCACGCGATCGGGTTCGACAAGAACTACGTGCGCGGCGCGGGTGCCTACCTCTACGACGACCGCGGCGATGCCTACCTCGACATGCTCGCCGGATTCGGCGTCTTCGCCCTCGGCCGCAACCACCCGGTCGTCCGGCAGGCGATCCACGACGTCCTCGACGCCGACCTCGGCGACCTGACCCAGTTCGACGCGCCGCCGCTGGCCGCGCTGCTCGCCGAGGCGCTGCTGAAGAAGACGCCGCACCTGGACCGCGTGTACTTCGGCAACAGCGGCACCGAGGCGGTCGAGGCGGCGCTGAAGTTCGCGCGCTACGCCACCGGCAAGGGCCGGATCATCTACGCCGACCACGCATTCCACGGCCTGACCACCGGCTCGCTGTCGGTCAACGGCGCCAAGGAGTTCCGGTCGGGCTTCGGGCCGCTGCTGCCGGACGCGCGCATCCAGCTCGGGGACCTGTCGGCCCTGGAGAAGGAACTGCGTCGCGGGGACGTCGCGGGCTTCCTGGTCGAGCCGATCCAGGGCAAGGGTGTCGCGATCGCGCCGCCGGGGTTCCTGGCCGGCGCCCACGAGCTGCTGAAGAAGTACAAGGCGCTGCTGATCGCCGACGAGGTGCAGACCGGCATGGGACGCACCGGCGACTTCTTCGCCTACGAGCACGACGGGGTGCGTCCGGACATCGTCGCGACGGCCAAGGCGCTCTCGGGCGGCTACATCCCGGTCGGTGCGACGATCGCGCACGACTGGATCTTCCAGAAGGTCTACTCGTCGATGGACCGCGTGCTCGTCCACGACTCGACGTTCGGCTCGAACGCGCAGGCGATGGCGGCCGGCCTGGCCACACTGCACGTGTTCGACCAGGAGCACGTCGTCGAGAACTCGCGGCGCGTCGGCGACCTGATGCGCGAGCGCCTCGCCGCGCTCGTCGACCGCTACGAGCTGCTCGCCGACGTCCGCGGACGGGGCCTGATGATCGGAATCGAGTTCGGCCGTCCGTCGTCGCTGAAGCTGCGTGCCGGCTGGACGGCGCTGCAGGCCGCCCGCAAGGGGCTGTTCGCGCAGACCGTGGTGAACGCGCTGTTCCACCGGCACAAGATCCTTACGCAGGTGTCCGGCGACCACCTCGAGGTCATCAAACTCATCCCGCCGCTGACCATCACCGAGCGCGAGGTCGACGCGTTCGTCACCGCGTTCGTCGACGTCATGGACGAGGCGCACCGCGGCAACGGGCTGGTCTGGGACTTCGGCAAGACGCTGATCAAGCAGGCCCGCTCGAACTGACGCCTGGCTGCACGTCACTAGGGTGAGCGACGTGGTCAAGATTCCTGCGCCGTCGTTCGAGCTCGTCCATCACACGCTCGGCAACGGCCTGCGCGTCGTGCTCGCCCCCGACCGGTCCGCGCCGGTGATCGGTGTCGGCGTGCTCTACGACGTCGGCATGCGCTCGGAGCCCGAGGGACGCACCGGGTTCGCGCACCTGTTCGAGCACCTGATGTTCCAGGGCTCGGCCACGCTCGAGAAGCTCGAGCACTTCCGCTACGTCCAGTCCTCCGGCGGGATGTTCAACGGCAGCACGCACGTCGACTACACCGACTACTTCGAGGCGCTGCCGTCCAACGCGCTCGAGCGCGGGCTGTTCCTCGAGGCCGACCGGATGCGCTCGCCGCGCATCACCGAGGAGAACCTCGCCAACCAGCTCGAGGTCGTGAAGAACGAGATCCGCGTGAACGTGCTGAACCGGCCCTACGGCGGGTTCCCGTGGATCTACCTGCCGGCGGTGCTGTTCGACTCGTTCGCGAACTCGCACAACGGCTACGGCGGCTTCGAGGATCTCGAGAGCGCGACCGTCGAGGACGCCAAGGACTTCTTCCGCAAGTACTACGCGCCGGCCAACGCGGTGCTCTCGGTCGCCGGCGACCTCGACCCGGACGCCACGATCGAGCTGATCGAGAAGCACTTCGGCGGCATCGCCAAGCGCAGCCGCCCGCGCCGGCCGGACTTCAGCGAGCCGCCGCTGAGCGCCGAGCGCCGCGCTCAGCACCACGACGCCCACGCGCCACTGCCCGCGGTCGCGATCGGCTACCGCGTGCCGGACCCGGTCACGTCGATGGACGAGCAGCTCGCGTACGTCCTGCTCGCCGAGGTGCTGACCGACGGCGACGCCTCGCGCCTGCAGCAGCGGCTCGTGCAGCGCGACCAGCTCGTCACCGAGATCACCGCGTACGTCGGCCAGTTCGGCGACCCGTTCGACGAGCGTGACCCGTCGACGATGACGATCACTGCGCACTACGGCGACAAGAAGTCGCTCAAGCCGGTGCTGCGCGCGATCGACGAGGAGCTCGACCGCATCGCCACCGACGGCCTCGAACCCGGTGAACTCGACCGGGTGCGCACCCGACTGCTCAGCGTGCTGCTGCGCGAGCTCGACGCCGTGCTCGGCCGCACCCTGACGTTCGCCAAGTTCGAGCTGATCTACGGACGCGCCGAGATGGCCACCGAGCTGCCGGCGCGCTTCGCCGCCGTGACCGAGGACGCGATCCGAGCGGCTGCCGGCGCGCTGCGACCGAAACGACGAGCCGTGCTCGAGCTGGTCGCGGGAGGCGCACGATGACCGTCCCCGCCCTGACCAGGCCCCGCAAGCCGCGCAAGCTCGCGCTGCAGGAGCGCACCACCGCGTCCGGACTCAACGTCGTCGCCGTGCGCAAGCCCGGCGTGCCGATGGTCGAGCTGCGACTGCGCATCCCGTTCCTCTCGGGCAGCGCGTCTCACCCGGCACGCGCCGCGGTGCTGTCCGACGCGCTCCTGACCGGCGCCGGCTCCTTCGACCGCGCCGGATTGGCCGCGGCGATCCAGGAACTCGGGGCCGACCTCTCGGTCAGCGTCGACGCCGACCGGCTCGTCATCTCCGGCAACGCGCTCGCGACCAGCCTGCGCCCGCTGCTCGACCTGCTCGCGGTCGTGCTGACCGAGCCGACGTACGCGCCGGCCGAGGTACGCGGCGAGCGCGAGCGCCTGGTCGAGCGGCTGACGATCGCGCGGTCGCGTCCCGGGGTCGTCGCCGCCGAGGCGCTCGCCGAGCGGATGTGGGGACGTCACCCGTACGCGCTGGACCTGCCGCAGCCGGACGCCGTCGCCGCGGTGACGGCGGGCATCGTCCGGTCGATGCACGAGCAGTGGGTGCGTCCCGAGGGGGCGACGCTGGTGCTCGTCGGGGACGTCTCCCCGGCCCGCGTGCTCGACCAGGTCGACACGGCGCTCGGTTCGTGGACGGGCGCTGCGCCCACCCCTCGCATCCCGGCCCTGACCACGATGGAGGGCGGCCCGCTACTGGTCGTCGACCGGCCGGGATCGGTGCAGTCGTCGCTGCGCATGGGGACGTCCGCGCTGACCCGCAGCCAGGCCGGCTATCCGGCGTTGCAGCTGGCGAACCTGATCTTCGGCGGCTACTTCTCGTCGCGGTGGACCGAGAACATCCGTGAGGACAAGGGCTACACGTACGGACCGCACAGCCGCATCGAGCACCACACGCTCGGTTCGACGCTGATGTTCGACGTCGAGGTGGCCTCGGAGGTCACCGCGCCGGCGATCCTCGAGACCCGCTACGAACTGGGCCGCATCGCGTCGCTGCCGGTGACCGAGGCGGAGGTCGAGTCGGTGCGGCAGTACGCGATCGGCACGCTCGCGCTGTCGACGGCGACGCAGGCCGGGCTGGCGTCGACGCTGTCGGCGCTCGCAGGTGTCGGGCTCGGGCTGGACTGGGTGCTCGAGCATCCGGCCCGGCTGTCGGCGGTGACCGTCGACGAGGTCAGCGCGGCCGCGGCGGAGTACTTCGCGCCCGCGCGGTTGACGTCGGTCGTGGTCGGCGACGCGTCCGCGATCACGACACCGCTGGCCGCCCTCGGCCCCGTCGAGTCGGCCGGCTCCGCGGAGGCCTGAGGTCGTGGACGTCCCACCGCTGTCCGGGACGTACTTCGACCGTGCCGCGCTGCACCGCACCGACGACGAGTGGCTCGCCGACGCGTGGCAGCGCAGCAAGGTCGTGGTGGTCAGCCCGAAGAGCCTGACGCCGGTCGACGCGGCGTCGCCGTCCGGGCACCGGGCCCTCCAACTGCGCACGCCCGGCTCGATCGCGGCCGACGCACCGCACCGCTTCCTCGGGATCGTCGGCGACGACGCGTACTTCACGGCGACCGTCGAACCCGACGACAGCGGCGAGTGGCTGACGCTGCGCGAGATCGGCCCGCACGCGACCGAGCTCGACGGCGGCCTGCTCGCCACCGCGATCGCGCTCGAGCAGTGGCACCAGCGGCACCGGTTCTGCCCGCGCGACGGGTCGCCGACGGTGGAGTCGAAGGGCGGCTGGACGCGCACGTGCACGGTTGACGGCAGCGAGCACTTCCCGCGCACCGACCCCGCCGTGATCATGCTGATCTCCGACGGCGGCGACCGGGCGCTGCTGGGCCGCGGCCCGCAGTGGGCGCCGGGACGGTTCTCGACGCTGGCCGGTTTCGTCGAACCGGGGGAGTCGCTCGAGGCCGCGGTCGCGCGCGAGGTCTTCGAAGAGGTCGGCGTCGGCATCCGCGACATCCGCTACGTCGGCTCGCAGCCCTGGCCGTTCCCCGCGTCGCTGATGCTCGGCTTCGTCGCCCGCCTCGACGGTGACCCGTCGATCACGCTGGATCCGGTCGAGATGGCCGAAGCGGGCTGGTTCACCCGCGACGAGGTGCGCCGGGCGCGGGACTGGACCGACGAGGACGTCGTCGCCGGTGACGAGGGAAGCCGGCTGCGCGCGATCCCGCCGCGCTTCTCGATCTCGCGCTACCTGATCGACCGCTGGCTCGACGGCTCCGTCTGACCTCATCCACCGGTGATCAACGGCGTCAGTCGGCGGACGGGACGAGTTCGAAGGCCCGCCACATCGCCGCGTAGCGTCCGTCGGCCGCCAGCAGCTCGTCGTGTGAGCCGACCTCGGCCACCCGGCCCCGGTCGAGCACCGCGATGCGGTCGGCCGTACGGGCGGTCTGCAGTCGGTGCGCGATCACGATCGTCGTGCGCGAGCGCGCGACCTGGTTCATCGCGGCCGTCACCCGGGCCTCGGTCGCGAGGTCGAGGTTCGAGGTCGCTTCGTCCAGTAGCAGCACGGCCGGGTCGACGAGTTCGGCGCGGGCGAGGGCGATCAGCTGGCGCTGGCCGGACGACAGCGACGACCCGCGTTCGGTCAGCTCGTGCAGGTAGCCACCGGGCAGTGACGCGATGAACTCGTGCGCGCCGACCGCCCGCGCCGCCGCCTCGACCTCGGCGTCGGTCGCCGACGGACGCCCGTAGGCGATGTTGTCGCGGATCGTCCCGGAGAACAGGAACGCCTCCTGCGGCACGTAGCCGAGCTGGCTGCGGAACGCGTGCAGGTCGAGCGTGCGCAGGTCCTGCCCGTCGTAGGCCACCGAACCGGCGTCCGGGTCGTAGAAGCGGGTCAGCAGCTTCAGCACGGTCGACTTGCCGGCGCCGGTCTCGCCGACGAGCGCGACGGTCTCACCCGGTGCGATCGCGAGGTCGACGCCCTGCAGCGCGTCGCCGCCCTTGATGCCGGGGTAGGCGAACCGCACAGCGGTCAGGTCGATCGCGCCGTGGAACCGCTCGGGGACGACCGCGTCTTCGGCGTTCGGGGTGAGCGTGTCCAGCGCCATCACGTCGGCGATGCGCTTCACCGACACCCGGGTCTGCTGCCACGAGTCGAACACCTGCGACAGCTGCTGGATCGGCGAGAAGAACATGTCGATGTAGAGGATGAACGCGATCAGTGCGCCGGTCGTGAGATGCCCGTGGTCGATCAGCGTCGCGCCGACGCCGAGGACGATCGCGTCAGCGACCGACGACAGGAACTGCACGAACGGGAAGTACGTCGCCACCAGCCGCTGTGCCGCCACGCGGGCCCGCAGGTAGCGCATGCCCAGCCGGTGGAAGTGCTCGATCGTCGCCGCCTCGTGCACGAACGCCTGCGACTCGCGCACGCCGGACAGGCTCTCCTGGAAGTCGGCGTTCACGATCGCGATGCGGTCGCGCGCGATGTCGTACAGCCGGGCTGAGTAATGGCGGAACCATGCGGTCGCGATCGCGAGGGGGACGACCACGGTGAGCGTGAGCAGGCCGAGCTCGGCGTTCACCGCGATCAGCGTGACGCCGACGCCGACGAACGTCACGAACGAGACCAGGGCTGAGAGCAGGCCGTTCTCGACGAGCGACTCGAACTGGTCGACGTCGGTCGTCATGCGGGTCATGATGCGGCCGGCCATCTCGCGCTCGTAGTAGTCGAGCGAGAGGCGCTGCAGCTGTGCCCAGATGCGCACCCGCAGCGACAGCATGATGCGTTCGGCGGCACGCCCGGTCACGAACGTCGACGCCATCTCGTCCACGAGATCGGCCAGCGTGACGACGAGGAACAGCGCGGACGCACCGAACAGCACGGCTGTGGAGTCCTTGGCGACGCCGCTGTCGACTCCGGTCTTGACGAGGATCGGCCCGGCCAGGCCGGCCAGTGCGTCCAGGACGACCAGCAGCAGCCCGATCAGCATCGGCCGGCGGAACTCGCGTAGCAGCCGGAACAGGCTGAAGTCGCGCTGGCGGCGGCTCTCGCGGGCGACGTCCACCTCGGCCTCGTCGCGGATCGGCGGCAGCGCGGCGACCTTGGCGAGCAACTCGGGTGTCGCGGCGAGGTTCAGCCGCCACCCACCCCCGCTGCCGCCGAGGCCCGGGCCGAGGCTCGCGCCGCCGACCGCCATACGGGCACCCTGCTTCGGCGCGGAGTTGTCGGCCTGCCACGCCTCGGCGGTCACGCCGTTCTCGCTGCGGGTGACCGCGGCCAGCGCCTCGATGCGGTCGCCGATCTGCGCGGCCGCCTCCTCGTCCAGACCGGACAGCAAGCTGCGGTAGAAGGCGCTCGAGGCCATCAGCTCGTCGTGCGCGCCCTGCTCGACGACCCGCCCGCCGTCGAGGACGACCACGCGGTCGGCGAGGTGCAGCGTCGAGACGCGGTGCGCGATCAGCAGCGTCGTGCGGCCGGGCAGCACGTCCCGCAACGCGTCGTGGATCGCCTCCTCGGTGCGGGCGTCGACGGCACTGGTCGCGTCGTCCAGCACGAGGATGCGCGGATCGGTGAGGATCGCGCGAGCGAGCGCCACGCGCTGGCGCTGGCCACCCGACAGCGTCAGCCCGCGCTCGCCGACGACGGTGTCGTAGCCCTCGCGCAGCTCGCGGATGAAGCCGTCGGCCTGCGCGGCCTTGGCGGCCGCGACGATCTCGTCCTCGGTCGCGGACGGACGCCCGTAGGCGATGTTCGCGCGCACCGAGTCGGAGAACAGGAAGCTCTCCTCGAACGCCATGCCCATGCCGCCGCGCAGCGAGTGCAGTGTCACCGAGCGCACGTCGTGGCCGTCGACGAGCACGCGGCCGGAGTCCGGGTCGTGGAACCGCGCGACGAGCGACGCGACCGTCGACTTGCCGCTGCCGGACGGGCCGACGAACGCGACCCGCTCGCCGGCACGGATGTGCAGGTTCACGCCCGACAGCACCGGATGGTCCGGGTCGTAGCCGAACGAGACGTCCTCGAACTCGATGTCGCCGCGCAGGTGGTCCAGCGCGATGGCGTCCGGGGCGTCCGCGATCGCCGGCCGCAGGTCGATCAGCTGGAAGATCCGCTCGATGCCGGCCCGGGCCTGCTGGCCGACGGTGAGCACTCCCGCGAGCTGGCGGGCCGGCGCGACGAACTGGCCGACGTAGGTCGAGAACGCGAGGAACGTGCCGATGCTGATCTGGCCGTGCAGCGCCATCCAGCCGCCGAACGCGAGGATCGCCACCTGCGCGAGCGTCGGGATCGCCTCGAGGAACGGCTGGTAGCGCGCCTGCAGCCGCACCGCGCGCATGCGCGAGCCGTAGAGCTCCTGAGCCGTCCGGACCAGCCGGTCCAGTTCGCGGGACTCCTGCCCGAACGCCTTGACCACGCGCACGCCGTTGACGTCCTCGTCGACGATCTGCGCGACGTCGCCCTCGCGCTGCTGGCCGTCCCACGTCGCGGGGAAGACCTTCTGCCGCATCCGGTAGGACACCGCGAACAGCGCCGGCACGACGATCAGGCCGAGGATCGCCAGCAGCGGCGACAGCACCAGCATGACGATCAGCGACAGCACCATCATCAGCACGTTGCCGGTCATCAGCGGCAGGAAGTTCAGCAGGCCCTGGACGAGCGTGGAGTCCGAGTTCGCGCGCGACACCAGTTGACCGGTGGGCATCCGGCTCAGCGTGGCGAGGTCCATCCGCTGCAGGTGGTCGTGCATCGCGTTGCGCAGGTCGTACTGCACGGCGAGACCGAGCTGGCCACCGCGATAGCGCCGGACGTAGGCCAGCGCGAACGCCACGACCGAGATCGCGATCAGCGCGACCAGCCACGGCCACAGCGCGGACGTCCTGGTGACGATCACGTTGTCGACGATCTGGCGCGCGATCAGCGGGACGATCGCCTGCGCCGCGCTACCGAGCACGGCCGCGGCCGTCGCCAGCAGCACGTTGCGGCGGTGCCGCATGAGGAAGCTCCAGAGCCGGCGGACCCAGCCCCGCTCGACGGCGTCCGTCATCGGGCGGCGCCCGCGAGTCGCTCGTCGTAGAGCCGGTCGAGTGCCGGCCCGACCTTCTCGAGCGCCGAGAGCAGCGCGCCGGGGTCGTCGACGTGGCGCAGCACGGCGTCGAGCCGCTCGACCATCGCGGTGTCGACGTCGGCGAGCATCGCCTTGCCGAGAGCGGTGACCCGCAGCGCCGCGGCACGCTGGTCGCCGGCGACGGTGTCGCGGCTCAGCAGCCCGCGCTTGCACAGCGCGTCCACCGCCGCGCTGATCGTCGGCTTGCCGAGCGCCAACCGGGTGGCGACGCGGGAAGCCCGTTCGTCGCCGTCGGCGACGGCCGCGAGCACGCGGTAGTGCGCGAGGCTCAACTCACCGGACGCGCGTTCCAGCAGCCGGGACAACCGGGCGAGGGAGCGGACGGCTTCGAGGCGCTGACGTTTGGTGACCACGCTTCGACTGTACGCCGAGATGGTTCGAGCATCGAACTACTTCGGGGACGGTCCGCCGGATCGTCTAGAGGCCGAGCACGGCGGGATGCTGCGGGCGGTCCAGCCGGACGACGACATCGGCCAGGTCGGCGGGGGACACCTCGGCCTCGTAGCGGTCGAAGGCCGGCAGCGTCCACGCCTCGTCCGGCGGGAAGCGCCGCTCGCGCGCGGCACGCGACAACGACAGGTGCACGCTCACGTCGAACGGCAGCCCGAGGCCGAGCAGGAACGTCCCGGCCACGACCAGTACCGTCCCGTCCGCGATCGCACGCGGCGCTGCGCGCGTCGAGCGGTTCGTCGCCGGGTCACGCAGGGACGGCAGGTACGCGCCGTCCACCGCGGCATCGAGCACCTCGCGCCGCAGCGCGCCCGCGTCGAGCCAGTCGAGGTAGGCGTCCGGGTCCTCGCGGCCGAACTCCAGCCGCAGTGACGCGTCCTTCCAGAACGACGACGCGCGGACGAGCTCGACCGGGCGGCCGAGGGCGCGCAGCGGTTCGATCAGCGCTGCGCCGACCGCGTCCGGGTCGGTGACCGGCGCGCCGTCCACGGCGACCCGGACGAGCCCGGGTGTGGCGGCGAGCCGGGTGGCCAGCAGGCGGGGCAGCGCCTCGGGCGATACCGGGCGCGGTGCCTCAGGCAGCGAGCTGCGCCTTCACCTCGGCGAGGCTCGGGTTGGTGAGCGCCGTGCCGTCGGCGAACACGACGGTCGGGACGGTCCGGTTGCCGCCGTTGACCGACATGACCAGCTCGGCGGCCGCGTCGTCCAGCTCGATGTTGACCTCGGTGTACTCGATGCCCTCACGCTGCAGCTGCGACTTCAGCCGCGAGCAGTAACCACACCAGGTGGTCGTGTACATCGTGAACATCGATCCTCCAGACGAACGCGCGAGTCGGGTTCCGATTGGGCTTCAGATTGGGCTTGATTGTGGATAACCGCACCCCGCTCGGCACCATTCCCGGACCTGTCGTCCCGGGCTGGCAGAGTGGGTCGTCATGAAGGACGCCGAGGAGGTGCTGGCCGGGCTCGACCCGGAACAGCGCGCTGCCGCGGTCGCCGTGCGCGGCCCGGTCTGCATCCTCGCCGGCGCCGGCACGGGCAAGACCCGGGCCATCACCCACCGCATCGCCTACCAGGTGCGTTCGGGCGCGGTGCCCGCCGGGCAACTGCTCGCGGTCACGTTCACCGCGCGCGCCGCGGGTGAGTTGCGCACCCGGCTGCGGGCGCTAGGGGCGTCCGGCGTCCAGGCACGCACGTTCCACGCCGCCGCCCTGCGGCAGCTGCAGTACTTCGCCCCCCGGGTGCTCGGCGGCGCGATGCCCCAGGTGGCCGACAACCCGCTGCGGCTGGTCGGCAACGCGGCGGCGCGCGCGAAGCTGCGGGTCGACCGTGCGGGCGTGCGCGACCTCGCCGCCGAGATCGACTGGGCCAAGGCCGTCCTCGCCACGCCGCACACCTACGCGCGGCGGGTGAAGGAGGCCGACCGCGACGCCCCGATGGACCCGGACACCGTCGCCGCGGTGTTCCAGGAGTACGAGGACTCCAAGCGCCGGGCCGGGGTCGTCGACTTCGCCGACCTGCTGATGATCATGGCGGGCGCGATGGAGGAGTTCCGCGACGTCGCCACCGAGATCCGGGCCCGGTACCGGCACTTCGTCGTCGACGAGTACCAGGACGTCTCGCCGCTGCAGCAGCGCCTGCTCGACGCCTGGCTCGGTGGTCGTGACGACCTGTGCGTGGTGGGCGACGCGAACCAGACGATCTACAGCTTCGCCGGTGCCACCCCGCAGCACCTGCTCGGGTTCCGCCGCCGGTTCCCCGAGGCGGTGGTCGTCCGCCTCGAGCGCGACTACCGCTCGACCCCACAGGTCGTCGCGCTCGCCAACCGGCTGGTCAAGGGCGGCGGGACGACCGACCTCACCCTGATCGGCCAGCGCCCGGACGGTCCCGAGCCGACATTCGCCGAGTTCGACGACGAGCCGGCCGAGGCGAAGCACGTCGCCGCCGAGTGCCGACGGTTGATCGACTCGGGAACGTCCGCCGCCGAGATCGCGATCCTGTTCCGCGTCAACGCGCAGTCCGAGGTGTACGAGCAGGCGCTGGCCGACGCGCGCGTGCCGTACGTCCTGCGCGGCGGTGAGCGGTTCTTCGACCGCGCCGAGATCCGCGAGGCCCGGCTGCTGCTGCGCGGTGCCGCGCGGGCCGGTGCCGCGAACAGCGTCGGCGGCGACGAGGCGGACACCCTGGCCGACGCGGTGCGCTCGGTGCTGTCGGGCATGGGGTGGCACGCCGACACCCCGCCGCCCGGCGGCAGTGCGCGCGAGCGGTGGGAGTCGCTGGCCGCGCTCGTGGCGCTGGCCGACGACCTGGCCGCGACCGTCGAGGGCGCCGAGCTCGGGCACCTGGTCGCCGAGCTGGACGCCCGCGCCGACGCGCAGCACGCGCCGACCGTGCAGGGCGTCACGCTCGCGTCGCTGCACTCGGCCAAGGGCCTCGAGTGGGACGCCGTGTTCCTCGTCGGACTCACCGACACCACGCTGCCGATCCAGCACGCGACCACGCCGGAGCAGTTGGCCGAGGAGCGCCGCCTGCTCTACGTCGGCATCACCCGCGCCCGTGAGCGGCTCGCGCTGTCGTGGGCGCTCGCGCGCAGCCCGGGCCAGCGCCGCGGGCGGCGCCCGAGCCGGTTCCTGGACGGGCTGCGGCCCTACGTCGCGCGTGAGAGCCAGCCGAAGCCGCCGAAGAAGCGCTCCGCCGCGCCCGAGGCCGAGGACGCCGAACTGTTCGGCCGGTTGCGGACCTGGCGCCGGGCCCAGGCCGAGACGCAGAAGGTGCCGCCCTACGTCGTGTTCAGTGACGCCACGCTCGTGGCGATCGCCGACGCGCACCCGACCTCGCGTGCCGCGCTCGCGCGCATCTCCGGTGTCGGGCCGACCAAGCTCGACCGCTACGCCGAGCCGCTGCTCGCGGTGCTCGGCGGGGCCGACCCGGCCGAGGTGCCGTCCGTCGAGATCGGCTGACGCCCGAGCAGCGCCACCGCCGCGCCGAGCAGCAGCAGGACCGCCGATACGAGCAGTGCCGTGTGCAGCCCGGCGCGCAGCGCATCGGTGGCCTGGTCGATCACCGACGCGAAGATCGCCGGCGGGTGCGCGATGTCCAGGCCCTTGGCGTCCGAGCCGCCGGTCTCGATCAGCCCGAGGATCGTGCGCGACAGCGCCCGGCTGGCCCCGCTGCGGGCGAGGTCGGCACCGAAGTCGTTCGCCACGTAGGAGTTGACGATCGCACCGAGCGCCGCGACGCCGACCACGGTGCCGAGCTGGCGCGCGGTGTTGGTCGCCGCGGCCGCCATGCCCGACCGCCGCGCCGACACCCCGCCGAGCACGGCCGCCGTCAGCGGGACGACCGCGAGCCCGAAGCCGAGCCCCGCGACGGCGAGCGCGACCAGGACGCCGGCGAAGGACGGACGCGCGGTCAGCACGCCGCGCGCGATCACCAGGCCCGCCGCGGCTACGACGCAGCCGGCCGCCATCGGCCAGCGCGTCCCGGCCGCCGCGACCCAGCGGCCGGCGGCCAGCGAACCGAGCACGACCAGACCGGCCATCGGCGCGAACACCGCGGCGAAGCGGGCGCCGGAGTAGCCGACGACCAGGTCGAGATACAGCGCGGTCAGGAAGAAGATCGAGAACACCGCGAGGTACGCGGCGAACGCCACGAACAGCGCGCCGCCCACGACCCGGTCGCGCAGCAGGCGCACGTCGAGCATGGGGGAGCGGGCGCGCAGTTCGACCGGGACGAACACCGCGGACGCGAGCGCGCCGACGACGAACAGCGCGACGATCCACCACGTGCCGTAGCCGTACTGCTCGCCGCTGATGCCGGCGACGATCACCGCCGCCAGCGCGAGCGTCCCGGTGACGAAGCCGGCCCGGCCGAGTGCCGCGGCGTCCGGGTCCAGTGACTCGGGCACCCAGCGCGCCGCCGCGGCCAGCACGACCGCGCCGAGCACCAGGTTGAACCAGAAGATCGTGCGCCAG
>Ga0164242_10001644_pt1 | contig 26490 bp, 23 predicted proteins | sample OricomgcompostMG_FD_108783 | JGI IMG/M metagenome (GOLD analysis project Ga0164242, IMG submission 108783) | Miracle-Growth compost microbial communities from Emeryville, California, USA - Original compost - Miracle growth compost (MG) ...
CGGATCCAGGAGGGCGTGGTCTCGCTCGGCCTCTACGGCGAGATCTTCCGGCGCAACACCCACGCCTCGGGGGTGATCCCGCAGATCTCGTTGATCATGGGGCCGTGCGCCGGTGGTGCGGTCTACTCGCCGGCGATCACCGACTTCACGATCATGGTCGACCAGACCTCGCAGATGTTCATCACCGGGCCGGACGTGATCAAGACGGTCACCGGCGAGGACGTGACCATGGAAGACCTCGGCGGCGGGCGGACCCACAACACCACCTCCGGCAACGCGCACTACCTCGGCGCCGACGAGGAGGACGCGATCGGCTATGTCCGGGAGTTGCTGGGTTTCCTGCCGCAGAACAACCTCGAAGAGCCACCGATCATCCCCGTCGAGGTCGAGCTGGAGGTGACCGACGAGGATCGCGAACTGGATGCGCTGGTCCCGGACTCACCGAACCAGCCCTACGACATGCACGACGTGATCACCCATGTCCTGGACGACGAGGACTTCCTGGAGACCCAGCCGCTGTTCGCCCAGAACATCATCACCGGCTTCGGCCGGGTCGAGGGCCGGCCGGTCGGCGTCGTGGCGAACCAGCCGTCGGTCCTGGCCGGCTGCCTGGACATCAACGCCTCGGAGAAGGCTGCCCGGTTCGTCCGGACCTGTGACGCGTTCAACATCCCGGTGATCAGCTTCGTCGACGTCCCCGGCTTCCTGCCCGGGACCGACCAGGAGTGGAACGGGATCATCCGCCGCGGCGCGAAGCTGCTCTTCGCCTACGCCGAGGCAACCGTGCCGCTGGTCACGGTGATCACCCGGAAGGCGTACGGCGGCGCGTACGACGTGATGGGGTCCAAGCATCTGGGCGCCGACATCAACCTGGCCTGGCCGACCGCGCAGATCGCGGTGATGGGGTCCCAGGGAGCGGTCAACATCCTGTACCGCCGGGAACTGGCCGAGGCCGAGGATCCCGACACCCGGCGGGCCGAGTTGATGACGGCCTACGACGACGAGCTGGCCAATCCGTACCTGGCGGCCGAACGCGGCTATGTGGACGCGGTCATCGCTCCGCACGAGACCCGGGCCGAGATGGTCCGGTCGCTGCGGTTGCTGCGGACCAAGCGGGAGCAGCTTCCGCCGAAGAAACATGGGAACATTCCTCTGTGAACGTCGCTGAGAATCCCGCGGACCCCACCGAGGAGGAGGTCGCAGCCGTGCTGGCGCTCCTCGCCGTACGGGCGGCCGGTCGCGACACCCGTCCGGAGCAGCCACAGTCCGGCTGGGCGGCGTACTGGCGGACGGTGAAGGCACCGATCGACCCGGGCCCCGGCAAGTGGCAGGCGGCGGTCCGGGGTTGGTGAGTGTGACGACGGCGACCCTGACCGTGCGCCGGGCGCGGGTCGCAACCTTTGCCGTGTTCGGCTTCAACGGCCTGCTCTTCGCCAGCTGGTCGGCCCGGCTGCCGGCGGTGGCCGGCATCTTCCAGCTCACTCCCGGCGGGCTCGGGCTGTTGTTGTTGATGGCCGGGATCGGTTCGGTGCTCGGGCTGCCGCTGGCCGGAGGGGTCGCAGAACGGTTCGGCACCGCCGGCGCCATCCGGCTCGCCGGGTCGGTGCTGGGCGCCGCGATCGCGGTGGTCGGGCTGAGCCTGTTGTTCGGCTGGCTGATCCCCTGCGGCGTTGCGCTGTTCTGCTACGGGATGGGGATGGGCGTCTGGGACGTCTCCCAGAACATCGAGGGTGCCGAGGTGGAACGCCGCGGCAGCAAGACGATCATGCCGAAATTCCACGCCGCCTTCAGCGGTGGGGCGTTCCTCGGCGCGTTGCTCGGCGGCCTGCTGGCCCGGCTGGGCGTGCCGTTGTGGCTGCACCTGTTCGTCGTCGTCGCCGCCGGCGTCGTGCTGATCCTGATCGCCACCCGGTACTTCCTGCCGGCCCACGCCGATGAGGACGACGGCGACCAACCGCGGACGTCGCGCTGGCGGGCCTGGACCGAACCGCGCACCCTGCTGATCGGCCTGGTGGTACTGGCCGCCGCCCTCACCGAGGGCTCGGCCAACGACTGGGTGGCCAAGGCGACCGTGGACAGCTTCCGGGTCAGTGGTTCGATCGGCGCGATCATGTTCGCCGTCTTCGTCGCATCGATGACGATCTTCCGGTACGCGGGCAGTTCGCTGCTGGACCGCTTCGGCCGGGTTGCGGTCTTGCGGGGGTGTCTGCTCGCGGCGATCGTCGGCCTGTTGATCTTCGTTTTCGCCCCGTCGCCGTATCTGGCGGCGATCGGTGCGGTGTTCTGGGGAGCCGGCGCCGCGCTCGGTTTCCCGGTCGGCATGTCGGCCGGTGCGGATGACCGGCAACATGCTGCCGCCCGGGTGTCGGTGGTCTCGACGATCGGCTACGCCGCGTTCCTGGTCGGGCCGCCGATCCTGGGGTTCATCGGGAACCACGTCGGGGTCCGCCACTCGCTGTTGTTGGTGGCCGTGGTCTGTGTGGTGTCCCTGCTCAGCGCACCGGCTGTACGCCCTCCCGCCGGCCGGTAGGGTCCTGTCCATGAACCGACCCATCGACGAAATCGCCGAGGCGTACGTCGCCGACAGCGTCGCCATGCATCCGACCCTGGCCACCGTGCTGGGCATCGAAGGTCACGACGACGAGTGGGACGACTTCTCCCCCGACGGCTTCGCCGCGCAGGCCGATCTGGACCGGCGGACGCTGGCAGCACTGCACGGCGCCACGCCGGTCGACGAGCGCGAGAACACCGCGAAGGAGTCGATGATCGAACGGCTCACCCTGCAGGCGGAGTTGTACGAGGCGCACATCACCACCAGCCGGGTCAGCGTGATCGCCGACGCCGCACACGAGGTGCGCGAGGTCTTCGACCTGATGCCGACCGACAGCGAGGACGCGTGGCGGAACATCGCCGCCCGGCTGCGTACGGTCGCCACGCCGCTGGCCCAGACCCGGCAGACGCTGTCCGAGGAGGCCGAGCAGGGCAACGTGTCGGCCGTCCGGCAGATCAAGGGAGCGGTGGACCAGATCCGCAGCTGGACCGGGCAGAGTGGTTCCCACGACTTCTTCGACGAACTGGTGGCCTCCATGCCGGCCGAGTTCGGTGACACCCTGGCCGGTGAGCTGCGGCGGGCCGCGGCCGATGCCCGGCAGGCCTACAGCGATTTCGCCGACTGGCTGGAAACCGATCTTGCCCCGAAGGCGCCGGCGCTGGACGCTGTCGGCGAGGAACGCTATGCCCTGAACAGCCGATACTTCCTGGGCGCCGCGGTGGATCTTGAAGAGACCTACCAGTGGGGTTGGGCGGAACTCGAGCGGCTGCAGAGTGAGCAGAAGGCGATCGCCCGGGAGCTCTACGGACACACCGACATCAAGGCCGCGTACCAGGCGCTGGACGCCGATCCCGCCCACAAGATCAATGGCGCCGAAGCGTTCCGCGACTGGATGCAGGGATTGGCCGACCAGGCACTGGACGATCTTGCCGGCACCCATTTCGACATCCCGGACCCGATCCGCAAGATCGAATGCTGCCTGGCACCCACCCACGACGGCGGCATCTACTACACCGGACCGACCGAAGACTTCTCCCGGCCGGGCCGGATGTGGTGGGCGGTGCCGGAGGGCATCGACGACTTCTCCACCTGGAAGGAAGTCACCACGGTCTACCACGAGGGCGTCCCGGGACATCACCTGCAGGTCGCGCAGAACGCGTACGCCAAGGACCAGCTGAACCGGTGGCAACGCCTGCTGTGTTGGGTTTCCGGGCACGGCGAGGGTTGGGCGCTGTACGCCGAGCGGCTGATGGATGATCTTGGCTACCTGAGTGACCCGGGAAACCGGATGGGCATGCTCGACGCCCAGGCGTTCCGCGCGATCCGGGTGATCATCGACATCGGCATGCATCTGCAGTTGCAGATCCCCGACCCGAATCCGTGGAGCTTCCGCCCCGGTGAACGGTGGACGCCACAGGCCGGGTTGGAATTCCTGCTGATGAATCTGGCCACCGACGAGCCGACGCTGCGGTTCGAGCTGGATCGCTATCTGGGTTGGCCGGGCCAGGCCCCGTCGTACAAGGTCGGTGAGCGGATCTGGCTGCAGGCAAGGGAGGAGGCCCGGCAGCGGGCCGGCGCCGCGTTCGACCTGCGCACCTTCCACGCCAATGCGCTGAACCTCGGTCCGATGGGGTTGGATCCGTTGCGGGCAGCGCTGGCCCGGATCTGATGCGATTCGTTCTCGCGTCACAGTCCCCTGCCCGGTTGGCAACCCTGCGGTCGGCCGGCGTCGAGCCGGAGGTGATCGTCTCCGGCGTGGACGAATCCGGGGTGGCCGAGCCCCGGCCGGCCGATCTTGCGCTGAGCCTGGCCGGGCTGAAGGCCGAGGCGGTTGCCGACCAGTTCCGCGGGGACCCCGGACCGGTGATCATCGTCGGTTGCGATTCGGTGCTGGAACTCGACGGGGTCGCGTACGGGAAACCCGGCAGTGCCCAGGTCGCCAAGCAGCGTTGGCGGTCAATGCGCGGACGGTCCGGAATCCTGCACACCGGTCATCGGTTGATCAAGATCGTCGACGGCGCGCTGGCGTACGACATCGGCCGGGGCGCGGCGACGACGGTGCACTTCGCCGACCTGTCCGATGCCGAGATCGATGCCTACATCGCCACCGGCGAACCGCTCCAGGTCGCCGGTGGCTTCACCGTCGACGGTTTCGGCGGGCCCTTCGTGACCGGGATCGAGGGTGACCAACACAACGTCGTGGGTATCAGCCTCCCGCTGCTGCGGGAGATGATCATCGAGGCTGGTCACTCCTGGCCGGAGTTGTGGGCGCATCGGCAGGAAGGTCACGGACGAAGTCCCGGAGCCGACGTTCGGCCGGAGTGATCGCGGCCGCAGCGCACCAGACGTCGTCGGCGAACTCCGAGTTCCCGAGGGCGTGCGTGCCAGTCCTGTTCACCACGAAGACGTACCCGTACGCCGACCGCCAGACATAATTGCCGGGTACCGGCTGCCGGACCTGCCAGCCGCCGTGGGTCCGGATCCGATGTTCGGTCCTGCCCAACGGTCCGAGATTACCCGGCCAGGTCTGGCCCGGTGGACCCTTGCGGTACGGGATGGTGTGATCAAGATCGATCCGCCGTGACACCACGGTCGACCACGGGAAACAACTGGCCGGCGAACGCGCCAGCACGGCCTCCCGCATCCGAACGGGCACCTCGTAGGCATCGACGGCGGTCACGTCGGTGGCGTCAATCACCGGTTGCAGCTGCAGCCGGACGCCGCTGCCCAACCAGGACCGCGCCTGCTCCAGGATCACCGGTCCGATGCCCTCGACCCGGCAGATCCCGGTCCCGGCCTGCAGGGTTTCGGTCGAGACGTGGACGTGCAACACCGCTCTGGGCGCGAGCTTGGACAGATCGATGTTCGCCAGCCACTCCGGCGCGTCCGATCGCCCTGGGTCGTGAGCCATCACCGCAGCCGCCGCCAGCGGTTGGGCCAACAGCCCTGCTGCCTGGGCGCGGAACTCCTGCTCCGACGCGCACTGCCGGTCGGCGACGCCGGGAAGTTGATCACCGGTGCGCGCCGACGACTGCAGGATGCCGGCGGCTCGGCAGATCGAGTTCTCCAGCTGATTCGCATCCGCCGCATCGAGCCGCATGATCACGGTCTTGGTGCCGTATCGAGAACGCTTCGACACGTGTACCTGGCGATCCCGCTTGGCCTTCTCGGCCAACCGGATCGCCCGGTCCGGATCGGCCAGCAGGATCTTGGATTCCAGCAGGTCGGAGAACCGCTGCCACGACATGCTCTCCACGCATTCCCACACCTCGGCGTCCACCTGCCCGGCGGCGTCAGCGGTCAGTTCCCGGGTGCGTTGGGCGATGCGTCGCGCCCGCCAGCCGTGGATCCGACCCGCCAGCACCAGCTCCCACAATCTCGGGAGCCGGTAGCGCAGGTCGAGACTGTCGGCGACCAGGCCGCGGGCCTGCCATTCCGGTAGGCCCATCACCGCACCGAGTTCGACCGGAGCGAATTCGGCGATCTCGGGAGTACCGTCTCCGCCGAGCCGGATGGGCCGTTCCGCTCCCGGCACGTCGCCGGATTCGACGGACTCGCCGGGATGCTGCACCGCCCAATGCGCCGCAAGCTCCAGTTGGGCGCATTCCGCCCGAACCTGTTGCAGCACGGACTGTTCCAGGGCCGCGAGCGTCTCGCGCGGACCCAGTCCGTCCATCACCGGTTCGAACATGACTTCACGCTAAGCGACGGGTCTGACACTTTCTCCGCAGCGGACACCAGCCTGTGGAGAACCTCGAAAGACTGTCAGTGCTCAGCCGGCGAGCTGATCGGCGGCATCCCGGGCCTCGGTGGTGCGCTGCAGGAAAGATCTCACGCGCCGCCGTGGACATATAGCTTGCCCCCAAGCTATTGTCGGAGGCCGTGAAGCCGTCCGAAGCAGCGTCCGGCGGCCGGGGCCGACCAGGCGCATTCATCGTGGTCGCCGCGGTCCTTGCCGCCTTCCTGGCCGGTGCGAGTGCACCCTCCCCCTTGTACGGGGTCTATGCGCGCAACTGGGGATTCTCGCCGGTCACCGTGACCGCAGTGTTCGCGATCTACGCGATCGCATTACTGGGCACCCTGTTGGTTTCGGGCACGCTGTCCGACGCCCTCGGCAGGCGGCCGGTGATCTTGTCGGCGCTCGGGCTGCAGTCGCTGGCGATGATTCTGTTCCTGCTCGCCACCGGTGTGACCTGGCTGTATCTGGCCCGTATCGCCCAGGGCATTGCGACCGGCCTGGTCACCGCTGCGGTCAGTGCCGCGCTGCTCGATCTGCAGCCAGCCGACCGGCCCGGCCGGGGACCGTTGATGAATGCCGTGATGCCGACCGCCGGACTGGCTGTCGGAGGGCTGATCGCCGGCCTGCTGGTGCAATATGCCCCGCAGCCCATGCGCCTGGTGTATCTGGTCCTGCTGATCAGCTATCTCGGGCTTGCCGCCGCGATGGTGACGGTGCCGGAGTCGGTGACCACAAGATCACGTCTGTCGTTGATCCCGCGGGTCGGCGTCGATCCGCCGAATCGACCGGCGTTCCTGGCCGCGACTCCATGTCTGGTCGCGTGCTGGGCGCTGGGAGGGCTCTACCTGTCGCTCGGCCCATCGCTGATCATGGAAATCGAGCATTCGGCGAACCTGATGCTCGGCGGTGCCGTCGTCGTCGCACTGTGCGGCGCCGGAGTGATCAGCTGCCTGATCGTCCGGTCCTGGCCACCGGCAACGACCATGCTGGCAGGCTGCGCCGTGCTGATCGGCGGAGTGATCGTAACCATGGCCGGGGTGGCAGCCGGCAGTGGTGCCGTCCTGTTGATCGGCAGCGTGATCGCCGGCGCAGGCTTCGGATCCGGCTTCCTGGGCACCTTCCGGCACCTCGTCAATGGCGCCGAACCGCGGACACGGGCTGGGCTCATCGCGGCGATCTACGTCGTTGCGTACCTCGCCTTCGCCGTTCCGGCGGTGATCGCCGGTGTCGCTGCCCGCGCGATCGGACTGGTGCCGACGACATTCGGCTACGCGGCCATGGTGGCGGCCTTGGCGGCGGCTTCCATGATTGCCGAACTGGTCCGGGCCAGGGCTGCTGTGCCGGCGTCATGACGAGCGGACCGGCCGGTGACTCGGTGGACCGGGTGATGGCGTCCTGGGCCAGCACGCGGCCCGATCTTGACGTGGCACCGATCAGGATCTTCACCCGCCTCGACCGACTGAAGCGTGCGATCGACCAGGAGATGATCTTCGACCGATTCGGGCTCAACGGCGCCGACTTTGCGGTGCTGGCGACGCTCGTCCGGGCCGCCCCGGACGGCGGGATGAGTCAGCGCGGGCTGATGGCTGAACTCGATCTCAGCTCGGGGACGGTGAGCGTACGGGTCGAACGGCTGGTCCGAGCCGGATTGGTGACCAGATCAGTAGATCCCGATGACGGGCGTGGATCGATCGTCGCGCTGACCCGCCGCGGCCGCGACGTGTTCGAACGGTGTGCGCCCGCCCACCTGGAGAACGAACGCCGACTGCTCGGCGCATTGAGCCCCGAGCAACAGGATCAACTCGCCGAACTGCTGCGACATTGGTTGATGATCTTGGAAAGAGCGGATTGATCGGCTCAGAGAAGTTCGGAGATCACGCCGACCAGCAGTCCGGCATTCAGCGCGACGACCAACCCGACAACGATCCAGGCGACCATGATCGTCAACGGTCGCGTCGGCGCAGCCGCAAGCAGCGTACGGTCCTGCGCGATCCTGACCAACGGCACCAGCGCGAACGGAATGCCAAAGGACAGCACAACCTGTGACCAGATCAACATCTGTGTCGGATCCCAACCGATGCCGAGCAGCACCACCGCCGGTACGGCCGTGAGCAGCCGGCGGACCAGGATCGGGATCCGGCGGCGCAACAGCCCGCCCATGATCACCGCGCCCGCATAGCCGCCGACCGAGGTCGATGCCAGCCCGGAAGCCAGCAGGGCCACGGCGAACAGCACGGCGATCACCGGACCGAGCTCCGCGCCCAGGGCGCGATGGGCGTCCTCCAGCCCTCCGATGTTCCGGCCGAACAGCGCGCTGGCCGACAACAACAGCATCCCAAGATTCACCGCGCCGGCCACCCCCATCGCCAGACCGACGTCGACCCGCGTCGTCCTGATCAGCGGCCCGAGTCGATCGGCACCGACCGGGCCGTGCCGGTCCCGGACCAGCGCCGAATGCAGGTAGACCACGTGCGGCATCACCGTCGCGCCGAGCATGCCGACCGCCAGCCGGGCGCTCTCGGTCCCGTGCAGTCGCGGAACCAGCCCCTCGACGGTCCCCAGCGGATCCGGTGGATCGACCAGCAGACCGGCCAGGAAGCCGAGCGTGACGATCGCCAACAACCCGGAGATCACCCGTTCGAAGTCCCGTTGTCCGGTCCGGTCCTGGATGACCAGCAGCGAGGTCGAGACCGCGGTCGTGATCAATGCACCGATGATCACCGGCAGGTCGAACAACAGCCGCAGGGCCACCGATCCGCCGATGATCTCGGCCAGGTCGGTGGCGACCGCGACCAGCTCGGCCTGGACCCAGTACGCGATCCGGGTCCCGGTACGAGTCCGGGAACCGACCAGCTCCGGCAACGACCGACCGGTGACCAGACCGACCTTGGCCGAGAGGTACTGCACCAGTCCGGCCATCAGCGTCGCCCCGACCAGCACCCACAGCAGCAGGTAGCCGTACATCGCCCCGGCGGTGGTGTTGGTGGCGACGTTTCCCGGGTCGACGTAGGCGACCGCGGCGACGAACGCGGGTCCGAGCAGCCGGGACCGGTAGAGCAGTGCGCGCCCGCGTCCCAGCAGGGTGTCGCTCATCCCCCGCGTTTCACGAGATGCTCTGCGACGCGCAGCGAGTTGGCGATGATGGTGAGCACGGGATTGACCCCTCCGTTGGTGACATGCAGCGACCCGTCGGCAATCAGAAGATTGTCATGGCTCCACACCATCCCGTAGGGATCCGTGACCGATGTCTGCGGATCGGTACCCATCCGGCAGGTTCCGGCCTGGTGCTGTCCGGCGCTCGGCCGGGACGGACGGGCTCCGGGCGCCGGTGAGATCACCTGCGACGCGCCGCTGGCCGCCAACCACTCCCGGGCCCTGGCCGTCATGAAATCCCTGGCCCTGACGTCTTCGGGGTGGACCGAACCGCTCAGCACCGCCACCGGGTTGCCGAACCGGTCGCGTACCCCGGGGTCCAGGCGCACCCGGGCGTCGGCGGAGGTCACCTCCTGGATCGGCCCGACCACCCGCTCCATCCGGCGGGACCAGCGGCGCATGCCCTGCTTGGCCCTTGCCCCGAACGGCGGGATCACGCCCGCCCCGACCAGGTAGTCGAAGGTGCTGGCCGGGATCGGCACGAATTCGTTGGCCAGCATCCCGCCGCCGATCAAGCCGTCGTTGCCGTGTCGGAAGTCGCAGGTTGCGATGGACGGGCCGGGGCCGTCGATCCCGAAGGTCTCGTCCTCGAAGAGCCCGAGCGCACCGGCATAGAGATGGCCCTGCAGATGTCGGCCGACCTGATCATGGTTGTTGCCGATCCCGTCGGGCTCCTTGTCCGAGCCGCTGGCCAGCAGCAGCCGTGCGGTGCCGATGGCTCCGGCGGCCACGATCACCTCACCCGTGGCGATCTGTTGCCGCCAGATCCGGCCACCCTCCGCGCCGACGACTGCGACCCCGGTGACCCGGCCGGACGCGTCGGTGACCAACTTCTCAGCGGTCGTCGCGGTGATCAGGAACCCGTTGCCGGTCGCCAGTGCCGCAGGGATGGCGGTGTTGTGCGACCCGGACTTCGCCTCGACCGGGCAGGCGAATCCGACGCACATCGCGCAATGCACACAGCCGGGGCGCCCACGGTAGCCGATGGAGTTGATCAGCAGCGGCGGCGGCAACGTCTGCCAGCCGAGGGTTGCCGCGCCCGCGGCCAACCGCTGTCGGCGACCGCTGCCGGAAACCACCGGGGGCATCGGGTAGTCCCGGGACCGGTTGCCCGCCCACGGGTCGCCGGACGCCAGTCCGCTGACTCCGTAGCGCCATTCCGCCTCGGTGTAATACGGCTCCAGATCGTCGTAGCTGATCGGCCAGTCGGCCAGCGAACTGCCGTCGGGTACGCCGTACTCGCCGGCCATCCGCAGATCCTGAGGGGTGAACCGCCACGCCTGGGCGCCGTACACCCGGGTGCCGCCACCGACCGTCACCGCGTTGTCCGCGGTCGGCCCCGTCAGGGTGCCAAGTCCGGTGTCCAGTCGCGGATTGTGCAGATGATCATGATCGAGGACCGAGGCCGCCGGGCCGGCGCCCGCTTCGATGATCAACACGCTCCGGCCCGATTCGGCGAGCAGTTCGGCGGCAACTCCGCCGCCCGCACCTGAGCCGATCACGATCGCGTCGTACCGCTGACGCAACTGCCCGGGAGTGATCAGCCCGGGACGGTCGAAGGGCAGTTCGGGCAGGTCCTTCGGCCAGCCGCCCTCGGGCTCCGGCCGCCATTCGACCATCTGCCAGGCCGCCGGGCGGCGACCGTCGGCCTGATAGCCGTAATAGCCGTGGTTGACCAGCCGGGCGAACCAGCCGAACTCCGGATCGTCACCGACCGACGCAAGCGCCGCTTCGCGCCCGGCGGCATCCAGCCCGATGAAGCCGTTGCCGCCGACCTGCCAGGCAGCGGCATCGATCTTGGCGACCACCGCGTTCATCCGTCGGCTCCACTCCGGGCGGTCCCGTTCCCGGACGCGTTGCAGGAAATCCAGCCCGCCGGCAGCACTGGCCGACGGAAAGTCGTCGGCGGGGACGATGGCGTCGATGACGGTTGTCAACAGGTCCGGCGCAGTCTGGGCGGTCACGCCTAACGGTTATACGCCATGGCCGATCAGGGCAGGCGCGGGCCTCTCACGGGTTACCGGCCGGTGACGGTCGTACGTCCGAATCCGGCTACCCTCGGGTCGTTATGTCTGATCAGGTCCGACCGTCCAGCCGGGTGCCGGCAGCGATTCGTGCTGTCCGCCCCCACCAATGGATCAAGAACGTCCTCGTACTGTCCGCACCGCTGGCGGCCGGACGACTGTTCGAACCGGCGATCCTCGGGGCGTCGGCACTGGCCTTCGTCGCCTTCTGCCTGATCAGCGGGTCGGTCTACCTGATCAACGACATCCGGGACGTCGAGGAGGACCGGCTCCACCCGAAGAAGCGGTTCCGCCCGATCCCGGCCGGCGAGTTGGCGGTCGGCACCGCGTGGGTGCTGGCCGCTGTGCTGGGCGTCGTCGGCCTGGCCATCGGCTTCCTGACCGCGGTCCCGCTCGGCGCCACCTTGATCATCTACCTGCTGCTGCAGATCAGCTACTCGGTCTTCCTGAAGCACCAGCCGGTGATCGATCTCGCCGTGGTGGCCAGCGGCTTCCTGTTGCGGGCGATCGCCGGCGGTGTGGCCGGGAGCATCGGGTTGAGCCAGTGGTTCCTGCTGGTCGCCTCCTTCGGGTCGCTGTTCATGGTCGCCGGCAAGCGCTACTCCGAGATGCTCTCGCTGGGCGCCGATGCCGGCACGCGGAAATCGCTGGCCAGCTACACCGACACCTATCTGCGGTTCGCCTGGATGCTGTCCGCGGCGATGGTGCTGATCAGCTACAGCCTGTGGGCCTTCGACAACATCCATCGGGGGCCGTTCGGCATAGGCTGGACCGCGATCTCGATCGCTCCGTTCACCCTGGGGCTGCTGCAGTACGCACGGGAGATCGACATCGGCGAGGCCGGTGAGCCGGAGGACGTGGTGCTTCGCGACCGGGTCCTGCAGATGTTCGGCCTGCTGTGGCTGATCATCATCTGTGTCGCCGTCTTCGGAGGGAAACTCGGAGGAGAACTATGATCGACGCGCTCGGTGTCCCCCAGTCGCTGTTGCTGCTCGGCGGCACCTCCGACATCGCTCTGGCCATCGCCCGCGAGTACGCCGGCCGACGGCCCGGCCTGAAGGTATTGCTCGCCGCCCGCCCAGGTGAACGGCGCGCCGCCGCCGCCACGGAGCTGCAGCAGGCTGGCTGCACGGTCACCGAGCTCGACTTCGAAGCCACCGACGCCGACTCCCGCCGGCAGGTCGTCGGCCAGGCGTTCGAGGCCGGCGATGTGGACTGTGTCGTCATGGCCTTCGGAATCCTCGGCGATGCCGAGGCGGCGTGGACCGATCCGGACGCCGCCCTGCAGATGGCCGAGATCAACTACACCGCACCGGTGCACCTCGGTGCGCTGGTCGCCGAGCGGTTCCGCGGACAGGGCTTCGGGCAGCTCATCGCGCTGTCCAGCGTCGCCGGCGAACGGGTTCGTCGCTCCAACTTCGTGTACGGCTCGACCAAGGCCGGATTCGACGGCTTCTTCTCCGGCCTCGGCGAGGCACTCAAGCCGTTCGGCGGACGCGTCCTGGTCGTCCGCCCAGGCTTCGTCCGGTCCAAGATGACCGCCGGGATGGATGAGGCGCCGATGGCGGTCACCCCGGAACAGGTGGCCGAGGCCACGGTTGCCGCCGTCCGCGACCGCAAGGAGTTGATCTGGGTGCCGGCGCCGATGAGGATCGTGATGTCGGGTCTGCGGCACGTGCCGCGGCCGCTCTTCCGGCGGCTACCGATCTGACTTCACCTGGTCCAGTCCGAGCCGCCCGACGGCTGCCAGGCCCGGATTGTCGTCGGAGTTGGCCAACAGCGACAGAGCGAGGCTGAGCGCCCATCCGCGGGCGCGACGCCACAGGTCCGGATCGTCCCCGGCCAGCGCCGTGTAATGATCACGGAACTGCCGGCGTCCCTGGTCGGTGAACGCCAGCCAGGCGACGGCCAGGTCGGTCGCCGGATCTCCCGCACAGAGGTCGCCGAAGTCGATCATTGCGGCCAGCCGTCTGTCGTCGACCAGCACATTGGCCGGATGCGGGTCGCCGTGCAGCCAGCACGGCGGGCGGGTCAGTTCCGGCGAGGCGGCCAGCTCGTCCCACAGGTCCCGGGTCCACTGCGGCGCGGCGAGCAGGTCCAGGTGCTCGGCGACCAACCGTCCCCGCTCGGCGAGCGGGATACCGCGGACCGGATTGCGCGGCGCGTCGGCGGGTGCCGGCCGGTGCAGGGCGGCAAAGAATTCGGCCAGTTCGGCGGCGTACGCGGTGCGGCCGGGCACCGGGACCTCGGTCAGCGCATGCCCGTCGAACCACGGTCCGATCGACCACGACCAGGGATAGTCGTCGGTCGGCACACCGACCCGGACCGCCACCGGGATCGGGACCGGCAGCCGCGGGGCCAGTTCGGGCAGCCAGCGCTGTTCCTTGGTGATCAGCTCGGCGGCGAGCTCGCGGCGCGGCAGCCGGACCGACAGCGAGTCGCCCAGCCGGAAGATCACGTTGTCCCAGCCGTTGGCGACCAGCTGCAGCGGCGCCAGCAGATCCGGGTGTTGCTGCCGGATCAACCCGATGACCAGTTCCTCGGTGACGTCGATCTCGGCCTCTGGCATGCGCACAGCGGTCAAGTCAATCAGATCCGTGGCAATCAGACCGGGGGCAATCAGACCGGCGGCAATCAGACCGGCGGCACGCCGTGCCGCTTGGTGGTGAAGGTGCGGGCCTTGGTCGCGGCTGCGGCGAAGCGGGCGACCAGCTCGCGCCGTACCTCCGACGGCTCGATGATGCCGTCGATGATCAGGTCGGAGGCGAGCCGCAGGATGTCGATGTCGGTCTCGTACTCGGCCTGCAGTCGGGCCACGAACTCCGCCCGTTGGTCGGGGTCGGCGATCTCGGCGATCTTGTTGGCGTAGACAGCGTTCACCGCGGCCTCCGAACCCATCACGGCGATCTTGGCGGTCGGCAGTGCCAGGCAGGCGTCGGGTTGGAAGCCGGGGCCGGCCATCGCGTAGAGGCCTGCACCGTACGCCTTGCGTACGATCAGTGAAACGGCCGGCACAGTCGCCTCGGCGACAGCGGTGATCATCTTCGCACCGTGCCGGATGATGCCCATCCGTTCCACCTCGCTGCCGATCATGAAACCGGGCACGTCCGCGAGATAGAGCAGCGGCAGGTTGAAGGCGTCGCAGAGCCAGATGAAGCGCGCCGCCTTGTCGGCGGAGTCGACGAACAACACACCGCCTTTGACGGCCGGCTGGTTGGCGACCACACCGACCGGATTACCTTCAAGGCAGGCGAATCCGGTGACCAGTTCGGGCGCGAACAGCGGCTTGAGTTCGAAGAAGGAGTCCTGGTCGACGATGGCATCGATCACGCTGTGGATGTCGTAGCCGCGGGCCTCGTCGGCGGGCACCAGATCATCGGTGAAATCCCGGGCCGGTCCGGCGGCGGACCGGCCCGGAGCCGTGAGCCGCCAGTTGCCCGGCAGGTAGCCGAAGAACTCCTTCGCCTGCTCGATCGCGTCCTCGTCGTCGACGGCCAGTTGATCACCGCAACCGGAGACCGAGGCGTGCATCCGGGCTCCGCCCATCTCCTCCAGCGTGACCTTCTCCCCCACCACCATCTCCGCCATCCGCGGAGACCCGAGATACATCGAGGCATTGCCCTCGACCATGATCACCACGTCACAGAAGGACGGTATGTACGCGCCGCCGGCGGCGCTCGGCCCGAACAGGCAGCAGATCTGCGGCACCTTGCCCGAGAGGGCGACCTGGTTGCGGAAGATCCGACCGGCGCCGCGGCGGCCGGGGAAGAGCTCGACCTGGTCGGTGATCCGGGCACCCGCGGAGTCGACGAACCAGAAGATCGGCAATTCGTCGGCCAGGGCGATCTCGGTGATCCGGATGATCTTCTCCACCGTCCGGGCACCCCAGGAGCCGGCCTTCACCCCGGGATCGTTGGCGACGACAAGCGCCGGCCTGCCGTCCACCAGCCCGCGACCGGTGACCACACCGTCGGCCGGCAGCCCGGCGGCCTGCGCATTGGCCAACTGGCCGTCCTCGATGAACGTGCCGTCGTCGAAGAGCAGCCTGATCCGGTCCCGGACGAAGAGCTTGTTCTGGCTCTTCAGCTTCGCCGCGGCCTTCTCGCTCGGGGCCAGGGTCGCTTCCCGCGCTGCGGCCACCTCGGCGGCATGGTCATGCGTCATTCGACATCCAGACCGAGTCCCCGGGCGATCAACAGCCGCTGCACCTCCGACGTGCCCTCACCGATCTCCAGCACCTTGGCATCGCGATAGAACCGGGCGATCGGATACTCCTCCATGAAGCCGTACCCGCCGAAGACCTGGGTGGCGATCCGGGTGGCGGTGACCGCGTACTGGGTGGTCTGCAGTTTGGCGATCGCGGCCGCCCGCTTGTACGCCGCCATGCCCGGTCCCCTGCCCGGTCCGCTGCCGGCGTCGATCGCGTCCCGCATCGCGGCGGCCGCATAGACCAGCAGGTCGGCTGTGTGGGCCATCGCATCGAGATCGGCCAACTGGAACGCAACGCCCTGTTTGTGCCCGATCGGCGTCCCGAAGGCCTTGCGCTCGCCGGCGTACTGCACGGCAAGATCACGACAGGCCCGGATGCAGCCCAACGCCAGCGCGGCGATGGCCACCCGGCCGTCGTCGAGGATCGCCAGGAACTGGGCATAGCCCCGGCCCCGCTCACCGAGCAGATGATCAGTGGGCACCCGGACATCGGTGAAGGTCAGCGGATGGGTGTCGGAGGAACGCCAGCCGAGCTTGTCATAGCCCTGCTCGACGGTGAATCCCGGCGTGCCGTTGGGAACGATGATCGCCGAGATCTCCGCCCGACCGTCCGGACGGGTCCCGGTGCGCGCGGTGACGGTGACCAGGGAGGTGATCGGGGTTCCGGAGTTGGTGATGAACTGCTTGGCACCGTTGATCACCCAGGCATCGTCGTCCAGTTCGGCCCGGGTCCTGGTGGCGCCGGCATCCGAACCGTTCTCCGGTTCGGTCAGGCCGAATCCGGCCAGTGCGCGGCCGGCGACCAGGTCCGGCAACCAGCGGGCCTTCTGATCTTCACTGCCGAAGGTGGCGATCGGATTGATGCCCAGCCCCACTCCGGCCTCGATGGTGATGCCCAGCGACTGATCGGCCCGTCCGACCTCCTCGATGGCGATGCAGAGGCTGGTGAAATCACCGGCGCCGCCGTACTCCTCCGGTGCGTGCAGCCCGAAGACGCCCAGCTTCCCGAGCTTGCCGACCGCCTCGACCGGGAACCGATGGTCGGCGTCCCAGCCCGCGGCGTACGGCGCCACCTCGTTGTCGGCGAAGTCGGCCATCACCGCCCGGAAGTCCTGGTGCTCCTTGCTCAACGCGTACGCCATCCGGTCTCCTTCGGCTCGGCTCGGGCTCGTCAGGCGTCCGCCTGCTGTCCGGTCACGTCCCACAGATGGTGGACGATGTCGTGCAGCAGGTACTGCAGGAAGGTGCGTACGGTGAACTCGGCACCATCGGACCGGGTGCCGCGCCGGTCGAACTGCGATTCCTCCAGCGCCCGGATCCTGGCCACCAGGGTCGCGCTGTAACCGGCGATCTCCGCGGCCACCTGATCCGGGTCGAGGCTGGCGTAGTCGCCGACGATCGCGGCCTCGTCCTGGTCCCAGTTCTTGAAGGTCGGGTTGTCCTCGACCAACATCATCACCAGCCGGGCGTCGTACAACTCGATCGCGTCCCGGACGTGCGCGCCGTACTCCAGCGGCGACCAGACGAGCGGAGCAGGGCGGCGGTCCGCGGCGGGATTCTGGGTGAGGATCTGCACCCACTCCACCGCCGCAGCCTCCAGCCGGTCGGCAACCTCCGGGACGGACACCGCGCCGGCCTCCAGACCGCAGTCGGGGCAACGCAGTTGGATCGTCCAGGTCCAATCCTTGGTGTCAGGCGGCGGCTGCTCCATGGGCACAGAGTATCCCCAGGACGAGGGCAGCACCTGTGCACAACGACCCTGTTTCGGTGGATGAAGGTGCGCTTCTTGTGGACCGATCGGGGCGCCGAGAAATTCGCGGATCTTCTTTGTCCGTTGGGCTTGCGTTCGGCTCACAGGGCGAGTAGAACTGCTCTCACGCACCTCGCAAGGGGAGCGGGATCCGATGAAGACCACGATCCACCCGGCGGGTTTCGACTCGCCGCCCGGTCGATGACGGGCCGGGGTGATCGCAGGATCGTCGGTGAGGCCGGAAGCGTCATCAGTCCTGGCCAACAAGTGGGGCTCGTCCAACTCATACTTGGACGAGCCCCACGCCTGTTCCGGCCCGGTTCCGGTGGACCTATTCTCACAAGGGTGACCATCGACCTGAATGCCGACCTCGGTGAATCCTTCGGCCAGTGGCAGCTCGGCGACGATGCGGCGATGCTGCAGTTGATCACCAGTGCCAATGTGGCCGCGGGCTTCCACGCCGGGGATCCCAAGACCTTGTTGGCGACCTGCCGCGAGGCGGTGACCCGCAACGTCGTGATCGGCGCCCAGGTCGGCTATCACGATCTTGCCGGCTTCGGCCGCCGGTTCATCGACATCGATCCCGCCGAGCTGACGGCAGAGATCATCTACCAGATCGGCGCTCTCGACGCGCTCGCCCGCAGCGTCGGGGGCCGGGTCAGCTATGTCAAGCCGCACGGTGCCCTCTACAACGCCGTCGTCGATCACGAACCGCAGGCCCGTGCGGTCGTCGATGCCCTGCTCGCGTTCGGCCAACCGCTCCCCCTGCTCGGGCTGCCCGGGGCGATAGCGTTGAAGATCGCCGAGGACAGCGGCGTTCGCACCATCACCGAGTACTTCATCGACCGCAACTACACCCCCGACGGCAGGCTGGTCGACCGTCGGCAACCGGATGCGCTGATCACCGACCCCGAAACGGCCGCCGAACGCGCCGTTGCCGCGGCACGGGACCGGGTCGCCGATTCCTTCTGCACACACGGCGATTCGCCGGGTGCGGTGATCATGGCACGGACCGTTCGTGCAGCGCTCGCCGAAGCGGGCATCGAGATCGCGCCGTTCGTCTGAGGCTGCCATGACCCGACGCCTGCTCCCCTACGGCGACTCGGCCCGGCTGCTGGAATGCCGCGACCTGGAGGACAGCCGGCGACTGCTGCACTGGCTGGATCGACAGTCCCGGCCGGAGATCGCGGCGATCGTTCCCGGAGCACGCACCCTGCTGCTCCGGTTGGCCGCGCCGCTGCCAGCAGATCTCGCGCGCAGCCTGGCCGAGATCGAACCGCCGCCGGTCCCGGCCCAGGACACCGGGCTGGTGACGATCGACGTCCGCTACGACGGGCCCGACCTCGACGCTCTTGCCGATCAGCTCGGGCTCGACGTCGAGGAGTTGATCAACCATCACACCGGCCAGGACTGGGTGGTGTCGTTCTGCGGTTTCGCTCCCGGCTTCGGCTATCTGGCACCGGTCGAGCGGCCGTTGCCGGTGCCGCGACGGAGCTCACCGCGGACCCGCGTTCCGGCCGGTTCGGTCGCGCTGGCCGATCACTGGTCGGCGGTCTACCCGACCGCGAGCCCCGGCGGCTGGCAGCTGATCGGCAGCACCGACGCACCGCTGTTCGACGTGGACGCCGATCCGCCTGCCCTGTTGTCCCCCGGCAGCCGGGTCCGGTTCCGACGTCTGGGACCATGATCATCATCGAGCGGCCCGGACCGCTGGCCGTGATCGAGGACCTCGGCCGGACCGGCTACACCCACCTCGGCGTTCCGCCATCGGGCGCTGCCGATCGGCACGGCCTGCGCGCAGCCAACCGGCTGGTCGGCAACCCGGAACACTACGCGGCGATCGAGGTGCTGCTGGGTGGCCTGGTCATCTCGGTGGAGCGGCCGGTCTGGGCCGCCGTGGCCGGGGCCGCCGCGACCGTGCTGATCAACGGACGGACCGACGCGACCCACCACGCCGTCCACCTGCGCCCCGGTGATCGACTGGAGGTGGTGACGCCACCGACCGGGCTGCGCAGCTACCTGGCCGTCCGCGGCGGCATCGACGTGCCATCCGTACTCGGCAGCCGCTCCACCGACCTGTTGTCCGATCTCGGCCCGACACCGCTGCAACCGGGAACGCGACTGCCAGTCGGGCGCACGCCCCAGCCGTTCCCGCACATCGGACTGGTCCGGACGCCGCCGGTGCAGACGCCGCTGGAGGTGCACCTGGCACCCGGGCCCCGGGCCGACTGGCTGACCGAGGAGGGACTGCGAAGCCTCGCCGACCAGGTCTGGACGGTCAGCAATGACTCCGATCGGACCGGCGTGCGGTTGCAGGGTGCCCCGTTGGAACGCCTGGTCAGGGCCGAACTGCCCAGCGAAGGCATCATCCGCGGCGCCGTCCAGGTGCCGCCGACGGGCCTGCCGCTGATCTTCGGCCCCGACCACCCGGTCACCGGCGGTTACCCCGTGGTCGGCGTGGTGCCGGAGAACGACTGCGACCGTGTCGCCCAGTTGCGCCCCGGCGACGGCCTGCGGTTCCGATGGCGTGCCACCCCGGCGACCGACCGCCAACCCCTAGACTCCGTGAGGTCAACAGGGAGGTCGCATGCACAAGGTCCTGGTCGCCAACCGCGGTGAGATCGCCGTCCGGGTGATTCGTGCCGCAGCCGACGCCGGCCTGACCGCCGTCGCTGTCTATGCCGAACCCGACGCCGATTCGCTGTTCGTGCAACTGGCCGACGAGGCGTACGCCCTGGGCGGCAGCACTCCGGCCGAGACCTATCTGGACATTCCGACGCTGGTCGACATCGCGCGGCGCAGCGGCGCGGATGCGGTCCACCCCGGCTACGGCTTCCTCGCCGAGAACGCGGCGTTCGCCCAGGCGGTCATCGACGCCGGGCTGACCTGGATCGGTCCGCCGCCGGCCGCGATCGATGCCCTCGGCGACAAGGTCCGGGCCAGGCACATCGCCCAGAAGGTCGGTGCGCCACTGGTGCCGGGCACGGCCGACCCGGTCGAGGATGCCGCCGAGGTGGTCGCCTTCGCCGAGGACTACGGCCTCCCGATCGCGATCAAGGCCGCGTTCGGCGGCGGCGGACGCGGCCTCAAGGTGGCCAGGACGATCGATGAGATCCCCGCGCTGTACGAGTCCGCGGTCCGTGAGGCGGTCACCGCCTTCGGCCGGGGCGAGTGCTTCGTGGAGCGGTTCCTTGATCATCCGCGGCACGTCGAGACCCAGTGTCTGGCCGACCGATACGGCAACGTGATCGTCGTCTCCACCCGGGACTGTTCGCTGCAGCGCCGCAACCAGAAGCTCGTCGAGGAGGCCCCGGCGCCGTTTCTGACCGACGAGCAACGGGCGACGCTCTACTCCTCGTCGAAGGCGATCCTGGCCGAGGCGGGATACGTCGGCGCCGGTACGTGTGAGTTCCTGGTCGGCGTCGACGGCACGATCTCCTTCCTGGAGGTGAACACCCGGCTGCAGGTGGAGCATCCGGTGTCGGAGGAGGTCACCGGCCTCGATCTGGTCCGGATGATGTTCCGGATCGCCGACGGTGAGGAACTGCGGATCGGCGATCCGGTGATCACCAAGCATTCGATCGAGTTCCGGATCAACGCCGAGGACGCCGGTCGCAACTTCATGCCGGCCCCCGGCACGCTGACCGCCTGGCAGCCGCCGTCCGGGCCGGGGGTCAGGGTCGACGAGGGTTACCGGGCGGGGATGACCGTTCCGGGCAGTTTCGACTCGCTGGTCGCCAAGATCATCGTCACCGGCGCCGACCGTGCGGAGGCCATCGCCCGCAGCCGGCGGGCGCTGGCCGAATTGCAGGTCGAGGGCATGCCGACCGTCGTCCCGTTCCACCGGGCGGTGCTCTGTGACCCGGCGTTCGTCGCCGCCGACGGCAACTTCGCCGTGCACACCCGCTGGATCGAGACCGACTTCGACAACCGCATCCCGCCGTACGACGGCGCGGTCGCTGCGGCAGCCGACCCGGTGGAGAAGACCACCGTCGTCGTCGAGGTGAACGGGAAACGATTCGAGGTGGCGATGCCGGCCGGGCTCGGAGCTAACGCCCAACCCGTGCCGGCCCGGAACAAGAAGCCAAGACGGGAGCGGACGGCGGCGGCAGCGGTCTCCGGTACCGCGCTCACTTCGCCGATGCAAGGCACCATCGTCAAGGTGGCGGTCGACGACGGGGACGCGGTTGCCGAAGGAGATCTGATCGTCGTACTGGAGGCGATGAAGATGGAGCAGCCGATCTCGGCACATCGTTCGGGTCGGATCAGCGGCCTGTCGGCGGAGGTCGGTGCCACGGTGACCAGCGGCTCGGTGATCTGCGAGATCGTCGACTGACGCCGACGCAGTGACTCCAAGAATGGGTTAAATTCCGCGGCCGGCCTCCGGGTCACGCGAATCGCCTTGGCACACTGGAATTCATGGAATCGATCGTCCTGCTGTTGATCCTTGTCGTGGTCGGCGGTAGCGCCCTGGTCTACAACCGCAAGCAGACCAAGCGGCGTGAGGCCGCCCAGCGCGCCGAGTTGGAGAGCCAGCTGGCCACCTCCAAGCACGCCGCCGACGAGGACGTCACCAAGTTCGGTGAGGAACTGCAACGGCTGGACGTGGACGTGGCCGGTCGTCCGTTGGACGAGGCCATGCAGCAGGACTACCAGCGGGCCCTGGACGCGTACGAGGATGCCAAGGCCTCGCTGTTCGCAGTGCGCCGACCCGAGGAGATCCGGCATGTCACCGAGATCCTGGAGGACGGCCGCTACGCGATCGCCTGTGTCAAGGCGCGGGTGGCCAACCAACCGCTGCCGCAGAAGCGGCCGCCGTGCTTCTTCAACCCGGCCCACGGCCCGTCGACCCAGAACGTCCGCTGGGCGCCGCCGGGTGGTTCGGTACGCGATGTGCCGGCCTGCGCAGCCGACGCCGAGCGGGTGCTGGCCGGTGCGGATCCCTACATCCGCACCGTGCAGATGGGTCCCCGCCGGGTGCCGTACTGGGAGGGCGGCCCGGCGTACGCCCCCTGGGCACAGGGCTACTACCACAGCTGGCGCGGCTCCGACATGCTCACCGGCATGATGGTCGGCGGCCTGCTGTTCGGCGGGATGAACTCGATGGGCGGGCTGTTCAGCGGCCTCGGTCAGGGCATCGGCGCGATCGGCGAAGGCATCGGCGAGGGTCTTGAGGGCATCGGCGACGGAATCGGGGACGCCTTCGACGGGATCGGCGACATCTTCGGCGACTTCTTCGGCGGCAACTGACCGCGCCCGACCGACGTCGTCGACAAATCTCAGCGGTCGAAGCCGGGATGGTGGGTGGAGATCTTGCGGACCTCGGTGAGATGACCGCCGAGGTAGGCACCCAGCCCCGCCACCGACCCGCCGGCCAGCCCCAGCAGCACCCCGCGGGCATGGCGGTCGCGGTGCCGGGCAAGCCAGGATGCGGTGTAGAGCGCCAGTGCGACCGAGTTCGTCGACGCGTGGAGCACCCCGACCCGCTGCGATTCCCGGTCGATGCTGCGCCACTCGGCCAACCCGGTCAGCGCCGTCGGCAGGGCCGCGAGAATGCCCAGGCCGACCAGTCGGGTGGCAGCGGGACGTGCCCGGCGGCCGCCCAGCAGATCGAGCAGGCTGGCCGAAACCCAGGTCCCGATCGGTACGTCGGTCAGCGGCGGGTGGATCGCATGCCCGGCCCAATCGCCCTGCAGCGCCCGCTTCCGGGCCGGTGACCCGGTGAGCGGTCCGGCGAGCCGGCCGTACAGTCCGACCAGCGGATCCAATGCCGAGGTCGACTCGACCCGCTTCATCAGCCGGACGTGGATCGGATCCTTCTGACTGATGGTCCGCGCCATTGCCCCTGCCTCCTCGATCAGTGTCCGGAGGGCAGATACCCGCCACGCAGCTCGGCTACCAGTCCGGTCAGCACCTCCGACGTGCCGGCAGCGATCTTGACGGTGGCCAGCTCGTCACCCCGCGTGGTGCCGCGGTTGATGATGATCACCGGTTTGCCCTGTTTGGCGTTGTGCCGGACGAACCGCAGGCCGCTCATCACCGCCAGCGACGACCCGGCGACCAGCAACACCTCGGAGTCGTCGACCAGCTCGTAGCAGCGTTGCACCCGATCCTTGGGGACGCTTTCGCCGAAGAAGATCACGTCCGGTTTCAGAACGCCGCCGCAGTTCAGACACGGCGCCACCCGGAACCCGCTCCAGTCGTCGACCACAGCGTCGCCGTCCGGCCTCAGCTCGGCGTGCCGCAGGTCCTCCTCACGGGCGGTGATCCGGGGGTTGAGGTCGTGCAGTCGCTGCTGGTAGTCCGACCGCTCGGTGAGCTGTCCGCAGTCCAGGCAGATGATCTTGCTTATCCTGCCGTGCAGGTCGATCACCGGATCGCTGCCGGCCTGGTGGTGCAACTCGTCGACGTTCTGGGTGATCACTCCGTTCAGGCCGTACGCCCCCAGCTCGGCCAGCGCCCGGTGCCCGGCGTTCGGCTGCGCCCGGTGCATCCGCTGCCAGCCGAGGAAGCTGCGCGCCCAGTACCGCTGCCGCGCTTCCGGCGATCCGACGAACTCGCCGTACATCATCGGCGTGGCCCGCGGCGATCCCGGACCGCGATAGTCGGGAATGCCGCTGTCGGTGGAGATTCCGGCACCGGTCAATGCGGTCCAGCTCCGGTTGTCGATCAGGGAGACCAGATCGTCGAGTTGATCGATCACAGTCACGGTTCGGTGATCATGGTCGCATGGCTGTGTAACCGGCGGGCCGCCTCGGAGATCGAACCGGACAGCGACGGGTACACCGTGAAGTCCTTGGCCAGTTGGTCAACCGTGATCCGCTGAGCCACCGCGACGGCGAGCGGGAAGATCAACTCGCTGGCCCGGGGGGCCACCACGACGCCGCCGACGATGATCCCGGTGATCGGCAGGCAGAAGATCTTCACGAAGCCGTCGTGCAGGCCCTGCATCTTGGCACGGGCATTGCCCTCCAACGGCAGCAGCACCGACACAGCGGTGAACTCACCGGAATCCACCTGCTGTTGGCTGATCCCGACGGTGGCGATCTCCGGCGCCGTGAAGACGTTGGACGATACCGTCGCCAGATCCAGCGGCGAAACGGCGTCGCCCAGCGAGTGCCACATCGCGATCCGGCCCTGCATGGCAGCCACCGACGCCAACATCAGCACCCCGGTGCAGTCGCCGGCCGCGTACACCCCGCGTGCGGTGGTCCGCGAAACCTTGTCGACGACGACGAACCCGCGGTCGTCGGTCTGCACACCGGCCTTCTCCAGACCGAGCCCTTCGGTGTTGGGCACCGAACCCACCGCCAGCAGACAGTGCGAACCGGTCACGGTGCGTCCGTCGGTCAAGGTCACGCTGACCTCGTCATCGGACCTGCTGACCGCTGCCGCGCGCGACCTCGGCATCACCTGCATGCCGCGCCGGGTCAACACCTCCTCCAGCACCCGGGCAGCATCGGCATCCTCGCCGGGCAGCACCCGGTCCCGCGAGGAGACCAGCACCACCTCGGCGCCCAGCGCGTGATAGGCGCTGGCGAATTCGGCACCGGTCACACCGGATCCGACGACGATCAACTTCCGGGGCAGTTCCGGCAGGTCGTACAGCTGTGTCCAGGTGAGGATCCGGTCACCGTCGGGGACGGCGTCGGGCAGCACCCGCGGATGGGCTCCGGTGGCGATCAGCACCACGTCGGCGTCGAACTCGCGGAAGCCCTCGCCGGTCTCGGCGATCACCCGTTCCGGGCCGTCCAGCCGGCCCGAGCCGACGACGATCTCCACACCCTCCCGGCGCAACCGGTCACCGATGTCGGTCGATTGCTGGGAGGCCAGTGCCAGGACCCGCTTGTTGACCGCGCCGAGATCGACCCGGACCACGTCCGGGCCGTACCGGATCCCCAGTTCCCCCGACTCCTTGACCTCGGTCATCACCTCGGCGGTCGCGATCAGGGTCTTGGACGGGACGCAGTCGGTGAGCACGCTGGCACCGCCGAGGCCCTCGCTGTCGATCAGCGTCACCCGGCCGCCGAGCTGGGCGCCGACCAGGGCCGCCTCGTACCCGCCGGGGCCGCCGCCGACGATCACCACGTGCGTCACGTCATTCGATTGTTCCACGTTCACACCAGTCGATGATCGGCTGCCATTCCGGGCCGGGCTGCCAGTCCACCCGGATGAATGTGTCGCCGTGGGGCAGGCCCTCGGCGATCAGGTCCTCGTCGGCGATCACCCGGTGCGTCAGATAACGCCGCAGGTCGGCCACCGTCGGCGCGCTGACCGCACCGCCCAGCGACTGCACCGACAGCGCAGCACAGAGATTGGCCAGCCGCAGCCGCTGCCGCAGGTCCCAGTCGTGGTCGTAGGTCGCCATCAACGCAGCGACGAAGACGTCGCCGGCGCCGGTCGGGTCGGCTGCGCGGGTCGGGACCGCCGGCACCTCGACCAGTTCGTCGGTACCGCGGTGGTAGGCGATCACCCCGTCCCGGCCGCGGGTGACCACCGCCAACTCGACGTATTCACCGAGCTTCCGGGCAGCCTCGGCCGCCGACCGGGTACGGGTGTAGTTCATCGCCTCGAGATCATTGGGCACGAACACGTCGATCTGGTCCAGCCGGTCCAGGATCCCCGAACTCCACAAGCCGGACTCGTCCCAGCCCACACCGCCGTAGATCACGGTGCCCTGCTCCCGCAGCCGCCGCACCCACGGCCGGAGATTGCCGTCGACGCTGACATGGGCGGCGCCCACCGGCGGGGCGTCCTCCGGCCAGTCGAGATTGCATTCGTCCTCGGCATAGGTGACGAACCGGCGGTCGTGCGGCCCCGTCATCGCCGCGGTGACCGGTGTCTGGTAGCCGTGCCGCTCGGCAACCCAACCGAGATCGAGATTGGCCTCGGCGCCCAAAGACCCGCGGATCGTGGCGCCCAGCAGATCATCGCCGAGTTCGGACAGCAAGGCGGTACGGCGCCCGAGCCGGGCGGCGGCGACGGCAGGATTGGCTGCGCCACCGGGTGAGATCGCGAATCCGTCGGCGTACACCTCGGTCCCGGCTTCGGGATTGGTGACCCC
>Ga0164242_10001645_pt1 | contig 26484 bp, 21 predicted proteins | sample OricomgcompostMG_FD_108783 | JGI IMG/M metagenome (GOLD analysis project Ga0164242, IMG submission 108783) | Miracle-Growth compost microbial communities from Emeryville, California, USA - Original compost - Miracle growth compost (MG) ...
AGCGGTATGGTGTTTTGGATGTTTGGTGCAAGTGGGTGAGGAAGCTGGAGGATGACAGCCGAAAAATGCGAGAAGGGCAGGGGGGGGCGGTGGGGGAGGGTTCTAAGGAGACACTTACGATCGCGAGAGTCGTGGCAGACCAAGACATGGCGAAGTAACTGAGACCAACCAGGATGGCTAGCATGACAAACATAAGGCACCAGAAGTTTGTCTGCTGCTTGAGGAAGTCGCCCCAATATTGAAACAGAGTGAGGAGATTGGCGAATAGGTAGGCATGTAGAGGAGCGCTCGCTGTTGAAGTGTTAGTGATTCCGGCGATAGCAAGCATGGTGGATAGGAATCTTTAACATACCTCCGCCGCCGACGGCCCCGAGGAGCATCAATAAATACCACCGCCAAAGGTGCTTCTGTTCGCGAAGGAGAAGCCCGAAGCTTCCGATTATACCTCTGGGCTTGGTTTGCGCTAGTGGTTTAAGCGGCGGCGATGTGTCAGTCGAGTCACCCGAGGAGCTTTCCTCCGAGTCCGTGAACTGCATGCTTTTTTTCTCTGATATATCAGAAGGAACTGGAAGGTCTTCCTCCTCCTTAGGAGCAGTTGCAAGCTGCTGCGCAGTAGCGAGATTATAGTAAAGCCCGCCTCCTCTAGCCATGAGAGTTTTGTGCGTGCCCAGCTGGATCACCTGTCCCTTTCGGAGGACCATGATGCAGTCGGCTTTCATGACTGTTGAAAGGCGATGCGCAATGGTAATGGTCGTCCTGTTCTTGGATACTCTGTCCAACGCGGCCTGCACCATCTGTTCGCTTCGCACATCGATGCTGCTTGTTGCTTCGTCGAGAATCAGGATTTTGGGCTGCTTCACGATGCTTCGTGCGATAGCTAGCCGCTGCCGCTGACCGCCGCTGAGCTTGATCCCGGCATCTCCAACGACTGTGGAATATCCCTACACTACTATTAGCGAAGTTGGTGAGGAGGAGCTAAGACCACAGGATGCTTACCTCTGGCAAGCGATCGATAAACTCGTCCGCGAATGCTTCTTGGCACGCTTTCTTTACCATCTCCTTCCTGATTTCTAACGGAGCGTTTTCCCACTGAGTGCCAATGAGACCGTACTCAACGTTTTTATATATGGTGGTATTAAAGAGAAACGGCTCCTGTTGCACGAGGCCGATCTGTGACCTCCACCATTTGAGATCGATTTCCTTCAGGTGTCGACCTCCGACTTTGATCGTGCCATTCCGTATCCTCTACAAGGTCGGTATTAGGTCAGAAAAGCAGCTCACCATAATAGACTGGGGGATCACACGGTTCAGACGTACAGTAGCATAGCCTGAGGGTCCATTATCGAGCTCGTACCATCGTTCGATCAGCCCTACGATAGTACTCTTACCTGAGCCGGATGGCCCAACAAGAGCAGTGATCTTCCCGGCCTGGAAACGTATGCTGAGGTTATTAAGGACCTTGATGCGCGGCCTCGACGGATACGCAAAGTTCACATTGCCGAGGTCAATGTCTCCCATCGCTGACACGTCGGGTTCTTTAAGTCCTCCGATATTCGGCTTAGGTGCATCGATGACGGTGTGGAAGATGTTAGAGGCTCCGGCGGCGCGAGAGGCGGCGGAGATAGGGGCTGTTACGCCTCGGATGGAGCTTGTCATCAACATGACGGACATGAGGACGCTATCTTGCGTTAGAGGTGCGTCTTCATAGCTGGGTTACAAATAGGGTCTTACACAATAAGCGTCTCAGGACTAGTAATCTTCTGCTCCCGATACATCTTGAGTGAGTACCAAAATGAGAGCGCAAATGTCCTAGATTTAGTGGTTAGTTTTATGATCCGCATCTATGTAGGATGGTATTTTCACGAACGCGTAGACGGAAAAGAAGACTACAAGTTTGTCAGCACAGCACCTCTTCTCAACTACACATCTGGAAGCACAACTTACCCGGAGCCTGCTGTAAGGCGATTAACGGCGGCATAGTTCTGCCTCTACGCCGTGCCTCATTGACCCAGGTCTCATACCGCTTCTCCATTTTGGACTCGGCACCGCAAGCGGCCACCATGCGGATCGCGTTAAACGTCTCATTTGCGACAACCGAAGCCTGAATGTCCGCATGCTGTACCTTGCCTACAGATTTAACGACCAGCGGGATCGTGATGCCGAACACGATGATGATAAGGATAAGGCCGCAGCATGTCACGATCGCCAGGTTCCAGCTGTAGGTGAAGGATATTGCCAGGGCCGTGATAACCAATGAGATGGCCTGCAGGAGCTGGGAGAGCTTCTCCGAGATTCCAGCCTGTAGCGTACTCGCAGTTATGGTGATAATTGCCGCCGTTTGGCCCGGCGGGAGGACGTCGAGTGTTGAGATGGGCTGACGGAATAGGCATCTCATGTACTCGAGCCTTATTGCGGCTGATATGCGCAGGCTCGCCATCCTGAAGCCAAGCTAGTTGGCGTTAGCATGCTTGTCATTCGTCTCAAAGCGGAAGTGGAGTTCCTACACAGCCGATATAAGTAAACCCAAGCTTGGCGATGAAGATGTAAGCAAGATATAACCTGTGGGGCAGCATTAGCTATCAGATGCCAGTATTGGAATTTTCGTAGGCTACTCACGCGCATTCGTTGATGCTCGCTTGAAACGAGCTGGCAGCAGCATCGGCGTCGAATTTGTAATACCCATTGAAGGAACCGATCATTCGACCTGACAAATCGTAAGTCTCTACAAGCACAAAACTTTGGTAATACAATAATACGTACCGAAGACAATGGTCATCATAGGCATTGTGGCCCCAGCACCGAGTGAGGCCACCACAGCCACGACTAGTATGAGCCTGTCCGTCCATGTAGAATACGTAAATATTCTCTGCAGCGATAGTCAGTTGAGGTTGCTAATCAGGGGCAAGTAGCTTCCGTACCCAGAAGTCCTTCAATCCGGCCTTCTTCTCCGGTTTTACGCCGGCAGGGTTCTTGTTGGCGCCGTTAGTCGGAACCGGAGCTGCTTTATGATGGGCCGCCAGGGTTATAGCCGCTTCGGCTTTGGCAGCAGGCTCATGTCGCGCCGGTGACAGCACTTCCGCCGTCGCTGGGCCATCGAGCTTCGTCGCCGGCGACGCGATGAGTCTCGGCATAGCGGTAGTAGGAGGAGGTGGAGGAGGATGGGACGGAGGCGACGGGCTCACGGCCTTCTCCGATACCTCCGGCGAGGTACCCATGGCACGCGCCGGTTGCTCCGGAAGAGACGCGGTTACACGGCGGCGGCCGTCGTGGGAACACGGAGGGCGGCAACGGCGGAGCCGGGATGAGGCTCTGGGGAGAGAGCAAGGTTCAGCACAAGAGTAGCTCCAAGCGTGCCATCGTAGCCTTCAGGGTCGGAGGATTTTGGGGCGAAAACCAAGCAAAGGGAGGAACGTGGGAATAGGATTGGCGCAAGTTCTGAGAGAACGGCCCTTCTCGTCGGGGGCATTCACAAGGCTTGGCGGAGCTGTAAACCCAGGGAAAACGAAAGGCAACGGGCGTAGACCAGCGCACTGCACGCTACATTACATAGAGCAGGCTAGAATGTTACGTTCAAAGTGTTATCACGATGTCATATTCCCCCCCGTTGGCGTCAGAGGGCCTAGACAGCGGTCGTTTTCCGACGATCGAGTTTGAGGGAGTGGTGGCCACCACCACATTCCCAGAAGGTAGTTTCCCGTAGTATCTGCCACGGGCATCTCATGGTTGGCAAATAAAGTGGTAATCTACGAGCAATATGCTCAGAGTCTCGTTATTACGCTATGTAAGCATGTCTGGTAGGGTGCAAGTGGAACGTCATGGCCGATCGGTGGGCAGAACTTGACAGGTCGCCTGGGAACCAGTGGAGACTTCCTGGAAGTGATTGATGCACCGCAGATTGCTCACTCTTAATGTTCGCATAAGTTAGGCCCGTAGCACATATACGACCACTTCCGCCCATGTCCGTCTAAAAAGGTTCTCGAAGGCCCACTGGTCGAGATTGGGCCTCTTGGCATTGATAAGATCAACCTGGGCTACCTCCCTCCCCAATATCCAGATTGGAGTGGATTGGAGTTGAATGAGTGGCTGTTCGGAAAAATAGAAATGTCATGCAGCCCGGGCGACGTTTTCGGACAGCCGCCAAGACAAACTTCACCGGCAGTTAAATAGGCTGAGTGGAGACACACCTAGTTGTATTTACCTAAATACCCTGCCGATCGAATTCGCTTGCATTCGATTGCCGCACTTGCTTGCCGATGCATAGCATATTGGGTGAACACAACCCACACTGCGCTCTCTTTGCCTTGGCTTTGCCTTCCATATCTGCGAGGGTTTGCCTCCCTCCGTGCGCTTCTCCCCTGCCCCCTGCGCTTCTCTATGTGGTCCCCGCTGCATGACAACCCCAGGGCTAAAGCGCCAAGATTATGTGCATGCAAGGTATGTGCGGTACTATGCAAGGTGGTTGCTAGTAGCTTTCACGAGCAAATGCTGTTGGTGCCGCGTGGCGGGGGTGGGAAGGGGGGAATGTACGCCCAGCGTCAGGGGTAATTTGGGTATGCCGTGGGACTAGATTAAATCCGTAGCTGGAAAAGACAGTCTGTACGTCCCACAACCTCGATTCTCACTCGGCCTTGAAAACCAGGGGCACGCCGTCTGCAGGTACACGGCAAAAAGCTTATCGAAGTCCCAGGCTCCCACCCCAAGGTCCCCTCCGTTCCCGCCTTCCACATTGGCTGATCTGTCCCCCTTGCCTGGCAATCACCTCACCGGGCCGCCCCTACGCGCCCGGGTAAGGCCAGAGAGTCTGTAGATACTCCAGGGTTATAGTTTATTTTTCATATCGTGACCCTCTTCAAAAATGTGCTCGCCGCCCCTTCCAGACCCCGGGGTCTAGACGGGGCGATAGGAGGAGGGATATGTCCAACTAGACCTTCATACCATAGACTATGTCCGATATGCCGGCTCTCGGACCGCATAGGAAAAGAAAATACTGCATTGAGATTGGCTAGATGACAAACGAAGCAGTCAGCGAGCCTAGTTCGTCTCGTCTCAAGCCTCTTCCCGCGTGTGAAAGAAGGTTTCTGTGGCCTGTGCCACTTGCCCGGTTTTCCGGATTACACATGACCCTAGATTGAACTTTGATCAGCATTAATTTGGATCTCGTCCCATTAACCCTTTGCGTCTTTCACCCTTTAAACCTCGGCCTATATCTGATTGCCGGCTCAACTTGCTAGAACGGGACACACCAGGTAACGTAGCTTCATGTGAGGTTTTGCAAGGCCCCGCTGTGTTCTCCTCGTTTGCTTCTTGAGCTGCTCTACTATATTGGGCCCCCCACAAGACGAGCTTTATGTCAATCTCCCTGTTCCAGGAAAACCGATATGTACAAAATACCATTCCACTGCTGGGAATACGCGGTCCACAACTCGGTACCAAGACAGGACAGATTGCAGTTGAGATCACAACCCGTCATTGTTGGTAAGTTCTGTAATTTTGATCGCCCTCTAGCCCAGAGGTGACGTTCTACTATTCTAGGTCTCCGCGCTTGTTTCTGTAGGCAAAAAAGAAAAAGATCAGATATCGTAGGTTTTAATGGCCTCCCGAACCACATCTCCCAATTCCTTGACCGTGTCCTTATCTCGAGGGAGGGTATGGCCTTTAGCGTGATCAAATAGATAAGCATTGTCAGGATTGCAGACGTTGAACAAGGCCAACGAGCCGTGGACATAAGGATCCAGCGAGCCGACTGTTGTAATATGAGTGAGCAGGGGGTTGAAAATGTGTGGCCTGGTTTACTAGACTTACTGATGTGGCATGTCGGTATTTCGATCACCTCGTCGGACTCATCAGCGAGGACCATGAAGTGCGTTACTGGGTCGACGGGCGGCCACCCGGCGAAGAAGATGGCGTATTTGAACATGGGTTCGGTGCCCCTTGTGACAGCACGTCTTTGCTCGAGAAGCAACAGGGTGGCAGCAACGGTGGCCCCCTCCGAGTATCCAATAATACCTTCGAACGGACCCCGTTCTTCCATGATCTTGACGAGGAATTTCAAGGCCTGGTCAGTGCTCTTGTGCGAGCTCGCGATACCCTCTCTCATCAACTCCCTCATTGTATCCTCTGGCGTCTCACAGTCAGGGAAATCCCTGATGCGAGAGAGCACATCATCGTCGTGCGTCGTTTCCACGTCCTGATCCGGCTCGATGAACCGGAAGTACGGAGGCTTCCCGAAGTATTCCTCGAAACCTTCAGGTGGGACGGCTGTGCAAGGTCCATGAATGAAGTGGAAGGTCGCAGTACCATCCTCGGTCAATTCTTTCACGATGGGAGCTGTAATGGGGGTCAGAGATCGTCTCATACATTGGGTGTTCAGTCAAATGCAAAACGCAGTATGTACCCAGTTGGACTTGGAATTTCTGTTTCAAGAGTTAGCGAAAGAGAAAAAAAAACTCCGAAAATATCGTCAGCAATGTGAGACACTCACATCCGAGCTGCCATAGGCACCAGGAAGACAGAGGAACCTCATGCTGAATTGAGGGCGCGACAGGTGCGGTCGTTGCAATGGTAGCTATCCGTGACAATGACTACTCGTATCTTGTGACTTGTTTATCGTCAGTGCTACGTCCGACTCATAAATCAGGTGGTGACGCGAGGCGAATTCTGGCCGAAGTGCGCAAAAGATTCCGTTCTGGGCCCTGGCGGCATGCAGATAGGGTGTCGTACCGAGCGGTAGATATCACGGTAGCTGAGCCCTATCCGCCACCAGCGCGCATAGAAGAAATCTAGAACGTAACGTTAGCTGGGACGGCCGAGTGTTTTCATTTGAACCTGACGATAATCAGACGATAGTGAGAAAGCAACGACGGTAGCAGCGACGGCGACGCGTCACTTAAGCTTTAAGCGACTGTTTGATGCCGCGTGGCCACATATTGAAACGCACCAGGTCAGAAAATATAGGGGCCTTGGCATTGTCCAGGCTTGGACGTCCCAGTTCCGCGTCTTTCCCCTTTCCCAGGCGGGCATCTCCCGCCGCATGGATCCCAACCCTGGGAACGGTGCGCGCACGGAGGAAAGGGACGAACAGGCTAGCAGCTTGCCTCTTTAACCGGGGTGAAAGTCCGTGAAGCAGAAGCTCTCCAGCCGACCGAGATATGGCTTGTAAGTCGGGAGATGCTGGGCCATTGTTCTTCCGGTGGGGGTAAGCACGAAGAGCTACTAACTCTCCGCCGACAGAGTTCGTCGGCATGCTTCTTGAATGGTCGTTTGGCGTGTCTGGGATAGATAGGGTGGCAATTACGGATCACCACTCGCAACCTTATGATTCCTGGTCGACTGACAAAGCGAAGGCAGGTGATATTCCGAACGTCGGAGTGATTGACGGAGCACGAGTGTAGCAAAGCAGTAAGCTACTACAAACACTTTGCTGTAAGCGAATATCTTTTCTTCTCTAGAGTAGCCCTTCCGCTCTAAAACACCGTTCGACTCGTTCCCGTGGCTATTTGCCGGACAAAAGGCCGTCCCGCGATACGTCGGCAATATGCTGGGGTTCCAGCAGATCCCAGAATTGTACATTACAGAAAAGCTTAACTCACATCAATGTGGCCGCATCTGCGCTCTGATTGCCCCGTATCGGCCGGGGTTTGCTGTGCCCAATTACTGCTCCATAGCTCGCCTGTCCGTAGCCCATTTGAGATAGATTGCTGGCCTTATGTGAAGTCTTAAGGAATCTCTGGAGACGCCAACGCAGCCAACGGCTTCCCCACACAAATGTCAGGGGGTGGCCCCGCAGAGCCCCACCCAGGTATCAGGAGCTAGCGGCTCGCTTGCGTTAAATGTATCGATATGCTTAGATATGGGGTAATTAGCCGCTATCGATAACCGCCACTTCCCGTTATCGATACCTGCCACGTCCACTTTTCCCGGACGGCAACCATCTTTTACTACTTCGGCCTCTGATCCACCCCCTTCGACCCATTGCGCTCCGAGGAAGTTACCCAAGATAGGTACAGATTTCCAGAGAGGGAGAAGTCACTATCGACACGACATTAGCCGTTGCAGATCGGGATCCACCCCGGGCATGTGGCAGCTGCGCCTGACTGGATCGACAGTGTTTAACTGTATCGAGATATCCTCCGAGGGAATTTGACCCCTGGCACAGCGCGTGGGGTAGGTTGATGGATGATGGCGGCTCCCTGGCCCTGGCAGCCCAGCGGCCCTCCCATTGACCTGGCTTTAATTCTGCTGGGAGTGAAATCTGGAAGCCGCTGAACACCTTCCGGACATTCCATGCATTCTCCCCGACCTTAAACGAGTCGGCCCTGCAATGACAATAAGGGATATTGAGAGTAATTGCCCCGTGTGGGCCTAGCAATCTATCACCAAGCGGTGCCCGGCCCTCCCTGGAGAACGCGTCATGTCCCGATGAGCAAGAATACTACTACATCGTTACATGACATATCTCTCCAGCCGGCGGGATGGCTGTAACAAAGCCTAGCTTTCTTTTCCAGTTCGCTTCCTTATCTCTTAATCCTGCCGACGGGACGCCCTGACGGCTGCTGTGTTACTGTCTCTCTGTCCTGAATTCTTATATCCTCGGCATATAAGCCGCTAGGTAAGGTCACATTCCTCGTTACCTAGCCGCGAGACTCTTTCTTTGCTCTCCCGATGTCTACTTGATCTCGGATCTGCCAAGACATTGCAAAGACCACCCGCGAGTCGCCGCAGCATTCCGGCTGTAGACGCCCGATAAAAAGTCTTGGCCATTGCAAGAGGTCTGCGATACGCCATGGCACCCATCGCCGTCACCCCGGAGAGCAGCAATGCCAGCCCCAACGGCGACATTCTCAACGGGTTCTTTCACCGTGATTCCAACGGATTGTCAAACGGGATCAACGGCCACAGTAACGGTGCCGCCAACGGGCACGCGAACGGCGGTGTCAATGGCCACCGCGCGAACGGTTGGGCCAACGGGTCCGCCAATGGCCATACCAACGGTCATACCAACGGTCATGCCAATGATCATACCAACGGCCATAGCGATGGCCATACCAACGGCCATAGCAATGGTCATAGTAATGGCCTTACCAACGGCCATGCCAATGGTGTCAATGGGTACACAAATGGCTATGCGAATGGCGTCAACAGCGACAGTGAGTCGTTTTCGGATCCTCCCAAGGTAGAACCGATCGCCATTGTTGGCATGGCCTGCCGCCTCCCGGGAAACGTCGCAACGCCCGGCGAATTCTGGGAGCTCTGTACCCGGGCTCGCACAGGCTGGACCGAAATTCCCAAGGAGAGATTCAACAATGGTAGCTTCTACCACCCCAACGCCGGGAAAGGCGGTTGCCAGAACGCCGTCGGCGGGAACTTCCTCAATGTAGACCTCGCCGCCTTCGACGCTCCCTTCTTCGGCCTTACCGAGAAGGAGGCCATCTCCATGGACCCTCAGCAACGTCTCCTGCTCGAATGTACCTTCGAGGCCCTCGAGAGCGCCGGCATTCCTAAGCACACCATTGTCGGCAAGGATGTGGGTGTATTTGTCGGCGGGTCGTTCCCAGAGTACGAATCGCACCTCTTCCGGGACTCTGATTCCATCCCGATGCATCAAGCCACAGGTTTGTCCACCCTCACCCTCATAATGCTTCCATGTGCTTACAAAGTATAGGCTGCGCCTACGCTATGCAGTCCAACAGGATTTCACACTTCTTCGACCTCAGGGGTCCTAGTTTCACTTCAGACACTGCATGTTCGTCGAGTATGGTAGCGCTGCATCTTGCTTGCCAGAGTTTGCGCACGGGGGAATCTAGTACTGCCCTGGTTGGCGGCTGCCATCTGAACATGCTACCAGAGTTCTGGATTTCCTTCTCCACCTGTAGATTGCTCTCGGACACTGGCCGATCGATCTCATTCGACGATAGAGGCACAGGTTTCGGGCGTGGAGAAGGCTGTGGAATGGTCGTCCTGAAGCCCCTAAGTCAAGCCCTGAGGGACAATGACCCAATCCGCGCTGTCATTGCCGCCAGCGGTATCAACCAGGATGGCAAGACTCCAGGTATCACAATGCCGAATGGGGATGCGCAAGGTTAGCTAATAATCTCAAACCCGATAACAACTTGGACAAAACACTGACCCGTAAAACAGAGGCACTCATGCGCCAGGTATACGGTAATGCGGGATTGGACCCTGCCGACTGCGGGTTCGTCGAGGCCCACGGCACGGGTACTAGAGTTGGTGATCCCATCGAGGCCACCGCCATCCACAACGTCCTTGGGCAGGGTCGGACACCGAGAAACCCGCTCTGGATTGGCTCGGTCAAGTCCAATATTGGCCATTTGGAAGGGGCTTCAGGTAACCAAAACCCCACATCGCATAGAGATGTCGCACATGCGTGTGCGTGTCCATCTGGGCAGATAAGCTAACAGCCCCGACCTAGGTATCGCCTCCGTCATCAAAGCAGCCTTGATGCTTGAGCGAGGTTTTATCCTCCCTAATTACGACTTCAAACGCCCGAACCCTAAGATTCCGTGGAAGGAATGGAGCCTCAAGGTGCCTATTACGCAACGGCCGTGGCCCAAGGATAAGAAATACGTTAGCGTCAACAACTTCGGCTTCGGAGGCACGAATGGCCACATCGTCCTCGAGGCCGCGCCGTTCCGCGGCCTACGAGTAGAGGACTCCGGCGACGAGACTTCTGCAGAGAAGGCCGGGCAGGGACGTAAACTATACGTGCTCACGGCCAACGACAAGACGGCTTTGACTCAGCTGATGAAGGACATTGTCATCTACCTCGAGCAGCGCCCCGAAATCTTCCAGATGGACCTGATGAGTAACATTGCTTACACCCTCGGCCAGCGACGCTCTTTCTTGCAATGGAGAGTGGCCATTCCCGCTCTCAACTCTTTCGAGTTCATCCAGTCGATGAATGCTGAAAAGCAAACGATGGGGAAGGAAACCGACCCGTTGAGGCTCGGCTTCATCTTTACAGGCCAAGGCGCCCAGTGGAATGCTATGGGCCGCGAGCTCTATGAGCAGTACCCCGTCTTCACGAGGAGCATTGACCTCGCCGACAAGTGCCTCCGGGACCTCGGCGCAGACTGGTCACTTATTGAGGAACTCGGAAGAGATGCGAAGTCATCCAAGGTTAATGAGGCCCATATCAGCCAGCCCTCGTGCACAGCGATCCAACTCGCCTTGGTCGATCTCCTCCAGACCTGGGACATTCGTCCGACTGCCGTGGCCGGTCACTCCAGCGGAGAAATTGGTGCCGCTTATGCTGCGGGCCTCATTTCTTTCGACGCTGCGATGGCCGTTGCTTACCACCGGGGTAGACTCATCCCGATCCTGAAACAGAGGCACCCAGAACTCCAGGGTCGGATGATGGCCGTGGGCGGTACAAAGGAGGAGGTCACTCCACTCATCGAGAGCCTAACGGCGAAAGAAGTTCGAATTGCTTGCTTCAACAGCCCTTCCAGCCTCACCATCTCCGGAGATGAGCCCGCCCTCGCCGAACTTGAGAAGCTCGTCGAGGAGAAGCAGATGTTTAACCGCCGTTTGATTGTTGACGTTGCTTACCATTCGCACCACATGAACCTAGTCGCCAAGGAGTACCGCGCGTCCATCGCCAAGCTCGAGACCCCGGGCAAGACAAACGTGAAATTCCACTCTTCGCTCTATGGTCGCCGGATAGACGGAGCCGATTTGCAGCCCGGCTACTGGGTTGATAACCTCACCTGCCCAGTCCGTTTCTCCGAAGCGGTGCAGAGCATGCTCGAGCCGGACGGAGAGCACGCGATGGGTGTCAATATGCTCGTCGAAATCGGGCCACATTCCGCCCTCCAAGGGCCCATCAAGCAGATTCTCAAGGCCGTTGGCGGCAACGCACCTAAGATCCCTTATGCATCTGCCCTTGCCAGGAAGAAGGACGCGGTAGAAAGTGCGCTCGAGCTTGCCGCAAGCCTCGTCATAAAAGGAGCCAACCTCAACTTTGCGGCGATTAACTTCCCAAAGCCCGCAAAGGCCCTTACGATATTGACAGATCTCCCCCGGTACCCGTGGAACTACCAGTCAAAATACTGGCAGGAGTCTCGGATGACGCACATGCACAAGCACCGAGAGCCTCTGCGGAGCGACATGATTGGGACACTCGCCAACTACTCCAACGATCTCGAGCCGACATGGAGAAACATTGTTCGGATCGACGATCTCCCTTGGTTGTCGCACCACAAGATCCAGTCTCTTACAATATTCCCAATGTCTGGCTTTATCAGCATGGCTCTCGAAGCCGCTGCTCAGCGAGCCTTGACTAAGGATCTAGAGTTTGACAATTTCGAGCTCAGAGATGTCTCCGTTATCAAGCCTCTAGTGATCCCTGACAAGGATGTCGAGATGACCATCAACCTCCGGCCGCACCAAGAAAGCACGCTCATTACCTCTGATGTCTGGGACGAATTCCGAATCTGCTCGTGGTCACTCGACAAGGGCTGGACTGAGCATTGCATCGGCCTCATTGCCACCAGGCCCAAGAATACTAATGTTGTTGACGGTGAGCGGCAGGCAAATGAGTCTACAGCCTTTGTACAGTCAACACGTGCGCTAATTGAGGATGCCGGAACGAGCCGTATCACCTCTAGCGCCATGTACGAGTCTCTAGCTGAGCTTGGAGTTGAGTATGGACCGACGTTCCAAGGGATCGATAACTGCCAGGCCAACGAAAGCTGCTCAGTGGCCGACGTATTGGTCGGGGACCTTGCGAAGGAGATGCCCAACGGCCATACGACAGACACTATCGTACCAGCCACATTCCTGGAATCCTTGATCGAGATGTACTGGCCTATAATAGGGGCTGGACGAAACCCGGTTGACGTTATTTACCTTCCATCTTCGATCGAGCACATGTCCGTTTCTTCTAGCATCGTTGGTCTTCTAAGGCAACCCGGGAACGCTCTCCGCGCATACTGTCAAGGGAAAATACCTCGAGCCAACCCCGGACCCGCTCAGATCAACATGTCCGTAACCTCGGGCACCGAATCACTCGAGCCTCTGATTACGCTGGACGGCCTAACGATTTCGCCCATCCTCGACGGCGAGACGCAGATGGACGCGAACTTGGCAAGAGAGCTTTGTTACAAGCTGAAGTGGGATCCTATTCTGGAACCCCTGCAGACGATCCCAAATGGCATCTCGAACGGCGTGGAAAAACGAGGAGAGATCCCTTCCAACGTCGAGATTGTGATCATCCACGAAGAGTCTAGCTTCCAGCAGCTGGTGGCTCTGGGGGTGGCCAACGCCCTCGAGCAGGTTACTGGCCGGCTCCCTGAAGTTGGCAATCTATCGGAGGTGAATGTCGCAGGGAAGCTAGTTGTGTTCATACCGGAGCTTCACCATCCCCTCCTCTCCAACCTTTCATCGGACCAGTTCACATCCCTGCAGAAGATGTTAACGACAGTCGAGGGTGTGCTCTGGGTTGTCCGTGGCGCGTATACTAGGTCTGCCAGCCCAGAGGCCAACATGGTGACTGGCTTCAGCAGGACCATTAGGTCCGAGACTGCGCTCAAGTTCGCTACCTTGGATCTTGACGCGGAATGTCCTCTATCCGAGTCGGATACGACAGATGCCATCGTGAAGGTTCTCACAGCCATTTTCGGTTATGGTTCGGTGATGAGCGAACTCGAGTTTGTGGAGCGAGGCGGAGCCTTCTTCACTCCCCGGATCGTCCACGACACCGAGATGAACGAATTTGTGCACAAGCGGACAAACCCGGCGGTTCTTGAGCCCTCGTCCTTCTCCGAAGACGATCGGTTGTTGAAGATGGATATCACCACGCCCGGAGCCCTTGGTACCCTACACTTTATCGACGACAACGCCTCCGAGGCCCCACTCGCGGCTGACGAAGTTGAGATTGAGGTCAAGGCCATCGGTCTCAACTACAAGGATGCCATGGCTGCCAAGGGCCAGATCCCAATCAGCGAATGCGGCGTTGAGGCCAGCGGTGTAGTCCTCGCTGTGGGAAGCGAGGTCTCCACTCTACAAGTCGGCGATAGGGTTGCCGCACTCACGAAAGGGGCTTTCGCTACGAGGACAAGGACATCTGTCGAAGCAGCTTTCAAGGTCTCGCCCGATATGTCTTTCGAATCTGCGGCGTCTCTGCCTCTAGCCTATTGCACAGCCTACTACAGTTTAGTGGAGCTTGGCCGCATCAGCGAAGGCGAGACTGTTCTTGTTCATGCAGCTGCGGGCTCCGTCGGCCAAGCCGCTATCTGCATCGCGCAGATGATCGGCGCCGAGGTTTATGCCACAGTGAGCAGCGCTGAGAAGAAGGAGCTCCTCGTGGCCCAGTATGGCCTGTCACCGGACCGCATCTTCTATAGCCGGAACACATCCTTTGCGGCTGCTGTTCGCACGGCAACGAAAGGGCAGGGTGTCGACATCGTGCTTAATTCGCTAACGGGCGATGCGTTGCGAGCATCGTGGGAGTGCTTGAGCAAATTTGGCCGGTTCCTCGAGATCGGCAAACGTGAGCAGGCTATCAAGACCAGGGTGGAGATGGCGCATATCGACAACAACGCAAGCCTGATAAATGTCGACTTGCTTGCGGTTGCTGCCGGAAGACCGAAGGTTATGAAGCGGTTAGTGGCCGAGGTCGGAAAACTCATGGCGGACGGCAAGGCCCGGGCGATCACCCCAATTGCCACGTTCCCCATCTCCGACGTCGAGACGGCGTTCAAGGCTCTGCAGGCGGGCACACAAGGCAAGCTTGTTGTTGTGCCAAGCCCAAACGACGTTGTTATTGTAAGGACCTTCTCCCCTGTTTGTGAGAGGCGAGTTCTAGGCTAATGAATATATAGGCTACCCCATCGAAGAAGGCAAACGATATCCTTCGTGCTGACGCCACGTACGTCCTGATCGGCGGCACCGGTGGTCTCGGAAGAAGCATGGCTAGGTGGATGGTCAAGAAGGGAGCTCGCACCATCGCTTTGGTTTCCCGAAGCGGGTCTGTGACTGGAAAGGTCAAGGAGTTAGTCGATGAGCTCGCTGCTGTTGGGGCGAACATCGTCGTACGACAATGCAACGTGGTCAACAAGGCCGACGTTGATGACCTGTTAGCCACCGGGCTACAAGGGCTTCCTCCCGTGCGCGGCGTTGTACATGGAACCATGGTCCTTCGGGTAGGCGCCCCCCGTCCTATTCGTTCACTCACGATATACTGACACTTGCTTAGGACGTTTTGTATGAGAAGATGACTTGGGAAGAGTACACGCAGGTTATTGAAGGCAAGGTGCAAGGCGGTTGGAACTTCCATCACGCCCTGGCCAATGCTCCCCTAGACTTCTTTGTGGCCATCTCATCCGCCGCCGGCGCCGTTGGCAACCGTGGCCAAGCCGCCTACAGCGCCGCCAACTGCTTCCTCAATGCGTTGGTTCAACACCGTCTCTCTCTCGGTCTCCCCGCATCCTCCCTCGACCTCACTGCTGTCTCTGACACCGGTTACCTGGCCGATGACCTGGAGAAGGCAGCTGAGGTCGCTCGCAATTTAGGCGGCGACACGATCTGCGAGGTCGAGGTCCTGGCCCTCCTCGAGGCTGCCATCAACGGGAAGATGGCTGCCACGTGCAATAATCACACCATCACAGGCATGCGCATCACTGCCACGATGCGGCCGTTCTGGACCGAGGACGCCAAGTTCGAGGCTATGCGTCTCGCTGCCGAGGAGGCTGCGGCCCAGGAGGTATCTGCCAACGCCGTCATCTCGTTTAACGCTGCCCTGAAGGCCGCCAAGTCACTGGCGGAGGCTGAGGAGGTGGTCTGCAACGGCCTCGTTGATAAGATCTCATCGGTGTTGATGATGGAAGCCGAAGAAATGGACATCACAAGGTCTCTCTCTCACTACCCCCTCGACTCACTGGTCGCCATCGAGATCCGGAACTTCATCACCCGGGAGTTCGAGGCCAACCTCCAGGTCCTAGAGTTGCTTTCCAGCGGCTCCATTCAAACTCTAGCGAAGGGCGTCTGCAGCAAGAGCAAGCTCGTCTCCTTCACGGCATAAAGAGGATGCGAGCTTTTGGTATTTGGGTCTCTTCGCAGTTGCGCTCGCTTAGTGCTGTGCCTTGTATAATACGAACGAGGTGGAAGATCACGCTTCGTGTTTTATTTTATTTTTTCCCTACCTTCGTTTGCAACAACATTGTTTAGATTTACCCTGTTCATGCTCGCTGTCCACTGTTGGTTCAGACCCAGGCTCTGGTTAATCCATCAACCCTGGATCTCCCACTAGTGGCGGCGATGCACTGCTTTTTTGTAGCCTGACCGACATTTTGGATAAACGATGCTGTAGACAGGAATTGAAGTTCCGCGGGAATATTTAGATTTTGTATGCATGGCGTCTTTTGCTGAGATTCAACGTGAGGTATTTTGATGGGATGTCGTCCCTGGTGTTTGCCGCGCTCCCTTTGGCATGATCACCGACTTCCGACCCCTGATCGCCAAACCCCGCTCTCCCGCTCCCCGTCCTCCTCATCCCGCGTTGCATCCAGTCCACCATCAACCGTTTGTGCTGGACAAGAGCGGTACCGAGCATGGGTCGCATACAACACACCCCCACACATTGTTTGTAATCGTTGATTGGGGAAAACGGACATAACGTCGGGGTTTAGCTGCTGGTGTACTGAAACCCCGCCAACCCCTCTCGAACTAGGATGACGTCTTATTTTCTTTGCAGCTATTTATCCGTCTAGGCCCCGCCGCTCTGTGGGTTTGTTCTACTTTCGACGAACTCTCGTGGACAAGCACAATTTGTTGAACACGAGGTCAGAGTCTAACCAGTCCAATATTCACTGTATCTTTCGCCTCACTACTCGCAATGTCGGTACCGATCCCTGCCTCCCTTCAGGAGTCTGTTGACAACTCCAAGTGCGAGTATCGTCGACTGGGCAAGAGCGGTCTGCGAATCTCGGTGCCCATCTTTGGGTGCATGAGCTTTGGGGACCCTAGGACTCTAGACTGGGCAATTGGCGAAGAGGAAGCGCTCCCGCTCCTGAAGGCAGCCTACGATAGGGGTCTCAACACCTGGGACACGGCCAATACTTACTCCAATGGCGCCTCCGAGATCATTGTCGGCAAGGCCCTGAAGAAATACTCGATTCCGCGCCAGAAGATCATCATCATGACAAAGTGCAACTTCCCTGTCGGCGAGACTCCCGAGATCCGGCACATGTTCATGCGGGAACAGGTCCAGGCGTCCAAGGACTACCAGAACCAGATGGGTCTGTCTCGTGCAGCCATCTTCAACCAGGTCGAGGCCTCCCTCAAGCGCCTGGACACCCCTTATATCGACCTCCTTCAAATCCACCGGTTCGACCACAATACGCCTATCGAGGAGACCATGAAGGCGCTGCACGACCTGGTGCAGTCCGGTAAGGTGCGATACATTGGCGCAAGCAGCATGTGGGCGACGCAGTTCGCGCGCATGCAGTTCGCGGCTGAGCGCAATGGCTGGACACAATTCATCAGCATGCAGAACCACTACAATCTGTTGTACCGCGAGGAGGAACGCGAGATGAATCGCTACTGCAACGACACGGGCGTCGGGCTGATCCCCTGGGCGCCGCTCTGCCGGGGCCACCTAGCGCGCCCGCCCTCGCAGTTCGGCACGACGGCCCGTAGCGAGGGCGAGAAGAAGAACTCGCCGGGAAGCCACGGCACTAGCGAGATTGACAAGGCTATCATCGGCCGCGTCCAGGAGCTCGCCAAGAAGCACGGGGACTGGCCCATGAGCCATGTCGCGCTGGCGTGGATCAACAAGAAGGTTAGCAGTCCTATCATCGGGTTCAGTAGCGTCGCGCGGCTAGACGAGGCGATAGCGGCGCGCGGAAAGGTCCTGTCGGACGAGGAGGATAAGTATCTCGAGGAGCTTTACGAGGCGAGGGCGGTTGCCGGCCATTCGTAGGATGCCAATGTGGACGCATTGTTCGGCAGAGGGGTAGAAAATCTAGGCAAGGGTAAGGAGATGCGAACAGATCACCTTGCCCAAATATTCATGTACTCGAAGTAAAAGAGTAATCTAGCCGGTATTTTTGCTTAAGTTCGACGAAAATGTGCCTCGTGTGGTGCGAGCAAGAGCGTTGATTCCACTTACCAACGTAAAACTAGACTTCTAGCAGTGACGAAGAGAAGTGAGTGGTTTTGGTGTCGGGCTCGAGAAAGTGCCAGAGTGGGGTTATTTAGCTATCGAGGCAGCCATCGGCGCTAGCGCAAAGTTGGTCTAGCGGATTTCCTTGAAGGAAATCTTTGTGATGTCCGACGCTTCGGTTCCTGCATCGCCGACTACATTTATTTCGCGACAGACTCCTCCATTTGTCAAGCTGCGCGTAGCCTCACCAAGCGAAGATGTCTTACAATTCAAGATATCAGCAGGATAACGGGCGTTCTCGCGGCCCGCCGCGAGATTATCGCGATCATGATCGTGGCCGCGATTACCATCCCTCCCTTCCCCAGAGACCACCCTCGCGTGGCTCCGACTCCTACCGACCCCCGAGTCGCGAGAATCGCGAGAATCGCAGCGGTCGCTTCAGTCCATACAGATTTCAAGATCGAGATCGGGATCGAGATCGAGATCGAGATCAGGACTACCGACGCCAAGATTCTTGGTCGTCTAGAAATGGCCCGTCGCATGCTCCTCCGCCCCCTCCCAGACACCCCCAACCACCACCACCTCCCGGTGACCCGGCGCGCCCACCCCAGGGTGACTTCACATTTCGCTTTGACAAACCCCCTGGCGTCGACGACGCTTCTTATGATAGTTACCGGCCTGGGGACAACCGTCCTCCTCCGAATGGACCGCAGGCACGTCGTAATCGGGCGGGTGGAAGGCAAGGAGCGCAACGTGGGACTCGAGGCCGCGGCCGTGGCGGGTTTGGCTCGTTGCGCTTTTTAGCCGCCAATCGGCCTATCCTACAAGGCACGCATTCCATGGGGCCTGAACAGGCGTACTACGACGTAGACGCAGAAGCGATGTACCGTCCCCTTGACGATGTGTCGGATAGCGAAGAAGCTGATATGGAGATTTCTGGCGACGAGTCGGACGCATCTAATGCGCCCGACGCGTCCCAAGAACCTTCTAGCAAGAGGGCTCGGTTGGGCCTGCATCAGTCTGCCTCAGACAGCAATGCGCCCAAGTGGTCAAATCCTGATCCCTACACAGCTCTTCCTCCCCCAGACGCTACACAACAGAAGAAGAAGGACGTCGTCCAGCTCATTCGCAAGGCTCGTGTGCAGACCAAGGAAGCAAAAACTGCCATTTCTGTGGAAGCGGAGGAGTTCATTTCCTGTGATTTTGACGACAGCGATAGTGGCACTGAGGAAGTCGTGAAAACTAACTTTCAACCTGCATCTGCCCCTCCACCCGCAGGAGCTGGAGTACCCGGAGCTCCCACGGGACCTCGTAACCCTAACCTTCCTGCGAACCTTCCTCGTCGTCCAGACCCACCAGAGGATTCCCCCAACAACTTTCAAAAACCTACGGTTTTGGAACCCACCCAGATCGTTAACCCCTCCGATTCTACCTCCAACACCACTGCCCAAACGTCGGCATTCCAACCAGGCCCAACGACCAAGAAGCTAGCAGCAGCTAAGGACCTAGGAACTTCGGCACTAGGCTCGCGGAAGCGTACCCACGACGATCGTATAATCCTCCCGGCACACGCAAAACTGAAGAAGGCCACTTCAATGCCGTCCGGCGGCTCGCTTACCTGGGAGTGGGAAATAAAAAGGAGTGAAGACAGCTGCCCGTGGCTCGTTGCCGATCACTCCCGATCAGCGAACATGGGTGTCTGGTAAGCAACAAGCCGCGCGCAAAATAGGAGGGTTGACACTGACAGTTGGGATAGGCTCCATAAAGAGATCATGGACTTCTACGAATATGTCAAACCTCAAGACTTTGAACAGCGCATTCGCCAGCAGCTCGTCCAGGAACTAAAGACGTTTTGTCGCTCGACCTACAAGGACGCCGAGGTGTACCCCTTTGGGTCCTTCCCATCTGGCCTCTACCTGCCGACGGGAGACATGGACTTGGTTCTCTGCTCTGACTCGTACCTAAATGGCGGCAGACCTAAGTACGGCACTAAGACTGCGTTGTTTAGGCTTCGCGCAAACCTGCAGCACAACCGAGTCGCACACAGGAATGAATTCGAGCTAATCCTCCATGCCAAAGTCCCTCTGGTAAAATATATCGATAGGCGGACTGGCTTGAAGATGGACGTATCATTTGAGAACCTGACCGGACTAACGGCCATAGACACGTTCTTGGCCTGGAAGGAGCAGTACCCCGCAATGCCGATCCTCGTTACGCTCATCAAGCACTTCCTCATGATGCGTGGACTGAATGAGCCTGTCAACGGCGGCATCGGTGGCTTCTCTGTCACCTGCCTCGTCGTGAGTATGATGCAAATGATGCCCGAGGTGCAGAGCCGCAGCATGAACACGGCACACCATCTTGGTGATTTGCTCATGGAGTTCTTCGACCTCTACGGGAACCGGTTCAACTACAAGACGACGGCCATTAGCCTGAACCCCCCCAAGTACATCCCCAAGGTATGTTTCCTGATTCACCCTGTCCCACAGAACTGGATTTAACTTGTGTGTTTCCTTTACTAGAATCATGTCACGGCCTTTGCCTACAAACACCAAGACCGCCTCTCAATTATTGATCCGAACAACCCCGGAAATGACATTGCAGGGGGATCTTCCAACACCGCGACCATCCTGAGCCTTTTCTCCAAGGCACACAGCGATATTTCCGCGACTATGAGGAACATGTCCCAGTTTGAGAATATGCGCCAGAAGTCTTTATTGTCCAGCGTTTATGCAGGAAACTACTCTACATTCCAAACCCAACGGGCACATCTCCTGAAGCTCTCTAAGACCGGATTGCCTTCGGACGGATCTCCCACCGAAGACGCCCCTACCCAGTGGTAAATGAGGCGGGGCTATCTCACGAACGACGAAGAATACGGCGAATTATCGGGAAGGCGTTGGAAAAGTTGGCCGGGGATGGAACTGGACGGGGCGAGAACGGGACTACTCTAGGAACGCCTAATCAGGACGGCGCGGATGCATTACCGATATTATTCGACATGATGATACCCAACACCATTGCGATATTTGTTTCCTTTCCCTATTTTTTGGTCTTTCCCTGCTGCTCTCCGTCATCGACGAGCCTGACCGCAACTCTCGAATGGCTATTTGAGCTTGAGACGAAGTACCCCTGGTACCTCGGCTGGTAGAGATCCATGGGGCGTCATTTCTATCATATCATTGTTCACCTGTTTGCGGGCATTTTTGGGCCTCGAGCTTAACTGGTTCATCTCCCAGCATCTCACCCTACGAGCGAGGGCAACCCCTGCTGACATACCAGATGTACCTTAGATGGCGGGAGTTTCAACCTGGCATTGACTCATGTCTACGCTGATCCTCCTACCCCCCCCAAAACCACCATTTCTTGGTGAAAGGGCCAAGTTGGCTCCCCAAATCAAGCACACGTTTTACCTGTTGTTGTTTCCCTAGGGATACGTGATCTTGGCTTCTGAACTAGCCTAACTGTCGGCCCCGGTTTGGGGACCACCTGGCTACAAACTGACCTTCTTTTCTTAGTTTCTCTCTTTTCTTTTCTTGCTCGGGATGCCACGCCTTTCACCGGCTGTCGCCAACGGTTGTGAGCATTAGGCATCCCATGAGCATGAACTGACTCCGGGCCTGGCTTTGTCGGGTTTGGAGAGAAGAGACTCAGGGCAGTGTCGACTTTTGCGCTGCCAACCTTTTCTCACTGCAAGCTACACTTTACGCGTGGCTGTGGAGAGGATATGGCGCGACCTTGCGCCGCTTTGGCACGGCGACGAGGGCAAACTGGGTTGTCTAGGATGCGCTTCTCGCTTTGTTTTTACCTGCGGTGTCCGGTCAGGTCATGGCACCTCGACGAGGGGCTGGTTCGAATTGCTAACCTTGCAAACGACTGTCACATCTCACCATACAAAAGGCTCAAACTAGTCAGCTGTTCAGAGCTCCATGCTTAAGTTAGGTAGAGGCTTCTGAGCCCGTATTTAGTCATCTACACCGTCTATCGTATAAGATTAAGAATGCACACTCTAGTTAGGTACATGACATCTGCCCTATGTATGTAACGTGCGACCAGGTCCAAAAATGCAAAACAGAGAAGAAAGAAATAGTGGAGAGATAACCATGGTTTACCTCAAGGCATCCCAGCAGGTAGTGGGTACGAGGTGGCCGGGTAAAATCGACGATGTGCGCGCGTGTTGTAATGCCCAAAACAAAAGAGAAAAGCAAATGCAAGGTGCTTTTTGTAGTAGGTGACGGCCCAGCTCCAGGGCCACGTGGGACGAACATTTCTAGAGAATATGCTCCACGAGTTCTCTAACTCTTCCAATTAGTGTATTAAGACACCTTTTACTCCTTCTTCTTCTTCCCGCCCAGCTTCTTCTTCGGTACACGGACGAGCCAGTACACGAACAAGGCAGCACCAATATTGAAGATGATGTACGCCCAGAGGATGCCGAAGTTGCGCCACCGGTCGTCGTAGTGCGCATTCGCGCCCGCGAGGAAGGTGTTGGTCTCCCCGACGGTGCAGAAGGAGCAGTCGCGCGTGGCGTCCTCGTTGGTCAGGTAGCCGCCGACGGCGTCGATGTAGGGCTGCATGAACTCGATGCACGTCTTGTTGTCGGTGGGCTGGAAGTGGAGCAGCTCGTTGGCGGCGCACTCGATGCGGGTGTTGGCGACGGCCGTTGACAGCATGGCGCTGACGAGGTACGTGAAGGGCGAGATGCGGTACATGAAGATCCAGAAGCGCGGCATGGTGTCCGGGTTGGCGAGGACACCGCAGAAGATGAGGCAGAGCGAGAAGAGCAGGTTGGCAATGTTGCCGCCGGCCTCGGCGGTCTCGAAGCCCGCAATGATCATGTCCGTGAAGGTCGAGGTGAAGAGCAGGAAGGCGACGAGGAGCAGGAACATGAGGCCGCCACGCTCGGCAACCTGGTCAGCCTCTATAGCGTTGTTATACAGGCCCACAGGGTAATACCAGCAGAAGAACATGAGGGTTCCCATGAGGGTGTTCCACGGCAACTCGACGATGATCTGCGAGAGCATAAAGACCTTCCAGTCGTATACCTTGCTAGGCCGCTCGCGCACCTCGTACAACGAGCGCTGGATGACGAAGTGGGGCATGGTTTGCTGCACAAGCTGGCCGAATACAGTAAGGATATTGAAGATGGCAAACATTTGGTTCTGCATGCCCTGGATGGTGTTGGGGGCCTTGTAGAAGACGAAACCGATATAGAGAGCAACCAGGACGCAGAGCGTCATCTTGGAGTAGATATACGAAGGGGTGCGCCAGTACTGCTGGAAAACACGCTGCGTAACCTCGAGGAGCTGGGAGAAGAAGGGAGCGGCGAATTCGCGGTAGCTTGCCTTGTCGTTGGAAACAGGCTCGAGTTGCTTGGGGTTGTCGCTGAGATTCTGGAGCTCTGAACGGACGTCCCTATACTCGGGGCTCTGCCGCCACGCCTCGCGCCAGTCGACATCGGAGGTTGTGCCGGGGGCAGCACCAATAACCTCGAGCATCCACTCAGCCGGGTTTGCGTTGGGCGGACAGGTGAGTCCGCTGTTACGCTCGAAGTAGGAAATCATAGTCTTGGAGTTCTCGCCAATGTCGCCGAAGTAGACAGTCCTGCCACCCTTGGCAAGGAAGAGGAGTCTGTCAAAGCGTTGGAAGAGCATGGCCGAAGGCTGGTGGATAGTGCAGAGAATGGCCTGGCCGCTCTTGGTGAGCTTCTCCAGGAGATCCAGAATAGCCCACGAAGTTTGACTGTCAAGACCCGAAGTCGGTTCGTCAACGAAGAGAAGTAGAGGGGGCTTGGCAGCCAGCTCTACACCGATAGTAAGACGTTTCCTCTGTTCGACGTTGAGACCTTCGCCGGGAACTCCAATGATGGCCTCCGCGTAGTCCTCCATGCTCAGTAGCTTGATAACCTCGTCAACGTAGGCCAGCTTCTCTTTCCGTGGGATATGGGCAGGTTGTCGGAGCAGGGCACTGAAATTCAAAGCCTCGCGGACGGTTGTGGTTTGCAAATGGAGATCCTGTTGTTGGACGTAGCCGGTCTTACGCTGGAAAGAGGTATCACGAGGGTGGCCGTCAACAAGCATCGAACCGGTGATGACACCCATGCTTGTTCGGTCGGCAAGACAGTCGAGTAGAGTAGTTTTTCCGGCTCCAGAAACACCCATGAGAGCAGTGAGCGAACCTGGTTTGACCCAACCATCAACGTGATCCAGAATCTGTCTTGTTTCGTTTTTGATCTTCACTTCGTAGCACACGTCACTCCTATTACAAAATCCATGGTCAGCAAGCCGCCTTAAAGGTGATAAAAAGGTAAATCAAGGTTCAACATTAAACTTACCAGTGGAAGACGCTCGTTGTCTTTTGAATAACACCATCAGAAACATTGCCGTCATTGATCTTCTCGGCGATGCCTCCAGCACGAGCGGTACCACCAGATTCAGCATCACCCTTGCTCTCCTTCAATGAGGCAGGCTTATAGCCGCGGCGGAAGACCAGAACCTCGCCCTTCGACTTCTTGGCCGAGACGTTCTCGGCGGCAAACATGTAGCAGGCGAGGAAAAAGACCATGAAGCCGATGATGATACCCAAGTTGCGCCACTTGTGGGCGTTGGTGTATCGGAAACCGGACAAGATGTAGTCATCGCCGTTGACGAACTGAGAGCCAGTCACGGAGCCGATAGCCGAGCATACACGGTTCCTATCCTCGAGGTTGCCGTAGCCCTGGACGAGGGCGCTAGGAACGTACTCAGTGCAGATGAAGTTGCGGTTGTGGAATTCGTTTGCCATCAGCGATTCGAAGGTGTATGCCAGCGGGTCGATGTAGTTCATCCAGCGGCACCAGCCCAGCATATAGTCGATGGGAATGACGAAACCGGTGAAGATGACGAGACCAAGGATGATAACAGCGGCGGGGACCATGGCTTGCGATAGGGTACGAGATGCGCTAGCAATCGTTCGGAAGACCATTGACATTGCCAGGACAGTGGAGAACGACATCAGCAGGAAGAAGAAGAAGGGTCCCGGTTCTCTGCGCAGATTTGTCATGAAGTACAATAGGGTGTTGAAGGTAATTGCATTCAAGACCTTGTAGGGCATGTCGCACAGCATAGATGCCACAGCTTCCGCAGACGGATGATAAAGGGCATACCGGTCGTGCTTCTCGACAATGGGACGTTGGGCGAACAAGGTTAGAATCTCTAGAGCGCTGGCGAAGGCGTTGAGGAGACAGGCGAAGAACAAGAGGGCGCCACGCTGGAAGAAGCTGGCGGTATTCGGTTGGAGGTTGTAGAAGATACTAGAGACGATCAGGGCCATGAGGCTGTTACCGAAGAGAGCGCTTAGGGTGAGCGATGGGTCGTTGACTAGACGCTTCCAGCCTCGCCAGAGGCAGAGCTGGACCTGCTGCATATAGGATAGAGTAAAGGGCGACTTGAGGCGTTGGCTCTTAGCCTGCTGGGCCCTCTTGGACTCGCGGAATGCTACTGCGTCGGAGCCGCCGATAGGGTGCTCTCTGTTATACTCCTCAATCTCGGCCTGTAGGGCTTGATACTGGGCGCTCTTCTTCCACGCGGCGGAGAATTCCTCAGGCGAACGTGGCGCCTTACCTTCAAAGCCGGGACGGATGATGCGCTCGAGAGGGCTGGTCATGGAGGTAAGGAAATCGGGCGTTGTAGCACGAGCAGGGCACTCGAAACCGAGGTCGATAAAGTACTGCTTCGCCTCCTCGGCCCTGCCAAAGAAGATCTGGTAACCCTCGTACAGCACGACAGCCTTGTCGAACAGATCGTACGCGCTCTGCGGGGCCTGGTAGATGGAGACGCAGGCGGTGTGGCCGAACAGCTCGGTCTGCAGGCGCAGGGTCTTGCAGAACTCGATGGCGTTGGCGCTGTCGAGGCCCCGCGTGCTGTTGTCCCAGCACTGCAGCGGCGACCCGGACAGGGCGGCCTCGGCGATGGTGACGCGCTTGCGCTCGCCGCCGGACACGCCGCGGATGTACTCGTTGCCGACGCGGGTATTGATGGTGTGCCCGATGCCGAACATAGCCATCACCACGTCGCGCAGGTGCATGGAGAAGTCATTGCGGGAGATGCCCGGGGGCATGTCCCGCGGGGCGCGGGCGCGGGCGGCGAAGGTGAGGGTGTCGCCCACGGTCAGCTGCGGGAAGTGCACGTCGACCTCGGCGGTGTAAATGGCCTCTCCACGGTGGTGCGTGTGCATCTCCTTAGCGGACAAGCCTATATGAGGCGCGCAGGTTAGCCAATGATCACCGCGCTGGATGGGGGAATGTCGGCTATGCGTGTTTGCCCCCGCTGCGGGACGGCACTTGCCGGTGCCACAATGGCGCACTGCGACGATCCAAAATATGG
>Ga0164242_10001646_pt1 | contig 26482 bp, 13 predicted proteins | sample OricomgcompostMG_FD_108783 | JGI IMG/M metagenome (GOLD analysis project Ga0164242, IMG submission 108783) | Miracle-Growth compost microbial communities from Emeryville, California, USA - Original compost - Miracle growth compost (MG) ...
ATATCGGCCATAAGATCACCTCTGCAAATAATGGGGCAAAAGAAAGCGACCAAGTAAAAGTTGACTTTTTTCCTGATCGCTTTTATAACACAGCATTATCGAGCTGCTTTTTCAGTGCCCTCTTATACCGATAGGGCCTTTTTAATTTCAGTAAAAGCAAATCATTATCAAAGACATAAATAATAACCTTAATCAGTATCAAAACTTATAAGATCAATTGTTGTAAACCTTCAATTAAAATGGTTCGAATTTATTCCGATTGGGGCTACCCAGTAAACAAAAAAGCCTTTCAGAGATGATCTGAGAGGCTTTTTTAGTTTGGAATGGTGGTGAAAGACGCCAATTTCAAGGCGTCCTCCGGGTTCATCAACTTTTGTCAATAAGCAGACGAACTCGCCGGTTGAGCCGTGCTGCCTGCGTTGGCATCCTCGTTAAGTTCTAAGCGCAGGTAATCATAAACAACGCCAGTCTTGAGATCCCCGGCGGGAACGGTAAGCGTCATTTCATTTTCGCCTTGCTTGAGCAGCGCGGCATTAAACGGCTGACTATATTGACGCCAGACACCTTTGTCGGTGTTATAGCGGAGGGCGTTGGTTGCCACAGTCCGGATGGTTCCCACGCTGTGTCCGTTGACGCCCACTTCCAAGCCGCCGCGGCCGTCGGCCCCGGCCAGTGCCACGCGCAGGGTTGCCAGCCCATGTTCTGCCTTGTTCATATTGAATTTAATCGTCCAGGTAGTCGCGCGACCATGGCTGATGCTGCTGCGCCACATATCCTGGCCAGGTGTCCCGGCCTTCATCCAGCCAAAGCGCTGGTTGGCGAGATCCTTCGCATCTGGATTTTCCCAGTCGGTGGATTCCCCGTGCGGCACTTGCTCAAAAAACCAGTCTTTGTGATAATCGCTTTGGCCGATGGTATAGGTTATGTCATTCGGGAACAGGAGCGGATAACGCAGCGGCCAGCCCCAGAGCCAATAGTTCGCGCCGTCGCCTTTGAAAAATTTATCGCCGGTGCGGTCGGGGTAACCAATTTCCCAGATTTGTTTTCCGTCGCGTACGGGCTTCCATACCAGTTTGCCCAGGTTTAGAGTTTTCCCGGCCACAACGGTGATCTCGGTTTGCGCGAATTCGCCCAGCACGCCATTGGCGAACGCGTGTAGTGTGTAAGTGCCGGGGCGGACATTGGCAATGGTGAATTTGCCGTTTTTGGCGCCATCGGCCCAAAACTGATAGTAATTCCCGTCGTGCTGCCACGTAATTAAATTGCCGTTGCCCGATCGCAAAACGTATCCCCGGGCACTGCTGGTGTAATCCGGATGGGCTAAGCCGACCGTCAGATTCGGCAGCGAAGTCGAGGCGGCCTGCGGGTCATTAAGCACCAGCTGTCCGGTCACGGTTCCGCGCTGGTCTTTGTGAGGGTAATCAACACCATTGACCCAATCGTAAGGCCACCGGGCTTTCTCAACTTTGGCTTGAGCCAACGCATCCTTAAATAGCGCAGTGCCGTTGTCATGCCATGCGGGCGGGACGGTGGGATTGCCAGCGGTGGCATTCAGAGTGTTCAGGTCTGATGGGGAGGGCATCTTTGGATTAGCCAGCGCATTGCAATAAACAAAAATAGGGCCAACAACCTTGTTCCATTCTTCACCGGCAGGAATGTTGCAACCCGCACCGCCTCCATAGTGGCCGGCAGTCCAGTAATCGAGAATGATAGGGTCCGGATCGTTATTCGCGCCGTAATGGCAAACCAATTCCAGCTTCTCGGCCCCCCCCGACAGGTATTCGGTGGATGGGTTGATGAAATAGACACCTATGTGATCCTTGGTGCTGGACCAGCCGTAGGCGGGAATTTTGTATTGCACGGCGTTGTAGCTGTATTTGTGCTCGACGGAATTTTTGTAGTAGCCAGTGCTCATGATACGCTGCTCCTTGGCGTTGATAACTACGCCCGTGCCCCAGTCCTGCGGCGCGCATTCAAGCATGTTGCGGTCGGCGTCCACCGATATCCAGTCGAAGTTATGGTTGAGCTCCGCGATGAAGCGGTTTTCACCGTAACCGGCTGCGCGGTTGGCAGCCGGATGGGTGTAAATGGCATAGGTGTAAACGCCGCTGGAACCGCGGGACATCGCATAGCGAAGCTCAATATCAATACCTCCGGTGGGCGCACCTTTAATGGAAACTTCTGCCCGATCGCCGCCGTTTTTCGTCGGGTCAATCGTGATGGCATCGTTGGTACCCTGCGGGGTTTGTTCCCAAACTCCACCAAGGTGCAGGGTATTAATGCCGTGGAAAACCAGTTTGGCCAGCCGGCCCTTTGCCTTGCTGATAGTCGCCCGGACAATGCCGTTGTCGAGGATATAATTACCGCTACTGTCGGTCACGGTTACCGGGGCGTTGACTTTGGGTTTGACAACTTTCTGGGCATCAGTGGCACCCGGTATTGCCACAAGCAGTGAAATGGAAATAAAGATGAATGCAATGAAACAATGCAACCTGGAGAAAATTAAAATTTTCATATGTAAATTGGATTTAATCAAAAATTACAGCTTTAAAGGTTATTTAAATGATTTTAATATCTTGTTAAATACAAACTACTTAAAAATCAACTTATTACACAAGTAACAATATCAAGACACAATTGAAGCTATTTAATTTAAAAAAAACAGAACAAACTACCTGGCCCCATTTAAAGATTTCCTGAATTTTATGCAAAACGGGAACCGGATTTTTCGATGGTCAAGAAATTAAGGGCAAGCTGAATGAGGTCAACCAGTAAAGGCTTTAGTGATTGATATACAGAGAGCAGAATGGTCGCAGGTTCTGGCCCTGCTCCCGCTACCCAGTAAACAAGTTAAAAGCCTCAAGTCGATAAGATTTGAGGCTTTTTGCGTTTTGCAAGCAAAAATGAAAAGCGATGCAGGACGCTACAGGTTGCCAACAAAAATTACTAACCTTACTTTTAAAAACCATTATAAAACCTTCAGCCATAAAATATTTAATGCCAATAGGCTTTGAACGATAATAGCGCCTGAGTTTTGAATTTATTGTTTAGCGATTTTTACTTCAGCTATTAATAAAAATGCCTGACAAGACAGATCATATTTTGACGGATATCAGATTGCTCGCTCTTATAAAAACAGGTGACCGCGATGCGTTTGAGATAATCTATAATAAATATTGGTCGAAGCTATACCTTTCGGCATTCAACCTGCTGCGCGATGCCCAGGCCTGCGAAGATATTATTCAAGATATACTTGTTCAGTTATGGTTACGTCGGGAATCAGTAGCTATTGATTGTTTAAGCTCCTATTTACATACCGCGGTACGCTATCAGGTCTTTAATCTCATCCGTTCGGGTAAAGTCAAACGATTTTTTATGGAACAGTTTGAAGAGCCCGTATCATCAGAAAACATAGACGACCTGCTAACCGAAAAAGACCTTAAAAAGCTGCTTAATGAGCGGGTTTACAGCCTGCCGGCCAAATGCCGGGAAATATTTTTATTAAGCCGCAACAACCATTTGAGTAACCGCGAAATAGCTGCCATATTAAATATCGCCCCAAAAACGGTAGAAAACCAACTTACCATCGCTATCAGGCGATTAAGGCTATCTATGAAGGATTTTTTATGTTGGTTACTTATAATTTTTTATCTGGCAAACTGATCTTTTTCCACCCTCGCTTCGCAGCACATTTATGCTGATCAAAAAAAAATAAAAATTTCTTTGGGGGTAAGCCCCCGTCTCAATACACATACAATTGTAACCCCAGTTATGAACCATTCTGAATTTAAAAATCTGGCCGCTAAGTTTATAAACGGCCATGCCTCTGAACAGGAAAAGGCAGCGCTGTTTGAATATTATGAGCGTGCTCAAACCATTAAGGATTGGGATGCAAAATTAATGGGCGATAAGAATATGGTGAAAGCCCGGTTATACCATAACATTCAGCATCAGATAACAAGGAAAGAAAAACGGCATTCGTTCCGTATCTGGAAAATTGCAGCTTCGGTAGCGTTAATGATAGGCATCGGCGCAATGAGCCTGCATTATATTAACCGCAAGGCGGCATCTGCCGGGACAATATCCTTCCATACTATTGCCGCGGTAAACCACATAGTGAAGGTTAAACTGCAAGATGGAACACTGGTATGGATAAATAATGGCAGCAGCCTGCGTTACCCCGAAAATTTTAGTGAAAAAAGCCGGGAGGTTTATTTGGAAGGAGAAGCGTTTTTTGATGTGGCGCATCAGCATAAACCCTTTATTATACGGTCGGGCAAAATGGTTACACAAGTACTTGGAACGAGTTTCAATGTAAAAGCATTTGCTGCCGATAACATTAGCACCGTTTCGGTTTTGAGTGGTAAGGTTGGTGTAATTGTGGCCGGGACCGAACAAAAACAGGTTGTTTTTCTTACCCGCAACCAGGAGCTGGCATTTAACAAACAAAATAATGTTGTAAATAAAATAACCAGTATTGATGCTACGCAGGCCGTAGATTGGATAGCCAACAAAATTAAATTCAGGAATACCCCTTTTGCACAGGCTATGAGTAAGCTGGAGGATGCTTACGGCGTACAAATAGGCTATGCCAGCGGATTAAAATCGTGCCCGGTTTTCGCCGATTTCAGCAGGAGCGATAATGTATATAAAGTACTGAATATGCTTGCAAAATCATTAGGCGGCAAAGTGATAAAAAAGGATAATAAAAATTATTACTTAACCGGCAAACCATGTAAATAACCAATTTATGCTAACCAACTAATCAAAACCTAAAAAGAACACTATGAGGATAACCTAACAAAAAAAATCCCGGCACAGGGCCGGGAAATTAAAAATGCATGATTCATAAAGTACGCATCCTTGCTTCGAACCCGGGATGAGGTACTTAATTTTTCACACTTTCAAATACCTAAATTATGAAAAAAAAATCGCTTGAGCGAGTTAGATGGGCAAAGCATGCCCGGATTATTATGAAGTGCAGTATTCTGATCTATTTTTCCCTTTTCTCTATCGCATCATTCGCTATAAACAATAAAACGTATAGCCAGGTATGGATCATAAAATTTCACTTCAACTAAACAACGTTACTTTATATAACGCTTTGGACCGGGTTGCCGCTTCGGCAAATATCAGGTTTGTTTTTGCTGGTAAAGTTAATGGGCCCGATCGGATAAGCCTGTCTGCCAAAGCGGAAAAACTAAGTTTGGTGCTGGACAAATTGCTCAAACCCTACCAATTGGGTTATGAGCTATTAGATAGTTCGGTAATTATTAAACCTTTAGCCGAAGCCGAACCGGCGGCACCCCAGCAGGAACAGCGGCAGGGCCCCATCCACGGCTCCGTTAAAGATGAAAGAGGGGAAACCATTGTTGGGGCCACCATCTCTTTAAAAGGTACAACAACTGCCACCACTACCGATGTTAACGGCAACTTTACGTTGCAATTGCCCGGCACAGACGGGACATTAGCCGTTTCATTTATAGGATATGTTACCCAGGAGGTCCCGGTAAACGGGCTTACCACATTTGATATCACCTTAAAACCCGCGTCATTATCATTAAATGAAGTGGTAGTTATTGGTTATGGCAGCCAAAGCAAACAGGATGTAAGCACAGCCATTTCAACTGTTAAAGCCGAAAAGCTGGCCGATTTGCCTGTAGCTAACGCTTCGCAGGCTTTGGTTGGCCAGGTATCAGGGGTTTATCTGCAACAGGGCAGCGGCGCGCCGGGCGAAGCGCCATACATCCGTATACGGGGAAACGGTTCCATTACCAGCGGTAACAATCCTTTGTATGTAATTGACGGTTATCCTACTAATGATGCTTCATTGTTTAACGCTTTACCTCCGCAGGATATTGAAAGCCTTGACATATTGAAGGATGCCGCTTCTGCCGCCATTTATGGCTCAAGGGCAGGTAATGGCGTAATTATGGTGACTACCAAAAAAGGGAAAGCCGGTAAAACCAAATTCTCTTTTGATGCCACAAGCGGGGTTGAAAATGTAATGCATAAATATGAGCTTTTAAATGCACAGCAATTTGTGGAAATGGCCAAAGAGGGCCTAACCCACCAGAATAAGCCTATCCCGGATTTTTTAAACCAGCCCGAAAGGTGGGCCAACACAGACTGGCAGGACGTTATATTCCGTACCGCTCCGTTCCAGAACTACCAGATGAGCGCTAATGGAGGTACGGACAAGGTACAGTTTGCCGTTTCGGGTAATTATATAGACCAGCAGGGTACATTGCTAAACACTTTTATGAAACGCTACAGTTTCCGTGGAAGCCTTGATGCCAAGCTTACTGATAAACTGAAAGTAGGGCTTAGCTTCCAGCCATCATATACCCAGCGCAGGGTACAGCAAACCACCGGCGGCAATACATCAACGGGCGTTGATGGTATTTTGGCCGAAGCGCTTACCATGCCACCCATATTGCCTGTTTGGCGCCCCAACGGTGATTACTTTGTAATTACCCAGGACCCCGAAATGAAAACCATATTTAATGATGAGTTATCAAACCCATTGGTAAAGCTGAATGCCAACGAAGATTATTTCAGCACCTTCAGGCAAACGGCTGGTACTTATCTGGAGTATCAGCCCATTAAGGGTCTAACCCTTAACAGCCGCTTTAACGTAGGTTTAGTATCCGATAAGGAAGAATGGTATGTTGAACCTTTCCTGGCGCGCGGTAACGGCAATACAGGTAATATTTCCACACCAAACCTGGCTCAGATCAAGGCGCGCAGAAACAATACTACCAATATTAATTGGTATTGGTCAAACACGGCCACTTATGATTTCAAGATCAATAACGATCATAAATTTACCGCGTTGCTGGGTTATGATGCATCGCGCCAAAATGATTTCAGCGTAACGCTTGAGCCACGTACCGATAAGGACAACCCGGTAGCATTTGTTAACTCTACCATTAAAAATGTACAGGGTGCTATTCTTAACAAAGGCACATCGGCGAGCGGCGAATATGTTTTCGATGCGGTATTCAGTCGTATTAATTACAGTTACAAAAGCAAGTACCTGCTTTCGGGCTCTATACGCCGCGATCGTTCCAGCAGGTTCGGGCCAAACAACAGGGCGGGTATCTTCCCATCTGTATCGGCCGCGTGGAATGTAAACCAGGAGGATTTTATCAATAAATTCCCGGCTGTTTCCACCTTAAAAATCAGGGCCAGTTACGGCGAAACAGGAAATGACCAGTTACCCGGTTATTATCCATGGATAAGCACCATGACATCCGAATCCTATAACTTCGGCACTACCGACGCGCAGGTGATCGGGTTCCGTCCGGGCGGCTTCTCCAACTATGAGCTGGGTTGGGAAAAGAACAAACAGTATGATGCCGGTTTAGAATTGGGCCTGTTTGCTGACAGGATAGGTTTAGCTGTTGATGTGTATAAACGCAATAGTAATATCATTTTATCGGCAGCACTGCCGAGCCTTAACGGTAAGGCAGCCTCGGTGATACAGAACGTAGGTAACGTGGAAAACCGTGGTTTGGAAATTACACTGAACACGGCTAATATCCATTCTAAATTCCGTTGGAACACCAATTTCAATATCTCATTTAACCGTAACAAAATTGTAAGCCTGGCCAGTGGCCAAACACAACTGGCCAATCAGGGCGTGGTGCGCAACTATGTAGGCCGGCCAATGGGCGATTTTTATTTATACATCCTTGACGGAACATTTAACAATGCCGATGATTTGGCTAAATATCCAAAACTGGGATCGCAAGGTATAGGCGATCTGCGGTATAAAGATATTTCGGGGCCAAACGGGGTACCCGACGGTAAAATTACCGCCGACGACCAAACCCTGGCCGGTAATTACCAGCCCGATTTTATTTACGGTATTGGCAACACGTTCTCCTATAAAAATTTTGACCTGAATATTTTACTTGACGGATCGCAAGGCGGCGAAGTTTACCGCAGCCAGGAGCTTGCTTTATCGCTTAGCAGATGGCTGGAAAACGGTTCGGCCGAATCAGCCGGCAGATGGCGGTCCGAAACAGACCCGGGCAACGGCAGGTATCATCGCGCCGGAACCACCAACCTATCATCGGATATTGCTTCGAGCACGCGCTATTTGTATGATGGCAGCTTTCTGCGGATCCGCAACATTACGCTGGGGTATTCCCTGTCGGGTAAATTATTACAGCGGTTAAAATTACAGCGGTTAAGAGTATTTGCGACCGGTCAAAACATTTTCACCTTCACTTCTGTGGGTGGGTTTGAAAACCCTCAGGGCAACGGTGCCGGTGATAAGGCAACCAATAATGGGGTTGAATCTGGAACGTACCCTATCTCCAGAAATATTTCCTTTGGTCTCAATTTAACTTTTTAACACTAAATCTTACTTGTGATGAAAAAAATGAAATTCATAGTTTCTCTTGCAGTCATAATATTAATGATGTCGTGCAAAAAGTCCTATTTCGATAAATACCCGACAGATCAGCCTACTGAGAGTACCTTTTACACTGATGCAACCAGTATTAAACAGGTACTTAACGACGCTTACTTCTCGCTTCGCGAATCGTACCGCTACTATTTCGCTATCGGCGATCTGGCTTCTGATGACGTATATAATAGTAAGTTCAATAACTCATCGGCGCATATCACTATCAACGAATCAAATGTAGTGGCTGATAATACCATCATCAGCGAGTTGTGGAACCGGGCATATGCTACCATATCGCGCACCAACCTGGTGCTTGATAATATTGACAAGGTTAAAATAGACGCTACCTTAAAAGCACAGTATATTAACGAAGCCAGGTTTTTGCGCGGGCTGATGTATTTTAACCTGGTACGTATTTATGGTGATGTGCCTTTAGTGCTCAAAGACATTAAAACCCAGCAGGAGGCGTTGTCCTATGGCCGCGAGCCTGTCGCTAAGGTTTATGACCAGATCATCGCCGACTTTACGGCCGCCGAAGACCTGCCGGGTGCCTATACGGTAAACCAGGATATTGGCCGTGCTACCAAATGGGCGGCAAAGGGCATGTTGGCGAAAGTGTACCTGACCTTAAAAAGGTACGATCTGGCTAATACCAAGTTGCTTGAAATGATTAACAGCCCGGTTACAGGCGGAGCCAACAGCTATCACTTATTGCCCAATTATGCCGATGTATTTGACGCGGCGAAGCCCAATAATGCCGAAATTATTTTCGCGGTTCAATATGCCCGCGGGTTTGATCCTGCCCAAGGTAACCCCTTTGTTGATTATGCATTTGCTAATGAGGATATCGGATCGGGCATACTTATACGCGGATCGGGAACCTTTTTAATGACCGAAGATCTGGCCGCCCAGTTTGAGCCTGGCGACCTGCGCAAGGGCATGACCAGGCGTTTAACCGGATCGCGCAGAAGCTACATTTTTACTACCAAGTATTACGATAACGGCATGACTACCAAGGTTGACGCCGGTAATGACTGGATAGTATTGCGGTATGCCGATATCGATTTAATGTATGCCGAGGTACAAAATCATCTTTCGGGTGCGCCGGCCGCTTTCCCTTACCTGGAAGCCGTACGCTCAAGAGCCGGATTAACTACCGATAACGGCCTGAAAGCCGATGGCGCCGCCATGACGCTGGCAATTGAAAAGGAAAGAAGGCTGGAATTGTTTTGCGAAGGGCACCGCTGGTTTGACCTGCTGCGCACCGACCGTTTAGAAACCGTGATGAACGCGCATTTTAAATCGGGTTTATCTGACGATGAAATTGGAAGCGGCAATTCTGTTGAGGATTACGAACTGATTTTTCCTGTTCCGAGATACGAAGTGAACCTAAACCCCGGGAAGATCCATCAAAATCCATTATATTAATCTGGTTATGGCCGCGTATTACTAAACGGTGCACACGGTCATCTATTAAACGTATAATAACCGATGACATCTTTTTTTTAAACATACCTAAACTTTATAGTCAACCCTTTCCGGAGCAATTCGGGGAGGGTTACTTTATTTTGGGTGGTCAGAAATCATGCCCTATGTTAAATGCGGTGATGATAAAAATTAAAATTGGATAGGGTATTGAACTGTTGAATACTTAAAATTTGATTTGCGTTTGCAAGAGAATGCTTACTATATTGTAAGTCGAAGCTATAAACCCCGACCTCAATGGCTAAGCTTCAGCTTGCATCATTTCAGCATACTATTCTTCTTCTGCAAATCAAAAGCATACTATAATATTACATTGCATTCCGGCTATAATCGGTTACTTTTAAACATTAAACCGGTGTTATGAAAAGGCAAACCTATTTTACGGCCATCGCGCTCGTCATGATGATTATTTCAATGGCGGCTGCCCAACAGAGACCAGGCCCTATTTTAACAGGGAAGGGTATCGCGGTAGTTGCTACCAAATATGGTAAGGTTCGTGGCTATATTGACGATGGCATTTATACTTTTAAAGGCATTCCGTATGCCAAAGCAGAAAGGTTTATGCCTCCCCAGGCCCCCGATCAATGGCAGGATGTCCGTCAATGTACCCTGTTCGGCCCGGCTGCGATGCAACCTACCCGGCAAACCTGGAAAGGGCAAAGTAATAATAACTTCGGGTTCCAGTATAACGTAGAGCCCATGGACGAGAAGAATAGCTTTGTGGTGAATGTGTGGTCGCGAGGCATTAACGACGGAAAGAAAAGACCTGTATTGGTATGGCTGCATGGTGGGGTGTATGCTACCGGGTCGGCAAATGAATTCCCGTTTTATGATGGGCGGTCGCTTGCTTTAAAAGGCGATATTGTAGTTGTAAGCGTTAATCACCGGCTTAATGTTTTAGGTTATGCCGATTTAAGGGGCCTTGGCGGCAAATATTCCGAATCTGTTAACCTGGGTATGCAGGACCTGGTTGTTTCCCTGCAATGGGTTAGGGACAATATTGACAAATTTGGAGGCGATCCCAATTCGGTAACCATTGTTGGGCAATCCGGAGGCGGGGGCAAAGTTACCTGTTTAATGGCCATGCCTTCAGCTGCCGGACTGTTCCAAAGGGCCATTGTTGAAAGTGGTTCAATTTTTAATCCCGGCAAGAGCGAAGATTCCAAAGCGTATGGGCTGGCTTTTGCCGCGGCGCTTGGTGTTAACCCGCAAAACGCTGATAAGTTAAAGGACTTTACTTACCAGGAATTGGTTGCAGCAGGGCAGGCTGCTTCGGGCACGCTCAGGGCATCGGGTAGTAACGTGCGCGGTGGTTTTGGCCCGACAGCCGATGGTAAATACATTTTAAAAGGTGCCATCGATACCCCTGCTGAATTTTCGAAGAACGTTCCTTTGATCATTGGCACAACCCTTAACGAGTTTAATTATAACAGCCGGCCCCCACAGTCGTTAGAACAGGTAAAAGCAACCCTTGCCAGGAAGTATAGTGCGGAAAATGTCGAAAAATACATCGCTTTATACAAGGAGGCTTATCCCGGCGATGTTGCACCACAGCACCTGCTAACGTTTGATACCCAGTTCAGGCAAGGGGCTCTCAAACAAGCTATTGCAAAAAGCAAACAGGGAGGCGCGCCGGTATATGCTTATCTTTTCCGGTGGCAGTCGCCTGTTAATGATGGAAGCGTGGGTGCAGGCCATGGTATGGAACTGCCTTTCATATTCAATAACATCGCGTTAGCACGCCCCTTAACGGGCGGAGGAAAAGAAGCCTACGTACTTGCTGATAAAATCAGTTCTGCCTGGATCAACTTTACCAAAACAGGCAACCCTAACGGCAAAGGAGCACCTAAGTGGGAACCCTACAACCCAGGAAGCGGAGCAACCATGATATTTGATAACACCTGCAAAATGCTATATAATCATGATAAAAAGCTGATGGACTTTATAAGTTCGCCCCCGGCAAAATAGCCACCGTAAAATTTTACTGACAGACAACCTTATTCTGCATACTATCGTAAATTTGATAATAACACTATTAAACAATTAAAACATTCCCGTCATGTTCAAGAAATATTACCGCTCATCGTTTTTAATTTTTAGCTTTTCGCTCCTGATAACCCTGTCTGGATTTGCCCAATCGAAGACGCTGGCAAAAGGAGATGCAGCGCCTGTATTTAACGCCCAGGCCAGTTTGGCGGGCAACGAATTCAATTTTTCATTAAAAAAATCCCTCGCTAAAGGGCCGGTTGTGGTTTACTTCTACCCTTCTGCTTATACCGGCGGATGCGATGCGGAAGCGCATGCTTTTGCTGAAGATAAGGATAAGTTTACAACGGCCGGAGCTACCATTATCGGCGTATCCGGAGACGATATTCAGCGACTGAATACATTTTCTGCCGATCCGAATTACTGTGCAGGCAAGTTCGCTGTCGCGTCGGACGCCGGAGGCAAAATTGCAGAAACCTACGGCCTGGTTATGACACCACCAAGGCTTGGAATGAAAGATGTGCGTGGTATAGCGCTTAATCACGGTTTCATTCCGCGAACCACTTATGTTATTGGTAAGGACGGTAAAATTATAGCGGTCTTTTCATCGGCAACCGATCACATTTCAGCTACCGATCATGTTGAAAAATCGCTGGCGATTGTAAAAGGATTATAATTCGCGGGGCAGGACTTAAAGTTTCGAACGCTGCTGTTCAAAGTCATTGGGGGGGAGCGTGCTTATATGGTTCGCCTGCACTTTATATAGTAATTTATTAAAGATCTTAAATCTACCAAGGTTTAAGTTTGCCGGGGTTCTTCTGCCCTGGGAACAAGGAAGCTTTTCAGAGATGATCTGAAGGGCTTTTTGTTTGCAAACCAATGCTCGTTACATGATGCGCGCTAAACTTAAACCGGGTCGGGCGCGCGCATGTATACCGGAAAGGCCTGATCCCAATGGACAGCCTCAATGTTTTAAGCCATGAATGCCTTCCCGTTTCAGCAGCAATCAGGGCAATTCAAAAAACGACAGTAAAAATTTAATTCCTTTTCTGAAAAGAAATAGTTAAGCTCAACATATTTTTCTTCTTTTGCATGGAAACAGATGAAAGCCCCCCTTTAGCGAAGAACCTGGAATATAACATGACATTTTTAAGTAAAATTAAAGCCGGCCAGTCCGGCATGATCACTTATGGCATTACGCCGCCGAAATCAGAAACCGCTCCTGAAAAGGTTGCCGAAATTGCCTCAAAAACGGTGGCAAGGCTAATCTCCCTGGATATCGACGCTTTGATTGTTTATGATGTACAGGATGAATCGGCCCGTACTTCGGAAGAGCGGCCTTTCCCATTCCTGAGGGCGCACGATCCGTTTGAGTTTGCCCGCCAGTATCTTGGGGAACTAAATGTGCCAAAAATTATATACCGGCCCGCTGGTAAATTTGCTAAAGAGGAACTGGCCGGATGGCTGGATGGTTTACAATCACATCATTTTTATCCTGTTTTTGTAGGCGTGCCCGCACCTGATTATCCGGTAAAAACATCCCTGCCGGAGGCGTACCGGTTATGGAAAAAAAATGAACGTACATCCGTAATTGGCGCGGTTACAATTCCCGAACGGCACGAGGTATTAAAGGATGAGCATACCCGGATACTGGATAAAATGAGTTGCGGGGTTTCCTATTTTATTTCGCAGTGCGTATTTAATGTAGATTATGCCAAAAAGATAGTTGAGGATCTGTGTCAGGCCTGCGGGGAGCAGCAAGTTTCGCCACCTACCATTATTTTTACGCTGACGGCCTGCGGTTCGCTCAAAACCCTGCATTTTATGGAGTGGTTGGGCATCCATATTCCTGACGATTTGAAAGAAGAATTGAAACAGGCTGAAAACATGCTTGAAAAATCAGTTAACGTTTGTTTGGATATCGCCGCGGAACTTACCTCATTTTGTTCGGAACGGTGCATCCCTTTTGGCTTTAATATTGAAAGCGTGGCTATCAGGAAGGACGAGATTGAAGCCTCAATAGATATGGTTCAGGAAATTGGCAAGATGTTAGCTGAAAAAGGCTTAAGATCCGCGCCTGTAACCGGCTAATTAACCGGGGCGGTACGAATGCAAAAACGTTGCAAAACTATATTTTGGCTTCAACTGTCTTTGTGCTCCTTGTGATTTTTCCTTTGCGTACTTAGAGGCTGTTTAAATTTGTTTTTTTTAGTTATTATTCTAAACATTAAACCATCGCGTCATTGCGTAGCGTGGCGTAACAATCCCCGATTAGCAGGGCCGCTATTCAAACCGGGGATTATTAATGTTGTGTTTGTTTCAAAGGCATTAATGAGCTCCCTTCGGTCGGTTGTCCACGTCGCTCCGCTCCTCGCAATGGACGTTCTTTTTATTTTCAGACACCTGCTAACTGGTAAAATTTAACCACAGCGTTCACAAAGCACACCAGGACCAAACATTACTTTGTTTCCAATTTGTATAATTACTTTTTTACAGCCCCTTTACTACACCTTCAATTGCATGCACATAAAATCACCTACTACAATTAATCACCTATACGGGAATTTATTAAAATATTTACCGGCTTAGTAAACGAACTGCCTGAGGCATCGGTAACTGTAAAGTAAAACGAAGCAAGCCCGGGTTGGGCAGATGTAAACAGAACAGTCCCGTTGTCCTTAACATCAGCCCGCCCATTTTTTACGCCGGATATTTTATATACCGGCTTGTCGGTGTACCCGCGCGAAAGTTGTTTTAAATCAATACTAAGCAATTTATTTATCTGCACGGCAAAGTTCGGCGCAGCCATCCACTCCAGGTAATCATCCAAACTGGTAAACCCATCCCTATCAGCATCAGCATTGGTGTCCGAAAAATCACCAGTGGGCGAATGGCTATTTAATCCGTGCAGCTTTTCCCACCAATCAGGCAAGCCATCGCGGTCGCTATCAAAAGAAGCATTACGATGCACTTCGGGATAATTTTCCCAACCGCCAACATCCTGCTGGGTATCCGGCAACCCGGGCTTGCCAGTTTTGCTGCCTTTATAGGTATAAGTTCCTGTTAAGGTTTCGTTGATAATCCGGATGTCGTGATCGTCAAAAACCGGCCGGTTGCAACCTACGTCAGACAATACATTTTTATAAGCGTCCGGAGCGCTTTGCGTGGTCACATACGGTTCAAAAAAAGGTTTATCTACAAATGTTTGATAGTTAACTTTACCGGTAGCCTTGCGTCCGTCCGATTCATTTTTTTCGTCAAAGTGGCCGGGCATAACATTGCCGTCAAAAAAATAACGCTGCATGCCGCCGCCATATCCTTCGTGCTGCGCATTTAAAGCATACATAAATGTAGTAGCGGGGCCTGGTTTATAATAATTGCCTACAAAATTTACTTCGCGGGCGCCACCGTCGGTAGCACGGGTATCCCAATTATAAACAACGTTGTTCCGAAGGTCCATTCTGCCCAGGTAATCTCCATCACCGTTCACGCCACCGGCCAGGCTCCAGTTCCGGCCGGAGCAGTGCGCCAGTAAATTATGGTGAAAGCTGCCCACATCGCCACCTATACTGGCAGCAAACCCATGTGCCTTACCCACTTCATAATGCGAGTGGCCGGCCACATTCAAGGCCTCAGAAATCAGCGTGCGCTGCAAAGTAATATTATGCGCCCCACGCGAGCTAAACGCTTCATCTATCGTCCAACTAATGGAACAATGATCAACAATGCTGTTGTCGGCCCCTGTCAAACCCATTCCATCATAGGTTTTACCGGCACCAAGGCGTACCCGTAAAAAACGTACGCTGGCATCATCGCCAACAACACCTACGGGGGCGCCGCTAATGCAAATACCTTTACCCGGCGCTGTTTGGCCGGCCACGCTAACATAACGCTGGTTGATTACCAAGCGCGATTGAAGCCTGATAATTCCTGATACAGCAAATACAATGGTGCGCGGGCCAATATCTTTGGTAACAGCCTCGCGAAAACTGCCCGGGCCGTCATCATTCAGATTAGTTACTTCAACCACTTTACCTCCACGTCCGCCGCGCGCAAAGCGGCCATAACCTTCCGCACCTTTAAAAGCAAGCTGCCGCGGGCGGAAATACCATACTTCGCCTTTGGTAATTTTGCCATCTGCCGAGCGTTCGTCCACACGCCAGTAATAAGTATTCATACTATATAGGCTACCGGCCTTAAACGATGCAGCGTTGTGGTTGCCTTTAAACTCGGGCGATGAATGTGTCGCACGGGCAACAATTCCAGAGTCTGATCCCAGGTATACATCATGCGAGGCTGCCTGCGGGGCGGCTGTCCAGCCAAGTGTAAGAGTACGGTCGTCTGCATCGGCATGCTCATCCGCGTTAGCCGGCCGCGGATTTTTAGCTCTTGTTTTCAGATCGGAAGTATTCAGTTCGAACCCATTGATAACCATGCTATGGCTTGCAGCGTTAGGGGAACTTTCAAACAATATTACTATATCTTTACCTTTCCGGGCATTTAAGTGCAAAAATGCCGTGGCACATTTTGTATTCTCATGCACCCGTCGCGACGGTACAAGCTCGGTAACCTGTGTTTTGCCGTCAACCAAAATATTTATGGCCCCGGTTACTGATGTTTTACCTGCCGCGTTAAGTATATTATGATAGGTAAGCAAAGTATGTTGACCGGCTGGTAAACCACTAATACGCATTTCTATAGCCGCAGCGGCGTTTCCACCTTCTAAAGCAAGGCCATCGCCAGCCAGCCTGGCATAATATGGCGCCTGTACCGCGGTTTTATAATAACCAGGGGCCAGGTTGCCATCTCCGCTCTTTTTTATGAATGTGATGGTGACCCCTTTTAATTGCAAAACATTGGCAATGCCGGGTTTTACGGGCCAGGCCGTATAGCCCGGTTCACTAACCTCGGCCGCTCTTCGTTCGGCGGTGTTCATATCTACTTTTAATACAGGCGCTTGCGCAAATACTAAAGCTGGGGTTAAAAGGCTTAATGCCAGGCCACAGCTTATGGCAAAATAATGTTTCATATAGGTTTTTATTAAATGCAAATTCAGGGGTGGCGTATCGCCCCCGGGGATATATTCTGTTATTGAAACAGACATTAAATATACCGGGCTGGCAGCTGAAACTGCTCTCACAAGCCAGCCCGGCAGTTTTTTTATATGATGAGCATGCTGTGCGCAAGCTCAACTTATTACCTGTTACAGCTGCACTTTAACCAGGAAATCCATATAAGGCGTGATGTGCTTTCTGTCGGAACCGAGATTTGAAATATAAATAGCCCCGTATTTGCCGTCCTTTGTTAAAAAATAATAGGCGTTGCCCGATTTTATTTCAATGTTTGTTTGGTTAACAGCAACCTTTTGGGCGGCATCAGCTATTTGCTGTCCGGTTTGGAACTTGGTAAAGTTTGATGAACTTACCACCGTAGTGCTAAACAATGTTCCTTTGGCTGTCCAGCCGTTGAAATTAAAATCATTAAATGGCAGTGGCGATGGTGTTACACCAGGCGCATACATATAATAATGATCTTCTTTGGCTTTAAAAGTGCCATTACTGTTTTTTGTCAGCACCGCTTTATAATAAATGCCGGCATCAATTTTTGCAGAATTCGCGGCACCGTCTTCATACGAATAAGCCTTTGCTTCATCAATTGAGTAAAAGCTTTGAGCTTTCGGATCTACCACCGGATAAGAAACGGTTACAGCTGGCGTATCAATTAGTGCAAATGAATTAGGTAAATAAACAAACCTTTCTGTAGTGAAATTGAAGTCATTCACCACATCCATAGTGATTTTTTTATAACCATCGCCCAGGTAAACACCTATTTTGTCTGTCGCGTACAGGCGATAGCTGATCTGCCCGGTCCGGGCGGAAGCCTTTAGCTTAATAATGCCCGAAGCACTGCGGCGCTGAGTTGAATCTAAAACATATTTAGTTGGCGAGGAAGTACCTACTTCCAGCAGGTTCAGGCCATACATGTCCTCTTTAGCCGATGTAACGGTATAATCGATCCAGACATCGTCGCCCACGTGGACCACTTTGTAATCTACAATATCCTGCGGATCGTTGTTATGAAACTCCACCTTAACGTCGGTGAACATGTTAAAGATGTTTGGTCCTTCTTTTTTGCAGGAACCCAGCATCATCGCTACGCCTATAATGAGTGATAGTGAAATATACTTTTTCATTTTTTAATTTTTTAATGGATCAAATGTGCCGTTATCCCAACCGATGGTTTGATCTAATGTTGGTGATGACAATAAGAACTGGTTTGGCAAAGCATAGAAATAGCATTGGTCGGCCGGAATACTTATCGCGTTCTTGGTATCGCCTACAACAAGGCTGCGTTCAAAGTAATAGCGATAGCTACTCCTTTTGGTAACCTGCAATGTATCGCGCCTGCGCTGTGTTGTGCCAGGCACGATCTCTTCCAGCGTGGCTTTTTTCTGAATGTAAAGAGGGTCTTTGGTATTTACCGGATAGATCTGTTCGCCGGCCACGGTAAGGAACCCTGATAATTTATCCAGTCTACGGGTCCTTCTTAAATCCCATCCGCGTTTTCCTTCAAATGCAAACTCCACCATACGTTCGTTCATAATCAGGTCGCGCATCTGGTCGGTGTTAGCGGCAAAGTTTAAACCATAATCGTTAGCGCCTGCAACAAGGCCGCGTGCCTGGCGCAGCTGCCTAACCAGGTCTTTTGATTTGTCAAGGCTACCGGTTTCATTCAAACATTCGGCATAGTTTAACAATACTTCTGCAAAACGCAGTTCAATCCAGTCTAAACCGCCGCCGCCTATATCGTTGGTAATACCAACGGCCGATGCTGCCAGGGTAGGGTTGGCAAAACGTTTACAATAAAATACTTTACCGCCCGCGCCATCAATCTCGGCCGGATAGCTCCACTGTATGCGGTTGCTGATGCCGCTCAATTTCCATGGGCTGCCGTTATAGGCGATAGTTGCCGCAAACCGCGGGTCCCGGTTTAAGAAATACATATCCGGATCGTAGCCGGAGCCGGTTGCCGTAATTGGCGTGCCGTCGGCCATTGGATACGCATCCAGCATACGTTGCGATGCTACGTAAAGGTCTGAAGGGCTACCGCCGGTAATAGGGCCTCCGGGGCGCGACATGGCCTCTACGCCGTTATATCTTTTTGCCAACTGGTTGGAGTATTCTTTCACAATAATGGCTTCGGTATTTGCCGGGCCTTTGGTTGTGAAAATATCCGCGTACTTCATTAGTTTAAGCCCTGAAGTAAGGCACATGTTGTAGGCATCCTCATTCGCTTTTAAGGCTTTGCCCCAACGCGTCGCGTCGTAAGGGTGCACACCGTCATTAACCGGGTTAAACTGTGGGCTGGCCCAGGTTAAAGCTACCCGGCCTTTATAGCATATCGCCGCCAGTTTGCCCAGCCGTCCCCAATCTTCGGCTCCCGGCATAATAACATCCAGATTTGCCGCGGCTGAATCAAGATCGCTTAAAATAGTATCGAAACACTGTTTTGCGCTTTTGCGGCCAGAATAATCTACATTGGTTGGGTCCTGCGGCTTAAGCACCAGCGGCACACCGCCATATAACCTAACCAGATCAAAGTAATCCATAGCGCGGAGCATATAGAATTGGCCGATGATCGGTTTTTTGGTTGCCTCGGGTAAAGTTCCGGCGGCAACATTATAAATACCAAGATTGCAACGGGCTATTTCAAAGTATTTGTTATCGCCTTTACTGCCATTCTGGTATTTTTTACCTATAATCTGTACATCGTTTGATTGCAGGTACCCGCCTATGCCCAGCACCTTTTTCATGGTTCCGTCTGTTCCGGAGCCAATGTTCTCATCGCTGGCATATTCCTGATAAAATACCTTCTGCTCGTAAGGGAAATCGGGCATAATGCTCCAGTATGTGCCGTTAAGAAATAAATTAACAGCGCCGGCATCATCCCAAAGTCTTTCGTTATCAATACCATCATGATCGGGCACAATGAAATTCTTTTTACAACCTGCTATTGCCAGGGCAAGCACGCAAAGCACAGCAATGCGTTTGGTTGTTATTCTGTATTTGTTTTTTAATGCTTTCATTATTAAAAGTTTTTATAATCCGAAACCTAAGCCAACTGAAATGGTTCTGATAGTTGGATAATCGTAAATATGGCTGGTATAAGGGTCCTTAAAGGGCTGCGGGTTTTTAAGTACCCATAAGTTGTTGCCGGTAACAAGTACTCTTAAGTTGGAAAGACCGGTACGTTTAATCAGGTTATTTGGCAGCGTATAAGCTAACGACATGTTGTTAATGCGGATCATGGTAGCATCAACTGCCCAAAAGGTTGATTCGCTTTTGGCGGTAGGGTCATCAAACCGCGGGAAGCGCCCGTTGGGGTTTGATGGGCTCCAATGGTCGGCCCAGATACTGGCCACGTTTTTAATTGTTGTAGGCGGGTCCAGTAACTTGGTATCATACATTTCTTTACCACCTATACTGGCCACAAAGTTTGTTCTGAATTGAAAGCCTTTGTAATTAAAGCCAATACTTGTGCCCAATACTATATCAGGATCGGTACCGTTTTTAAACATCGGCACCATATCATGGTCATCAATTTTACCATCGCCGTTTTGATCCGTGTAGTACAGCCAGCCAGCTTCAGGCACCTTGCCGTAAAGCGTATAGTTAGGATACTGTTTGAGCAAGGCATCAACATCAGCTTGTGTTTTCAGGATCCCCTTTGATATCAGGCCAATATTATTACCATTGTAAATTTTCTGGTTGGTGCCAAGGTCTATCTGCCAGTCTTCGTTAGAGTTTTCAAATAACTTGAATGGATTTTGATAGATCTGGGTAACTACTGTATTTGCAAAACCGAAGTTTACGCTGCCGTTAAAGCTAAGATCATTAGTCAGGTTATCATTATAACCGATAGTAAACTCGGTACCATAAGTATTATGTTGCTCGTGGTTGATAACCGGGGCGGCAAAACCGGCATACATCGGGAAGTTCTGATCAAGGTTTTTGTCAAACTCGTCATAAACAAAGTCATGGAAGTAGTCGAAACCAAATGACAGCCGTCCATTAAAGAAAGCTGATTCTAAACCAATGTTCATGGTACGTTTCTTTTGCCAGCTAATTTCAGGGTTAGGAATTTGCTGGGGGTTCAGGGTAGCCGCCGATGTGCTACTGGTACCAAACAGGTAACCAGTATTTACCAGGTCCACTTTATAACGTGCCTGCCACAAACGCGCGTTAATACGGTCGTCGCCGGTTAAACCTATGTTTGCCTTCAGTTTCAGGTAGCTGATAAAGTTGAGTTTTGATGAATTTTTAAAGAAGTTTTCTTCTGATAAGATCCATGCCGCGCCCACGCTTGGGAAGAACCCCCAAACATGCCCCGTGGCAAAGTTTGTCGATCCGTCAAAACGACCTATCGCGTCAAACAGGTATTTTTTCTGATAATCATAGCTTAACCTGCCAAAAAAGGATTGTTTAATACTTTCGGATATGGACCTGCCGCCATTAGTGAACGAGTTTTGGTCAAAAGCCCAGTAATCGGTAATATTGGCCACCTGCTGATTATTCCAGTAAACATTAATATTATCAGAATGGCTTTGGGATTGCTCGCCGCCAATTAGGGCGCTGATGCTATGTTTGCCAAATGAACGGCCATAATTTACCGTGATGTTGGCCTGGTAATTTGCGCTCCTGTTTAGGGATGGGTTTATCCTGGCGCTTGATGGCGCCAGGCCATTGGTAACGCTTTGCAACGAATCGCTATAAAACAAAAGGTTGCTGCCCATCATTTTAAAATTATATAACTGGTAAGGCGCGGTATATTTTTCACTGCCGCCCCAGGTGCCGGTTTGGCCTATCTGGAAACGCACTGCCAGGCCGGGTACCGCCTTAGGTGTATAAGTTAAGGCTGTATTGAGCGTATAGCTTGCGGATGATTGTGTGTTATAAAATCCTGAGTTAGCTTGCGCTAATGGGTTTTTTATCTGATTTGAAGTGCCGCCAAAGGCTACCGGCATACCATTGATCTGGATAGGCACCCATTGCGGAACCTGGATCAGGTCTGTCATATATTTCTGATCGGTAGGGTTTAAATCAAGGTTAGTGTAATTTTTGTTGTAATTAACATTAAAGCTTACATCAGCCTTCAGCGATTCTGAAAAAGCGGCATTTAAACCGCTGCGGAAAGCATATTTTTTGTTGTAATAAGTGCCTTTATAATTAGCGTTCTGATCCTGATAGCTGCCGCCCACAAAAAAAGTCACTTTATCGCTGCCGCCGCTCATGCTCAGGTTATGCCTTTGCAATATTGATGGCTGCCATATTTCATCAAACCAGCTTTTTACCGGATGATCTTTCAGGTATTGCAGATCGGATTCGGAAAAGAATTTGTTGTCGTTTACAAACCCTTGCTCATCATAAGTGTCGTTCATTAATTTCGCCTGTTCATACCCGGTTAACATTTTTGTTTTCCGGGACGCGTCATTAATGCCTACATAACCATTGTATGACAATTTAGGCTTGCCGCTTTTGCCCCTTTTAGTAGTAATAAGCACAACACCTTTAGAACCGCTTGCACCGTAAATAGCGGCCATCGCGTCTTTCAGGATGGTAATGTCTTCAACCATTGAGGGGTCAAGCATGTCAAATTGTTCCTGGGTTGAGGTAATGCCGTCAATTACAAAAAGCGGCGCTGTTGTAGCGCCACTGGGCGCTGCGTTTGAAGATACCCTGGCATCCCTGATATTGAGAGAGATGGTAGCTCCCGGCGCGCCCGATTGCGCACTAATCCCAACACCCGCGATGCGGTTGCGCAAGGCGCCGGCAATATCCGGCGAGGGTATGTCTTCAATCTCTTTACCTTTTATTGTAGCTACCGCACCAATAACTTCCGATCGTTTTTTTGTACCGTAGCCAACTACCACAACCTCATCCATTTTGGTTTCATCGGCTTCCATTACAACATCAAGCGTAGTTTTTTTCCCAATCGCTATAACACGTCTTACAAAGCCTATGGATGAAAATACCAGGGAATCAGTAGCGGGATTGGCCTGTATAGCGTACACGCCATCGGCATTTGTAGCTGTGTTACGGGATTTTCCCTTAACGCTTACATTAACACCCGGAAGCGGCAAGCCGGTTCCTCCTTCGGTTATTTTGCCTGTTATTTTGACATTTTGCGCGTAGGATGGCGCGCAAAAGAGCAGGGCGATCAGGACCCCCCCTGTTAACATTCGTAAAAGTTTCATTATCATTTGTTTATGGTTATGTGGTTTATGTTTGAGGAAAGCGGAGGGGTTTATCGCGTTCCTGGTGGTTTGTATAGTTTTAATCAAAAGCAAGGGTTTTAAAATGATGTGATATTAAGCAGATGTATTTGCTTACTCTTTTTTCCCACTTATATGCAATAAGGGGCGCTATAACAATTTTTTTTTCCAGGGAGTGGAAATAACTGAAGGAGGAGCGCGAAGAAATAATGACATAGCCAAGCGGCTAAGCAGTAAATTTTGGTTCATAATTGATTGTTTTGGTTAGTATTAAATTTGATTGTAAAGGCTGCAATGGATTGCGTAACATTTACGATAGATTCAAACTCAATAACAAAAGTATACTCGGTCAACCCGGCAGTTTGTAGTCTATTTGCCAGTTATTGTATTATTTTGTCATGATAAGCCTGGCGCTTTATCCAGGTATTTATAAATTATTGATGAGTGATTTGGGTGAGTGACTTTTTGCGGATTTATTTTATGCGCTCATCCCCGATACACATAATGGTTGTTTACAGTGCCCAATAGTTTAATAAATTATCAAATTATTAATACTTTAAATTAATCAACAAAATTGATACTATAAACTTAGTTAATACGATATAAATTTTGGTCAGTAGCGTTTGCTTTTATTAAGCAATAACCCTCCTGGTTGTATAAAAACGAGGTTTTTACGGTCTATAGATTATTGGCGGGCATTGCCAAACCACCTTTATGATAAAATATTGATGATAAAATTGTATAGGATTTTGATAATAGTATACAAACCAAGTGGGTTTGCAGGAGATACTTTTGATTTAACCAATATAAACGCACATGCTCCGCAACGTTCTTACTGATATATGAAATGATTTTGCAATCGATTGTAATTTGACTCGAAATAATGATCCTGACTGATTCGATACAGGGCCCTATTGGGTTGGGCCCTGTGATGGATATTTATTGGAGACGTCCCATTAATTGTGGGGCGGTCTTTTACCCCAATATTATAATAACATTGTCATAAGTAACTGGTTGTTAAATAACAGCCTTATTTTTAGGAGTTTACAGCAACATAATATATAGTATTTATACTATACATACGCATAAATAGATTGGGAAATGGTTAGCTACTTTTTAAATTCTATCAAATTTTTGACTCGTTTTGTCAAATTTTCGACCTCCCTTCATTTGCTGCTTAATAGGTTTGCTTAGCACGCCAGACATGCCCCTTGATCTGAGCAGTTACTAATTACTATTGTCGGTTAATATCGAGAGTACTCTGATATTTTACTTACTAAAACTTAATACAATATGAAACCTTGCTTGTTAAAAATAGATGGATTGCCATCCGCTACCTATAGCATCAGGCATGATATTTTACCTTCTTTGGCCGGGTTATGGCATTTTCATCCGGAACTTGAACTTCACTATGTAATTAAAGGGGAAGGCGTAAAATTTATAGGTGATAATATTTCGGATTTTTCGCCAGGGGAGGTTGTGTTGCTTGGCCAGAATATACCACATTGCTGGCGTTGTAATAATGAGTACCATCAGCCCGAATCAAAGCTTAACGTCGAAGTTATTGTTATCCGTTTTATGCCTACCTGCTTTGGGAGCTATCTGCTTAATTTGCCCGAAGCATATTTGCTGCCAAGGTTATTTGAGAGGGCTAAAAATGGCATGGTTATTAAGGGCCCGGCTAAAGCCGATCTGATCAAACTAATGCACGCGGCCCTTAACGCCGATAATTTTGAACGTATTATTATATTACTGAAAATATTAAAAATACTTGCCGAAAATGAAGATTATATTAGCATTATCAGTTCTCCCAAAACGTTCTTTCTATCAACCGAAAATGAAAATATTCGCCTAAGCAAGGTATTTGCATACACGCTTAATCATTTTCGTGATGAACTGGACCTGGGCTTAATTGCCGAGATCAGTAATTTAAGCAGCACCTCTTTCTGCCGGTATTTTAAGCAAATGACAGGCAGGCGATATTCAGATTTTCTTACCGAGATCAGGATCAGGCACGCGTGCCGCCTGTTAATAGAGGATAGCCTGCCTACCACTATGATCTGTTTCGATTCGGGGTTTAATAATATTTCTAACTTTTACCGGCACTTCAATAAGGTTATTGGAATGACACCGCAAGCTTATAAAATAAAATATCTGCAATCGCCTATTTTGGGCCGGCGCTAACTGCTTAATTTATTATTTACAAACAGGACGTGAAGAATTTTAGGTTAATTTACCAATAAATGGCCCTTGAAATTATTTTCTGCCATTCACATTTTTTTCAATTAATAATCCTATGCTTAAATATCGTATCCTCCTGCTTATGATACCAATGGCAATTTTTGCCGCCAATACTTCAACCTATGCCCAAAAGCGGCCCGCCGCTGCCAGTACCGCTCCGGAGCCTGTAGTATGGCAAACCCTCGGTAACAATGAAAATGATTCCATGCCATTAGGCAATGGCGACCTGGCTGCAAATGTCTGGACCGAAAGCAATGGCGACATCGTTTTACTTTTAGCCAAAGCCGATGCCTGGGCCGAAACAGGCAATATCCTTAAACTTGGCCGTGTGCGGATCAAAATTACGCCTAACCCTTTCGCTAACACTTCGGGTTTTACGCAGGCGCTTCAAATGGCCAGCGGTTCCATCAAAATCAAACGCGGCAATAACAGTGTATTAATCTGGGCCGACGCCTATCAGCCGGTTATCCATGTACAGGCACAATTGGCTGCCAAGGGAAGCCTTATGGCAACGCCCGAACTTTGGCGCAAACATATGCCCGCCGCGGCCTTTACCCGTGAGGACGATTTTTTATCGGTAATGAATGGCTCACAGCCCCCGCATCTTAAACCGGACCTGGTTTTTTACGGGAATAACCGCCTGAGCTGGTGCCATTACAACGATGATAGTTATTATCCTTACCTGCTAAAACAAGAGCATTTGGAAAGTTTGCAAAGCAAATTCCCCGATCCGCTTCAGCAACGCTGCTTCGGCGCTTTGCTTACCGGCCCTAACCTGGCAGCCTCGGGCGAAACGCTTACATCTTCGCATCCAGGGCAAAACCTGCAGCTCGATATTGTCGCCTTTACCGATACCCGGTCTGCCTCGCCTGCCGACTGGAACCGCAAGATCAACAAGCTGGCTAATCATATTACCGGCATAAACGTAGCTGCGGCCCGCAAACGGCACGAACAATGGTGGTCGGATTTCTGGAATCGTAGCTGGATCCGCGTTTCGGGCTCTGATGATGCGGCTAAAGTTGCCCAGGGTTACGCCATTCAACGTTATATGATAGCTGCTTCTTCCCGCGGTGAAATTC
>Ga0164242_10001647_pt1 | contig 26455 bp, 24 predicted proteins | sample OricomgcompostMG_FD_108783 | JGI IMG/M metagenome (GOLD analysis project Ga0164242, IMG submission 108783) | Miracle-Growth compost microbial communities from Emeryville, California, USA - Original compost - Miracle growth compost (MG) ...
CCACTGCCGCAATCACTGGGACTCTGACGGCACGCATGCCGTTGCAGAGATTCTCCAAATACCGGCATTGTCGGGCACCCTCTGCGTCCAGACGGATGATCTCCGTGATATCCGCCCCGGCTAGTCTCTGTTAGGATATTTCTAGCCCAGTTTTGTGGATATGTAAAGCGCACACCTGAGAATGTTGATTCGTTCCCTGTGACCACGATCGCCTTAACGTCTGGGTCCGTCGATGCCTTGGATAGCTCGTCGAGAAACTGTCGGATTAGCTCCTGTGAAAGCGCGTTTCGCTTCTCCCGGCGATTGAAAGCAAGCACCCGCACACCAGGCGTTGGTGTTGACACGACCACGAGGAGAGGCGGTGTTGTCTGGCTCTTGTCCGACATATCTATCTCTGCTACGGGCTGCTAGTCGTCGTGATGGTGGGTGGGCAGTTGCTTGAAGTCAGTCGGTATTGGGAACCAAAAGAATTGTGGTATGGGTGGGTACGGTCTCAGGGTCCCTCTCTAGGTGTGAGGGTGTGTGGGCAGCATCCAACATCCCGAGAAGAAAGGGAAAACGATCAAGCAGAAATACCCCTCTTGGGGGCCAGCCATCCCGAAATCGGGACCTGGCTGACCACCAAGCCTCGATACAAGCTCGAGTACCTGGTCTTCAAGTTGGCGCCTGCGCGGGATTCGTCGTCCAATACCTTTCTAAAAGGACCCTGCCCAAGTACCCTACCCAAGTACCCAAGGGATCTTCAAAGCGCATGCAAGACACACGAAAACAAGGCCTGACAGCCGTGTACCCCCAACCCTTGACCTGGGGAGGATGTAGTTCATCGCTAGCGTGGTCTGTTGCAGATCGCGCCGTCCCTTTTGCAGATGATCAGCAGGGATCGACGCAGGGAGGCGCCCGAGGTGTATCTGTAAGGTGGCTATGCGCCAATGCGCCTACGGTACCTGTTTGTACCTTACACGGCAGCGACTATCAATATTTGATCGCTTAGAAAACCAGAGTGGCGGGTGGTGCAAAATGATTGGCTGCTCGCCACAAGGCGGTCAATGACCGGGCATCTCAGACTATCTGTCCCAAAGTCACTCTCCGTGCCAAAACTTTTCGGATGCGGAGACAATTCTAACAATGGGGTAGTCTACTCCCTCCCTGGGCGCTACCGGCTGAAAAAAAAAGTCTTACTCCAAACTAGGGTTCCATTTGCGGTTACCGAGTCGAGTATGTCAGACACAAGCTAAGCGCCTTCCACTCCCTGAGACCAAACTTTTGTCCCGCCCTCGGCTTCCAAACCCTTCCATATTATCCTCGAATTAAGTCTAGGTAGCAGGGACTGCCTCCGGACCGGGGTTCTAATGGACTGGTTATTATTGATGGATACCCAAGTCGCCGAGTGGAGCCTTCTCCGCCAAGTCATGCTGCGCTGGCTGCAAAACACTACCAACTACCGCGAAGTGCGTTGTAACCTGCTGGTGACTACCCAACCACCTTCTTCAGCCGTCCCCTCAAAGTTGGAATCCCGAGTAAGCAGGAAGACCAGTCGACAATACCCCGCTTCGACGCTTCCATAGTTGCAGGAACGGTCACGGAGTGTCTTCGACTCGCCTGCCCCCAGTTGAGCGGAGACGGGCCGATTTCCACGTCCCTGGCTACCTGATATGTCGTTGTTTCTCATCAGATTTCTGTAAACAGTAAACATGCAACTGTCTCAGCACGATCTTAGCTCTCCTTCTCAGCACCCTTTTGCACACCGTTGGGGGCAGCCGGGGTACTGCATTCGGAAGGTGTGCGGTCCGCAGGCGCGGATGGCGATACCCCGATTTTCTTTTCCCAACACCACCACCCTGCTTCGTGGTGTGTGTAGACCGAATCCGGATGCAAGTATGCAGCTGACCCTATGATCGTCGACCTTTCTAACGCATGTTGGTCCAATACTGCACACCAAGGGATGCATCAAGGTGGGCTGGCTAAGCTGGAAGAAGATGCAGCGGGGGGCCTTGGAACACAATGACCCGGGAGGGGGACTGCATGGTATCCTGCATGGCCTGCATGGAGCCTCTCGAGGAACTTTGTCACTCTATCCAAAGCATTTATATCCATCACCGCTCATCCGGTCATCCTGCTTCCTCAATCCGGGACATGTCTTCCTTCATGCTGCCGACCTTAGCTCATGACGAGACTGTCTAAGCGCAACGTCACTATGTCCCACAACTCTACCAACTCTTTTGGGTCCAACCCGCAGCCGGGGATTGGAGATCAGATCCCCGGGGAGCACTTTACTAACGGACCTAACCTGGTCCCTCGGTTCCCTACCGTTACCGCAGCCATCCTGCATTACATCCGCGTCATCCCTAATGAGGTTGCCGCCATAGACCACGCCGAAGCCGGACGCCGCCAGATCACATATTCTGAGCTCGGTCGGCGGTCAAGATGCTTGGCAAAGTCCCTCCAGGCCGCCGGGGTTGGACCTGGCGACAGGGTGCCCCTGGTCGTCAAGCGAGGAATCGACATGGTCGTCGGCATCGCAGCTATCCTCAGGTGTGGTGCCCAGTATGTTCCCCTCGACGGAGGGGTGGCTCCGAAGGGAACACTTCAGAGGGTCATCGAGCAGTCTGCCGGTAAGGTTGTTGTATGTCTTCGATCAACATCACACCGGGTAGACAACCTCGACCTCGGCGACTCTCGAGTGATCATCATTGACCAGGGAACCTCTGATATCTCTGATATCGAGGACAATGGTTATGCTGAGCTGTTGCCTGGGGAGTCACCGACCTCGGAGAGCGGATGCTATATCATCTACACATCTGGTATGTCTCTTGAAATACCCGCTATAAATCACAATGCATAATACATCTGATTAACATGGTTCATATAGGCACGACTGGAATACCAAAAGGAGTCGACGTGACTCACGGCAATGTTGCCAACTTAGTCTGTACCTCTCCTGGTGACCTCGGAATCTGTCAGGGGGTGCGCGTAGGGCAGGTTTTGAACATCAGTTTTGATATGGGTATGTCCATTTTCCTTCTAACCTCGAACCATTGCTATTCTCTAAAGACTGTACTGACGGCCCTGCTAGCGGCGTGGGAAATACTAGGGAGCCTCTGTAATGGCGGTACATTGGTCTTGAGAGGGTCTAACTGGGAGGAAACCCTACAAGAGGTAGGAAACCACACCCAGCAACTCCCCCCTTTGGTCACAGAAACCCTAACCTCTTCCCTACTAGATTGATGTGCTTATTTGCACGCCTTCAATCCTGTCACAATATGACCCACAGCGGTTTCGAAATCTCAAAACCGTTGCCACTGCCGGTGAGCCAATCAGTCAGACGTCAGTGACCCCCACGTTGGTAGAGCAAAGATACACAAACTAAAACCTGGACTAGAACGGCTGATTTATGGGCGTCTCACTTGATGTACTATAATTGTTGTGGCCCAACGGAGACAACAATCGTGAACACGATGCAAAGGCATACAGCTGGGCAGCCCCTTTCAATCGGCCGCCCAACGCCTAACAACCGCGTATATATCCTGGACGAAAGCCTGAATCAGGTAAAGATCGGCCAGAGCGGCACAATATGGGCCGGCGGGAAGGGTATCTCTCGAGGATATGTCGGCCTTCCGGAGTTGACGCAACAGCGATATCTCCCTGACAAGTTCGCCAATGATGGGTACGTAACATGGAACCTTTGCGCATCAAACACGCGATTTGCTAATTTGAGAGAAGGTCAAAAATGTATAACACCGGCGATATGGGACTCTGGAATTCCGATGGCTCCATCAATATCCATGGACGCCGTGATGATCAGGTTAAGATCAAGGTGAGCAAGTCTAAGGCTTGATAACCTGGGAATAATACCATAATTTAACACCAACAACAGGGTTTCCGGGTTGAGCTAGATGGCGTGACTTCATCCATATCCACAGCTACCGGGGTCGCCAAAGCAACAACTATAATGGTTGGCCAGGAGCTGCATGCTTTCATTCAACCCAGCACTTGTGACGTCTCCGCTGTGCGTGAGCACATCACGTCCATTCTTCCTTACTACGCCCTTCCCGCGAATTACCACGTCCTCGACTCCTTTCCGTTGACACTGAATGGTAAAGTTGACAAACCCACCCTCCGAAAGCTGGTTGAGGATGGTGGCGAGTCCGAGTTTACTAGGGTTCCCTCCAACCCGGCACCAGTCTACACGGCTAAGGAGAGCCCCATTACAACCGTCACAGAGATATGTGAAAAGTACAGCGGGGACACCTACTCTCGGAGCTCTGCTACCTCGGGAGACTTTGGCTCGCGCTTCAGTCTGCCCGGACAGGAAGAGCTTGGTCTCGGTAGATCGGTCCCTGAAAAGGGACTCCCGCAGCCGCTCAGAGGTCTCGTGTATCGGATTTTCATCCCTTACCGATTCCTGTTTTCAGTTGTCTGGATGGCAAACGCAGCGGCAGTCATTGTTGTTTTTGTAAAGGGGATCAACCGCGAATGGCTCGCCAACATGGTTGCAATCAACCTGGTGGTGGCGGTTCTTATCCGCCAGGACTTTGTCATCAATGCCCTATACACCATCACTTGCTCGGTGCCAAAGTCATGGCCACTATGGATCCGGGCATCGAGCGCCAAAATTTACCACCTCGGAGGCATCCACTCCAGCGCTGCCTCGTGTGCTGCTCTGTGGCTGCTGGCGGCCAATGTCAACGATGTGGTATGCTTGTCGATGGTAACCTGCTCCAACTACCCTCGCCCGTCTCCCGCCTACATGGTCTTCTCCTGGATTCTCACAGCCATGTTCTTTACCATGATGGGCTTCGCCTGGCCGTCCTTCAGGAAGGCAAACCACAACTTCTTCGAACGATGGCACCGTTTTATGGGGTGGACGATGCTCGCCCTCTTTTGGACACAAATAATGATCAGCATCAGTGATACCGCTCGCGAAAATTCCACCCCATTTGGAAAGGCCTTGCTCTCTGCGGTGCCATTTTGGCTGCTCATAGTGGCGACTAGTAGCATTGCCCTCTCATGGTTCTGGTTGCGCCGGGTCCCCGTTGTATCGGAAGTACTGTCTGATCATGCCATCCGGCTGCACTTTGACTACACAGTACCCGTCAATGGGAGCTTCACGCGACTTTCCTTCCGGCCACTCGTCGAGTGGCACTCTTTCGCAACAATCCCGGCTCCCGAGCCTCACGGGACTGTGACAAACGGCCGGGCAGAATTTCCAGCTGGCTACTCTCTGGTCGTATCGAACGCCGGCGACTGGACACGTCGGTGTATCAAAAATCCACCACGGAGTGTGTGGGTACGCGGAGTGCCGACTTGCGGAGTGATGCGCATCGCGACGCTCTTCAATCGGGTCGTAGTCGTGGCTACGGGCTCAGGTATTGGGCCCTGCCTCGGGCACCTGCAGCGTCCAAGTTGCGCTACACAGCTCATTTGGAGCACACGAGACCCTGAGCGGAGCTTCGGGAAAGAGATGGTCGGCGCGCTCAGGAGGTCGATACCGGATGCGGTGATCTGGGATACGAATAAGCTGGGTAGGCCGGACATGGTTAAATTGAGTTACAACTTGGCAAGGCAGTTCAAGGCCGAGGCAGTGATTGTCATTGCAAATGAAAAGATCACGAAGAACATTGTGTATGGACTAGAGACAAGGGGGATTTCTGCCTACGGGGCTATCTGGGATAGTTAAAGGTGGCATGAGGGCGTTGTTATATATGGGAACCACTTATTATCTGTTTTTACACTATCATAGGCAATTCGCGCTGCTATATCACTGAAAGTATCCGACATACCTTACCTATTCGCCAGTACATTTTTCAACCAAGGACGCACCTCTGAGCGACATATTGGCCGCCCTCGAGCTGACGACGAGCATATCCAGTGAGGTAAATAAGCAAATACTTTGCCAGGTAATTCAACGGAGCCCTTTTGGGATCCACTCGCCATTACCGTGATACGGTGTATAATGTTTTTGAGCAGGCCTTTCCTTCTAGCGATTTGATTCTTCCCATTACACATCTGTGCGGTGACCTGGCCGCGAATCCCACCGTACTTCTAACCAGTTGCTGGGTATTTAAACACTTTGCGAGGAAATATCCCCGACGTAAGAGCCGTAGTCCCCCGTTCACAAGTAGATATAGTTGCATGAAGCCAAACTACGCGAACCAAACCCATGCTGCGCCAGCGACCAAAACGGGCACTAGGGCCAAACCGACCTTGTAAAGTAGCTTGGTCATGCCCATCTTTAGTATCAAGGAGGTTTTCTCATCAAACCACGCTTGCTCATTCAGATGCGGAAATGGTGTATCGGGGATCGGCTTCCCTAGAAACTCGCAGAGCGGCTTCCATCCATCGGAAGGCTGGAACTCGAGTAAGTTGTTTCCAGCCACCCGCCTCACGAGGGCATAATGCTCCCGGTACTTGTCTCTCGCCTTCTCCTCGGCGTCCTTCTTACTCCTAACACCCATCCATCCGGCCATAGTGCTCAGCTGTACCTTACCAATGGGGTGGATATAGAAACGATCGAGGTGATATATGAGCAGCGTCACGGGATTGAACATGTTGCCGATGATACTGTGCATATAACTCTTGTACCACGATTCAATGTCCCGCTCCACCAGCACGACCTTGGCATCAGGATACGCAGCCACCAGATCCTCGGCGAAGGCGATAGCAGGAGTATCAGAGGATACGGCGCCGAAGCCGTGGAGGAGCTGATCAAACTCTTCTCGGCCAAACGGCGGCCCCGCGCCAAAGAACTTGCGGTCAATTGCCTCCTGCCACATTTCGTTATCGGCAAAGTTGGTGGACAGCAGGTGGAAGGAATGCCAGCAGGGAAACCCGAGCTTTTCTAAGGCGGCGGACATTGCTGCGAGATGGTTAAAAATGCCTGTGAGGTCCGTAGCTGGTGATCCAATTGGTCTCACACGATGTCCCCGTTCGATTGAAGCCTAGGCACAACACGGCCATGGGCACAGTTCTCTGTTTCCCGCGGGGGGATTCATTGTTGATGGGCCGGAAAAGCTCTGGGTGTCTCTCCTGTACAGTCGCCATGGGCGAGATGAGTGGTGTTTATTGATCGCGCAAATCATACAATTTAAGGGATGATACAGAACCCCTTGTAGTAGACGGAGCCAGCTCGAGTATTTGAGGAATATAGCTAAGTCCCTCGAAGCTGACGTGTAGGATTTTCATTCTGACGAAGGAAGCGGATTTAAATCCGAACCAATCACTCATCATGCGCATTTCACATGTACTAATTTGGGCATCATTAGTGCTTAGAATGAGGTCCGGGCGCCATGGAGAGACTGAGACTGGGAGCCACTAAAATCGATCCTTAACCTATGAGAACTAATGCTAAGGGGGCCATTATTTCCCCCGCGCAAAGAAAATGGACATCCTCCTATTTGATAACCCATTGCTCCTAAATATCAACACACAATGACCGCTGATATATCTACCTTGCTCAATCTCCATCATCATAGTCCTCACCTCCCCACTGTGTTGGGTTTCCCTGTTGTTGGGGCGGCTCACTCGAGTCAATCAATGGCGTCGTCGGCATCGCTACGGCCGAGCAGATAGAATCCGCTGACAAAGGCCGGGGGATCACACTACTCGACGACAGCGTGACGTAGTACGAGCCGTCGACGAGCTCCCTCATCCTGACCGAGCTGATCGATGGGACGGTCATGAGGACCTTGAACTTTGGGACCAGTCTGTCGTCCCTGACAATGTTTTGTAGGCAGGAAATCACCAACCCGAGGCTCTCAAAGGCTCGCCCGTAGTCAACATCGAACTTGGAGACGCCGTCGACAATGCAGTAGACAGTCGTTTCTGCGCTGAACTGGTGGACAAGGTGGTGGAGAAGCTTACACAGAATATCTAGGTCGTGACACTCTAGCCGCTTCAATACGCTTCGTCGATTCACAAAGTCTAGGCTGAGGGACTCCCGCTCGCCGAGGGCTAGCAGAACCTGGACGATGACCGAGCGGACCAGACCGCTTGGCCCGTACCAGAGATCATTGCCGTCGGGGTCTGTATGCAACCCACAGTAGATGTAGGTAAAGACATTCTCAGGCTCGAGCTTGGTCATGGTAAAGATAAAGTTGACGCACAACAGGGATATGGGTGAGATGTTGTCCAAAGCGGCATCACGAATGTTTCCGTCGACGAGGAGCATATCGGGATGCTTGTTGTACACCCATCCGAAGAACCTGTCTTGACCGAGGAGCGAGTGTGCTTGTCCTTGGGCGGTGGTTTCCAGTGTGGTGCTCCTCGTAAGAATAATCTCGACGTCGGTGTTTTGCTGGGCTTCTGGAATTTGATTGGCGCCAGGTGCGGAAAGAATCCGAAACAGTTCATCAAGGGTGATGACTCCCTGGGAAGCTGTGGGCTCGACAGCGGTCGTAAGTGCAAGAACCTGTTGCTGGCTTCGTAACTCTTGCATTTGTGTCTCGAGTCGTCTGATCCTCGCGACCGCTAGTGCGCATTCTATATGAGACAGTCAGCATCCGCAACCTTGAGAGTTTGCGTAGAAATATACTCACTTTTCTTCTCCTCTCGGCACATCTCCAATAGGCCCTGGTTTGAATCCAACCGAGCTTTTTCGAGTCCCTCGAGGAAAATTTGTTGTAGTTGCTGTACCCGGGTACCTAAACTTTCGATTCCTCTTTTGACATCTCCAACGTTGCTCTTAATGCTGATCGCGGTGCTCTTTGTCTCAACGGATAGCCAACGAACGATTCTGGCTTCTAAGAGAGTGTCCTTGGTATCCTGCCCGGTTTTCTTGATGGTCGCATCCCGGCAGTTATTTACAGCAGTTTCAAGAGTATTGCCTTGTCCTTCAGCGGCTCGAGAATTTCCGCAACGCTTTCCAGATCGCATCCTCTCTCGCCCACTACGACATGCGCAAGAACGCCCTGGGCGAGACTACGGCTGCCTCGGGGCCAGTTGCCCATCCAGTCGTGGACTGGGGCCACTTCGACATGGTCGCCCAGGCGACGGAGCGCTTCGGCAACTACATGCAGCACGCCACCCAGATGAGCGATGCGGACCGGGCACGCATCGACGCCACTCGCGCTGACAAGAAGCGCAACGCTGAATTGGCACAGCAGCGGCAGCCATACATCCCGTCCATCACACCTCCCGCGGACTTCGACATGCCTAATGCCGTCCCTAGAGCAGGCAAGCGGCCACCAACAAGACAGACGTCGGCACCGTCAGCAGGAGTCTCGCCCTCCCCGCAACCATCGAGGGGTTCAAGCCAGATAACGGCAAGGTCTAGCATTACTACCAATGCTCTCGCCAGGGCAAAAGGCAGCGCCACACCGCCGGTATCAACAGAATCGCCGCATCGACAACAGTATCAACAACAGCATCAACAACAGCAACAACTACTAGGGTCAGCACTCAATCCCGGCGGACACACAGCAGCAGCACCACCAAGACGACTAGCCCCCAAAGTCGCCACCACTCGGCCTCGGCTGGTAGCGGCTAGTGTACCGGCAAAGCCCCCGGCCCGGGCTCTGTACCAGCCCCCAAATAAGGCAGCCCAGACGGCACCGACTGCCCAAGGTGCAAAACAGTTAAGAACGGCGTCTAAGGCTGCTGCCGCTAATAGCGGCCTGCCACCGCCAACAAGGCGCTTCCGACAACTAACCCCTGCTCAGGCTCCACCGCTGGTGCCACAGGTGATTCATCATGATTATGGCGATGATGAGGAGGACAGGGATGTAGAGGGGCAGTTCTATGAGGAGGGTAGGGGTAATGAGTATTTTAGGTTGGAGGGGGTTGGGGAGGATGAGGCGTATGGGGAGGCGTATGGGGATGTGGATGAGGAGGCATATGGCGAGGTATATGGTGAGGGGTTTGGCCAGGTGGGGGAGGAGGATGTTGATGATGTGGAGTCTGACGAGGACGGGGAGGGGTGTGAAGGGGGGGAGGTTGATTTTGATGATTAATTGTTGCCAATACGTCGATCATGCTGATTTCCGATTCGAGTATGAGCTCTTTGTGAGGCGAGCACGCCGCGGCCAGGGTCGGTGAGCCTCGTCTCCATGTGCTTTAGCCACCCGTCAGAAACGATGAGGGAGGCTGGAGTGCTCTCCAAAAGCCCGTACAGGCCAATAGTTCAGTACATTTGATCCCGCGCGCGTTCTTCGTCAAGGGAACCCAGGCTGCCGTAGGTAGGTAGCTTGCTAGCAATATAGCCGTGCTGGAATGGACAGGCATACCTACTCAAGAGAGCCAACGACTTCAAGCTTAATTCCTCACTTTTCGAATTCGTGTCGGTTTTTGGATAGTTGCACTGTAGCTGGTGTAGCCTAGGGAGTAGCGTCTGGGCCTGGAGTACAGATCTCCACCTCGTTGGCTATCTCATCAGGTTCCGGATCTTCAAAACCCCAGCACTCCAGCCCGAACCCGTCGACGGACAAAGGCCCCGGCGTACTGCCCTCAATTTTCGGAGCGGCCTCTGGGTGGGTCAAGTAGACTGTCATCCTCAAAGTCGGGCGACTAAGGAAACCTGGCAGTTTGTTCATGAACTTCCTCCTCTTATATAAGTCTATGCCAGCCATTAGATCATTGCTGCGGTTGATCAATAGCGGCGATAGTGAGATCCTAACCGAACGAAGGGTGGGTGTCTGCGCGAAACCCCCTCCATCTTCCTAGAACTGAGAGAGCCCAGGGGCAACTTCTTCGCCGATCAAGCCGGCATGGGCAGATATGCAATCCATGTCGCCGGACGGCCCTGTTGGGTAGGCTTTTAGCGCTGCGGTTTTCCGTTTGTCCACGTATAGTACAAACGAACGGCGCTCATCACCTCGGTCAACGCATCCATATCTGCGGCATTTCCGTCACCACCCAGCCTACCTACCTAACCTACCTAGGTAGGTATCCATTGTAGCAGCTTCATCCGGGCTGCCAGATATTTCTGCCGGGCCGCCTAAAATTGTGTCTCCTGTGGTCGCTGGTGGAATGGCGCTAGGACTGCCTTGGGTTGGTGGCTTTGTTGGTCCGGCATTGGCCGGATGTATACCTACATACCTAGCTTTGGTAGAGAAGAGACTAGGTCTGCTTAGAGCATTGGGGGTAGGTTATCAAGTATCGAAAAGGAAACAAATACAAAAAAAAAACCCCAATCAAGGGGATCGAGAGCATTCATAACCCTTCCGTCCCCTCACAGCTTGGCAAAGAAGGTCGTTGCCTACGTTGCCTACCTTCGGATCCGTATCTCTCGCACCTCCCTCCTCGGGCAGGTCGACACGGTTGCGGGCAAAACTAAAAGGCCTCCGTGCAGGTGATAGTGGGGCATGCCATATCCGCCACACTGTCGTTAGTGGGAACGCTAATTGGCGCCAACATCGAGCTTTTACTTTCGCATCGAAATTCCCTCAACACAGACCGGAGTTTGTGACTCCCCGAATGGCATTTGTTGAGCTTGGCATCACGTGACGCGGCCGGTGGTAGCGACGGCCAGCCCTGCAGCACACTAACCAAGCCAACACAAATACAACCTGCAACCCCGAGATTTCTCCACCTTCTGCCTCCCCCCATCGTGATGTTCAGAGGTCGACTGGGGCGTTCCTTGCTATCATCAACTGGCCGAGCCTTTCTCCCAGCGAAACCCACAGGTCACGCATTCTCACGCTCCGCAAGCTCACACAACTGGAACGACATGTCTCAGGAGGACATCTCCAAGTATATCAAGGAGACTCACAAGCGGGTGTTTGAGCACAACAAGACGTGGGCGGCGGAGCGGAAGAAGAAGGACCCCGAGTTCTTCGCCAAGCTCGCCGCTGGCCAAGCGCCCGAGTATCTGTGGATAGGATGCAGCGACTCTCGTATCCCGGCTGAGGAGATTACCGGCCTCGAGCCGGGCGAGGCGTTCATCCACCGCAACATCGCCAACCTGGTGTGCAACGTGGACGTCAACGTCATGTCGGTCATCAACTACGCCGTGAAACATCTCAACGTCAAGCACATCGTCGTGTGTGGCCACTACGGCTGCGGAGGCGTCAAGGCCGCCATGACGCCTCAGGACCTGGGCATTCTCAATCCGTGGCTGCGGAACATCCGCGACGTCTACCGCCTGCACGAGAAGGAGCTCGATGCCATTGCCGACCCCACAGCCCGTTACAACCGCCTTGTCGAACTCAACGTTATTGAGAATTGCCGCAACGTCATTAAGACCGCCGTCGTCCAGCGTTCCTACGCTGACAAGAGCTACCCCGTTGTCCATGGCTGGGTTTTCAACTTCGAGGACGGCCTGCTCAAAGACTTGGAAATTAATTTCGAGGGCATTCTTCGCGACGTCCAGAAGATCTACGTTCTCACTGGCTCATGATGTGCTCCGGGAAACCGAATCGCTAGGACCCTTTCAAGTCGATTTGGGCTGGATCTATTACCTGTTGACTTCTTCTCGACCATTTGGAATCCTCCTTGCTGGGACTATAGGAATTCAGGTTTGGAATTCAGGTATAGATGCGCTGGTAAAGCTAGAAGGGCGATACAATGGACGGCCAGTATCCAAAGTACCTATATTACATCGCGTTGAGCAATGATTCACTGGATCCTATCTCTGCGTAGTACCTGCACATAGTAGATGCACTCATCGCGTCTCCGCACAGCTTCCAATATCTGCCAAGGCCCCCCGCCAAATACCAACCGGACTTTTCGTAGTCATAGGTCGTTAAGCCTTACGGATATGTATCGGCAACTCCTCACTGCCAGACTCCACAACCAATCCGCCCCCGCCCACTCAGTTCCATGGTGGATGGTGGAGTCCTCCTCAATGGCGTGGACGCTGCGTTGGCAAATCCGCGTGACGCTGTAAACTAGAGACGGCTTCGTATCACACCGGTTCCCCTGTTGATCGAGACCTCGGTTACAGCAAGCCCATCCATTCCGTGACATTTGCCCAGAACCGCCATCGGGGTGAGTCGGGTGAGCCATCGCCCAACCCCTCACCTCCAATTCCTTCCGAGGTTGAGCCGGAAAAGATACACCATCCCTGGAGCTAAGCTGAAGTTGAGTGGTGGGGTTTCTTTGCCTTCGACTTACCGCAACAATGCGTCCGGCACACCATTGCCTTGTAGAGATGCGGAATGCGAATCAAATCGTGCCACCATCACTCGAGCACCGGGTCGAGTGTGCGAAGGCGTCCTTCGCTCCTCTAGGTCCCCCACGCCGTCACGCAAAGTACCGACTTCATACAAACGCGTCATGGCACCGTCTACCAGCACTTCCCGAGCAGCTACCTACCAGCAGTCCTCGTTTGTGGTAGAGATAGAGCCCGAGCCTAGGATTCTGAGATCTTCTTCGACACGACTTGCGCTAGTCACGCCGCTTCGACCAATACACAATACGGCGACTCCGCTGGCCATGGTCAAGGACACGAGAACGGCACAGACAGTCCGGTTCGTTACCCAGGCACCATATATACATCTCTCCTTGCCCCGTGCGATCGGTTTACCTTTGCGATTCGGCCCGCAGGCTTTGGAGGCAACATTCGAATAGCATGCACAACTCTGGCATGCTCGTGTCCGAGCCAGCTCTCCACCTACCCTTACTCGGTACAGTTCTTTATCCACCCTCCAACAACCGGACCTCCTCGTCGGAGACCTAGCTCCTCGCCGTACCTTCGTTTTATTTCGCATCGAATGAAGGTCGATTAGGACAGATAACTCTGCGGAGCTAATGACGGCTTGGGTAAAATGCTTGACCCCGACGTTCTAGGGAAGGTAAGGAAGTCGCGTAGAAAGAAATCTTACCGAGAGGGATCGGCGACGAAAAGCGTCATCGTGGGCCCAAGAAAAAGTCTTCAAGGATTTATCGTCGTACTACGAGACACCCGGTTCTTTCTTTATTTCCACCGCTGAATCTGAGGTAAGGATACGGCGTTCGTCCTGTGCATCTAGGCGTCGGATTTCGCGCCGCCGTTAGCAGCATCTATCCTAGCCCATGAAGATAGTACACTTGGAGGGACTGCTCCCTTTTCAAATACTCAGTAATTACAGCTCCGTGGCTTATCTATCGGTAGCGAAGCTGCTGAACACGAAACTCTTAGGTGCGGACTGTAACTCAGCGCTCCTTCAGCCACTTCGGCCAACTGCAGTCATCTGACACCTTCCTCGAAGGGAATAGGTAGCTGCCTAGGTATCTCAGTGCCCCGTGCTGCTAAGTAGGTACCTTGGGTAGCTACTAATCCGTAAGGGGCTCGCCTTCCAATCATTGTCATGGCTCACACCGGGCTCGCAGAGCTCGCGCAGCTCGCACGAGAGTCCATCGCAGGCGGCTATAAGTGGTGTGGGACTACGCAAAGAGAGGAAGATTAAAATAACGTCACTAACACTCGTCATTCTTTAGACGTTGCTCGATCGTCCGGTTGGCGCTTGCCCAAAGACCTGAAGAAACTCAATCTGGGCCGATCCACTGCGATCCGCTGGCTAATAGTTCCTTTGCCAAACAACATTGTTATCTCTGGAAAAGCCTCCATGATTCATCCTTTCACACTCTCCAGTAATATTCACGGCTCAACAAGAAATTGGCGGAGCCACGCAACCGCTGCATTCTTCCCTCTCACCATTGCCTCCCTCTCGCCAGGCTTTCTATCATTCCCGCGGACAAGACATGAATGCTCCACCCCATGGAAGTGCTGGTAGTCAAACGGCACGCCCCTTTTTTGCAGTGTCACGAAGGTGTGCAGCTTCAGCTCGGCTGTGTACGCTTGGTCAAACTCCGGCGCGAGAATTTGCACCGGCACGGCGGCCTCGTCGATGTCCTTTTTAATCAGCAGGCTAGGGTGCCCCGCCGAGATGCAGTCCACGAGCGACGGTTCGTGCTCTTTTGCTCCTAGGCGGAACACGACCCAGCCGCCATAGCAGTAGCCTATAGCGCCGACCTTGGCGTGCCGCGTCCTCATGGCCCGCGCGAAGGCGAAGATGGCGGTCTCGCGCGCCTCGCGCGAGTTGCGCTGCGTGAAACCTTCTAGATCGATCTCATGCCACCGGTCGTTGAGGAGCGCATCAGTAGAGATGACCTCGCCATCGAAAAAGTCCGGCACGTAAACAGTGGCCCCAACTTCCTGGGCGAAATGGTCGGCTAACAAGCGCAGGTTTGGAAAAGTCCAGCCGAAGAGGTCGGTGATGAGAAGGATGGCGGCCTGGCTGCTAGAACCAGCGACGTACGTAGGGAGGCCTGCGAGCTCGTCCACCCGGCCGGTGGGGGTACCGTCCCACATGAAGCCCTTGAGGCAGCACGGTTCAATCGACATAGCTGGATTGATAGTAGCGGGTCGCCCGTTGTCTTAGCAGACCTTGAGAAAGATGATCCGTCCAAATTGATATATAACTCCTACGAAATCGCTGCTCTAAGATAGGAAGCGTGCTTATGGAGTGCTCATGAGAGGGGTACCGGACTTAAACACCGAAGTCCGGATTTTTCTTCCGTCAACGGACGAAGTTATTAAAGGGACAGGATATATGTAACGGCGACATTATATTCTAGCCTTTAGCACGCTCGTTAAGCCGTATGAGTCTCCCAATTCCTTGCTTTTCGTGAAACTGCATGAATATATTAAGAACGCTAAGAGCAAGACTGAGATAGCAGCCATTCTACTGAGGGCCGTCTATTATACAGATAATCGCTGGATGAGGCTGGAATGAAGGTATTCGGGTTCGGAGAGCTGGCGGTCCTCATGGCTACAAGGGCAAATACAAGGTTTCTAATTGTTAGTGGACTTTGTATCAGTACCTAGGTACCTAGATAGGTAGGTGGGGAAAGTACTGAGAAGGGCCATGGTTCGTCGCACGTGCTTAGGTGTTGTTGGAGAGACGCTGAGCACAAGCACATTTCTTTACTGTAGTTCGATAGGTACACTACTAGTACCTATGTGGGTAGGTAGTAGGTTATTCTCTCTCCTCGGATTACAGGCAAACTTACAGTTTGTGGAAAGGGTGACGGGGGTATCCTCCTTATTTATGGTTGGCTGGCGACAGTGTCGTATATGGTGGAGAAGAGTGAGAAGTTAAGGGGAAAACACACAGGTCTTTCTGTGGTGGGTTCGGCCTCAGTCTATCGGACGTTTATTTAAAGCCTGGGGGTTGTTAAAGATGGCCAGCACGAGCAAATTCAAGCAGTCCCACCCCGTCGTCCCCCCTACCTTGTAGGTCCTTCATCCATCCCCTGCGCTTTACTTGAGCTCTAGTGGTGCTCTGTCCCACGAAACAACAGCCTACCAAGACTTAGGATGAGAACAGATCCCACCTAATGCGGCTCTATCCAACATGCCTAAACTATTCGATATCTTATTCTCAGCATCATAGCCAGTCATCTTATCATCATCACTGGTGTCATAATAGCGGCTGTTACCGTCGGGTAATCGTGCTGCTTGCCGAGGGTCTCATGATACCCTTCGGTGGCTAGCGATAAGACGAGTGTCCGGGTTATGGGGGTTCTTGTCCGGAGGTAGCTCCACGTTTTCTACCGCTCAAACGATAGAATTCAATCTCACAGACGTTTATCATAGAAAATAGGGTTACAAGAGTCCCATTCCCTAACACGCGGATCCCTCGCTTCAACAAATTGTAAGTGCGAACATTGTAAAAGGGGAACTGGCAACCAAACGTCCCGAGAGCGGCACCGATGCCTTACTGAGGGGATCTTCCGGAAACTTAACCGACGTGTCTAACCTGAAGATTCCTAAGCGGGAGAAGCAGTGTACGTCAGCTAGCCACCCAACAACGAGACCCATGACCTTGTCCAAAGCCGGTCCCTCCGCGGTAGGATAGCCAAGATTTCTTATTTTGAGTAGCGGGATATAGTAGCGCTGCCACACGTGGTGAATTCCGCGGGAAGTGTCCAAAATGCAAGTCTCCCTGAGGATACTTGCACTGTTTTCCGCCAGAGAGCTAAAGTCCTTCCATAAAAATGCCTTAAGATGAATCAGTCCTCTGTCGATAGAACCATATGGGCTGATTTGTGGGTTGAATTCGACTCGAGTAATTTCTGCCACTGGAACACCGCTCTGGCCCGGGCCCCAGTAGATTGGAGCATCTATAGAAGTCCACGACCAACTCGGGGACCGCTGAGTTGTTTGCGTGGTGGCGGCGACATTCTGCTCCGCCCATAGGAGGTTCTCTAAGAGATCTCGTCTCCAGAGCCCCGCACAATACTCGCCGCATTCCTCAGGCCACCGTGACGCCAACTCCATAGCGACACCCGAAATGGCAATGGCTCGGTCCTCGGGCTTCGTTAGGACCCTCGAAGAATACTGCATTACGAAATCCCTCCAGAGGTTGAGAGGTCGCAGTTCGACGGAGAGCCAGTACGGACGGAGTTTAGCAAGTCTCGTCTGATAATCGGACTCGTCGTACACGCCGTTGTTACACTCAAACAGAGCCTGTCGCTTTCCAAAATGTAGCAGTCGTGGCGACAGCATCCTCTCTTGGAAAATCCACCCGCGGTCCCATAATGGGGACTCGCAAAGCGCCTCCCAAGGTCGCGTAGAACCCCACGCCTCTCCCCTCTCAAAGAAGCAGCCCTCGGACGAGTCGGAGGCGCTGAGAGCGGATATAGTGAAGAACGAATTCCGGTAGACGAGGTTCATCGTCATGGACTCTTGTTTCCAGTCGTCGTCGGAATCTTGGAGGATGCACAAAGAGTCAATCCAAATGTACCGGAGGCCGCATGCCTTCGTGATGATCATGGCGTCCTGGAACGTCTTTGGGATGTCCTGCCACCTGATACCTGACTCAAAGTCGTTGACATCGGCTGCTGTGAGGATCAGGGGTTTGAGACTGCCCCAACGGTGACTTAGAGCTGCATACCTCTCACAGGGGCCTAATGACGATCCGTTTACCAGACACGGTGAGCTAGCCCCGTTCAAATCCCGAACATCGAGAAGTCGGGTAGGTAGCCAGCATGATTCGGACGTCCAACAATATCGGTGCTCCTGGGTGCACCATCCCAACCAGAGGCATGCGGTAGCTATCTTGGTGACTAACTGGGCAACAGGGTCCTCGTTATTGAGGCTGGTTGCCTGGCCCTTGTTCTTCGACTCAGATGCTACCTTGCAGAGTGTTCGATCGCTCAACAGAGCTTTTATCCTTGCTTCTGGTGCCTGCTCCATGGGTTCTTATTGGATTTACGGCTGTCGAATGACCAGATTCATTTATTCGTTCAGACAGGACATTGTAAATGTTATGAAAGTTCCCACCTTTTTTGATGCAGCCCTTTCTCTTGGCGGCCTCCGGGTTCTCAGCCGCCTGCACGAAGGCATCATGTCCGACGCTAATCTCATTTCAGCCCCTATCTATTGGCACCCGGAAGCCATGAACGGCCAAAACGTTTTAATGTGGCGATGGATGTTGTTGGCCATCTTTCGAAGCTTAATTACATAGCTAGGTATCTAGGTAGGTGCCGCCTATAAATGTCATTGTGTTTTTTCCTGGGTGTTACTGCCCGTATCCGTTCCCGTCCGGCCTTCTATAGCCTCTGCATCTACCTACCAACCTACAAAGGTAAGCAGAGAAGCAGACACCTAGTTCTACTAGTTAAACTAAACCCAGCCTTGCATAGGCGTGTGACCTGTAACACCCGCCGAGTTTGGCCGAGAAAATCACAGTCTAGGGCCACCCTTACCCCCGGTCCTCCGGAGCTTCCAAGTCCAATGCTCTTCCGGCCGCTCGGCCAACATCCTCATCGATGGCAAATCTACCGCCAGTGGCCCGTATTCCCTCGTCAGTGCGTCAACAGCTTTCCCCGCTTCAACCCTCGCCCGTTCCACGTCCCCAAACACGGCGTAGTTGAGTGCCGCCCGGGCGTGCCCCTTGCCAAGGTACATGTCAAGCCGCTCCTCTTCGTACAGTTTTACTAGCTCGGCCCCCGTCTCAGCTGTTATTAGTATTCCACCGCTGCCTCGGGGGTTATCTAACGCCTCCTTAAGATGCGAAATACGGTGTAGGCGGGCGTCCGACTTGGCGGCAGCGGCGCCAGACAACTGGCACTGCGCGCAGGTGCAGTCAAATCCCCACCACTGCAGTCGCTCACGGCGCTCTGCCCGAGGCATTGAGGCATCGATGTAGCTAATCGTTAATTCCTCGCCCGCGGCGATATCTCGCACCGCGTTGGCGGTGATGGTCAGGTTGCGGATGTGATATTGCACGCTAAGGAAATTAGACTTTTGTGAGATTGGTCGTCGCTATACAAGCTCGGGAAGAGAGGGTTTTGGGAGGGAATCTTACTTCGGTCTGCAGTCATGGTTGAACCGGGCAACTTCCTCAAAACAGCCGAGGTGGGTGCCCTCTTCATTGCTCCCATCGACCCACATCCGGAAACAGTTCTTGTCCAGGACCTCGTTGATTGTCGCTCCTACCAGAGTCATGAAGGCACGCCGCTTTGGTGTTGGGAGCCCCTGCAGGGCTTGTTCATACAGCTCGTCCCTGATCCTATCCGGCATCGTATTATGTAGTAGGAGTTGAACCATTACGGTAGGTGTGTGTGTCATGATATGCTCCCCTCTCCGTATCGCCCGGTTGGCTACAAGACCAATCCCTTTTCCAGGGATATTGGCCTCGTAAAAAGACTTTTCTGTACTACCGCTCTCATCTTGGGTCTGATACTCGTCTACCATCGCTCTCACCATCTTGGCATTCCTTGCTGTCGAAACAAGCGTTATCCCCCCTCGGAAGAGGCCGTTTGAGAAAAGGCAGTGCTGTCCGACGCAATGATGAGGCCCTACCCATCCATCATGCTCAACTCCTAACTGCGTAGGCCCGGGTCTGACACCACAGGTGGGTTCGCGCTTCTGCTGCAACGGACTCCAGCTGCACTCATCGGGACCATGTGTCGCCTGGGATAGGGGTAGAGAGAACACCAACAAGAGTCCCCAGGAATATCGAAATTGCATCCTTTTGTGCTGTCCCAAAATTTCAAGACTTTAAAAAAAACCGAATGTCAGAGCCGAGTTGGGAACTTGTATTTTTCGGAGGCGAGGTAAATGCCACGATTCAAGTTGTCGACAACCCGGTGGAACGAGCGTCACCTACAAGGGTTGTCTCGAGTTCGCCCAGATCCGCGGATCTGGGATTCAGGCTAATTAATACCAAAACCCACTCCGTATATGTGCTAGAGAATAGGATTGCGTAAATAGCTTTTGTGTCCCTATTTAACATTATCTTCGATTTAAAAGTAGCCCTAAGTAAGTACGTTGGGTAGTGCTCTCTGAAATGCTGAAGTTAAAGCTCGCGGGTTGGGGACTATGGGGAGACTTGTCCCTGAGTTCTCGCTTCATTGAAACGGTTTTCTAGGCCTGTCAAACTAGACAAGTGTCATTAACAGTTTTAGTGTCATTTAACTCCAAAAAATGTCCTCGTCCAGGTACTCGATAATCGGTATTTCTCATCACTTGCCATTCATCAAATCCGCGGCTGGCCCCAAAGTCCAAACCTTGCCTCAACACTTCAAGCTCTGCGTCCGGAGCCCCACCATTATATATGACGGGGGATCAGATCCTGCTATATATCAGCTTGATCCCTCGAAACTACGCCTCCATAGACATCTCTCATAGTTGCCGGGCATCCGTTCCTGCGTAGCCATCCACAAAATGTCTACGGACCCGAAAATCGCAAGTTTGTTTATATGCTCTCGGCTATGTAATTTCTCCTCATACACGACAAAAAGGCTAGGCGGCCCGACCCCGACGGTTCAGCCGAGGTCAGGTATTCCCGTCCTAACGGTATCGAGGTTCTATGTTCTCTTGACGGCTGCTATACAACTGCTCCTCTCTTCCCGGTGCGAGACAGTGGAGGGACTCAGGGAAAGCTAAAGCGGTTGACGTTTTCCATCTCTTCCCAAAATCTGGAATGGCTGAGGCGTCGGTGTTAGTAATCCAGGTACTTACCATCGGCGATAATCATATGTTTGGCACCTGCATTCTAGGTTTTGAGTATCGCTGGACGCTGGGGCTGTTGCCTTGTTGCTAGTCCAAGATAACTAACGCCACCTTCAAACAATTGTGATACTTGTGCCTTTGCCAATATTTTGCGATGTTCAACGATACGATTATTAGCCGATGGCCCACAGACTTCTAACGAGGTTGAAGTGCATGCGAGTGTGATCGATTTCTTGGTTCTCTTTTCAAACACTATAGTACCTTGGTCGCGTTCTTATTACATTACTAGGCGAGGAGCTATCCTGCGGGGTGCGACTGGCGTGCCCTGGGGATATATAGAGATCAAGGAACAAAACGTGGTCCCATCTTGGCGCATTAGACGGAAGAAAATATGCCTCCGTCAAGCAATAGGCATGTTAGCTGTCATGGCGACTTTTAATGTTGTCGCTTGCGTTCGTGAAATGGTTGGTCTTTCACGAGCAAATAGTTAGAAATCGGATAGGTGACACCAAAAAATGAGGATAAACCGGTCGCATCGAACTATTTGTAACTCCCGACGGGGCAAGCAAAGGAGCAAGCGAATCCAATGAAAGAGACCACCAGGAACCAGGTGCCTGTAATCCGCAACTTTCTCTTTGTCACTTAGGCTAGGGCGGCATGGAACTAGGTCTGGTGACGGCGAATTGGGGATAGAGCGATATCAATACTAAGCCCGACATATATAGTGCCAATTAATGGCAATATGAAGGTAAAAACCACATAACGCTGGACCGGCAATTAAACCTCTTTTTTATCACGCGTCCCTGCCGGCAGTTTCCCAACTATGACCATATCTTACCTATATCTCCCCCGGATTTTAGAATGACTAGCATGCTGATGGCACCCGCATCTGTTAGTCGGGGGGTCGTCAATCAGCATCCGACTTGTTGCCTGGCGCGTATCTGAATATGACTTTTGTTCGCCTTCGTTGAATCCCATCCTTCTCGGCATCGGTATTGGTCTTATCTTGTGGGTATTACCCGTAAAAGACCGCGTAAATTACTAGTTATGAAGACGACATGGTTCCTTGAGATTCTCGGGGTGGCGGCGAGTACGTCACTCTCCGCGGCGGCCGCTGTCCGGACTCGCATCTCGCCGGAGGATATTCAGGTGCAACGGAACAAGCCACGGAGCTCGGATGCTATCAGCGCCACGCCTCACTACGTTACACTGAAGCAATCGCCGAACTCAGTACCCCTCGCCTCCCATCCTTCAAGACGCCGCACACTGGCCGGTCGAGATACGACGCCAGGATTCCCTTTCAATACTGGGCTGACGAACGTTCACGATATATACTACCTTGCTAACATCACACTCGGGGGGGAAACGACTCTCGCAGTAAACGTCGATACGGGGTCCAGCGACACCTGGGTTATCAAGTCGCCATTTCAATGCATTGATTACTTCCTTAGGCCGACGGAGGTACGTCCCCTTCCCACATCACACGATCATACAGGATGGTAAATATGGAGTAAATGGCTAACGGACCCCCAAAAGGAATCCGCGTGTGGCTTCGGGCCGGGCTTCAAGGGCAACCTCAGCGACGGCCAAACTCTCGACGAGCCTTTTAGTCGTAGTTACGGTGATGGCACTTTTGTGTCCGGCTATTTTGGCTTCGAAGACGTGACTATAGGCGGCGTGACAATCAAGCACCAGCAAGTGGCCATCGTTAACAATACGTACTGGTACGGCGACGGAAACACGTCCGGTATGCTCGGACTCGCCTATCCCCTTATGACAGGACTTGGCGGAATCGTGGACGCTTACGATCCCATCTTCACGAGTATGTGGAAGACGGGTGAAATCCTACCGCTATTCACCATTGCGCTGTCGCGTGACGACGAGGGGAGGAACGTTACGAAAGAGGAGTCTAGCTACCTTGCATTCGGGGGAATTCCTCCCGTTGACTATGACGACGCAACATGGGTCAGGACACCCATCGAGCCCATGAACGTAGTGCCAAGTTGGGGAATTGAAAGCGATGCCCGCGGCCTATACATCATCCAGGCGGATGCGTACGTGTACGGGAGGGAGAACAAGTCGATCACCGATCCGGAGTCGACCGAAGGGATGACCTTCAATACCACCCAGTTCCCCATCTTGATCGACAGCGGCTCAACGCTGACAATCCTACCAACGGGTTCGTCATTCCACTCACCTGCCCCTTATGATTTGCCCAGCGCTGTCTCTGCGGCTAGGTATGGTATCGACCAAGCTAACAAGAAATTACTCTAGACTTGGCAATGGCCATCTTCAAGTCCTTCCGGCCGCCAGCGCAGTTCCTCGAAAACGAAGGTGCATGGTTCGCGCCTTGTAACGTCCAGATGGCACGGTTCGGCGTCAAGATCGGCACCCAGCAGATATACTGGATGAGTCCAGATGACTTGCTCCGCAAGGGCGCGCGGGATAGCGCGACAGGAAATTTATGTCGCGTCGGCATCATGGACAGTGACACAGGGCCGCACATCCTCGGAGTTAGTTGGCTCGCGAACGTCGTGGCTGTGTTTGACGTAGGAAATGACGAGATGCGGTTTGCAAAGCGGTTATCGTACTGAGGAAGGAGGTTGCCCGGTGGTGGGAGGCTGGCGATACCTGGTTAGAGATATAAAAAGACCAGGAACACGGATAGGGCACGTGCATGTAAATGGCATAAATTGGCATTGAGTTTAATCTGTCCTCGCCGTAGCGGATGATCTCACTTGGATTTTCTGATAGTTGCGAAGATTCCGAGGAATATAGTCTTCTATCCCAAGTCGCGCGTGTCTTTGCCACCCAACGTCTCCTACGCGGGTATACTCGGCGCCAACTTCCTATAAAACTCGCACCTATCCCCTCTTCCCCCTTCCCACACATCCGCCGGCACGACCGCAAGCGCGTTCCTCAGCCCTGGTTCCATGAACTGCGTGACAACAACCCCCCATTGTGTCGGGAAGTCGTACGGCACGCCGCCCGTCTCGTTGATGTTCAGGAGCTTCGGCTCTTTCTCCGACCACACTGGCCACGCCGACGCGCCGTTCGGTCCCGGGGCTTCCTCGGAGGACGCGGCGCCGTTGGCAATAGCGTCACTCAAGGATGGGTCTCCGCCCACAATGAAGTTGCCCCATATCCGCCGGAACGCTAGTGCGAGGTCCTCGGACTGGTTTGGCGTCCGAGGGCCAAAATATCCAGCCACGTCGCTCCCGTGGAACGCGAAGGGGACGGAGTACTGGTAGTGCCACGATGTTGTCCGTGCGGATGCGTACGCTGATGACATCCAATACGCGGGGCACACAAAAGTCGCCTCAGCGTAAATGTTGTTGGCACGCTGCTGCTGCCCATTGGCGTCCTGGGAGACAATGACTGCGCTGGGACCGCTGAGGCCGGACGTCTCGAAACGCGGACCGGTTGGGTCCGTAGGTGCGTCGTTGGGGTTGTTAGTTAGGATTGCGGTTATATCGGTGTCAGAGAGATTCGGGAACTCGGCGTGTAGCCAGTCGATGAGATCGTCCTCAGTGGTAATAGTTGGCGGCACGAATAGGGGACCTTCGTTGGCATTGTTTCCTACTAGGAGTTTGTTGCCATTGACTTTCTTGGCCGTTAGCTGTTCGCTGGGCAGGCTCATGATATAGGCGCCATCAGTGACGGGGTAGAAAGCCCTAGAGACACAGTCACCGAGGGGTTAGCCATGCCTTCCGCCCTAACGCTATCACGTTCTTAGCAAGGGTGTTTCGGGATTTAGCTCACCAGTAGCCGTAAGTCGACTGTTGTGTCACGGCAAAGTTCGCTTGTTGCAGGGTATCCGTGTCCTTCCCAACCAGACAAGAGAAGGCATCACCGCAACGAGGACAGCCAGCCGCTTTGGAGAATGCGTAGTATTTGCTAGTTGGCCAGGGGTCGTCGTAGCTGTAGTGGAAGGGCAGGTACGGCGATGCGGCAATGGACTTGTCGAAGAGGAGGGTGTCAAGATCACCGTTCAGAGCCAGGCCGTGATACATGACGGAGCTTGCACCGGCCGACTCGCCTGCGATAGTAACAGAGGTGGCATCGCCGCCGAACTGACAGATGTGTTTCTTGACCCATGCTAGCGCAAACGCTTGGTCGAGAATCCCAGCGTTGACAACGCCCAGCTTCTTGACTTCTTTCGAGGCAAGGAATCCAAATGCTCCTAGCTGTTGTCGAACAACCCGTCAACCTCTGTTCTCGAACAGCCGGGAGTAACAAAACTTACACGGTACTGAATTGTCACAGCAATGAATTTCTTCTCGTTGGAGTTGATGATCTCCGTCATGTCTTGGGTGCCGTCGCCGAGCCCATAGCCACCGCCGTGGATATAGACCAGCACCGGTAAACCATGGGCGTTCTCTGGTGCATAAACATTGAGGAATAGGCAATCCTCGTCACCAGGAACGAATGCCGCGCCGGGGACAGCGGGCAAAGATTGTGGGCAAATGGGACCGAAACTTGTCGCCTTCGTTACGGTTACATTGTCCGGTTCGGCGGGGGATTGTGGGGGCTGCCACCGCAGCTGCCCTGTTGGTGCCGCTGCATAACGAATGCTATATGGAAGCAGGTTAGCTGCAACTCAAGCCAATGTGGAACAAAAAATGGACTCCGCATACGCCCGTACCCTTTCCAATAGTTCAATCCCGTCGTGTCGTTGCGGTAGCCCTCGTACTTGGCATATCCGACATCTATAACCAAGGACTGGGTTTGTTCGCAGTTCGCTCCGGCCCCGGCTTCTGTCTGTTGACCCAGCTGGGTAGCATTATGGACCAGATCGGCCACGAAAACGGCGGCAATATCTCCGGTGTCGATCGGCCCCGCACCGGTTGCGGTAGAAGTGCCATCCGCTCGACGCTCGCTGGGGATAGCTGACACGGGGCCAAGGGCAGAACCTGCCATGAGGAACGCGGTGAATCGGCTCTGAAGACGCATGGCGAAATCGAGCGCTGGCAGCCACCGGTGAAGTCGGGTTCGGGGAGGAGGATGGGGTTTCGAGACATGGGAGGAAACTGGAGACAACCCAATTTTATTCCCATCATTCCCCTTCCCTTGGTCCAGGCTTCATCGTGGTCAACATAGCTTGGGACGCTGCATGTTAACCGCCGGGTGAAATGTGGCGCTGTGGTTCCCGGCGCCGGGTGAAGCTTCCATAATTCCGAGTACGACGTGGCCCCAGTCGCAGCGGTACCATAGGCGCCAATATACCTATAAATGCAATCTATAATCCGTGCGAGCCAAACTATTTAATCAAGAGAACAAATTGGTCAAGACACGGGCTGGAAACCATGAAACTTTACGGATATCACCGTTGCTATCCAAAACCAATCTCGGCGGTGGGGCCGAACGAGCAACGAGCCGCATCGAACCGCTGGGCTGGGTTGCCGCGAGGAATCCGTCGCCCTTGTTCGGCCCATTCCAACCAGTGGGATGCATGCGTGCGCCAGAGTGCTACTATGGAGACTCGAAGCGGCCATGGATTTACTGCGCAACACGCGTTGACCACACGTTTTCGGGGGCCAGGCATGCCCCAATGATGCGACAACAGAAGTGTCTAGG
>Ga0164242_10001648_pt1 | contig 26451 bp, 23 predicted proteins | sample OricomgcompostMG_FD_108783 | JGI IMG/M metagenome (GOLD analysis project Ga0164242, IMG submission 108783) | Miracle-Growth compost microbial communities from Emeryville, California, USA - Original compost - Miracle growth compost (MG) ...
ATTTGTACAAGATAATCAGTCTTTGTCAACCTATGGTACCGTCAGGGGTTTACATTTTCAAAGTGGTGCGCATGCCCAGGCAAAACTGGTACGAGTCATTGAAGGAAGTGTTTATGACGTAGCTGTAGATCTCAGAAAAGACTCCAGTACTTATGGAAAGTGGTTTGGCGCGGAACTTTCCGGTGAAAATAACCTGCAGTTATTTATCCCCAGAGGATTTGCACACGGCTTCTCAGTGATAAGCGAAACAGCGCTGTTCAGTTATAAATGTGATAACTTTTATCATAAAGCCTCTGAAGGGGGAATCCGCTATGATGACCCGACGCTGGCCATTGATTGGCAGATACCCAAAGACAAAATGATCCTTTCTGAAAAGGACCTGTTATTGCCTTATTTTAAGGGCGCATCTAGAGGCTAATTTTAGTCTGTCTATAAAGTTTGATAAAATTCAAATATCAACTATTTATGAATAATATTACCGAACATCGCCGATATTTTTTTCTTCGGTGCATCATTTTTGTCTAAATTTTACAACATATTACATAATATCATAATTCAAATTAACTTTTGGACACACCACTCCCTTGATCTCACCGTCTGTGCGTATCTTATACCACTTGTTCCTTGATCCGCTCAAGCATCATGGCCGTCATCACCCTGATATTATAGGCAATGGCGCTCCACAGGACTTTAACGTTGAAGTAAGTGAACTTCACCACCGGTATGAGTAATTTAATTTTAAGCTGTGAAGTCCTTAAAGGCAACCCTTCTGATAGCTCACTGTTCCAGGACACACTGAAGAAAGTAATAACAGATTATAAGGTTACGCCAAGAGACAGTGTAACAGATGGAGGATACGCCTCAAAGATAAACCAGCAATATGCTAAGGAGCAGGGCATCACCAATATCGTCTTCAACAAAATTGTGGGCAACTTAAAAAACATAGCCAGCAGCCTGAAGATGGAATAATCGTCAAAATCGTATCCTAGCCCTATTATAAGACGTGCAATCAAATCCGGTAGTTAATAATTCAATAATAAAAAGTTCAAATACTATTCCGACTTAAAAATTATGTCCAAATCGCCTCGTTCGTCCACAAATTCATATTTTAAAGTTTTGGCCAATCCATCACCCAATGAAAAAGGCGGCACAAAACTAGTTGAAAATGCCTTAGTGGAATCAAACTGAGTAGTAGCACAAAACTTCTTAACCCGTACGCTACTTATATTCAACTTCTTCCTTTGTATCTTGGCCAATAAATCAAAGCTATAGCCGCCCAACATTCCCAAAAAATAGGGCACATGGATTGTCGGAATCTTTCTTTTTAACACCTCACTGACTTTTAATACTAATTCATTCATAGTAAAATCAGGTTTATCTACATAATTATAAGCCTCATACCCGGAGTTTTTATTCTCAATCAGAAATCGGATAAATGCAACAATATTGCCGACATAAGCCATAGACTTTTTATTGTCGCCATCACCGATCATTAAAAATTTCCCACCACCAATTTGCTTTAGAAGATTGTATACGTTACCACGATTTCTTTCGCCGAAAATTACAGTTGGCCGCAAGATATTGACATTCTTCCTTTCATCCGCATCATACCACTGTTGAAGTAACATCTCTGCTTGCCATTTAGTCTTGCCATATTCGTTAAACGGATCAATTGAGTGGGACTCAGTTGGATTAACTTTATTTAAACCATATACAGCCACAGAGCTTGTAAAGATGATTCTTTTTATTTCATTATGATCCATTGCTTCAAGAACATTCCTCATCCCTTGAACATTTACATCATAATATAAACTCTTCGGTGTAACGTCATCACGATGCTCAGCCGCTAAAAGTACCACTAAATCTTGGCCTTCTAATAATTGGACCATCCCTTCCTTGTCAAGAACATTTGAGATCAATGTAATTTCTGGATAGAAATGACTATTGACTTTATCTATATTTCGAACACTACCAATGGAGTGTTCTTTAAGATCTGATATTAGACGGGTGCCAACAAATCCAGACCCACCTATAATTGCTATGTTCATTATTTTATGATTTTTTAATACTTAAAAAAATAACGATATTAAATCTGTCCACCTAATAATTCACAATATAAACTATCCAACTCATTCCAGAAATCTGTTTGCCTAAATCCCTCTACTACACTATTTCGTGAATTAGAACTAAGCACTCTTCTCAATTCTGGGTCATTAATAAGCCTAAGACATGCTTGCTCAATTTCACTTTCCGATTTTGTATCAATTAAAATCCCGTTACTATTATTGTCAATAATTTCATTTGCCCCATTGATATCTGTCGCAACAATGGCGCATTCCATAGCACAAGCCTGCATGATAACTTGTGGAAATCCTTCTCGATAAGAAGGGAAAGCAAAAATATCAGACATTTGGAAATAAGGTCTAACATCTTCCTTATATCCAAACCAATGAATATGTTGATTTTGATTTATGATGTGCCAACTATCTTTTGATATAGGATCAACATCATCTTCTGACCCGACTAGAACTAAATGCGTGTTGGGTTTTGTCTTTAAAATCTTAATAAATGCATTAACTAATTCATCAATTCCCTTAGACTTTGCAATTCTGCCTACAAACGTTATAACGTAATCGCCATCTCTTTTACCAATTTTATTATTTAATTCAACAACTTGATTCGCAATAGTTTCTGTCCTTTTAAAATAATCCACGTCAATTCCATTGCTGCTGCCCTTATTAATTATTCTAACTTTATTTGGACTAATCCATTTGTTATTAATTACATATTGTGCTTGAACTTTAGAATTAAATAAAACAACTTGAGCACATCGATAGACGATTTTCTCAACCTGCACAAGTAATAGTTTATAAGCCCCCTCTTTCTCAACCAGCGGCAATCCTGCAACAGTATGAACCCGACACCTAACACCGGTTATTTTCGCAGCGAGCATGCCTACTAAACCAGCCTTAGGAGAATGGGTGTGTATAATATTAGGTTTATTCTTCCTAATGAATCTTATCAGCCTGAATAATTGCCTCAAATCCGAAACAATATCAAATTTCCTCGACAAAAACAAAGGGAAAAAGCTTGTACCCTCTAATTCGGACTGTTTTAAAACTTCGTCATCTGGAAAGCACATCAAGGTATAGTCGTAGCCAAGTTGCGTCAAATACTTAAACTGATTTTTGAGTAAAATAGCAAGCGAGTGAGACACAGTTGAAATTCTATATATTTTCTTTCGTGTAAAATCAGTACTCATTATCTTTTGATTGAGAAGTTGCAAATAGAAAGTAATAAAGCATTGGTAAACCCAAAACAATTTGGTTCAATCGAATGAACAAGTTCGTCAGTTGACAAATTTATCACTGTAATACAGTTATTTAGAAACATTAATATGTATTTTCTTATTTGATTTAAGATCCCGAATGGTCTTTTCTCTTAAATCAAGGTCCGTAAAAACACTAGAAAAATTAATATCAATATTTATGTTGTTATCGAACCCGTATTTATTATAAAACATACCAATCTCCTTTTGGTTAATCCATTGTGGATTATTGATTAAAATTGTACCTCGTATTGATTTATCGTTAACATTCTTCTTATTGACGTATAAATCCATACCCCTGTTTGACCCATCATCAACAGGTTCGTTAATATGAATTCCAACTTCTCTACTTAAGTTTCCGGACATATTATATAAAGAAACTAGGATTCCCCTAAAATTATTATAAGTGATCGGCTTATCAACCAAAATGTTCTTAATTAGCTCCTTATTGCTATTAGGTTCAATATCTAGCCCAGCCATAGGCAGCACTCCGTTGGTATTCGCTGCAAGCATGTTTTTAATATTTATATAATTTCCGGCAATGACTGATATGCCATTACGTCTATTATTATTCAAAACCGCATTAATGATATTAACGTTATTAGCACCATTCAGGTACAGTCCATCACCCCAACAGTTGACAATTGACGGGCTTATTATGTCAACATTTTCACTATTCCAAACCCCAATCCCCATTCCCCATTGACCGCCTTTTCCAATATGATTGTATCGGTCGCCTTGGATGTTTGCGAAGTAGATTTTAACATTATGGACGTTTCGAATGTCTATTATGTTATAATTTTCTTTAGAGCTCCCTTTCAGAATAAGCTTCGAATTCTTATTAAAAATTAAAGTCGAATAGGTATGTACCTTTAACCCTCTATCATTCACAAGAACAGGGAAATTTGGCAAAAGAACATTTTGGTTTTCAGTTATCCCTTTCTGAATATAGGTAGTATAGTCAATATTTCCATTCTTGGAGTAATTTGCGGGCAAATATCTAGTAATATCAACAACGCGAAATTTGGCTATAGCCGATGCCCTTTCGGCATTAAGTACCTTGTAACTTTGTAAATATTTATTTGGTATAGCTGGCACATACTGGCTACTAGACACATTTATAGTGAAAGCAAGAAAAGTGCAACTACATATCCTCAAAATTAACGCGTTCATGCCTTATAGTTTATTTAAAAATGTATCAAACCTGTCTATATAATTCCTATAATCGAAGGTACTATCATTTCTGCAATAATTCTTCATCGTAAGTATCGCCTTCTTGTCTAAATCAACTATTCGTCCAATTTCTTCCTTAAGGTCCCCTTGACTATTCGACACAAGAAATCCATTTACTCCATCTTTCAAAAAATCACTAATATTGCTGGAAGAGTTGGTGATCACCGGTGTTCCACAACTTAATGCTTCGACAAATTTGGTTGGAAAACCCGCTTTATTAACTTTACTATCGTCTCTAATGAAGATTACGAAATCAGCTTCTTTGATTTTCTGGATGACCTCGAGATGAGAAACTCTCCCATGAAGTTTAATAAAATTAAATAAAGGAATTCCAGTTTCCAGAAACTGTTTCTCATCGATACCAATTATATTGAAAACAATATCTCTTTTTGTATCGTCTTTAACATCATTCAATGCCAAGACTACTTCTCTAAGCCTATCCTTATCCTGTCCTGGCTGACCTGCATAGATGAAATTAACGACTTTACCGTTAACAAAATCAACATCCGAAATAGTATTCGTCCATTTAGCATCTCGTTTATCTACCAATGGAGGCAACAAAAGCGTTCTGCTATCCGCATAATAGTCATCAAGAAATCGACTAATTGTTACTATACCATCCATCTTTTTTCTATTAATCCATCTCATCCTCAGGCTCGTGTCAATATTCTTTATAATCTTCTTAATAAAATTACCTTGCGGCGTGCCATACCATTCAGTACAATCCGCCACGCATTTAATTCCACGCTTCTTTAAAGTAGTACTCAATCTCAAAAAAGAAAATGATTGGAAATTGTAAAAGAACACATACCCAACAGATTCATCAATTACATCTTTTATGTGGTTGATGGCAAAGAGATATTTAGTCCATTCTTTGGCATTGGATGGGTAAGGTATAGAATATAACTCTATATCGTAATCATTGTTCAACTCAATTCGCTCTATAACCTCTTTTTGACCATTTGAAGATAGACCAATTAATTTAACTTTGAAGCCCAACTCTGACAGTATTTTCGCATTAGCCATTACCCTGTGAGCAGCAGCGTTCTTATCTGGTAGCTTGAATCCACCAAAGTACACAATTGTATTTCTGGTCATAATCTATTCATTTTTCATGCCAAACAACCCTGTTGACATAATCAGTGTAACTCAAAATTATTCTTATCACTTTTTCCGACACATTAGGCATGGAATAATCAGACACCATTCTAAAATTTCTTTCTACACTTGTCCTTTGCTTGTTTAATTCAGTTAATCCTTGTAATATTCTTTCCGAATTCATCCCAACCATCATTACAGATGCCTCCTCCATTGCTTCCGGACGTTCATGAGCATCGCGAATATTTAAAGCGGGAAAGTTTAAAATAGACGATTCTTCGGAGATGGTGCCACTGTCAGATAGCACGGCAAACGAACTCTTCTGCAATGCATTGTAGTCATTGAAACCTAATGGTTTCAAAAACCGAATTTCAGGATGCATTTGAATACCTTTTTCATCAATCATCTTGCGTGTGCGAGGATGTGTACTTACAATAATGGGGTAATTGTATTTCTCGGCAATCAGATTAAGAGCACGCATCAAACCTAGAAAATTGTGCTCATTACCGATATTCTCTTCCCGGTGTGCCGATACAATAAAATATCTTTTTACCTCCAGATTTAAGCGTGTAAGTATGTCCGATTTATTGATCATAGGGAGATAGTGCATAAGCACTTCAAACATTGGAGAACCCGTTTTAATTATTCTGTCAGCAGGTAGACCTTCTCTTAATAAATATTCACGTGCAATATCACTATATGTTAAATTAATATCAGCAATATGATCCACAATTTTGCGATTAGTTTCTTCTGGCACCCGTTGATCAAAGCAACGATTACCAGCTTCCATATGAAAAATTGGAATATGTCTTTTTTTTGCAGGAATTGCACACAAGCAACTATTAGTGTCTCCCAAGACAAGAAAAGCGTTGGGCTTTAACTTTTCTAAATACGGATCGATATTTATTAGAATGTTTCCAATCGTCTCAATCGCATTTGTACCTGCCGCATTTAAGAAATGATCAGGCCTTCGAATAGCCAAATCTTCGAAGAAGATTTGGTTTAGTTCATAATCATAGTTCTGGCCGGTGTGCACTAGTATGTGTTCTATTGATTCAGAAGCGTCCAAGCATACAATGACTCGTGCTAAGCGGATGATTTCCGGCCTAGTACCAACAACTGTCATGACTCTCAATTTTTGCATTATTTTCTACTTAAACTTTTTCAAAATAGGTATCAGGATCTTCTGGATTATAAAATTCGTTAATCCAGAAATTTGTAAATAATTCATCATCGCCAATATTCTTAATATTGTGAGTATACCAGATGGGCATATCCACATAGGCTGGTTCCGCGCCTGAAAGTTCAAAACTAATTATCTCATCAGTCCCAATTTGCCTTAGCTGGATTAAAGCCTTTCCTTTTATAACCGCAAACCGTTCTATTTTCCGAGTATGAAAATGATCTCCTCGAGTGATGCCTGGTTTAGTTGTAGAAAAGGATACTTGTCCACCTACGTGTAACCGGACAACTTCTACAAACGTGCCTCTTGCATCCAGATTCTTCATAAGTTTAACTGGAAAATAATTCTTTATATCAATGTAACTGCGAAATGTATTAAATAAATTTAAATCAAACTCATTCTGGATGGCCGGTATTACTCCGTTGCATTGATATTCATTTTTGAACAATTTCAAAGTAGCCAATAATTCAGAAACCTTGGCTTCGTGAGAATGAGACACTTGGTAGAAATGGTCACAATCACAACTATTAATTTTTTGAATGATTTCCTTTACTAATTCACCTACATAAATCAATTTCAAAAGACTATCAATCTGTATCTCGGGCGCTTCGCCACAGCTGAGTTGATGAGAGAAGGTAGCTATTACAGAATTATAGTATGGGCGGCCGAAAGGGCCAAAAACGTTAGGAATAACCATTCCTGTCAACTTTCCATTTGATTTCTCGGACCATTCTATTAAAAGATCTCTCCCATCTTTTTTTGACTTCCCATATGGGTTTTCACTCTCTTCCTGTAACGACGATGAAAATATAACGTGAGCGTTGCTTCCTGTCCTTACCAAAGAACTGATCAAGGACTTTACCATTCCGATATTGGTCGCATAAATCACTCCGGGGTCGTTATGTCGATTGACAGCTGCCAAATGTACAATAACATCACATTGCCTAACAAAATTATCTAATTCAATTTCATCATTAAAAAAAGAACGATTAAAATTTACACATAAATAGTCATCTCTGAATAAATTTAAAGTGTTACGTAAGTGTTTGCCAATAAACCCTGATTGGCCTGTTATGCCTATTTTTTTCATTTTTATTTGTCATTTACCAGCAATTCCAATAATCTACTCTAAACTTCATATTGTCTTCTGCTGCTTCTTTAATATCTAAATCTGAGAACACTAAAAGTCTTGAATTCTCGAAAAGCCCCTTAAAGCCATTTGCGTAACCACCTGGAACATGCAAGATTGTATTATCCATTCTACTTAAATTGAATTCAATACAGTCTTCCGCTTTAAAAGGCATTTCCCAATTGTCAATTTTTATAAGTTTTACCAGAAAAGCTCCATCTAAAACATAGAACCACTTTTGTTCACGCTTATGTGCCTGCCACGCACGGATAACTGTCGGGTCTGGATGTTCGACCATATACATTCGCTTAACTTGGCTCATCAAAAAATTGTTGATAAAGGAAAGTTTGCCTCTGTCATCACTGAAAAAATCGCCTCTGATTAACGTTGGTTGAATGTCCATGATTAGGCAGGATAATGAATTACATTTTTTTCATGTAATATATCTTCTCGAATAATCGGCAGCTTTTTTAACAGCTCTTTCATGCCATTTACATCAAGTCGAAGAGTATTATGCGAATGATATTCTTCAACAGTTTCAAGGCCGGTTTTTCCTTCAGAAAAGAATTGGTTGTAATTTAAGTCACGATTATCGGCGGGAATACGATAATAATTACCCATATCTACCACCTTCAACATGTCTTCTTTATTTACTAATGTTTCATATACCTTTTCCCCATGTCGTGTTCCGATAATTTTAATATCACTTTGGGCGCTATATAACTCAATTAAGGCTTTTGCTAATGTCTCAACTGTAGCTGCTGGCGCTTTTTGCACAAAAAGGTCGCCTTGATGAGCGTTTTCAAATGCATAAATCACAAGTTCAACAGCATCTTCCAAAGTCATCATAAACCGCGTCATGTTTGGATCTGTTATCGTTATTGGCATCCCAGCTTTTATTTGTTCAATAAATAAAGGAATAACTGAGCCACGAGATGCCATAACGTTGCCGTATCGTGTCGAACAGAAGATGGTGCGGTTGTCGTCCAGATTTCTGGATTTTGCAATTGTCAACTTTTCCATCAATGCCTTAGACATCCCCATCGCGTTAATTGGATAGGCCGCCTTATCAGTACTGAGGACTACAACCTTTTTAACATTATACTTTTCAGCAGCGTTTAATACATTTTCAGTCCCCAAGATATTAGTTTTAACGGCTTCTAGAGGGAAAAATTCACAACTAGGAACTTGTTTCAATGCTGCAGCATGAAAGATATAATCAACTCCTCGGACCGCGCTGTCTACACTATCTACATCACGCGTATTGCCAATGTAAAACTTGACTTTAGGATCGTTCAATCGTTTCCTCATGTCGTCTTGTTTCTTTTCATCTCGGGAAAAGATTCTTATTTCACTGAAATAATCAGAACTCAAAAAACGTTGCATAACAGCATTGCCAAATGAACCAGTACCTCCAGTTATAAGAAGGATTTTATCCTTTAACATAATATTATAATTTTAAAATCTTGAATTCAATTAAAGCTGTTCTTAGCTTCATTCTATTAAACATAAAATACCCAATAAAGGCGATTCCAAATATAGCACTTGCAATATTTTTGTCTAGAAACCAATTAGAAATAATAAATACTAAAACCAAAGCCAATTCAACGAATTCTTCCAAATTACTAATTTTTTTACTAAATATGTGTTCAGAAAATAATGATCTAAGAGCTATTGTAAATATCAAAGAAACTAACACCAAATTTAGACTTTTGAACAAGTAGGCGCACATTATGCACAAAAAAATACTTAAAACAAATGACGACACATTTACTAATAATAATTTTCGTTCATATCTCAATGCCTTATAAAACACCAAATATAACATATGAAATTTACCTTCATATAAGCACAAAGGTAATAATATAATTAAATATCTTATACTAGAACTATATTGTGGAAGCCAAATTGATAAAAACAATTCTAACGGATAATATAAAATCAAAATCATTGGCAATAATATGTCCAATTTTGATTTGATACTAATAAAGAACCTATCGATATTTGTAGAATCCAATTTTTTAATTAACGGAAATAAAACCGTGCCAATTTGCGTCACAAACATCAAAAAGAAAAATGTAAACGAAAATGACAAGGAAACCTCCCCAAACGCTTTAATGCCCCATTTCTGCTCAATTACAAACCTTCCGCCTCCAATTATCAAAGAATTTAATATATTCGAAATCATTATATTGGCGCCTATAGAGGTAGTGCTTAAAGTGTCTTTTAATGAATTCTTAATGTCAAATTTACGGTACCTGAGAAATTCTCGCCCGTTTAGAACACAATAAAACACGGATACGGCTTTTCCACAGGTATAAAATATAATAAAGGGAATATAAGTCGTTGTACGAAAAAACATCATGGAACCAAAACAAATTAAGAAAAATATTTTATCAATAATAACAGAGAATGAGTATTTTTTAAATGCACCTTGCGCTTGAAATACAAATCCAAAAAAATTACTTAAATTTTGAAAGAAGAGATAAATTGCTATTATCTGCACTAGCAGCTTCTTATCATCTAGAAAAAATGAGGATGTGAAGATAAAAATGGAGACCAAAAACTGGGTGAGTATAAAGACTTTTAGTTCTCCTCCAATTTTTTCAAAATCCAGCTCTTCCGTAGTTTTACCACCTTCCTTTAGATAATAACCATCACTAAATCCAAAAGTAAAAAAACCAACGTAATTTGTCAGCAACAAAAAAAACTGCCAATATCCAAACTCAATTTTGCCAATAACTTTCGGAACAATTAGATTAAGCACTAGGCTCAATAACAAAACTGCTCCTTGGGCAACAAAAACATATAACAAATTATTTAGTAACTTCTTTCTCATTTAATATTGTAAAAGAATTTACGCACCAAAAGAATCAGATTCACTGGAAATAGTCTAAAAATAAACTTTAAAACCTTGAGCCGAAAGGGTAAGGATTTCGGCTGAAGCGGTACATTTTTCCACGGAGAATTTAACTTATAACATTCATATTTATGCTTTAATGGGTGTGTACATCCCGTCTCCCATGGGCGCTTAAACCACCCTGTAAGGTAATGAATTACTATGGGTGAGTCTCTTGCTTCATTCAGTTCAACATCAGAATAGAAGTCTACAGGCTGATGTGCAATTCTTTTAAGATCTGAATTTGTAAACATTAGAAAACCTGAATATAGATTATACTTTGGGTGAATAGCTTTAATTCGACCTTTGCACACAACATTTATTGTACCTTCACTTAATACAGGTGGATTCCCATTGTAATCTGAAATAAACTTCAAGAACTTCTCTTCCATATTTTCATTTCTTAAAGCTTTGGTGTTTACAAGTGCAACGCCATCATTAAAGAAATCTTCACTTTCGGATAGTCTAAGGGCTTTACAATAATCTTTCGTAATAGTCTTAACGCAGCCGAAAAAATAAAGTTCCAAATCTAAATCCCAAAGCTCTTTAATTGACCCATTCACAATAACATCGCTATCAAGATAGAAAATCTTGTCCACTTCCTTTATATTCGCAAAAAATAATTTGGCATAGATTGTCTCAATATGGCGTCCAACATTACTGATCTTCAAATTTGAACAAATCTGCTCAAAAGGTATAATAACAATTCTGGCGTTATCATATCGTTCAACAATAGATCTTAGCTCGCTTATAGACTCATCTGACACATCTAATGAAATAAAGTAAATACACAGATCAATAACATTCCTATTATTTTCCAATAAAGATATCATTGAAATTCCTGTGTGTTGAATGTAAAATTCATTACACGAATATGCTACATTTATCGTCTTATTCATAATCCCAACCTTTAATGTATATTTTCTCCCTTGCCGGATTATCAACTTTGTTAAAAACTGATGTATACGGATACCAATGTGAATACCACCTTATGCTAGGGTCTTCCTTATAAGCTCGAAGATACCTATTATTAAAAACAAAAAACACAAACATAAACGAAAAAATGACAGTCCTATAGTTGACGTTATAATTCTTTCCTTTATGATAAATATAAAGAAAATATTCTGTCAGAATCAATATATAAAAGGGGATTATATAATTCAAAAATCTAAAAAAAATTGTATAAAGGGTACTTGATGCCCCAATGATCGTATATATTACAAGCATAGGAAGAATCCAAATTAATGATTTCTGTTTTTTCAAAACATTAATAAAGAATAACGGAGTAACTATATAGTACAACAAAGAGGACAATATGCCAAATATTGAAAAAGAATAGGAATTATAAGCTTTTATTTTCTGGGACAATATCGAGCTAAAGGTAATTTCTTGAAAGATTCCTGGCACCAATTGATTAAGAAGAAGACCTATGACAAAAATTATAATCGGATATATAAATACCTTTCTATTAATCGTCTTTGCCCGATTATAAAGCAACGGGAACAAAAATAAAATAATGGCAGATATGTGGAAAAAGACCGCAACTAAAGCATAACAATAATATCTTTTATACCTCTTATTTTTTAATGATTCAAAGCTAAACATAAAGACGCATAATGCAAGAGACTCCCGTAATATTTCAAAATTTACATAACAATAAAAAAAAGTATAATATACTAATACTGCAGTAAAATTATACTTAGTATACTTTTTCAGGAACCAGAAAAACGTACTGTTTACAATAATAGCAAGTATGACTTGAAGTGCAACAAAATCATCGGAGAAGGCTTTTGCGATCGCATTTATTAACAGCCAACCAGGTTCTCTTTTAAATTTTATACTTTGATATGAAAAAAGGTTACTTAAATCTGGGAGATACTTGAATTCATTCATATAGCTGTACGTATCACCCCCAACCTTGTATCTCAATGCAGCTAACAATACTAGAATTAACCAGGAGAATAAATACAATGTGCCGCGACCAGACTTTTTTCTTATAAAATCAAAATGAATGGAGCACAAGAATAAATAGATGAATATTATAATATAAATCATTTAACGTACTTTCTAAATTTAAAATAATCCTTCAAAGCGTTATCTTTTTCCTTTCCCTTCAGATGCCCAAGATGTAGTGACTTATTTTCAATATTTTTTAAGTATTCTTCGATGTCTTTTATTTTTCTTGCCGGAACTCCGCCGAACACGGTATTGCATGGGACGCTTTTTGTGACAACCGAACCGGCTGCAATAATAGTATTTGAGCCAATCTCAACACCAGGGAGAATAATCGACCTCACACCGATATAGACGTTGTCCCCCACATTTATCGGTGATGTAATCTCTAAATCTGGGATTCTATCTCTAAAAAGTAAAGTGCCACCATCGTGAGTTATAAATAAAACGTCTCTAGTAATATGGACATTATTACCCAAGGTGATACGCCATGGTTCAGAACCGAACATATCTTTCGGATTCCCATAAATGTGAACGTTCTTGCCAATATTTACACCGATGTATTTTGCATAGCCAACGTGGTTTAATTTTGCATATATACTTCGAAACAAATATTTAAGCACCTTAAAACAAATCATCTTATATAGATTAAAGGTTCAACAGATAGTTACCATACCCGCTCTTTACAAGAGGCTTGGCAATCAACTGCAATTGATCTCTGTCAATAAAGCCCATGCGGTATGCCACTTCTTCAGGACATCCAATTTTCAATCCTTGTCTAGTTTCAATAGCCTGAACAAATTGACTGGCCTGCATCATCGAATCGTGAGTTCCAGTATCAAGCCAAGCAGTCCCACGACTCAGCACTCCAACCTTTAAGTTCATATTATTTAAATAAGCTCTGTTTACGTCAGTAATTTCATATTCACCGCGGGGAGATGGCGTCAATTGTTTTGCAATCTCTACCACTGAGTTATCATAGAAATATAATCCTGGAACCGCATAATTCGATTTTGGGCGATTGGGCTTCTCTTCAATAGATAATGCCTTAAAAGCCTCGTCAAATTCGACGACGCCGTATCTTTCTGGATCACTAACCTGATACGCGAAAATGACACCGCCTTCTGGATTAATATTATTCTGCAACAACTTTGCTAAGCCGCTTCCATAAAAAATATTATCCCCTAGATGAAGCGCAACTTTATCTTTGCCGATAAAATCTTCGGCCAAGACAAATGCACTTGCCAAACCGTTGGGGGTTTCTTGAATAATGTAATCGAAATGGCAACCCCATTTATGTCCATTTCCTAAAAGTCGAACAAAACTAGATTGATCCTCTCTTGTAGTAATAATTAAGATTTCTCGAATACCAGCCATCATTAAGACAGAAAGTGGATAATAGATCATCGGCTTGTCATAGATGGGCATAAGCTGTTTACTAATTCCTAAAGTAATGGGATACAATCTGGTACCAGAGCCACCCGCTAATATAATTCCTTTCATTTTCAGCTATATTTGTAATGTTACAGTTTTTCAAATACATGGCGTCAAAACCTGAATTATTCCAATCCATTCTCCTAATTTATTTTGCTAGCATAGCGAAATTTTAAACTGATTCTCTCGCTATTCACTAAAAAGAATAGTAGTCATCAGATAAAAAAGCTACTCAAAATGAACTACTGATCATTCATCATACATTAAAGAAATGGAAGTCCTAAATCATTGACTGACAATTTCATACTTGCGGATGGGATCTTCCAATCAATATTTAAAGTCGGCTCATCATAACGAATGCCGCTTTCTGATGACTTGCAATAGTAGTTGTCGCACTTGTAGTTAAATACTGCCGATTCACTCAATACTGAAAACCCATGCGCAAACCCGCGTGGAATATAGAGTTGCAAACGATTTTCTTCGGAAAGCTCAATACTGAACCATTGTCCATACGTCACTGAATCCTCTCGTAGATCTACTGCAACATCCAATATTGTCCCATGTAGCACACGTACGAGTTTCGCTTGAGCAAATTCACTTTTCTGAAAGTGTAAGCCACGCAATGTACCGTATGAAGACAATGATTGATTTTCCTGCACAAAAGAAACACGCGCTCCAACGACTTCCTCGAAACATTTATCATTAAAACTTTCAAAAAAGTAACCACGGTCATCCGCAAAAATCTTTGGTTCAAAGACGAAACAACCCTTTAATTTTACCTCCGTAACGTTCATGATCTTTTAGTTATATGATAAAAAAGCTAAACTATAACGCCCACATTGGAAACAACAACACAAACAAATACATCCTTCATTAATTTGACCATTGCTCAAAAAGCAAATTCATCAATAACAGTTCAGGATTATAATCTTCCATCACAAATCTCACTTTTCAACATACCCTTCACATCATATACAACCTTGTTTTCCTTGCAGAGACTTGCTAGATCGAGCTCAAGAAATTCATTATGAGCAACAGCAAGTAATACCGCGTCAAACATTGAAGTTGTAGGCAATTTATTGCAAGACTCCCAATGATATTCATTTTCAACATCTTCTGATTTAGCCCAAGGGTCATAAATTGTGATCTTGGTGTCATACTCTTTTAATGTATTTAAAATATCAACGACTTTCGTATTTCGCACATCGGGGCAATTTTCTTTAAACGTTATTCCCAATACCAAAATATTGGCACCTTTTACTTGAATTTCTTTTTTGATCATTAACTTTATCAACTCCTGGGCGACATATTCTCCCATCCCATCATTTAACCGACGCCCGGCCAAAATAATTTCTGGGTGATAACCATACTCTTGTGCCTTCTGCGCCAAATAATAAGGATCCACTCCAATGCAATGTCCTCCAACTAAGCCTGGTTTAAATGGCAGGAAATTCCATTTTGTACCGGCCGCAGCCAAAATGTCACCCGTACTTATACCCATACGATTAAAAATTTTCGCCAATTCATTAACAAAGGCAATATTAATATCTCTCTGAGAATTTTCGATTACCTTGGCAGCTTCTGCTACACGAATGCTCGGAGCCAAATGAGTACCAGCGATAATTACCGATTTGTACAATTCATCTATTATTTTCCCGATTTCTGGAGTAGATCCAGAGGTCACTTTCAAAATTTTTTCTACTGTATGTTCCTTATCGCCTGGATTAATTCTCTCAGGAGAATAGCCGGCATAAAAGTCCACATTGAATCTCAATCCAGAAACTTGTTCCAAAACTGGAACGCATTCCTCTTCAGTAACACCTGGGTAAACAGTAGATTCATAAATTACAATATTCCCTTTCTTTAAAACCCTACCTACAGTTTCGCTCGACTTATACAACGGAGTTAAATCGGGACGATTATTTTTGTCAACCGGGGTCGGAACTGTAATAATATAGATATCGGCATTTTCTATGTCACCTAAATCAGTAGAGCAATACAACCCGCTCCTCCCGTCTTCCGCATAATTGTGCGGATTTTCAAATACCAAAACCGACTTTAAAATGTCACTAGCTACTTCCAAAGTACTATCAATTCCATTATTAAGTGAGTTTACACGTTCTTGATTTATATCAAATCCAACAACTGCATATTTAATAGCAAAAAGACGTGCGAGCGGCAAGCCTACATACCCTAATCCAATGATCGCTATTTTGTGCTTTTCCATATATTTTGTTATATATTATTCTATATACTGATTTCCTATATCTTGTGAATATCCAATATAGTATTTGACAATTAATTATTTTCTTCATTGAACTTCAAATTTTCCCAATACCAGCTAATCGCTTCGACCAAACCATCCTTTACTTTATGAGTCGGCTGATAACCTAAAAGCCTTTGCGCCTTTTCTATACTTGCCAATGAATGTGGGATATCGCCAGAACGAATACTGCCATGTTTAATTTCAACATTCGCAATTGCAATATCATACCCGCTAAGAATTTCCTTTAGATAATTCACGAGATCCTTCAATGTCGTCCGGTCCCCGACGGCGGTATTGTACACGGTATTTACAGCTTCGATATTTTGAGTACACATCGCTAGTTCGTTCATTTGTAAGACATTATCAATATATGTAAAGTCACGAGAATGAGTTCCATCACCATTGATAACTGGACTCTCATGTTCCATTAACTGCATTACAAATTTAGGAATGACCGCAGCGTAAGCACCATTTGGGTCCTGCCTACGGCCAAACACGTTAAAATATCTCAACCCAACAGTTTCTAACCCATATGTTTTACTAAAAATACCCGCATACAACTCATTAACGTACTTAGTGATTGCATAAGGAGACAACGGACGTCCGATAATGTCCTCCACCTTAGGCAAACCTTGCGAGTCTCCATAAGTAGAAGAAGACGCAGCATAGACGAAGCGCTTAACGCCAGCATCACGAGCTGCAACAAGCATATTCAAAAAACCTGATATATTAACGTCGTTTGTAGTAACGGGATCATTAATTGAACGCGGAACCGAACCAAGGGCTGCTTGGTGCAAAACATAGTCAGCCCCTTTGACAGCTAATTGGCAGTCAGCCAAACAGCGTATATCCCCTTCAATTAAACTAAAAGTGCTATTATTCAAAAACGGGTCGATATTATGACGATGCCCGGTAGAAAAATTATCCAAAACCCGAACAGAATAATTTTTGTTTAAAAAGTATTCACAAAGATTTGAGCCAATAAAACCAGCACCGCCAGTGATTAAAATTGTTTTCATTCTATTTATTTTTTGCTAAATGCGATAAGAGCTATATAATGACCTTGTAAAGAAAGACTCGCTCTAGTGGCATACTTAGATCTCTAGGAAGCCAAAAATTAGCCTATACAAATATTTTGCTCAATTTACTCATTCCTTTTTATCCCCAGAAGCGTCTCAAAAACGCAAAACGTATGATTATTCAACATCAAATCTAATCTGTACAAAAATAATTATTTGCCAAAAAACGATCTCAATTTCTGCACAAATGTTTTCTTTGTCATATCGCCATAACCATAGCCATAACCATAACCATAACCATAGCCATAGGCGTTATGCTTCTTTGAATCATTTAAGACAACCATTATATTATTCAATTTTTTATTTTGATAGACGTCGTTTACGATGTTGATCTGCTCTTTGAACGTGTAATTATAACGCACTACATATAGACAGGCGTCTGCTAAACTATTCAAGGTAAATACGTCAGCAACTTGACCCACAGGAGATGTATCTACAATAATATAGTCGAATTGTTCTCTCAGTTCTCGAAATAATTGAGCAATTCGAGGGCTCATCATTAGTTCAGCCGGATTCGGAGGAATGGGACCGGCACCAACTACGAAAAGATTATCAAAATCGGTAACTGGCTGCAAAAGGTCGGGCACCGACAGTTTATGATTGATAACGTAATTAGTAATGCCTTGAGGCGCGCTCATTCCAAGCCCTTTTAGCAATTTAGGCTTCCGAATGTCAAATTCTAAAACAACAACCTTTTTACCAGTAAGAGCAATACTGGCACCTAAGTTGGTACAGAAAAAGGTTTTGCCTTCACCGGACATACTAGAAGTAGATAATATAACCTGAATGTCTTTATCAATGGCAGCAAATTGCAAGTTACTGCGCATAAGACGAAACATTTCAGCAACCGGACTACGGGACTTATCTTTAACAACCAGGTTATGGTCTGTGTCGGCGTGTGCTATTTCCCCCAAAACAGGCACATCAGTCTTGTCTGAAATATCCTTTTGCAGCCGAACTTTATCGTCTAATAAATCCTGCGCGTAAATAATTGCAAATGGTGTAAATAAGCCGATGAGAATTGAAGCGATGTAAACGAGCACTTTTTTAGGACTAACTGGTTCATCCGATGCTGCAGTATCATCAATAGTCCTTGAATTGGCAATTGTCGCTGCCAAAGATAGCTGAGCCGCCTCTTTTTGCTGTAGTAAATAGGAATATAATCCCTCTTTAACAGCTTGCTGACGTTTAATCTCCAATAACTGACGTTCAACTTCCGGGGATGCTTGAATGCGAGACTGGAATTGTTGATAATTATTACTCAAATCGTTTTGAGTAATAGACACCCCTTTCTGAATATTTCTTAAATTTTCTGCAAGACTTCTACGTAGATTATAAATAGCCGAATCAATGTTTTTCACAAGAATATTTGTCGGCTGAACCGTTGTCAGCAATTGTTTCCGTTGTAATTGCAACTGATTAAAGTTATCTACGAGTGCATTTAGGGTAGGGTCTTGAATACCGAGGGAACTTGGCACCAAACTATATCGATTGCCCGGTGCATTAATATAATCTTGAATCGACTTTATTACATTAGATTGCACTTTGGCAGCCTCTTTTTGTTTATACAAGTCGGAGGCCTGATCGAAGTATTGCTTAATATCTTCAGAAACATCAGTCAATTGATTTTGTTGCTTGAACGTCGCAACTTTTTTCTCCACACCACTAAGCTCCTCTACCAAAGACAGCAGGCGACCATTTATGAAATTAATTGTATTAGTTGATATCTGATTTTTATCCTCAATCGCCTCTTCATTATATACTTTAATCAAATTATTTATAATGTCAATTCCTTTTTGGGGCACTGCTTCGTTCATGGAAATTGTCAGTGCTGAAGCATTCTGATTTACTGCGGATATAGCGATCTTTTCGTTATAACTGTTTGCATATTTCCGAAGGTCGTGAAAGTGTAATTCCATTTCCTGGCCATTTTGTAAGGCAGGATTTGCAGTAATGGTGAAATAGCCATAATATCTTTTCACCAGTTGACCAAACCTATATGAAGACGTACCGAGACTATCTGTTAATTTAAACACCTTATTATCTTTAGATTCGATAGTTGGAGGTTCAGAAAGATTATAGGCGGTTGAATCTAATTGGAGAATATTCACTGAAATAGGAGCTTTAGAGCCATAAGTTTCAGAATATTTGAAAGTTCCTTTGACAAAAATCGAAGTTTGTAACCAAGGCATTTTATAGAAGGTTCGTTGCAATAGGCTTCTACTTTTTAAAACTTCAATTTCATTATCTATACTTTTCTGGGAGTTAAATAGGCCTAAATTGGAAAACATGTCACCAGCATCGCCCATCGCCCCGCTTATGTCTGGCCCTTTTTTGTCATCCCGAATCAATAGCTCAGCACTAATATTATACTTCGCTGTAGAATAACGCAAGTAAAAAAAAGCTAAAAGTACGCAAAACAATACTCCAAAAACAAATAAATACCACTTTCGAGTAAATTTTAGAATCTCGGTTTTCAAGTTTAAGGAGCTTTCAATTTGCTCTGGAATAAGATTTTCGCTCATAGAAAAATAAAGAGATTATTACGATTTAAATGTGTTTTAGCAGACTATTCCTAAAGAACTCTCGACAATACAATCGCCAAGGCAGAAATTGTGGCCGTGATAATGGGTATCAGGCGGATATAACGTGTATCTGCTTGACTCGCCTTAAGTTTATTCTCAGGCTGCACATAGACAACGTCATTTTGTTGCAGATAAAAAAAGGAAGACTTAAAAATAGCCTTATCGTTCAGATTGAGCCGCTGAGCAGTGCGCTGACCATTCTTCTCTCTTATAACAAGTACATTGTCTCGTACAGCATACGGGGTCATGTCTCCTGCCATACCCAGAGCTTCAAGTACATTTACTTTATCGTTTGCAATTAAGAAAGAACCAGGACGAGTAACTTCACCAATAACAGTCACTTTATAGTTTTGAATGCTTATATTAACAATTACCCCTTTATCAGTCTTGGTTATCAATTCGGTCATCTTTTGCTGCGCTTCTTCAACAGTTAAGCCCGCAATTTCTATCTTACCCAAAACCGGAAAATTAACATTGCCGTCATTGTCCACCATATACCCGTCAACAAGTTTGGAATAACTATTGGCACTTGTTGGCATTGCTCCCAATGACTGTCCAGAATTGTCATTTAAATTAGAAACCGGGACAGATCCATTACTGTATAGGATATTGGACTCGGGGTTAAGCGTTGTAACCTTGATTGCCAAAACGTCTCCCGATTGGATCTTCGGTTGTATTTGGTTTACTATAGCTTCCTGATAGAGGGTGCTATCAGGTAAGTTGCTGAAATATACGAGGTTACGCTTTGTGGCACAGGATTGAAACAATAATGAAACCATTAATGCTAATACTGTACTCAAAAGCAAAGTCTTTTTATCCATTTTTCAGATTTGTGCAAAAGTAATCGGTTTTCATCGAATACCAAAGAACTTTTATCAATATGTTAGTGTTAAACTAAAATCGCTAATCCCTTATAATCCCATCAATTATTGGAAAGCCACAACTCCAAAACTGTGCCAAGCCGATGGAACTAATAAATGTGGATTGACCAAACTGCTGATATATTCTATCTTTGGGATTCTCTTTAACAAATTAGCGCCCAAAAGACAAATAGCTATGTTGTAGCTTATTGGATTCTGAATCCCTTACTATCGCGAAAAATTCACACTCAATAACCTTGATATAATCCAGTTTCAAAGGTCTTAATCTGTTTTTCAATGAGTTTAAACAACTCCAATTAACACCCCCTGTGAAAAATGAAATGCGTGATGGTGAAGAATTCCGAAGAAACATGAAACTTTTCCTGACGTTTGTCAAAAATGCGCCTATGAACAGCGTAGCAAACCAAAACCTCGCTACTCTTGCGCCCTGAAATTAATAAATTAATAACTTCGAGAGCACTTTTAGACTTTTTATTGCTGGCGAAGCTAGTTAATGAAATTTGGCACGTTTCTAACGCTCGCTCCATCCGTAAAGGCTATTATTGTTCCGGCCAAATTCAGATAGATCTTTGAGTAGACGCGTTTTGGTCTAGCAGGCCGATGGTGAACAAGATTACTTCACTAGGGCCTATCAATGCAAGAGACACCCGATAAACTTAGCATCCTTAATATGGCTCTTTCTGTCTATTTGTTTGATTTAAAAGAATAAAGCCCCAAAGTTTGTAAAATATCTCCATACAAGAAGTCAATTGATACCCGAAGGTTTAATTACAATGTATTGAATATTAATTGATTTTAGTTAATCGCCAATTAATTTACTGCTATGGAAGAGTCTCTCGTATCGAACCTTATTACCGCAATTATTTTCGGTAAACCCTGCCCAAAAGGTGGTATCTTTGAGAAAGTCAAGCGCTGATCCGAGAGTGATCGTTGACACTTTTAAATGATTTAAAAATTGTTCTGAACTAAAAGTGGACTGTGCCCAGAGAATGTTTTACCCAATTTTGGACTCAGGTCTTGGTTTTCAATCCACAGTGTGAAGATGCAAAAATCTATGAGTGCATTAATTTCATCCACAATTCTAAAAATAAACTAACACTGCTTCAATGGCCCGCAAGAATAATTTCGATTTTTTGAGACTAATGTTTGCATCATTTGTGATCATAGAACACTCGGCTTCCCTCAGCAACATCCACCCTTCCTTCCAATTTCCAGTAAGCACAGCCAAATTAGGCGTATATGGTTTTTTTATAATAAGTAGATATTTGGTAACAGGGAGCACTGAAAGATCGGGCAATCGAAAGCCTTTTTGTTAAAAAGAATACACCACATATTTCCAGGTTTGATTTTAATGGGCACTATTGTTGCCACGATAATCGGGTTTTTGTTGTCTACGGATTTAGGAAGTTATTTTTCAAGTCAAGTCAAGTCAAGTGAACAAACGATGCTCCGCTATCTTTCCACCGTTACGTTTGCTCCGTTGTATAAATGCTTACCAGGAATCTTTCAAAACAATCAGTCCGGCCGTGCTGTAAATGGCTCGCTTTTGACTTTGAGATATGAGATATTATTTTATATTATGCTGAGTTGCCTGTATTTTGTTCATCCTTCAAAGCGAAAATCGGCCGTCTTAGTCATTTTTGTGGTAGCCATTTGTTCTCTATTCACAGGGCTCATTTTTAGATCCAACATAACGCAACAGTTAAATTATCATATTGGAAGACTGCTTAATTTAAGCGTCTACTTCTCCTAAGGAGGTGTCTTATATCTATTTCCAAAGCTAAAAAATAGAAACGCCTATCAATTTGTATTAATATTATTCGTATCTGTTATCATTCTACTCTCAAATGACCTTGAGAACATCCTACTTCCTTTAATATACCCACTGATCGCCATTAATTTTGGCTCTTTTTTTGCCCCCTTTCTGCAGATTCCTAAAAAATTATCATACGGGATGTATATCTACGCATATCCTATTCTACTGGGCCTCATTCAATTATATTCTCCTACCAACCTAGTAATATTCAGGATAATCTCTCTTCTGATCTCAGTATCGTTTGGATTTATTTCTTGGCATCTGATCGAGAAAAGATTTTTATTTAGGAAAGGTCCGACGCAGTTTCTAAATAATCGCCCAGCCTTGCAAAAATGATCAGTTTTCAAGACTAGCTTTCTCAACCATAACTAAGTTCAGGATTAAAACAAGCCGCTAAAAATTTTCGCTTTTTGGCCCTCGCGAAGAAGAGATTTAAGCTTAAACTTAAACAGTCTTTAAAGTCTATGGTCAAGAAAGGCTGGTGTCTAAACACAGAAAAGCTGAGACCTTTAAAACGGCGCAGCAAATGGTCAGAAAAAAGTATACCTCTCCTTTTTATTGGGTGGCGTTTGTAATGATGGATTAAATTTATTTTCTGGTGTGATCAATTTTTGAATGAAGGGCACTTTGGGAAAACCCAAGTGCACAGCAACTAGTAAAAACAAAGTTATGCAAAATTTCTTTAACATGAAGATAGCTATTTTCTTTCTAATGGAATACATCTGTTTAAATTGACTGCTATTGTATGTTTAAACCCACCACTAATTGTACCTATAAGTGTTGGCGCCGCCTGCGCACCCGTTACGGACAACGTATATATCATCAATAGTCTCGATCCCGCGGTTACAGGAATGGACAACCCAGTATTGTTGCCTGATAATGTCATCCCTCCTGCTATATATCCACTAGGAATAGATGGGAAAGTGACCGTAGCTCCAGAGACAGGAAAAAACTTGGTGCTACCCGGAATATCTGACTGAAATAACTGACCGGTCATGGTCAAAACACCTGTACTACTGACTCCTTTTAAATTGACATAATATCCTGATATTGAAGTAATTATTCCAGATCTAGGAACTACAAAGAATTCTGTTCCCGTAGGAGTAATGAGATCAAATAAAGCAAAAGGATCAACTGGTGGCAGGGTTCTATAACTGCCAAAACCAATGACCGCGCTTGCACCTCCTGGAAGTTCGCTTGCAGAAAGGCTCACTGGCATCGGACCGGAAGCAAAAGGAATAATTGCACCTCCTGACGCGGCTCCGGTATTGCTGTTTATCAGATGCCACTGGCCGCTACTATAGTAATAAAAGCCAGGGGTATTGTCTGTTTGATAAACCAGAAGTCCTTCAGCGGGACTGGAAGGCAGTTCTGCTTGTTTCATCCTAGGAATAAGCAGACCTTTACCATTAGCTGTAATGTCCAGTGCGGCACTGGCGTCTGGTTTAGCTCCGATGCCTACAGAACCCGCGTTTTTATTGGTAATATCAGTGCCGTCTATTGTCCACTCATTGTCTGCACTATGCGCTGCCTGCAGCGCATAAGGAACACTCGATAATTTACTGTTGGAAAGTTCTGTATAAGTACTCCCACCAGTTAGATCGGCAGCTATCCCCAAATACTGGACGGCGCCATTCCAGTCGATCCCGTCCCAGGTGCCTTATACCAGTGTTCCGGTACCGATCTGCAGATTAACCAGCCCAAAACTGTTGGTGGTTACGGCTTGGGGTTCGCTATATTCAACAGTGCCATTAGGGTCGTTTGCGTAAAAAGTAATTTTTAGGGAAATGGGCTGACTGGTAACCGGTGTACCGGAAGTATTTCGGATAACCGACTGGTAGTTAATTTATTTGGGTGCCTGGGCATGTACCGATACCATTAGGGCACACAGTACAATAAGGAGAAAAGTTTTGATGTTCATTTGTTTGGGACTTTGATAATAATTGGAAATAGCAGTGGCTACTAGCTATCCAAAGATAGTGCATGGTCTTATCAGATGAGACAAAAATATTTCAAGGGTACTACCCTCCCATTTAAAGCTTTTCAATATAAACTGAATGATAACCAACTTTTGATATTAACCTCAGAATCAAAATCTATTGTATCTTAACCTTTATTATTGCTTGTCTTTTTAAATACCCAAAATGGTATTGACCTAGTTATAAAAATCTGGGGTGTCAATTAAGGATTATAATGAAGGGATGCCGGATAGGCAGGCAATATCTCCTTACCATTCATTCTTTCTTTTAGTCGTTTTAGTCTTTTAGTCGTTTTAGTCATTTAGTCTTTGGGGCATTGTCTGACTGGCATTTAAAGTACCATTCTTTGAATCCTTTCTTGCATCAATTTATGGAATAATTTCATTAGGATAATATCTGAGTTTCGGCAAATATAAATTATACCACAGGCTATCCTGCCCCAATCATATAGCAAATCTTCCTCCCTATCCTCCTGCCTATCTCCATTTAAAATCCTTTTATTGAGTGTTTATGGCAACTCCCATTTGTTTGCCTATTTGTTTGCTTAAAGGTAAGCCTATCTATACGTTTAATCCTACGCCTATTCATATAGATAAGCCCGGGCATATTCCCCGTTATCCGTTACCTGAATATCAGCCCCCGTCAAATGGCTTCTGGAATATGGGCCTTAAGGATTTCGGCGTTCGCCAGTACGCCCTTTGGGTTGGTAGTGCTTAGGGCATTACTTTTTACGCCATGTGCGCGGTTGGCAAATATGGCAGCAGCCTCTTGAGGCAGCACATTACATGCATTGCAGGCATCATAAAACGCTGCTCTCCACTTAAAGAGCTTAAAGAGTTCCGGGTGAGATTGTCGTGATACTGCTTGATAGTTGCAATAATCGCCTCCTGTCAGCAATCCTCCATTGAATACAGCTGAATTACTCCTTTTTACCTGGATGCTTTCCAATCACTTCATAAATTCAAGTAGTTCTAATGGAATTCTACTTTGGTTATAAACTTATCATCTACTTTTGCTTCTTTAATAGAATATTTGCGCTTACAACTCAGTTAGTTGACAAATGCTTAGGCAAAAAATAATACCTTGCGGGATATATTATCCGTTAACCCTTCGCGAATGCATAAACGCTACCTATTTTTGATTTTTTTTACTTGCTTTGTGGGGACTGCTATCATTGCACAGCAATTGAGCATAGCTGATCTGCTTAAAACCTGGGGCACAACGGATGTTACACAGACAGAGAAGTACTATAGCGCTAATGAGGATTTGGCAAAGCATCCCGATGAGCAGGTATTCTCTATGAAAATTGACAGTCTGCATGCCTATTTTAAACACCACACCGCACCCAGACTATGGATCAGGTCGGTCATGTATGAAATTGAAGGCAACCGGAAGCTAAGAAAGCCCTTTCAGCCAGTGTTCAGAGATAAAATGGAGCGGGCAATCACACTGGCAGGGCTTCTAAATGACAGGCAACTCCTGTCTGAACTATATTTTCTATATGCGGACAAATATCTTAATGAGAACCCGGAGAGCCAGCTGTTTTATATGCTCAAGGCAATAGATATCCAGGGAAAAGTCGGGTTTG